>ERZ827126.2183-NODE-2183-length-14822-cov-2.916638_pt1 | contig 14822 bp, 9 predicted proteins | sample MGYA00519780_ERZ827126 | MGnify/ENA primary metagenome ERZ827126 (study PRJEB31778, sample SAMEA3449262) | human gut metagenome | biome: human gut; feature: human-associated habitat; material: faeces | place: United Kingdom | collected 2010/2012 ...
TTGAGAAAATTAGATAAATTATGGTAGAATTAAAGATAGGTTTTTATAAATGTAAAGCTATGTAGCTTTCATTATTTCCAGACTGAGAGAAGTGTGGAACATATGATTCATATAGTGTTCCTTGTTTTTTGCATTAAACAGAACTTCTGCTTTTTTCTTTTTTCGCAGATATTCACTGGACTCTACCAGAAATCCAGAGGTACCGCAGGCCGGGTCGCAGATCAGGTCATCGGCTTTTGGATCCATCATTTCTACCATCATTTTTATGATATGACGCGGTGTACGGAACTGTCCGTTTGTTCCAGCAGTTTTCAGTTTCAAAAGTAAATGTTCATATACATCTCCCCGGACATCTTCACTTCTTAACTGCTCCATTTTTTCGTAGATTTCATCCATGGCGGTCACGATCTTATCCAGCATGACCGGTGTCGGCACTTTAAAGATCGCATCTCCCATATATTTTGCATAGGCACTCTCTTTATCTCCATGAAGATTTTTGATAAACGGGAACACATTTTCCTGCATATTTGCATACATTTTCTGAGCCGGAAAATCGTGAAATACACTCCACTTGAGCTGATTCCCCGGAACTTTTCTGTCTCCGATCGTTACGTTTTCTTCGAATATGCTTTTATATGGCAGACCAAGCATAATGCTTTCTTTCATATGTACGTTATCTGAATCATCCAGATCGCGGATAAACATAAGATAGGTCATCTGTTCGATCACATCGAGCGGATTTGTCAGTCCGCCTGTCCAGAAAATTTCCCATAAACCGTCTACTTTATTTTTTAATTCCCCTGTAACCATATTTTTTGTTTTCCTTCCTTTTCATTCTATATATTGTCAAGCGGATATTCGCAATCCGCTTTGCTACTTGCTCATAACATTTAAGGCTCCGTCCGGAAAATTTCATTTAAATTATCTACCTGATAATTATACGGTTTTCGTCTATTTTTCGCAACAAGCGAATATTCTTTTGACAAGCTTCCGTTTCTCTGCATATAATAAATGCACAGAGTTAGTTATAACTAACTTCATAAAACTACAGGTACTGCTATATGATACCTGCAACAAGATTCTGAGGGAATCTGCTCACTGTTCTGCAAAAATGGGCATATTCTTTTAAAGAAGTGGAAAAGGGGAAGTATTTTATGATACAGAAACACAAAAAGCAGCCACTAAATTTTCTTAAGTACATTGGTCCGGGACTTCTGGTCACGGTCGGTTTTATCGATCCCGGGAACTGGGCTTCGAACATTGCCGCCGGTTCTGGGTATGGCTATCAGCTTCTGTGGATGGTCACGCTCTCCACGATCATGCTGATCCTTCTGCAACATAATGCCGCCCATCTCGGCATTGTTACCGGACTTTGTCTTTCGGAGGCTGCCAGCACATACATCAACCGAATTCTCAAGAACATCATTCTGTCTACGGCAATGCTTGCTTCAATTGCCACAGCTATGGCGGAAATCCTGGGCGGTGCAATCGCTCTGCAGATGCTTTTTTCAATCCCGATCAAACCAGGCAGTCTGCTGATTCTCGTGATTGTTTTGTTCTGTACGTTTACCAATGCCTACCGGCGGATTGAAAAATTGATCATTCTTTTTGTCTCGCTGATCGGATTTTCATTTTTATTTGAGATCTGCATCGCAGGAATCGACTGGAAACAGGCTGCCATCGGCTGGGTAAAGCCTTCGTTTCCTGCCCATTCCATGCCGGTCATCATGAGTGTGCTCGGTGCGGTTGTGATGCCGCACAATCTGTTTCTGCATTCTGAAATCATTCAGAGCCGCCAGTGGTCTCTTGCGGATGATGCTGTAATTCAAAAGCAGCTGAAATATGAATTCCGTGACACGCTATTTTCCATGATCATTGGCTGGGCGATCAACAGTGCCATGATCCTGATGGCGGCAGCAAGTTTTTATCAGAATGGAAATGGAACGACTGTTGACGATCTTGCAGTCACCGGTTCTATGCTCGCTCCTCTGCTTGGAAATATGGCATCACTGGTCTTTGCAGTCGCTCTGCTGCTTTCCGGGATTTCTTCGAGCATCACAGCCGGAATGGCAGGCGGTACGATTTTTTCCGGTATTTTTAACAAGCCTTATGATACTTCCGGTAAAGAAACAAAACTGGGGATTCTGGTGACAATGGTTCCGGCTGCTGTGATCATTTTGTTTATTTCTTCGCCGTTCCAGGGACTTATCTATTCACAGATGCTGCTTGCCGTTCAACTCCCGATTACGATCTTCACACAGATCTGTCTGACTTCTTCTAAAAGGGTAATGGGCAGATATGCAAACAGCAGACGCCTGAATATCGTTCTTTGGATTACCGCTCTGACCGTAACTTTTTTAAATATCGGGCTTTTTATAACAGGTTTTTAGTATTTTATTATTGTAGCCTCGCCTAAATTATGTTAATATTTGGTTTATAGTGTCATTTTGAGTCGCTGACACTGCACTGTGTTAAAGTCTCAACTGACAAACAATCCGTACAAAGACTGCTTCGACTGCTCTTCCGTACGGAACGTTAATCATAAACCGGATGTTTCATTTTCCGCATATGTGAATGACAACATCAAACTGCAGAAACTTAGGGAGGATTTAAAATGGATGTAACACAGATTCTAATGTTGATCACAATCCTGGTCTACCTGGCTGCGATGGTAGGTATCGGTGCGGTTCTGGCAAAACAGAATCAGACCACAGATGACTTCTATCTCGGCGGACGTACACTGGGACCGCTCGTCACCGCCATGAGTGCCGAGGCCTCTGACATGAGCAGCTGGCTGCTGATGGGACTGCCTGGCGTTGCTTACCTGTCCGGTACGGCTGATGCAGCGTGGACTGCAATCGGACTGGCAATCGGAACTTATGTAAACTGGCTTGTTGTTGCCAAGAGACTTCGTAATTATACGCATGTCTGCGGAAATTCTACGACACTGCCTCTGTTCTTTTCCAACCGTTACAGAGATAACAAACGTATTCTTTCCGTAATCGCAGCACTGCTGATCATCATTTTCTTTGTACCTTATACGGCTTCCGGATTTGCAGCCTGCGGCAAGCTATTTGCAAACCTGTTCGGAATGGATTATCTGCCGGCAATGCTGATCAGTGCGATCGTTATCGTAGCTTACACCACACTGGGCGGATTCCTCGCAGCAAGTACGACAGACTTTGTCCAGAGTATTGTTATGACGATCGCGATCGTTGTTGTATTTGGTTTTGGTATCAGCAAAGTCGGCAGTTTCAGTGCCGTTATGGACAATGCAAAATCCATGGCCGGATACTTCAGCCTGACGCACACGCACGATGTCGCTACCGGAACAGCTTCTCCTTACAGCCTGCTGCAGATTTTCTCTACACTGGCATGGGGACTTGGATACTTCGGTATGCCTCACGTACTGCTTCGTTTTATGGCGATCGGTGATGCAAACAAACTGAAACTCTCCAGAAGGGTTGCAACCGTCTGGGTTGTGATCTCCATGGCTGTTTCCGTATTTATCGGTGTGATTGGAAATGCTATGACAAAAGCCGGTGTCCTACCGACTTTAAAAGATCCGGAAACCATCATTCTGGTTGTTGCAGATCTGATCTCCAAACATGGTGTTCTGGCAACGATCATTGCCGGGCTGATCCTCGCCGGTATCCTGGCAGCTACCATGTCAACTGCGGACTCTCAGCTGCTTGCTGCTTCTTCCAGTGCTTCTCAGAATATTCTGAAAGAAGTATTTATGAAAGACATGAGCGAAAAGACCGGTATGCTGATTGCACGTATCACCGTTCTTGTTATCGCACTGATCGGTGTATTTATCGCACGTAACCCGGACAGTTCTGTTTTCCAGATCGTATCCTTTGCATGGGCAGGCTTTGGTGCTTCCTTTGGACCGCTTGTTCTGCTGGCACTGTTCTGGAAACGCTCCACATTCCAGGGTGCTCTCTGCGGAATGGTCAGCGGCGGCGTTATGGTATTTGTATGGAAATTCCTGATCCGTCCGATGGGCGGTGCACTTGGTATTTACGAACTGCTTCCTGCATTCCTTCTTGGTCTTGCAGTAAACGTAATCGTAAGTCTCCTGACACCGGCTCCTTCCAGAGAAGTTCAGGATGAGTTCGATAAAGTAGCTTCTATGAAGTAAAAGAATGTAAAAAACAAAATCCTGAAAACACAATAGGATGCCAGAGTCAAAAGACCTGTATTTCATGGAGTTTTTCCATTTAATACAGGTCTTTCTTTTTCAACGCGTGTTGTCTTTTTACTGTCTTTTCTGAATCGAATATCCCAGTTTTTCGATCAGTTTCAGTGTCTCGAAAGCAGTATTTCGATCATACTCTTTTTCACTCTCCGGCAGCTCCTCATATGGAACCAAAAGCGGTGTTGTCTTTTTCTGCGGATCTTTTTCTGCTCCGTAAACCCAGCCTTCTTTCATTCTTCCAACCGCCCATACATCATGCACGTTGGATGCAATCTGCTCTGTCAGTGCCAGCAGTTCTTCCGGTAAGATCACATCGGAAGTATCTAGCGGTTTTGGATCATATTTTTTATCAGTCATATTTTATCCCCTCTCTGTCCCTGCTTTTCAGCAGTTTCCTGTCCTGAATTTTTGTCTGATCAGAAGACTTTCTCTTCCATGATCTTCTTTAACGTTTCCCCAATACTGCGGATTTCTGCCTCTTCTGATATGGTCCGAATATGCAGCTGTTCGCCGCGGCTTCGTTGCATTGTATTGTTATCCTGTGTCACATCATTTTTCTTCGCATAAGTATTACCAAGCAGAACTTTTGTCGTTCCGATACCAAACTGATCTGCGATACTGTGCAGTTTATGATAAAAATCAAGTTTTAATTCCACGACTGCTTTACATTCCACGATAATACTGTGAAATCCTTTGGTCAGCACCAGATCCAGCTCATTTTTTACACCGCCAGACTCCCAACAGAATTCATAACCGCTGGCAACGTCATCGAAATAGCCGGTTTTCAAAACATCATAATATGCATAGATTTCCAGGATCTCCCCGGCTGTTGTCAGCACTTTTTTGATTCTCGGCGAAGAATAGACAAAGCTTACTATGCCGGAACCCGGTTCACTTTCCTGCACTTCACGGACAAATCCTGCCTCTTCCAGTTTTTTCAGCAGCTTGTAAGAATACTCTTTTCCTTTTCCGCCGTCGCCTGACGGATCCAGATCCGCATTTCTGACGGTCAGATCTTCATAGGTCACCTTCACAAAGGTATCCTGATTCTTTTTATATTTTCGAACATCCACCTGATAATATGGAAGCAGGAACTGTGGCTGGAAAAAGATTCTTCTGATCTGTTCTTCGTATTCCTTATTTGCCTCGATCTCCAGTTTACAGGTATCGCTTGTGTGTTTCCTGATTTCTGAATGCTCCGTTACAATTTCATACTCTTCCAGTTTTTTCAGAACTCTTTTTGCCGTAGAAAACGTGTACTCCGGAAGGAAGACGATAAATTTTATATACTCCGGATTCTGTGATCTGCTCACGGCAATCTTCGCCAGTGCCTCCCTCTCTTCTTCGTACTTGCCAAGTGCCATGCAAAGGCGGTTCCAGTTTGTCACGCCATAACCGAAATTTTTATCATACAAATAAGATCCCGTATAAATACTCCAGAGTTTTTCATAATCATCGGCAAACTCTGGAAGATAAAAACGGTTGTCGGCTGCGTTCATCAGTGCGAACATATCTTGGATCCGGATAAAGGATTTGTCCTCCACATACCGCAGATGATCACATCCGACACAGCTTTTGAATTTTTTATTTCTCCAGTCAAATTCAAAATACGGTATTTTCTGCTCCAGGAGCTTCCTGGTAAAGACGGCATTTCCATATGGTGATGAAAACAGTTGATTTCCTCCGTCAAAAAGATCGATCTTCTGCCTGCTTAAATATTCTTCCAGCTTTTCTGCGGCATCTGTCTCATCCTGCACATAAAAGATTTCTCCCTCTTCAAACCACGCCTGATCTTTATTCTTTTTATATTTATTCTGGAAATCCTTCAGTTTGATCTGAAGAAGGTCACATTCTTCATCCGGAATTTCCCGTTTGCAGGCAATGATCATTTTGATCGCACAATGGACTTTTCGTTTGCCAAAATACGTCTGTACGGCATCCAGTTTCCTGGTCAGCAGATCCACGGACGAATCCTCGTTATAATAATACAGGAAATGGATTTCTCTCGGGCTTAATACCGTAGCCGCTGCCACATTTGCAAATACGGCTTCATTTCGGCCATTCTGATATTTTCCGTCTTCAAAGACAACTGCCATAACCGGTGTGTAACGATACGTCAGGATAAATGGGATTTTTCGAACCAGAACCTCATCATTTTCTTTATAATTGCGGTACATATCACACTCGATGATCGGGAAAAGTTCATGCGTGATCACCTTCAGACGTTCTTTGATCTTTACTTTTTTCTCTTCCGGAAGATCCCTTATCCCTTCCTCCAGCAATTTTTTGTAATAATCATACTGGCAGCTGTAATTTTCCACACCATTTAAAATATTTTTCAGTGCATATTCAAACTGTTTAAAGGCACGTACCCCTTCTTTGCAGTCGTCCGGGATCAGACCGCGGATCAGCTGAAGATCTGTATTTCCATTTAAACTGTCTTTTCGAAGTTCATCCGCATACTTTTTAAAGCAGCGATGTAGAGCAACAGACATATGATCCAGCTCATCCAGCCCCGGATCAATCTCTCCCTGGTTCCATTTTCGGTGCTGATTTTCTTCATATTCTTTTGCACTGAGCGGTGAAGTTTCGGAACCACGGACAATACATGGATGCGTCCGGTTTTCAGTATCTTTGACGCTTCCTCTTGAAATACATTCCTCCAGTTTCAGATTGCCGTCTGCATCTCTTGGTGCTCTCCATCCATCTGTCACTTTTTCCATAATCCATCTTCGATGCTCCAGATCTACCAGACGGTCAAAGATTTTTCTCGCCCGCAAAACCTGTTCTTTCTGCTCATCTGTTTCCGGCTCCAGATCCAGTTTTTCAAGGATTTCTTTCGAAAATGCTTCTGCCGCTTTCATCGGATCCTGTTCAAAAATCCCGGCACTGTGCAGTTTGTAACGTATGGAAAGAGCGTAGGCAATAGAGGAATTCCGGTTATAACATTCTTCTGCACTTTGTCCTTCAAAAAACTTTTTCCGCTCTTCGGTCATATCAAAGTTCATGGTCGATTCCCAGGAAATGTGTGCATTAAATGCCATATCTTCCAGATGCCGGTCAATCTCTGTCATATCCAGATTCTCCCCGATATATACCGGATACGGCCTCTGCGGTGTTTTTTTCTTTCGCTTTCCCCGCGTTTCACTGATGTAGCACACCGGGCAGGCATCCTGTACTTCTTCTGCATAAAGCTCTGCAACCAACTGGTTCCGTTTATTATTTCCAAGATCGATAAAAATATACTGGTAACACTTTCCCTGTGCTTTTGCTTTTTCTGTCAGATTATGGATAATCTCCGCATTTTGAGCGGCTGATCCGTTAAATTTCAGCTTTTCATTCCTGCCATCCGGTGTCTCGGTAATATCCTGAAATTCCAAAGCTGCATAGGCACTCTCTTCTTTCCCTTCAAGCGAACCGTTCACATCGACAAAAGTACTTAATTCCGGTCGGAAAACAAGGTAGGATTCCTGATCTTTTTCCGCCTCTTCGGAAGCCACCGTGACGTGCAGATGCTTCTCTGACATTTGCCCGACCTGCATACATAAGTCTATAAATTTCTGCACATAAATCTCCGAACCGATTGCCAGAACATGGATATCTTTTGCATCTTCTCTGGCTGCCTCATAAAGCGGATGTTCATACAGAAGCTTCTGTATCGCTGCCGTCGGTTCTGCCAGATTTTTTTCTCTCGTTTTGACTCTTCCGCGAATCATGTTTTCCAGTCTGCTGATGGCATTATCCAGATCCTTTTTCAGTTCGGAACACGCCGTATATCTTTTTCGTGGATTTACCGCCAGACACTTTTGCAGGATTTTGCATATATCTGACATCAGTCTGGAATCGGCATTGATCTTAGAAGCCTGGAACAATTCAGAATGGCTGATCAGCTGCGTGATGTTTTTGTAATAACTGTTTTGATACAATCCTTTTGGGATCTCTTTGCAGATCACCAGTGCCTGGAACAGCATGGCTCCGATCGAATAAATATCTGAACGGTTATCTGCATTTCCCCGCATCACTTCCGGTGCACAATATCCCTCGGTCCCTGCCATCGTACCGAATTTACTGTTTATGGAACGCAGCGTATTGATATCAAACATCGATATACTGTCCGGTCGGATTTTAAAATCACTGTCATACTGAAGCAGAAAATTGGAAGGTTTTATATCAAGATGCATCAGTCCTGCCGTATGCAATGCTTTCATACAGTCCGTCAGCGAAGCGATCACCATCAGAATTTCTCTCAGATGTTCTTCCGGTCTTGTTCCCGAATTTTTTTTCATTTCTTCCAGATAGACATCAAATCCCTTGCCGGCAACGCCCGGTGACCAGATGTACACGGTCGCCCTTCTCTCATCCTGCTCGTTGCACCCATACAGGATTTCTCCATACTGAATGTAACTTTTCAGGACTTCATTCTGCGGGTTGTCTGCGATCACTTTTCTCAGCAGTCGATACGTGTCCAGATATTCCTGACACATCTCATCAAATTTGCGGATCGTTCCGGCACATGGAACCAGCTGTCCATTAGAAAGTCGCTCCAGTGAATAATACCATTCTTTTTTTCCGATCACCGCATCCACCGGATAAAACTCTTTCAGCTTTCCCGTCTCCGTTACATTATCTTTTGTCCTGATCGCCTCATAGCATACACTGGAACCTCCTTCACCTATGACTGATCGGATCGTATACTTTTCTGCTGCATTTCCATCCCGGACACCGGACAGAAAAAGCGATCCACTCAGATAATTTCTGCCTGTTTCTGTCATTTTTTCCTCCTCGTCACTCTTTTTCACGGACAAATGCGATATAACTGCAGTCATCCATATTTTTCGCATCCTGCAATTTTTGATTTAATTGTTCCAGATTTCGTTCTTTTAATGCTTCATAGATTTGCTCATCCGTGGTCATCTCCAGAAAACCATCTGATCCCAAGATCACACATTCCCCCAGGGCAATCCGCTTTGTTTCTATCTCCATAACCTGCTCTGCACCTTTTGTCGTTGTCAGACAGGTGTCTCCGTTTATTCTTCTTGGCTCCATCAGATATTGCAGTCTATGGTCTTTTTCAGAAATGGCTGCCCCGTCGCCGAGGTTGACCAGAACACTCTCTCCTGTCTTCTTTTCCATAAGTACCAGCAGAAAAGTACTTCCGTACTCCGTAAGATCTTCTTTTCCCTTGTGCTGCTCGATCCAGTAAAGAATCTGCTCCGTCAACAGATACGCTGCTTTTTTCTCCGGATATTTGAAAAACGTATTTCCTTCTGTCTCGATCACCCGGCTGACCGCCTCACATGCCAGCTTTGCACCCTCCATACCTTTCCGGCATCCGGTCGCCCCGTCTGCAAGCATGATCGCAAGAATTTTTCCGTTCTCCAGACTGCATATATAATCCTGATTTTCTTTTCCCAGCATCTGATGATACTGTCCTGTTTTTGTGAATCTGTAAACTTTCAATGTTCGTCCCCCTTTTATTTTCCACCATCAAAGTTTTTATTCTTTGATTATTCAAAGTATAAGCGTTCCTGATTGCGTTTTTAAAAGGGGGAGATTTTTACATTTCTTCGTCTTCCGGCTCCTGTCTTCTGAGCGTATAAAAATATAAAGTGACCATCACATAGATATCCAGAATATTTTTTTCATTCAGCGGCTGATAACGTGCCTCTATCAGAATTGGATTAATAGCGTTTTGATAATCCAGCAGAATTGCCGGAAAATCATTTAGCTTCTCATACTCTGTTTCACTATCCAGATTAATATCCAGATTAGAACAATAAACACTGAAATGCCAGGATAACAATTCGGATCTTGTGATCTTATGCTTCCTGAGCATCGCTTTTAAAAATAACGCTCGGTCCTCATCTGTAATATCATAATAGATCTTCTGACACTTTGTAAGAAATTTCTGCAGCATTTCGTCATCATAGGCACGTTTTCCTAATGAATAATATACTGTTCCTTTTTCTTTTCTTTCAATATCATATCCCATATCCGAGAGCATTTTCAGTGCATCCAGGATCTGACTTCCTTCAGACACGATGCCAAGTTTTTCAAGTCTTGTCTGCAGCATACTCTTGGAAAAATATTCCGGCGAATCTGCAAAGGCTATCAGTGATTGTTTATTTGTCCGCTCCTGCGGACGTGCCAGGATATGCAGAACACTGAGAACACGATCTCTCCATACTCTCTGAAATGGATCTGTCGTTCTGTTTAAACGTTCTTCTATCTTTTTCAGAATGGAAAGTATTTCTGTTTTGTTCGGAAAGTTCTTTTCAAATTCCAGACTGATATCCCATTGAAAAACAACATCATCAAAAGCTCTGTTTTGATCCGAAAGAAATTCTTCTTTCATCTGATCTTCTAATTTTTCTCTTTCTTTTTTTGAACTCTTTTCCATTTCCAGAAACTGTTTGATATCATTGTAGTCCCATTTCTGCTCCCAATAAGCCAGATCAAGCTGTTCTATGATCTCAATCATAGACTTTTTCGCCGTTCTTTCTTCTGATTCGATCTGTATTCTCTGCGGATTTTTCTTATTTTCCGGTATGACAATATAATTTTTCACAATATATTCCGGGACTTCATCCGGCGTTTTATTCAGCAGACCAGTTAAAAAGTGATCACGGTAAACTGCTGTATACTCCTGAGATTTTTTTCTCCATTCTTCTGACGGATCTTCCTTTTTCTGCACGTTCTTTGCAAGCTTCATACATTTCGCTATCGCATCTTCTGCCGCATCGATTTTTTCACCGGGACACATAGCCAGATCATCACGACAGAGATAATATAAATAAATTGCTTCTGCAAAATTTTTATAATTGATTCCTTCCCCTGTCGGCTCTTTTTCGATCTGGGTTTTTTTGCTTTCATCTACATAAATTCCTTCCAGCGTACGCAGCAGATTATCACAGTAAAAATCCTGGAACAGGTTTTTGGCAAGATTTTTCTCATCCGGGCACTCTTTTCCCTCCAGCGGCAGTGTCATGCCAAACATAAAAGCAAAATAATAAAGGTAAACTTTGGTTTTACCGGTCACTCTGAAATTACCTTCTGCGAGATCATTGCACATAGCAAGCAGCTCCTGATCCACCCCCGATTTCTCCGCTTTTTCTGTTTTTGCTTTTAATTTATCTTTTCTCGCCTGTGTATACAATTCTGCGGCAGTTCCTTCTCTTCCGTTTTTTAAAGTACGCGGGACTTTTTTTAACTGTACTTTAAATTCTTTTTCAATCTGGCTGATCAGTTCTTTCTGTTCCTCCACTTCTTTTTCTTCAATCTTATCCTCTTTCATAGCTTTCACGGCAGCCAGTACTTTATCCGAATCTGACAGACCTGTGCAGGCAATATCATGGTTTTCCAGCCATTTCGCCAGCATCGCCGCTGTAGTCTCCTGAAGTTCCAGTTCTGCAAAGTTCAGTTCTGCATTATCACGATACTTTACCATGCGGTCTGCAATCAGTGAAAGTATTTCTCCCTGGCTAAGGACGACTTTTTTCTCACCTTCAAAAATGGAATCATCCAGTTTTTCTCTGTGCTTTTTAAGACCTGCAACATGAAAACTTTTAAAGTTTTCCCCCGAACCATCCAGAAATTTTTTCAGGATCGCCAGTCTGACCGTATCATTTTCATATTCCGGTGCCAGACAGCGAACGATCCGCTCCATAATATTTGAGGTTTTCGGAAATTCAGAATACATTTCGACAAAGATCTGCAGCAGTTCCTTTTTCATCTCTTCTCTTGTCGGGATCTTCTCCAGCAATGTTTCGTCCTCAATCACCTGATTCTGATCAATTTTTCTGGCCTTGCACATTCTCTCAAGATCCTTCCAGCGAAACTGTTTTGCATCGGCCGGTGCCTGGATATATTCGTTCCTTGCCTCTGTGATATCTTCTCTGCTGTAATAGCTCTGCAGTTTTTCTGTTCTGGTATCAAAAATCTTTTTCAGGTTCTGAGTATACTCAAATTTTGCCTCCATGGTAGTTCCTCCTTCATTTTTCGCTCTGTTTTTTCCTGTTTTTTATTATAACACACCCCTCCTTCCGGCACCATATTTTTACAGTCTTTTGGCTTTTATTCTTCCAGATATTCTGCGATTCTTTCCATGTAATCATCCGCGGCAGACGCAGCATAACTCCTTGCGTCAATCTCACACTGCTGCGTGTAATAAGTAAAGTAATTTTCGGTTCCGCTTGTATAATTTTCAAATTCTTTGCTGTATAAAAGAGCCTTCCGATAGATCTGAAGATCCTTCTCTCTTTCGTCTGCATGATGATATGCATCTACGATTCTGTGCTGATAAGCATGATAAACCTCGTGACAGCAGGCAGTAAGAACCTCTTTTGCCGGACCTCCACTCAGGAAATCTTCATTTATGTAAAGCGTATGTGTTTCATCCAGGTAACTTGCCAGCGTCGTATCCAGCAGCTCTTTTGCTTCCACCGTCAGTTTGTTCGGGATCCCAAGATAACGCCCTTCGATGTTTGTTACCGTCTGCAATACATCCATCTTTTCCTCATCCGTCAGTATTTTCCACTCCTCTTCCTGAAGTCTGGTCAGCGTTTCGATATTGCCTGCGATGGTCTGCTCCTGCTGCTCACCTGCAAACCTTGTCTGGATCAGGGAACGCAGGGCAGATACGCCCGGCTGCCAGTTCTTCATCACCAGCACAGCGATCATAAGCATTATCATCGCCAGGGCAGCCATCTCCAGCATATCGGTATACAGCATATAAAATCTGGTCATACTGCCTCTTTTTTTCCGGGGGCTTTTCTTTTCCAGCTTAATATAATGTGCAAAAATAAAAATCGTTTCAACCACGCAGAGACAGCCAATCAGCCGCAAAACAGTATGGATAAAGGCTGAATATGCCCACATCGTATAAAGGCCATAGGCAAGCATCAGGGAATCTGCGATGGCTCTTCTCGGGAGAAGCGGAAGCAAGGGAAAAAAAACAGATATCTTGCAGCAAATGCACACACAATCACAAATGCCCAGAGCACGACCTTGGATTCCATAGCAGAAAAAATTCCCATAGGGCGAAAAAGGAATACCCGGTAACAGCTCATGGAAAGGATTGCCCCGATCGCATACTTCTCCATAAATTCTTCTTTTCCAAGTGTACTTCTGTCTTTTATTTTCTCTTCAGACATAAAAAATCCCCCTTTCTCTGATAAAACCAGCTTATCATTTCTGCTTTTACCAGAAGAAAGGGGGAAAATGTTATTTAAGAATTATCTTTTTATAAAATATTCTTCATACCATACCAGGAAGGTATAGATCGTCCATACTTTTCTCCAGTTATCGGAATTGCCTCCTACATAGTCATCGAAAATCGCATTGATCGCATCTACATCAAAGAATTTCTCTGCGATCTCACTGTGGAACAGACGCTGTACATCCTGATTGTATCTTGCATCTGCCATCCAGATACGGATCGGCACGATAAATCCAAGCTTCTTACGGAATGCGATCTCATCCGGAAGTACCTTTGCTGCTGCGGTACGGAATGCCACTTTGTTCTGCTCTTCGTTGACTTTGAAACGGGACGGCATTCTCGATGCAATATCAAAGATCCTGCGGTCTGTCAGCGGCATGCGGATCTCCAGTCCTGCTGCGGTACTCATCTTATCTACATTCAGATAGATATCGCCTTCCAGCCAGATCTGGATATCGACATCGGACATCTTTGTGAGCGGATCGAGGCCTTCGGTCTCTTTGTAGATCTCATGGGTCAGATTGATCGGGAGAACTTCCGGATTGTAGTGTTTAAGGATTTTCTTCTTTTCATCTTCTTTCATGATGTTTGTGTTGCCGACATAGAATGTCTTCAGATTTTCGCCGTAACGTTCTGCATTGCGGTACATATTGTAGCCGCCGAAGAATTCATCCGCACCTTCTCCGGAATAGCAGATCTTTGTGTGTTCTGCGGTCGCATTGCAGGCAATGGTAAATACGATCGCGGAGGCATCGCCAAGAGGCTGCTCCATGTTGTACATAACATACGGTACGATATCAAAATACTGCTGTGGTGTGATCTTGCAGACCGAATGTTCTCTTCCGAGAAGTTCTGCTGTCTTTTTGGCAAGGCGTGACTCGTCAAAACGTTCTTCGTCATAACCGCAGGAATCGGAGATCTTTGCATCCGACATTGCCAGCACATAGGAAGAATCCACACCACTTGACAGGAAAGATTCTACGGTTTCGTCCTCTGTCTTTACTTCCGGCATGATGGATTTCAGCGTAGAATGGATCTCATCTGCCCAGTCTTCCAGAGATTTGCTCTCGTCCGGCTGAAACTTTGGAGTCCAGTATCTGTGAATTTCCACTTTTCCATCCTTCCAGATCAGATAACGTCCCGGCATCAGCTTTTTCAGACCTTTGAAGAACGTATCCTCACCGGCCACATAGGTCAGGCTCATGTAGATCTGGAGCATCTCTTCGTTCAGCTCTTTTTTGAATCCCGGCTGTCCGATGATGTCACGGATCATCGTGCCGTACAAAAGTTCGCCGTCTTCTGTCTGATAATAATAGAACGGCTTGGTTCCGAACTGATCTCTTAAGCAGAACAGTTTTTTCTCTTCTTCATCCCACAGGGCAAAAGCAAACATACCATAGATAT
>ERZ827126.2185-NODE-2185-length-14799-cov-3.482773_pt1 | contig 14799 bp, 14 predicted proteins | sample MGYA00519780_ERZ827126 | MGnify/ENA primary metagenome ERZ827126 (study PRJEB31778, sample SAMEA3449262) | human gut metagenome | biome: human gut; feature: human-associated habitat; material: faeces | place: United Kingdom | collected 2010/2012 ...
AACATTTCTTTTGCTTGTGCTTTTGTTGCTGGTAAAAACCTAGTCCCAAGACCTGCTGCCGGTATTATTGCTTTTTTTACACTTTTACTCATTTTCTTCCCCCAAGGTTAATTTATTTCTATTTTTATATTATAATATTTACTATACTAACTCTAATTCTTCTACTCTATATCCATTAGGATTATTACTTTGCCATCTCCATGCATCTTGGCACATTTCTTCAATCCCAAACTTAGCTTCCCATCCAAGCTCTTTGTTAGCCTTTTTAGGATTAGCATAACACATAGCAACATCTCCTGGTCTTCTATCTACTATTTTATATGCAACTTCTCTACCACTTGCTTTACTAAAAGCATTTACCATGTCAAGAACACTATAACCATTTCCTGTACCTAGATTATATGTAACAAGACCTGGTAGACCTTCTAGTTTATCTAAAGCTTTTAAATGTCCATTTGCTAAGTCTACAACATGTATGTAATCTCTAACTCCAGTTCCATCATGAGTGTTGTAATCATCACCAAATACACTAAGCTCTTTTAACTTACCTACTGCCACTTGTGATACATAAGGCATTAAGTTGTTTGGTATATCATTAGGGTCTTCTCCTATTAATCCACTTTCATGAGCTCCTACAGGATTGAAATATCTAAGAATTGCCACATTTAACTCTTTATCAGCTTTACACATATCTCTTAGTATATCTTCTATCATTAATTTAGTTGCTCCATAAGGATTTGTTGTACTAAGTGGGAAATCCTCAGTGATTGGGCAAGTATGTGGATCTCCATATACTGTTGCCGATGAAGAAAATACAAATTTTTTCACATTGTATTTTTTCATTAAAGTTAAAACTGTTAATGTATTTCCTAAATTATTTCTATAATACTCTAAAGGTTTTGCCACAGACTCTCCTACAGCCTTATATGCAGCAAAATGTATTACTGAATCTATATTATTTTCTTTGAATACTATTTCTAATGCTTTTTCATCAGTAGTATCTAATTCATAAAATTTAAAATCTCTCTTTGTTATTTCTCTTATTCTATCAAGAACTATAGGACAGCTATTTGAAAAGTTATCGACTATAACTACGTCTTTACCTTCATTTAATAACTCCACTACTGTGTGGCTACCTATATATCCTGCTCCTCCAGTTACTAATACCTTCATCTTTTCTCCCCCCAAAACTATACTTTTTTGCTCTATTTCTTACAGTATTTACTCGTATATTTAAATATTACACATATGATTTTATAAGTTCCAATTTACCAAATATTTTATATCGAGTATTGTGTTCTATATAAACAGTATCTTCTTTATTTAATTTAATATTTTCATATCCATCACTTATATAACCGTCTCCATTTATAACAGTATAAACATAAAAATCTTTTTTAACTTTATCATTATATAAATCATTTACTATAACTTTTTCTATTGTAAAATAAGGTGTCTCTAATTTACTAAAGTTAGATATTTTTCCACATTTATTTTTCTTTTCATAATCTATAACTTCTAAGGCTTTATCTATGTGCATTTCTCTATCTCTTCCCCAGTCATAGATTCTATAAGTTATATCACTATTTTGTTGTATTTCAAGTAACTTAATACCACCATTTATTGCATGTACTGTTCCTGCTGGTATATAAATTACATCTCCAGATTTGACACTTATACTTTCTAAATTTAATTCTAAGAGATCTTTTTTATCACTTCAAAAAAAGATTGCTTATTATGTCCATCTTTTATACCACAAATTAAAGTTGCATTTTCATCTGCTTCAAGTATATACCAGCATTCTGTTTTTCCATTTTCATTTTCATTTTCTTTAGAATACTTATTATCTGGATGTACTTGAACAGATAATGCACTATTAGCTTTTATTATCTTCTTAATTATTGGCAATTCTTTGCCTATGTACTTACTAAAATCTATATCAATATTTTCTATTCTTGATTTCCCATTTTTATGTGTTGATAATAACCATTGTTCATATCCCCATATTTTTTTACTATAAAAAGGTTCTAGTTTTAATATCTTACTTTTCATATATTTCTCCATATTATATAAAATAGTTAAAAATTATATTTATTATAAAATTTATATTGTTTTTATAGCTCTTTCTATGTATCTTTCTATATTATTTATAATATTCTCTGCTTGCTCTACAGTATTACCCTTACACCCAATATAAAATTTAATTTTAGGCTCTGTTCCTGATGGTCTTATTGCAATCCATGATTCATCTTCTAAAATAAATTTTAGTACATCTGATTTAGGTAAACCATCTATATTATTTAAATAATCTTTAAGTTCTTTACTTTTACATCTGTAATTTCTTTTATATTACATTCTCTAAAATAACTCATTATATTTTTTATTTTATTTAGTCCATCTCTACCTTTTAATGTTATAGATTTTAAACTTTCTTTATAGTAACCATGCTTTTCATATATTTCTAAAAGTCCTTCATACAAACTCATCCCTTTAGAATAGTAATATGTAGCCATTTCAGATATTAATAATGATGATACTACCCCATCTTTATCTCTAGCATGAGTTCCTATAAGATAACCATAACTTTCTTCATATCCCATTATAAATGTATGATTATTAGTCTTTTCAAATTCTGATATTTTCTCACCTATAAATTTAAATCCTGTTAGAGTATCTAAACAATTTACGCCATAACTTCGTGCTATTTCTGCTCCAAGCTGAGATGTAACTATTGTTTTAATTATTGTTGGATTTTTAAATAAATTTATTGAGTTTATATTATTTGTTATAATATAGTTTACAAGTAAAGCTCCTATTTGATTTCCATTTAAAGCAATATACTCATTTTGTTTATTCTTTACTATAACTCCAACTCTATCACAATCTGGATCTGTACCAATTATTATATTAGCGTTTTCTTTTCTAGCTATTTCTGTTGCAATATTAAATGCTTCTATCTCTTCTGGATTTGGAGACTTGACTGTTGAAAAATTAAAATCTGGCATTTCTTGTTCTTTCACTACAGTAACATTTGTAAATCCTACTTCTTTTAGAACTCTTCTTACAGGAATATTTCCTGTTCCATGTAGAGGAGTATATACTATTTTTATTTTACTTCCATATTCATCTATTATATCTTGTCTTATTATTTGACTCTTTACCGAGTTTATAAAAGCATTATCACATTTTTCATCCAGTATATTTATAAACCCTAATGATATTGATTCCTCATATGATATAGTTGGTATTTTACTATAATCTTCTATTAAATTAACTTCTTTTATTATTTCTTTGGCAATATTAGGACAAATTTGTCCACCATCACTCCAGTATACCTTATAACCATTATATTCTTTAGGATTATGACTTGCAGTTATTACAATACCTGCTATACAATTTAAATATCTTATTGCAAATGATAACTGAGGTGTTGATTTTAAACTATCAAATATATATGATTTGATGCCACAAGCAGCTAAAGTTTTTGCTGCTTCTTCACAAAATTCTTTAGACATATATCTACTGTCATATGCTATTACAACGCCTCTATCTGTTCCTTGTTCTTTATTATTTTTTATTATATAGTTAGCTAACCCTAGTGTAGCTCTTCTTATTGTATATATATTTATTCTATTTGATCCTGCACCTATTATTCCTCTAAGTCCACCAGTTCCAAAATCTAAATTTTTATAAAATCTATCTTCAATTTCTTTTTTATCATGCTCTATATTTAATAATTCTTCTCTTGTTTTTCTGTCGAAGTAATCACTATTTATCCACTTTTTATATTCATTTATATAGTTCAATTTTATCCTCCTTATCAAATTGTCATATTTGAAAATGTATTTCATTATATATCAAAATTAAAACTTATATTTTTATTGCATTTTCTATGTATCCTTCTGTTGCATTTTCTCTAGGTATTATTTTTGCTGGATTTCCTATAACAATAGAATTACTCGGTATATCAAAGTTAACATATGATAATGGTGCTATTAATACATTATTACCGATATTAATCTTTCCTACAATCACAGCATTTGCTCCTATCCAAACATTATCTCCTATAGTAGGACATCCGGCATTTTCACCTCTGTTAGTTTTTCCTATTGTTACACCTTGTGCAATACTCACATTATTACCTATTATAGAACCTTGATTAATTATGATATTTCCAAAATGAGCTAAATAAAATCCCCTACCAATAGTTGTCTCGAAAGGTATTTGAAAACTATATTTATAAAATAATTTTCTATGTCTTAATTTATACCAGATATATTTTATTTTATTTTTATTTTTATAATATTTTGCTAATCTTAAATTTCTTGTAAAAGCTATATTAGGATATGTGTATGCATATCTTAAATATGTTTTTTTATTAGTTTCTTCTCCATAATATCTATAAAAATCTTCTAATATATATTGCTTTATTATATTTTTTCTCATTATTTCTCCCTAATTACTTTTAGCACTAGTCAATTTGATAACATTAATTTCAGGTGTGTTAAATATTCTAAATTGGAATAATTTAAAATAAAAGTTTGATCCTAAACCTTTGCTAGTATATTGTTTAAACAATCCATAGTCTTTAAGTCCACTAACTTCATCTTGTTGTGGAAATATTTTTCCTCCATTTATATGTGGTATAAATAAAGCCCCATAAAATGGTATTCTTATCTGTCCACCATGATAATGTCCACTTAGTATTAAATCATATTCTTCTTTATTATAATCATCCAAGGTCATAGGATAATGAAATAACCCTATCCTTACATTATTGTTATTATATATTTTTACTGGATCAAATTTAGCAATTTCTATACACTCGTTATTACGTTTTAACTTATAAGCATCTTCTAAAATTTTACATCCATTACTTTCTATTTCATCATTAAAAATATCTAAATCTGTATTTCCTGGTACATAAAAGATATTTTCTTTATTTTTTATGTTTTTTAATAAATTTATAAATGGATCTATATTATCACTATGTACATCTTTCATATCCCCTGTTATTGCTATAATATCATAATCAATGCTATTGATTTTTTCACTAAGGTGTTTTTGTAATTTTCCAAATGATTTTCCATGCAAATCTGAAATTTGAAGAATTTTAAATCCTTCAAATTCAGATGGTAAGTTGTTTATTACGACTTCTTCTTGTACAATATTAATTCTATTGTTGTCTATATATGTATATGTTATTATAAAAACCAAAGCTAAAAACAAAATTATACTAAACACATTTTTTTGTGATTTTTTCATTAACTCCTCCCCCATTTATATATAACAATAGTCTAAAATAAATTGGATTTAGTTGCTAAATTTATTAATATTGATTTAAACTTCTGCTTATTTTTAGCTTCCTTACCTAATTTGTATAAATAACCTATATTTTTATTTAATATTGCATCTAAATATTGTTTATCAAAATATTCTATAGATCCCTTATCCTTTGATGCTTCTATTATACTTGGATTATTTACATAACTTTCTATTAATGATTTTATTTCTTTTTCCATTAAATCACTATTATTTACATTATATAAGCTAGTTTTTAATGAATTAAGCAACATAATGCTTATACCTTTATAACTCTCTTCTTTTGTATCCATATAATACTGCTCTATAACCTCTTTTTGAATTTCATATCCATTAACAATGTCATAAAAATGATATGGCATATATTTACTTGTAAATCCACCTGTTCTATAATAATAAAGTGGTTCACTTATCACTTTTACCTTTTTAGCTTTTAAAAACATTTCTAGATTATAATAAAGATCATCCCCTAAAAACTTTATTCTATCTAAGTATTTCCCACTATTTAATAGTAGCTCTTTCTTATATAGCTTCGAGTGAATAGATGCTGGAAATGGATGACCATGTAAATAAGCTTCTGCTAATTTATCCTTTATATCATCGCCTTCATATATCATATTTTTTGAAAAATAATGACTATTATTAGATTGTTTTATTATAGCTCTATCACCTATTACTTTATAGGTATTGCATACTACGATATCTAAATCCATTTCTTTTACATCTTTATAAAGTTTTTCTATGGCATCTAAAGATATATAATCATCAGCATCTACAAAAGTTATATAATTACCTATAGACTTTTTTATACCTAAATTTCTAGTTGCTATAGAACCTTCATTTTCTTTATCAATAACTTTTACTCTACTATCCCTCAATTCATATTTTCGACATATCTTAATACTATTGTCAGTAGACCCATCATTTACTAATATCAATTCAAAATCTTTAAATGTTTGATTTAATATTGATTTTATACATTTATCTAATTTTTTACCTGCATTATATATAGGCACAACTACGCTTACTTCTACCATAAATGTACTCCTATCTGTCATATTGAGAAATATCAAATTGATTTATCATATTTCTTAAATATTGAACTTTTTCTTTATAATTTTCTTTTGTTATAAGATTTTTATCTTCACTTATATTTCTTATTATCTCATCACAAATTTCTGAACTGTAATGTATAGTGTCTTTGTAATTATCCAAGTTCAAAACTATATCATCTAGATTTTGAAAATCATACAATTTTACATTATCATAATTTAACATTTCTTTTATGGCATATTCTTTAAATTCAAGCATAATATCCGTAGAATATTCCTTTTCAGCCTCCCAAAGTAATATTGATATTGGAGGGAAAAATACATAAAAATCTCTTTGAGGATTTTCTTCAAACAATGAAAGTATTTTTACATGTAAATTTTCTTTCATTCTTTTTAAGGATATTTCTTTTTCTTCTTGAGTTGGAATCTTTCTTTCTTTATTACTTTCAATTTTCATATCATAATAATTAAGAGCACTTTCTTTTTCAAATCTTTCTGTTGTATATCCTGCTGTATGTATAGCATCTATATCAAAAGGCTCTTGCTGTATACCTAATATCTTCTTTGCCATAACATAAGCTGTACTTGTATAAGTTTTTGTATTGAATAAATACTTAATATCATTTAACTTGTTATCATCGTGAAGATATTCAGGTCTTTCAAATGATGTATCAGTAGTATTTGAATCAAAAAATAATAAATCAAATGCAAATAAGAATGTTTTTGCATCTCTATATTTAATAGCTTCATTAACCAAATAATTTAAGTCATTTGGTCTTGCACCACCCCAAGATAATTTTGCAGGATTTATACCCATAGTATCTCTCGCCACCTGTGGGTCAAATAAGTGAACCATAGATGATCCTACTATAGCACTATCATAATCAGCATTTTTTAATATTCCTGCATTACAGTATTGTTGATCAAATTTGTAATTATTAGTTTCAGGTAATCTATAATACATAAAAGGATCTACTTTATAAATTATTATACCTATAATTAACATCATACTAATAAGTGATATAAACGTTTTTATTATCCACTTTTTAGCCGTATTTTCTCTTTCCTTTGCTTTAACTTGTACATATGTTGTATCCAATGTATATCCTCCTTAGAAATTGAAATATATAAATGGACTTATTCTTGGCATGAAACTTATTCCAACCACCATTAATATAACTACATATACTGTATTTATTGTTGTATAATCAAAAGTTTCTGCTAATTCATAAGTATTTTTAAAACTTAAAGTTACAACTAATGATATAACTAATAATATATAAACTAGCCCAATTATTATTATACTTCCGTTTGTAATTATTCCTGCCATGTTAAGCACACCTCCTGATGGAACGCTAAACATTGCTGTAAGTATTTCAAAAGCTCTTTCAAAAGTAGTGGCTCTAAAGAATACCCATGCACAATTTACAAACATAAATGTTAAAATCCAACTTACATATTTGTTAATCTTCCAATTATTATCTCTAAACAATCTATCTATCACAGAAGCTATACCATGTAAAAGTCCCCAAAATACAAATGTCCATGCAGCTCCATGCCATAAACCACTTACTAAAAAAGTTAATAATAAATTTATATATGTTTTAACTCTTCCCTTTCTATTTCCTCCTAGTGGTTTATATACATATGTAGATAAAGCTCTACCTAAAGTTATATGCCATCTTCTCCAAAACTCTGATATACTAGTTGCTTTATATGGTGATAAGAAGTTTGCCGGTAAATCAATATTAAATATTTTTCCTATACCAACTGCCATATCACTATATCCACTAAAGTCAAAATATATTTGTATTGTATATGATAGTGATATAAACCACGCTTGATAAAATGTTAAGCTAGATATACTATCAAATCCATTTGTTGCCCATATAGCAAAACTATCTGCTATAACTAATTTTTTGAAAAATCCCATACTAAACATAAATATGCCAGAAGCTATATTGTCCCAATTTAATTTTTGCTTTTCTTTATCATCAAACTGTGGCATTATTTCGCTATGAAGTACTATAGGTCCTGCTATTAATTGTGGGAAAAATGTTACAAATAAAGAAAAGTTAAGTAAACTATAATCTTTAGTTTCTCCTTTATATACATCTATTAAGTAAGATAACTGTTGGAATGAGAAAAAACTTATTCCAAGCGGTAATAATAAATGTTTTAATGTCCAGTTAGTTTTAAATAGTATATTTACATTTTCAACGAAAAAGTCATAGTATTTAAAATAACATAATAATCCTACATTGAATATTGATCCAATTATAAAATATATTTTTTTATGTTTATCTTCTTTTTTTATACATTTACCTATAACAAAATTAATTAGTATAGATATAATTATTATTGGTAAATACTTTATATTAAACCATCCATAGAAGAAAAGAGATGCTATAACTAGCCAAACTCTAGCCATATTTACTTTTTTAGCATTTAGTATTAAATAATATCCAATAATCGTTATAGGTAAAAAACAAAATAAAAATTCATAAGAACTAAATAACATACTTCCCCCTACAATCTACCTTTATGTTTTCCAAATTTGCTTAAGAAAGCATATTTTAATTTTTGATATACTACATTTACATCTTTAAAATAATGACCATCTACCACGGCAATCCACTCTTTATCTTTTAATTTATGCATGTCTATAGTATGCATTCCATCTTTATTCCAAGAATCTTCTATATTAGAATTTTCGCCTATAATACCAAGTTCTTTTTCTTCATATTCTGTTGTTGTAAGTTTAGTTATTTCATAAGCTCTTATAAGCTTTCCATAATAATCGATTCCATCTTGTGAGTATCTTATTATTTTGTTATCATCTACAACAACTCTGCCTGCTGGTCTCATTGACCTTTGATCGTTTTCAATTAATGGACTTTGTGGATGTTCTATCCATCCATCCATTAAATTATGTGAATAAAACAAACTTAGGCTTCTTTTATTTTCACTTAGTTTATTAGTAAGTATCCACAGTTTATCATCATAAGAAAATAATGAAGAATCAAGAAATTCTCCTTCTATTATATTTTTTATACATTTCCATCCATAAGGGAAGTTTTCTGCTTCATATATTTTTATATAATTTGATTGTCCTGTTTCAGGCATCATATAGATTTTCCCATTATATTCAAAGACATATGGATAAGATAAGTGAAAATCTTCTTCGAGTACAACTTTATCGTATTTCCAATCATAACCATCAGCACTAGTAGCCATTCCAATTACACCTGTTTGTCTCGCTTCATCATATATTTCAAAAAACATATACCATAAATCTTCATATTTTATCATGAATGGGTCTGCAATAAACTGTGCATCACAGTCTGTAACATCTTTATATGTTAATACTGGATTTTTTTTATCTCTTTTATTAGTTATATGAAATGGACCTTTAGCATCATATATACTTATCCCCCATATAGCTAATCTATATTTACTAAATAGTTTTTTTATCAATTTAATTCCTCCAATATATGACTACTCCTTATTTACTAAATATAGTAGTAATTTTACCTTTTAATTTTTCTATAAATGTAGGTTCTTTTATACCTCTTAAATCTTGATGCCCCCCCCATTTGCTTTTATCTCGGCCTATAATTTTTGCTTTAAATGGTAAATCCCATCCTTCTGGGTATATATAGCCAGGATCAAGAAGTTTGTATTCTTTTCCTATAATATATCTGTTAAGCTGTGATTCATCATGCCATAGTGCTATTACATCATTATCTAAATCTATATTTATATTTTTATCTAATTCATTTATAAGTTGTAAAAAGTCTCTACTTTTACCACCATTAAATGCTCCTTGAACATATACGTCTCCTTGTCCATAAGGTATATACGCTAAAGATTTTTCATTTCTATCATATGGATATTCATCAACATCTTTGTCATAAAATGCTGGATGTTTTGCTACTAATAAACCTTCTTCTTTCGGTAATATTTCTTCTCCTACATAATCTACAAATAGCATATTTGCATTTAAGAAAAATATATAATCAAATTCTTTTAGTTTTTCTTCAATTCCTTTAAACATATTAAATCTCATCAATGTGTTATAAGGCCATCCTAATGTTTTTTGATATATCTTATGTACTCTATCACAATTTTCATCATAAATTGATTGTGCATCTGTAAAAACAAAATAGTGCTTTTCACTATTATTTAAAAAATATTTTTCAGATGTTTTATAGAAATCCTCCCAGAATATATCATATTTACCTGTACATATATAAAGTATTGCTATATTTTTCATTTTGCTCATCTTTTATATTCCTCTTCATTATGCTGTATTTTATCATTGCTACCATAACGGCTTGTATTATCAGTGCCATTATTATTCCAAATAATCTAAATTTAATAGCTAGTATATATAGTAATCCCAGATATATGGCATTACATATAGCTACTATAGGTACGTTGTATCTAACCAAATTTAAACAAACAAACAGTAAATGTATCCCTGCAACAGCACTTGTCACCGTAATATATATTACATACAGACTCATTAATACACCATTTTCAAATGTAGCTGGAATAAATAAACCTAGCCATAATTTATAAGATATTATAGTAAATAAGGCTACTACTCCACCTCCACCTACTGTATATATAAATATTTTTTTTACTATTAAAAAAGCTCCTTTTTCATCATCTTTCGCAACTATTTTCGATAATTCTGGAAATAATGATTGAGTAAGAGGACCAGTTACCTGAGTAACTAAAGTTCCAAATTTAGCTATTACATTATATACACCAACTTCTGATACTCCAAGTAACTTATTAATTACAAGTGTTGTTATTTGTCCAGTTGGCATATCTAAAGTAGACACTATATTATTATATATATTAAACATTGTAAATTCTTTATCAAATCCTATTTTTACTTTTAAAAAGTCTGTGCAATTAGTTAATTTTAAGTATTTTATTGCTGACTTTATATACAATGATGAAGATATTATACTCATTATTATCTCAAGTAATATATAATATTTAAATTCAAATTTAGCTACTATACCTACAAGCAACAATACTGTTTTTATTAAAGTCATTTGTATACCTATCTTGGCTCCCACTACGAAATCATTATTTAATCTAATAACTGCATTTATACTACCACTTATATTAAATGGTATTGTTAATAGATATAATTTTATATAAGATACCATTTGTGAATCCCAATTAAAGAAATCACTTACATAATCTATACACATATATCCAACTATAAAAGCTAATATTGCAGTTAATACATCTTGTAAAACAGCCTGTTTTAAATATTTTTTAAATTGAGGCATATCATTTTTTTCTAAAGCATCAGCACCAAATTTTATCATGGCATTGTAGGATTGAAAGTTAAATAATCCATTAAACATCCCTGCATAGTTAGCAGCTATAGCAATTATTCCATTTCCTTCTAGTCCTATTGCTTTAAGCACTAAAAATGTGTTTATAAATCCAATTGCAGATGCTACTGTTTGTCCTGAAAACATAATGATAGTGTTTTTTATTATGTTGTTATTCATAACTTTGCTTTTTATCTTTTCAAACATCTATTTCTCTCCTGATTATAAAATAAACTATGCTATATGTTCTATAAAAGAGTCCATCCTTCACAAAATAGCTCTATCTTATCGGAATCTACATCTTCGCGATTAATCCATTTTTTAGGAGCTATAACAATTTTGTTTTTATTTTCATTTAACCATGCTCCCCACCAGCTAAATGAACTATTTGCAATGATATTATGCTTACAATTACTCATTAATTGCATATCTTTATAACTACCATTGCCACTATTTATATCTATATAAAACACTCGACTATTTATTTGTATATTTTTCTTAACCCAATCCATATCATTTGAAAAAACAAAAAATGTAGGATTTTCAACTTTTTCTTCTATTACCTTTATAGCTTTTTTATAATATGTTGGAGTTGCTATACATCCATACATATTATAATTTTCAGGACTCATGTAATCGCCTCGTCTTATATGGATACTTATGGAATTACTATTTTCAATCTCATTTAAAATTTCTAAATTCTTATTATCAAGTTGATTTTTAAATCGAAAATCTTTTTTGATATCATTTTCAATTCCTTCAAAATATTTGATACTTTGCCAATATCCATTTAGATAAGAATTTTTCAACTTGTATACATCTTTATTAAATACATATTCTTTAGTATCATATACAAATTTTTTGTCTCCAAATAATTTTCTCTTTATCTTAAATAGTGTGCTTATATTATTTTCATCAAATTTTTCTAAATCTTCTTTAGTTGGTTTGTTAGGTTTAATATCAAATATTCTTTCTAATTCATATCCATTATGTTCCTTTTTTGTTTCATAAAAAGATTTAGAATCTAATTTAACAAGTTTTCCCTTCTTTTCTAAACTTTTATACATAGCATACTGAAACATTTGATTCCCTAATCCACCAGTTACTCTAACTATAATCACTTTGATCCACCCTTTATCCTAATTATAATTTTCTAAGAACCAATTATAAGCTAATCTAATACCTTTATCTAAACTAACTTTATGCTTCCATCCAAGACCATGTAGCTTATCAACAGTAGTTAATTTTCTAGGAGTTCCATCTGGCATCTCAGTATTAAATACTAACTCACCATCAAATCCAACAACTTCTTTAACAGTTTCAGCTAACTCTCTAATAGAAACCTCTTCACCAGTACCTATATTTACATGTTGTTCTCCATCATAATTTTCCATTAAAAATACACAGGCATCTGCCATATCATCAACATATAAGAACTCTCTAAGCGGAGTACCCGTTCCCCAAACTTCAACAGCTTCACTATTATTTACTTTAGCTTCGTGGAACTTTCTTATTAAAGCTGGCAATACATGTGAATTTTTTAAGTCAAAGTTATCATTTGGTCCATATAAATTAGTTGGCATACAACTTATAAAGTTATCTCCATATTGTCTTTTGAAAAATTTACACATTTCTAGACCTGCTATCTTAGCTACAGCATATGCTTCATTAGTTTCTTCTAATGATCCAGTAAGTAAATATTCTTCTTTTATTGGTTGTGGAGCCATTTTAGGATATATACAAGTACTTCCTAAGAATAATAATTTCTTAACTTCAAAATCATGTGCAGCTTTTATCACATTATTTTGTATCATTAAATTTTCATATATAAAATCAGCTGGATAAGTATTATTAGCATGTATTCCACCAACTTTAGCAGCAGCTAAAAATACATATTCAGGTTTTTCTTCTTCAAAAAATCTTCTCACAGCTTCTTGATTAGTTAAATCTAACTCTTTATGAGTTCTATATATTATATTTTTATATCCCTTATCTTCTAAATTTCTCACTATAGCTGAACCAACAAGTCCTCTATGTCCAGCAACGTATATTTTCGCATCTAAATTCAATTTTTTCACCTCTTGTAATATATTTTTATTTTTTTAACAAATATTTAGCTATTAGAGAATTCTCTAATAGCTCTATCTAAATAATATTAGTTTTCAAATTTAGATTTATATCCGCCACCATTTTTCATTTCTTCTAAATCAGATTGAACCATTTCTTTTACTAAATCCATAAATGAATATTTAGGTTCCCATCCAAGTTCTGTTCTAGCTTTTGTGCTATCTCCCCATAATAGTTCAACCTCTGCAGGTCTGAAATATCTTGGATCAACTTCTACTAGTACTCTTCCTGTATTTTTATCTATACCTTTTTCATCTACACCAGTTCCTTGCCACTCTATTTCATATCCAAGCTCAGCAAATGCTAACTCTACAAATTCTCTAACTGTATGAGTTTCATTCATTGCAAGTACATAATCTTGAGGTTTGTCTTGTTGTAATATTCTCCACATACCTTCTACATAATCTTTAGCATGACCCCAGTCTCTTTTTGCATCAAGGTTTCCTAAGTATAATTTATCTTGCATTCCTAAATGTATAGCGGCAGCTGCTCTTGTTATTTTTCTAGTAACGAAAGTTTCACCTCTTCTTGGTGATTCGTGGTTGAATAATATTCCGTTACAAGCAAATATATCATAAGATTCTCTATAGTTTACTGTTATCCAGTAAGAGTATAATTTAGCTACTCCATATGGTGATTTTGGATAAAATGGAGTTTTTTCAGATTGTGGTGCAGTATCTGGAAGTCCTCCAAATAATTCTGAAGTAGATGCTTGATAGAACTTAGTTTTAACTCCAGATTCTCTTATTGCATCTAGTATTCTAAGTGTAGATACTCCCGTCGCTTCAGCAGTGTACTCTGGTGAATCGAATGATACTCCAACATGAGATTGAGCTGCTAAGTTATATATTTCATTTGGTCTAATTTTTTCTATTAATCTATTTAAGTTACTTGAATCAGTTATATCTCCATAGTGTAAAAATAATCTTACATCT
>ERZ827126.2206-NODE-2206-length-14679-cov-3.183807_pt1 | contig 14679 bp, 7 predicted proteins | sample MGYA00519780_ERZ827126 | MGnify/ENA primary metagenome ERZ827126 (study PRJEB31778, sample SAMEA3449262) | human gut metagenome | biome: human gut; feature: human-associated habitat; material: faeces | place: United Kingdom | collected 2010/2012 ...
CCTTTGTTGAAAGATAAACCTTTCATATCCTTATCTTCAAAGGTTTTCTCATCAGAATACGCTTCACATGCTTTGTACTCATATCTACCATTATCATTTTGCAGAGAAGGTTCTTGAAGTTGAAAATAGTCAAGTCCTTCAAGATAAATCGTCATATGATCTTTTAATTTCTCATAGCCAGCAGATTCAACATATTCGCCATCAACATCTATATACCTGTCTACATTAAATGTAAGACGATTGAAATCCTTTAATTGCTGTTCATATTCAACGCTCTTAATTTGTACTCCATTTAAGGCGCAGATAACAGTTCTATCAGGACGACATAAATAAATTTTTGCATTGTGTTTAATCATAACAGATCACCGATCCGTTTCTGTGGCACATCGAACTCGATTTTATAAGTACACGCACCTGTAATGTTTATAACATTATATCCATCATGCAGTTTGAGCCACGAAATATTTCCAACATCAGCCCATCCAATGTCTTCAAAATTAGTCAACCCTGTTACAGTTCCATCTGTTACCATACAATGTTTACAATCAATACATACTGGTAAAGCAGGTTTGCACAGTACTGACATAGAGTTTTCATCACGAACTTCGATTGTTACTGTTTGACTTGTCTTAGAAGTTATCGTTACCTTTGGATAAATCTCATACTCCGCATCGTCGCTATCTACAAAGATGTTTGTCGAGAATTTATTACTTGTTGCGACTTCGCCAGAAATCTCATAGTGTTTCCAGATAAAAGGGGTATCACAAACGAAACTGCATTGAACTGCATCAAGTTGCCCAAGTTTACATGTGATCATTTTCCATCCAATATTCTGAAAGATTCCTTTGTAAATAACAGTCTCTTTATCATCTGCAATTCCCGTCAATGGTTTTACAAGAGTAGGAGAGGTTAACCATTTATTGATTTTTCTTTGCTCTGTGTTTGTGAATCCGTGTCCGTTTTCTTTCACAAGGTAAAATTCATATGTGCTCTCATCAGAATACATTGCACCATAATGATTTGTCTCCTGACGTAACATTGTTTTTTCACCTTTAACAATCTCTCGTGAAAATCCTGTGATGTCATTTGTCACATCAAACTGCACGACCATTAGAGGTGTATCTAAGATTGTTTTTGTAGATTGTCCATTATATTCAAATGACAACATATACGTATTCTCCTTTCTGTATAAAATTTTGCATAAAAATAGCAGGCAAGAGTGCGTATTTCTACGCACTGCTCAACCTGTTTCTTCCTTATTGTATAAGGTTTTAAACTGGACGTTTGCGACCAACGATTTTAGCCATATCACGAGTAACTTTCTGAGAAGTATATTTATAGGATTCATTAACGATTCTTTGAAGTTCTTCAGCAGATACTCCAGAAGGAACGTTAATTGCACCAATAGCTTCACCAAAGTTGACATTGATTTCCGTTGTTCCAATTCCATCCATAGTCATTCCGTTCAGTGTATGTCCATTTGCTAAGGCATTTAATACCTTATCCTGTCTTATTTTATTTGCCAGATTAACAACATCGACAGTAGCAACTTCCTCACCTACTGCGAGAGAAGCAAGTCCATCATCTCCGTTTTTATGTACGGATTTTACTAATCCACCTTGGGCATAGCCTGTCACTTTACTGTCTGTCAGTCCAAGATCACTTGGCTTAACGCCATAATGTCCTAAGATAGTAGTAATCGTACTATCAATTTTTGTACCCTCTGAACTGATTGTTCCAGATAAAGATGTAAATGTCTCTTCAATCTTATCGACAGAAGAAGATAACTCTTTACAGTATTTCTCGTAATCATCATTCAGCTGTGTGCTTAACTTGTCAAGTCCGTCAATCTGAAGATTATAAATATGATCTTTTACTGTATCATCAAGTGCATCTTGTTTCTCTTGGAGTTCTGCTTCAAGACGTGCTTTCTTCGCACGACTGGCTGCATCGCTCACCCCATTAAGTGCATTTATCTGTGATCTTAGTATCTGAATATCTTTGTTAGAGGATTTCAATTGCTTGTCATATGTATAATAGTCATTAGATTTTTTTATAGCCTCAGAATATGCTGAAATAGTCTTGTTAATCGCATCCAATTTCTGTTTTGCGTTATTCTTCAGAATAGTTGTCACACTATCTTCGGCAGACTTAATACTCTTAACAGCATCTGCAATGTCTTGATCGCTCTTTTGAATTGCGTCAGCCCATTCTGTGTCAGAATATTCATCACGATGTTCAGCCATTTTAGCACGTTCTTGCATCAATTGATTCAATTCTTCTTTTTCAGATTTGACATTAGCAATATTTGTTGCAATAGCAGCAGTACCATAATCAGTCAGATTTCCGTCATCATCAAACATTGCATCTTCATCGATCAAAGAAGATATTGTTGTAAGTGAATTTTGTAAATTCTGAGCCGCTTTGATAGCACGTTCAAAGCCACGATAATAAATATCATCACGCATACTATTTTTCAGTTCTTCATTTGTGGTACGGAGATCATTGGCGCTGCTCGTACAAGCATCAATTTCTCCTTGCATCTGCATCCACTCTTGAGAACCTTTCTTGATATCACCAGCTTTTACTTTCTCATCAAGATTTAATTGCATTGTCTTAGCAGACTCTTCATATAACTGAGCCTGTTTTTCATTAGAATCAATCTGCTTCTGATAATCCTCAGTAATCAAATCTTCTCCTTTAGCCTGTTTTAACTTAGCAGCAGAAGAAGCGTTGTTTCCTTGGATTGATTCGTAATTTTGTTTGGCATCATAATACGCTTTAATATTTGCCTGAGACTGCATCGCTGCATTAACTTTTTCTTGTGCCAATTCAGCAGCCGCTTGTTTAGCGTTGTTATCGGCAGTTGTCAATGCATTTTGTGCATCACGTTCTTTAATAGAAGCAGATGTCACTTTCTTTGATGCGGCAACTTCAGCCTTTTTAGCCTTATTCTTTGCCCCAACAGCTTTATTGTAGTCTTTAAGTTGTCGTAATAATTTCTTATTAGTAACACCTTTTGTACTAACTTTTTTGCCAGATTTAATCTGTTTCTTTTGAGTACCTGTTAGCTTTTTAGCAGATTTCCTTGATAAGATCTTCTTACCTTTTTTCTTTACAGTATTTGACTTGTCTTTTGTCTTTTTTTGAGCTTTTGTTTTAGCAGATTTAGCACTATTGAGTTCTTTCTGATATTTATCATGATTTTTTTGAGCAGTTTTCTGGGCTTCCCTCTGATTTTTATAATCAGCTTCTTTGAGTTCTACCTGCTTTTTCAAAATATCATTCTGGTAAGAGTATGCTGGAAGATCGGCTTTTGCAGCAGTCACCGCCTCATTCTGCAATGCCTGAGTAGCTTTATATTCTGATTTAGCTTTATTAAGATTAGATTGTGCGGTCTTCAGATTCTTAGAAGTTTTATTCTTCGTACTCTGTTTTGACTTTACATTTTTATCTGCTTTCTTTTTAGCATCGACTGAAGCATTATACTCTTGTGCTTTTTTCTTAGTCTTTCCTTTAAGACCTTTTGTTGAAATTTTCTGACCTTTAGAAATTTTAGAATTTAAAGATTTCTTCTTAGACCGAGATAATCCCTTCTGAGATTTAATTGCTTTCTTTGCAGATTTAGCCTTGCTAGTCTTAGTCTTTTTAGCTTTCGTCTGCGTAGATTTAGCTTTTTTCAGATTTTTATTCGCTGCATCGTCTGACCTCTTTGCCTTGTCACGAGTAGAAGTTTTACTCTTGACATTTTTCTCATTTGCCTCAACCTCATCACCGTATACACCTCTTAAAGCATTTACACCAGATTCACCAGTTGAAGCAGCAGAACCACGAGCACTGTAGTAATTGTAAATGTTTGCACGATTATCAATTGCTTTTTGTGCTTTTTCAATTGGCATATTTAACCATTGATTAAATAACTCACGTTGAGTATTCTTGAGCTGTTGAGCAGCCTGAGTGCATGACAGATACTTCTCATATAATTCTTGATAGTGCTCTACAGCAGAGCGCATATTATCATTTGAGATAGTATTAATATTTATGCTACCACTACGAACTCTAGCGAAGTATTTCTTTAACTTTGCTTGATTCTTTTTCTTTGATGTACTTTTAGTTTTAGGAGCTTTCTTGATTGCTTTACTAGCAAAAGAACTGGCTTCAGATTTATATTTAGATGCAGCCTTTTTGTTTGTAGAGATTTCTGTGCCAACAGATTTATATTGATTCCATAACGCTTTGGTTTTTGTATCGGACTTCACATAATCATTGATCATATTAGCAAACTTTTCTGTAGCAGCAGAAGCACGATCTAATTTAATTGCAATGAAGTCGAATTGTTTACCAACAGAATCAATAAGTTTTGCTAATGTTAATTTCTTTTTAGTATTCTTGTTGGTTGCCTTAGTGTTTTTCTTCTTGGAAGAAGTGTTCTTGTCAGTTGCTTTTGTATTGCGCTTTGTGGAAGATGTATGTTTCTTGGTAGAAGAACTTCTTGATTTCTTGGCAATTCCTCCACGCCATCCACCAGAAGCTGTCGCAGACTGACCAGAAGAAAGAGCCTTGAAAGATGTTCCATGAGCAAAAGCAGACATTCCACCTTGTACTTTTGCACGAGTAGAAGTATGTCCATTTGCTAACAAATCGGCTGTCTGTTGATGATTAAAGACAATATCTCCAGAATGGATATCTGCAAATTCGGGACCCGTTGTGCCAAGTAAAAACATTCTTTGTGAATTCTTGGGAATAATAGCTTCTACACCCAATTCTCCAACAAGTGTTTTTCCTGAAGTTTTGGCACCAATATTTCCGCCTGCGAGTGCATTTGCTGTGCCTCTCGCATAAGCAGTTGACCATGCCATTGTTCCACGAGCAAATGTACCATAGGCTTTACTTGGTTTTCCACTTTGACTATAATTTACAGATACATTAACAGATTTATCATGTAAGCCATTGATCGCTGATTTTGCAGCTTCAACGGCAGGTAATCCACTTGTACTGATAGTAACTTTTGGAGTCGGATGCATCTTACCTAATGCATTCAGTTTTCCTTTAATGCTACTAATTTTATGTGAAGCACTGTCTTTTACTTTGGCGGTAATTGTCTTGTTTTTCAGTTTCTTTAAAGCACTGGCAATCTTTTTAATGACAGAAGACGCATTTCCTTTTACTTTAATAGAAATGCTCTTAGATTTTAATTTCTTAAGAGATTTAGAAATAGAAGAAATTGTTTTCTTTGCATTTCCTTTAACCTTAATAGAAATGCTTTTGGATTTCATGCTAGATAAAGATTTCTTGATAGAATCAATTGTCTTTTTAGCATTTCCTTTGACATTTACTTTAACATCTGACTTAGATGATTGCTTTTTACTAGCAGAAGCAGAAGATTTTGAACCACCAAACAATCCTTTTATTCCATTTCCAATACTTCCAAGAATACTTTTGGCACCACTTAAAGCAGAAGAACCAATGTTCTTTGCACCAGAGACAACATCTCCACCAAACTTTTTAGCACTTGACACGGCTTTATTATATTTAGTGTTATCCGTCTGCCAACTTTGAGTTCCTTGAACTTTTGGTCTCTGATAAGAAGTAGAAGCTTGTTTTGTCTGTGCGCTTTTGAATAGTCCATTTAGATTAGAAGGAATACTCTTAAACCATGATTTTACAGATTCGTATTTCTTATCTGTATCGCCAGTCTTTTTACCAGAGCCTTCAGGTGGTTTCTTATAATCACCTTTGGTTTCTTTAGTTTGACGATCTTTAATCCAATTATTAAATTTGTCTAATAGAGAAGGAGATTTATTTCCTTTTTCAGATGATTCAGGCTTTTCTTGTTTTTTAGGTTTTTGATTATTACCTTGCTGATTCTGATTATTAGAATGATTATTCTGATTATTAGTAGGTTGACCATTTTCCCAAGTAACCTTGATTTGATTATCTTTATGCTCTTTATTATAAGCATCAATAATGGTCTTAACATCTTGGTTATCTTTGCTTGCAGTAATAGATCCGTCTTTACCAATTGTTGCACCATTACGTTTCAGCTCTTTTTTCAGACCATTTTCGTTCTTAAACTTTGTATTCAGATAATATTGACTGTCTGTAGCGCCAGCAGTAATCAGATTCTGACGATCACGAACTGCTTTAAGATATGCTTCCATATCTTTCTTGGAACCAGTTTCATCTGCTTTTTGGAGTGCATCTTGTACAGTTTTATCTTTCTTTTCTCGTTCAGCCTCATATTTCTGATTAACTACACGACCGTTTTCAGATAATGTGGCTCCCTGTGCTTTATCTGCTTTGTCAGTAGCAGCAGAGCCTTCGTCAAAAATCTTGTTGCGGGCTTGTTTGGCATCATCGGACTGTGCCCAATTATCTCCTCTGTCTTTGATTTTTTGTAAATATTCGTCAACGGAGTTTGTTAAAGTCGTTTCGGCTTCAGCAACATTAAGCTTAATTGTAAGAGTTTGTTCGAATCCTTCTGGCAGCTCTTCTTCATTTCTGCGCAAATCTTCCAACTGTTGTTTGTAGTTTTCAATTTCCTTACCTTGAGAGTCACCTAATGATCCGCCATTCTTTTGCCAAGCCTGTGACCATTCATTCAGCTTTTCACTAGCACCATCCCATTGTTCTGTAAGAGAATCAAACTGTACATCCCAACCATATGTTTTAAGATTATTCAAGATAGATTCAAATGGAGTGACACCCATTCCCATCTTTTTGGCAGCTTTACCGACATTATCAATTTTAACTTTGTAGTCGCCAGTCTTTTCGTTTAATTTAGCCATAGCTTCGCCAGAAGCATTTGTCATACTTTGTAATTGGCTTACAAACTCTTTAGGACCCGAATCGTCAGAAGTGAAATATTTCTTGATATTATCATAGTTTTCTTTGAAATTCTTATCATCCGTCTTTCCAGTAGGGGAGATAAGACCTGCCATTTGCTTGAATTGGTCGGTTCCGACTTTACCTTTATCCCATTCGTCTTTAGCACTCTTTAATCCAGATACAAAAGTATTGTAATTAGCATCATCGTCAGCAGATTTTGTAGCTTGAGTGTATGAATCAAGAGTATAAGATAATCCACTGTCTTTGTATTTTGCAACATTATCAAGACGTTGTTTTAACTGTTCAAGAGAACCTGTGAAGATTTCATTCTTATCTGTGATCAGGTCATAAGCTTCAGATAATTGATCTAAACTCAGATTTTCAAAGTAATCGCCACCAAAAATCTTATCAAAGTCTACAGAAGAATTAAGTTTTTCACCTAACTTTTCGTATTTACCGCCCTGGTCAACCATATAGTCTTTGATCTTTTGTAATGATTCGGCTTCTTTGTCATAGCCTTTTTCATTATTTTCATGGAAGCTTTTTGTCTTTTTATTTGCTTCGTCTACAGAATCGGCAACACCTTCGATAACATTCTTAACTTTTTGTCCACCGATTTCTAAGCCTTTAGAGTCAAGTTTTAATAACTCATCTTTGCTTGTTGCTTTAGAAGTAATCTGAGAAATGTATTTCTGCATTGTTTTCTCATCAAGTTTCTTACCAGTACTTGACAATACAGGTGTATACATAATTTCCTTATTTTCAAACATACTTCCGTCGGCACCAGCCATAGAAGAAGAGATAAGTGTACTATAAGATTTCTTCTTGTCATTATTTAACAATACAGGTCTGCCATTAAGGTCAACATTACCTACTTTAGATGATCCCTTAGACAATCTTTCTTGTCTATCAGATTGATACTGAGAGATTAATTTTGTGAAATCTTTCTGGTTTTGAAGGTCTGCTACGGTTTTTTGATCTTTTGTTTTCTGATTCTTAAACTCACCCTTAAGAGTCTGAATCATTTTCTGAACATTTTGTCCATCGGCTGTTAATACATCATTTCCAGACATGCTAACTCCAAGCATTCCAGATAATTCTTTAGTAGAAGCACCTGTCTTTTTCTTAAGAGTCTCAAATTGCTTATTGATTTGCTTTTGCCATTCTTTCCCAGTTAAAGACGTATCTCCTTTGATATCAGAGAATTTTTCATAAGCATCTTTTAAAGAAGGATCAGTTGCAAGCTTGCTTGTAAAACTACGAACTTTCTGTTCTTGTTCTTCAAGATATTTTGTAGCACCTTTACCAGACATCTTATCAGAGCTTAAATCCATGTTACTTACATAACTCTTGGCAAACTCCTGTGATGTCTTATCCAATGTTGCAAATCCCTGTGACGCTTCAAGTGTGTTCTCAAGGGTAGTAGACTTAAACTCTTTGAGCTGATCTTGAACTTCTTTCAGATTACTCTTTGTTGCTTCAACATATTTGCTCATAGTGTTGTCTTTAACACCGAGTCCACCACTTTCAAAGTTTGCGTTATTTAATAATGTAGATAACTGTTGATCTGTTAAGTTATCAAGGTCTGCATTTTTACCAAGAATACTCTTAGCTTCTTTCTTATAAGCTTTTGTGTTCTTGATTATGCTAATCAGGTTAGACTTATTAGAGTTTAATCCATCACTTTGAATAGATTTCTTACTTGCAAATATGCTGTGAATAGCACCAGAATCTTTTGTACCGAGCAATAATTGTCCACCTAAATTTGCTGCCGCCTGTACACCGTTTCCAATAACAGCACCAATAGCTGTACCTGCACCAGGAGCAATCAGTGTACCAATTGCGCCACCAATTAAAGCTCCGCCAATACCAACACCTTTCTTTCCGCCAGTCAGTAGTCGTCCGACATTACCAGCAAGGCTTCTGTCTCCAACTCGATTACCTTCAGTGGTTTTATTCATATTTAGTGCGGCAGCTTTGTTCTGGATAGCTAAATTCTTTTTGCTTGCAATTGCCTGTTTATTTTTCTGAATTTGACGTTCATATTTCTTAATAGATTTGTCAATTGCAGAGTTGTTATCAATAATAGCATTTCCTTCGCTATCCATTGATTTAACAAGATCTTTATTTGTCTTAACAAGTTGTTTCTTTAATTCAAGATAACGACTGTAATCAGATTCAGACAGTCCTACATTTTGATTAGTTGTATTATCAACACCTTTGGCAAGTCTATTGAACTCTGCCTTGATGTTATTTACTGAGTCGAGTTTAGATTGACTCTTATTGATTTTTTTGTTGTATTTGTCGAGGTTCTTTGTGCCAGCGTTTAATGCTTTGCTACGAATATTGTTAGCTAATGCATTGACACCAGCGGCAGCAGCAGTACCAGCAGCAAGTAATACGGCAGGAAGATTAGCTACCATAGTTTCTTTTAAACCAGTGCCAACACTACTTATAGCAGATTTCACATCTCCAAGTTTTGCTTTGAATTTAGTAACACCGTTTGAGAATTGAGTATGTGTTTTTTCAACGCCATCCTTCATACTTGTTTTAAATTTGCTTGCAAAACCTGTAGTTGATTTTTCTGCATCTTTAAGATTTGCTTTTTTATTGATGTCGTTAACAGCGTCGCCTGCTTTATTGGCTGATTCTGGGATAGAGTCCATTGCATTTGCAATTTCTTTTGCTTGTTTTACAGGTTCAGAAGATGTATTTTTATTTTCTGTTATGGCATTTTTCTCTATTTTGTTTTTGGCTTCATAAGCATCTTTTGGCGTAAACCCAAACTTATCTGATTTTCCCATCTGATAAAACAATTCATCAATTGTATTTTGTGAAGCCCCGTGTTTGTTAAGGTCTTTGGCTATTTGTTCTGCGTTATATCCTTTTTCTTGATAATGATTCAATACGTTGTCAAACGCTTTTGTTTTACTTATTTCGCCTGTAGCATTGTTTAATTCATTTATATTTTTTGCTAAATTACCTAATTCTTTTAGTGACAAAAGTGGAATTATATCAATTGCGTTTCGATATATATAATGGTAAAATTATTTTATAAAGCAAAAGGAGAATATAATATGAGTTTAATAAAATGTACCGAATGTGGTAAAGAATTTTCAGACAAGGCAAAATGCTGTCCTAATTGCAGTTGCCCTACAGAGGATATAATTAATGATACATACAAAAATAGCAATACCTTGTGTATTGACGATCTTGTATACGATGTTTCAGATGTTGTAAAATTACTTGCAAACGGAGATCGAGATGATGCTTATGCGATTGCAGAAGAAATGATACCACATAAAGTAAGTGGAGAAATAACAGATATATTAGATTGCTTAACTCAAGGAAATTTTCTACCATGGAGTAAAGATGAATTTGGTTATTTGAGAAATCAAATTATCGAACAACAAATTTCCTCAAAGGAACAGAGAATCAAATCCCAAGCTACCCAAAACATTCCACACTGTCCTAATTGCAACAGTACAAATATCCAGAAGATTAGCATGACTTCAAGGGCAATTAGTGGATTGACGTTTGGAATATTGAGTTCAAACATTGGAAAAACATATCAATGCAATAATTGTAAGTATAAATGGTAGGCAACAAAGGAGAGTTATAAAATGGCTATAATTAAATGTCCTGAATGCGACAATGAGGTTTTTGACAAAACCATAACATGTCCTTATTGTGGATTCTCAATTGAGAAATACTATGAAAATTTAAAAATGCAACAAAATAATACGCATTGCAGTTTTCGAGGCAATGTAGTTGATTTTTCGGACATTGTCCCAAGATTTAAAGATAAATATTCTTTTGATGTATTTAATGATTTATGTGCAAAATTTGAAGAATATAAAATTGATATTGCTTATGGGAGTATAATGAGTTTCGTAATAGCAGTTATGACAACTCATATAATACCAGAAAAATATGATAATTATGACACACAGACTGATTTTGAAAAATTTAGAAATGCACGATTAAGAAAAAACACTAAATGCGTTATTAAACATAATGATGTACCCTATGATTTTTACCATGTAAAACGAATACTAAAAGAACACTATCATTGTACAAAAGAAGTAATTGACTATATCAAACAAATTCCAGAGCTTTCAGAAGAGGAACGAAGACAATTTATAAATGAATTAAATTATTTTAATCTGATTCCATTTACTTTCCCGTACGATGAGAAGAAAGTCATGCAAGTAGATGCAATAAATCGTATTACAAATTATTGGGGAAGAGATACAGAAAGTAAACCTCATCCAAAATACCAAACACCTGCAAATCAGGTTTTTTGCCCTAATTGTGGTGGAAATAATATTAATAAAATCAAACCAACTTTATATTCGCCCACATTGTGTAATGTTGGATTATTGCGAAATAGTTTTATGAAAATACGACAATGTGACAATTGCGGATATAAGTGGTGATATAATAATAAACAACAGAGGAGCATAAAGTATGAAAAATAACGGAAGTAACAAGGTATTGATGTGGATATTAGCAATTTGCTTCGCAGCCAGTTTATGTGGTAACGTAGGATTATCTAATAGCAAAGATAGACTGACAACACAATATAATGAGTTGGATACTAAGTACCAAGATTTAAAGACTAAATATAAAGATCTGTCGTCTGAGAATGAAGCAAATGCATCATTATACAATGATAAAAGCGATGAGTATGATACCCTTCAAGAAGATTACGACGATCTTCAAGATAAATACAACACACTAGAAAAGAAGTACAAAAAGAAAACCGCCAAACCTAAAGCGGTATCTGCCAAGGCAAAATCTTCAAGTTCATCATCTAGCAGTTCATCCAACTCACCATCCGATGACGGCTCATCAACGTCTGCCGATGTGATTGTACATATTACTGATTATGGAAGCAAGTATCATGCAGCAGGATGTAAATATTTAAAGAAAAGTGATATTACAATATCTAAGTCAGAAGCAGAGCAGAGAGGATTAAGTCCTTGTTCTGTATGTAATCCTTAGTGTATTGATAAAACATGTACATATGCAATAATTGCAAGTACAAGTGGTAAGAAAGAGAGGACTATCAATCCTCTCTCTTTAACACGGTTACAATATCTTCAAAGCCGTTATTATATACTTCAAGATAATCAATATCACTAATCTTCAAAACGATATTCGCATTTTCCTTCCCTTCAGCTTTTGCATAAGTAGCCAGCACACTACCGTTTTGCGAAAATTTTGTGAAAGCATTTAACACAATATATTGTTTGTCTTTTCCTTCATCTGTTAACCGTAAGTTGCCCATAAAGAAATAATCTTTATCTTTTAGACGAGCAATTACACAGCTACCATTCGTGTAATCAAACACATCATCAAGAACATTGTTGTTCGTTGTGATATGAAATTGATCAGCGATCCAGTTCTTGACTTTTTTGTTTGATAGGATAAGGGATAATAATAATGCTACTATAATACATAAAATAATAGAAATTCCATTATTGATCCAAGATGTATCTTTTAAATGTTTCAAGATATTTAATCGTAATAATGCGATTGTTGCTAACGACACATAACTAATAATGCAGCTTCCAACATTAAATGCAAATCCTGAAAGTTTCTTAGAAATTGTTAGCTGAAATATAAATAAGAAACATGCACCTGGTATGTAATATTGTAATATATTTGGCACAGCTTCAATTATTAAACTAAGTTCTTTGATAAATTATCACTCCTTTGACTTATTGTTATTCTGAGTTTGTTGGTGTTGAATAATTTTATCCAACATTCGTTCTTGGTTTGTCATACTATTTATCTGTTGACTATTTGTTTCAATAATATGTACATTTCCGTCTTTGTCTGTTACTTGTCTACTCATAATTATACTCTCCTTTGTATATATAAATTAATAGTTATAATTTATTATACAACAAATTTCTAAATTAAAAAAGAGTATAACAAAAGAGAGGTAACCGTTGAGTTATCTCTCTTAATTCTATTTATGCAACAAATCAGCTTATTACAACAAATTATTGACAAAATAATATCTCTGTATTAATATAAAAATATCCCATATAACTTATTTATCATCAAGTTATACGGTTAAGTTTACAAGAAATGCAACGAGTTATCTTCCAAGTTCGTCATTGCATTTCCAAAGGATTTGCAGTCTATTGGTTACCATAAGTGATTTCCAATAGACTGTTTTTTTGTTATGGATATTTATTCCATTGTATGATATAATTTTGTTGCTGAATGATCATGTTTTATGATTTGCACGCCATTCAGTGCCTTACGGCAGATGCGGAACGGAGGTGACAAATGCTCCAAAGCGTCATTCACTTATTACAGAATATTGACTGGCAGAGTGTTTCTAAAACACTCAATATTGCAAGTTTGATTATTCAGTTATTGCTTGCGATATTTAGATAAAACTTGAATTAACAATGCAAACAGTATTTTAATGTGTAAAAATATCGTATTATCTATCTACCACAAAAGATAACCGTTTAAGTAAAAAGTATCATTGTATGATTGGGCTACATATTAGAAATACTTGCATTTTATTAGAAAATATTCTATAATACAAGTGTAATAAGAAATGATACAAAAGCATTTGTACCAACAAACCGTAATTAAGGGTGGTAGCTTAATTACAAAACATCAATAGAAAGAGTACAAAAGGGCATCCGTGTGGGTGCCTTTTTGTTTTGTATTAATATATTAAGCTATTCCACAATATTTATACAAAGTTAAACATAACTTCGATTCATATGTATTAATAGAAGTACAATTTATAAAAATGTCAATCTTCAAAAAACCTTATAAAATAAGGACTTTTTGATGGTCATTTTTTACATAAAATTTGAATTTGAATTCCCTGCTTAGAGATGAAATATCTCTGTACGCAAACGATGATAGCAGGTAAACATCGACATTAATTTACACTTTTGGGCTATACATTACCAGACAATGATCATAAGGTCGTCATTATCTGTCAGGATCGGTAGTCTCTGAACATCCATTCTTATTGAAACATCTTAGCTACTGTGCCTTATCCCGAAGCACGTTTCTTATGCGGTAGTTTACCGATATCTTCCTATACGGTAAGAATGTGTGTGGCTGATTAGATACAATCGTATAATACGATATGAATATCAAATTCTTAAACTATTCCGTCTATTGTTGCCAATTCCGTTTCAGTTTTGATATCCTTTTTCGTTCCAGCAATTACTCCTGATACGTGTATTTTAAAACCCCGTATCCTATATATTTGTCCAAAACACCATTTCTGTTTCTTCCTTATATATAGTAGGCTCACTGTCACCCTAATGATTTTGAGATAGGGTCAACCTAGGTTTTTAAAAAGTTTAATGCCAGCAAAGCCAGCGGCAGCAGTTTGCAATAATCCAAAACTACTTACTAATTTATTAACTACATTAAGAACATTTGATAGTAAAGTAATTCCTCCACCAAGAAGGTTTTTATCAGCAAATGTTGTTGAGATAGATTGGAATGAGTTTTTAAGATCTTCTGTTCGTCCTTCCAAACTATTCTCATAAACTTTGTACTTTTTGTCTGTAGATCCAGCAGAATTTTCGGATACTTTCTCGTATTCTTGAGCTTTCTTATAGTTGCCCATTAGGACTAGAAATTGCTCCATATGATTCGTGCCAGCCATCGCTTTTGCAATTGCTCTTTGAGATACGTCACTGTAGCTAGTCCATTTGCCAGCGACTTCATCAAGCACATCACCGAAATTTCTGAATTTATCTTGTTTGTCTCTTAGGTTAATTCCTTCACCTTTTAAGACTGTTTCTACATCACTCCATGCTGTTACTTTGTCCTGTAGAATGAGACAATATG
>ERZ827126.2223-NODE-2223-length-14570-cov-6.430658_pt1 | contig 14570 bp, 26 predicted proteins | sample MGYA00519780_ERZ827126 | MGnify/ENA primary metagenome ERZ827126 (study PRJEB31778, sample SAMEA3449262) | human gut metagenome | biome: human gut; feature: human-associated habitat; material: faeces | place: United Kingdom | collected 2010/2012 ...
GATGCACACGGTTGAACATGGTTTCACATATTATATATTTCGGTTTTGAAGATTGTCAACCGTTAAATATGGATAAAGATAAATGCGCAAAGCCGCCGTATTGACCGAAAACCATTGAAAAAGGATGCTAAAACGTGCGCCCCGTTTTTGGCGTGGCGCACGTTTGGCGCACATCAGCCGCCAACCTTGCAGGTTTTTTCGTAAAAATCGCGCTCGTCTGGTGTAAGCACTTCCATGACCTTTTCGCAAAACCATGCGAATTGCTCATCGTTCATGGCGCAAATCATTTCCACAAGCTCTTTCCGTTCGTCTGTCATTGCTGTTTACCCCCTGCCCGCGCTTCTTTCTCTATTTCAAGTAGTCCGGCCTTTTCCAGAATGTCAACGACCGCCGCCCGCGTCTCCGGGTCTTGTAGCGCCTTTATGAAAAACTGCGTAAACTGCTCTTTGCTCATGCTGCCGATCATGTCTGCAAGCTCTTTCCGTGTGTCCGTCATGCTCTCGCACCCCCTACGATCTGCAAAAGCTGTTGATTGAATGATTCAAGCCGGGCATTCTCTCCGGCAAGTTTCGCTTTGTCGAGTTCGAGCGCGTGAATCTTGCTTTCAAGAACGTTTTCAAGACTTCCGGGAGCCGCTTCCGCGCCGTCCTGCACCAAACCGGCCAGAGTGTCAAGCGACAGGCTAAAGAACGCGCAGAGCGTGGCCACATACTCAAACGACGGGTTGACAACTTGACCGACAAGGAACCTTGTAAGGAAGTTGTACGGAACACCGGAAAGCTCGCTGATCTTCTCCGTAGAAAAACCGGATTTCCGCTTTTCATCCACAAACGTCTTATAAATATCCCCAATGCGTGGGCTTATGTATTGAATCGTCATATCATTCATTTTCGTAAACTCCCTTTCAAAATTTGTTCGCAAGGTTTACCAGCAGAATCAAAATAAACTGAAATAAGACGTTGAAAAGCGCGCCGCCGATAGCAAACGCGACCCTTTCACAGTCCGCCGCGGTCTTATCGCCCGCCCCGTTCCGTTGTGCAAGGATGCTAACAAAGCACATCACCATAGATGCCAGCACCACAAGCAGCAGCGGCAGAACAAAAACGATTTCATACCCCATCTTCTTCACCATCCATCAAGAATTTAGCTAAGTCCTCGCTTATATCGTCCGGCGGGCATTCTTCCAGCAGCTCCCGGACTTTGTTTTTGAAATCCGCATAAGAGCCGACGCCGGATGCTTGATACACGCGCCCCAGCTCGATACCGTCCCGGAATGCCTCGCCCTCTGCTTCGTTCAGTACGTCCATAAGCTCCGTGTATGTACGATCATCCATCCGCTCCGTGAGAGCTTCCAGACCCGCGACCGTGTCCGCGTTCCGCTGCCGGACGTAATGAATATCCGCATCCCCTAACAGGGATTCTATTTTTGTAATCCGTATCACGCTCTCACGCCCCTTTATTCGCGTTCTGCGGTCTCGGTAATGTCTGTGCATTCCCCGACCGCAAAAGCGCCGTGTGGCGCGTTGTGTGGCGTTAAACAAAGCGTAGACGTGCCGGTGATCTCTCCGAACGTCAATAGACGCTGCTGTATGGCGGTATAGATTTCCTTGTAAGGCTTTCCCGCCGCTATTCCGGCGCGTATCTCTTCCGCTATGACGCGCTCAATGGGCATTAACGCCGTCAGCTCTTCGACGTGGGCGCGGTCTCTGTCCGTGATTCCCGCGGCCTTGTTCGCTATGCGGGAGATCGACGTATAATACCGTACCGCGTGCTTTGAGCCTTGCCCCGTGGCGTACTCTACAAGCTCGCGTATCGCGTCCGTCTCCTGCTTGCGTACCGCCTTTGTAAGCGCTCGCGTATCCTGCCATATCGGGCTGTTGCGCTCCATGATAAATTCTTTCATAGCGTGGAACGCTTTCACATACTGCGCCGTGAACAGAGTACCCGCCGCGCCCGTCTGCTTGTTGGCTACCATCTCGCAGCCCATCTGCGTAAGGTAGTAGCACGGGCGGGGCTTGCCTTGTTCGTCCGTGTACGTTGCCGGAATGAAGAAATCCGCCAATCCAAAATTGGATTGGCTAAGATGCTTGTACATCGTACCAATCGTCCGCATAACGTGCGCGTGCTGTCTGCCGATCAAAGCGGCAACGTCCCGGCTGTTTGTCACGATCTGCCCCCGGTACTCGAATACCGGAAGCGCGGACAGGTGAATCATGTCTTGCTTTTCGGGCATAGAATAAGCCCCCTTTCAAATAGTTCTTGACCTTTGAAAGAGGGCATAGTAAAATGATTTATGCCCCCCTTGCAAAAGGTCGGGTTCGGGTCTCCCGTGCTGTCCGTTCCGCCAAGATCAGCAGCGCGGGGGATTTCTTTATTTCTCGGCCAGAAGCAAATGAACGCCTTTTCTTATCGCTTCACCTTTTGTTATGCCGTGCTTTTCGCAGTAGTCATTCAGTTTTCTGTCTGTCTCTGCGTCCAGCCTAACAGAAGTACGGATATTTATAGGGTTCTCCGTCTTTGGCCGTCCGGTGCGTGGGCTCATGTCATCACCTCACTTTTGAGCGCACATAAATTATACTTTATGCACGCTCAAAAGTCAATAGAAAAATAATAAAAATGGAGGGGAAATTATGGAATATACTGTTTTGTTTCTTCATGGCCGCTGTATAGGCACTTTCCCGCCGATATTGGGGAAGTATTACGACCGGCGAGATATTATCTATGGGGCGAATACGATCATATCAGACGGCAAGAAATACGATCTCACGAACAAGGAATCTATTTATTCAATCGCAATTCCGAGTTATGGCAAATACAGTAAAAACGCTATAAGTGAAGAGCTGGGCGTTACCGGCTATCTTGAATATGTTTTGAAGATGAGGGCATCCGGCTATAAAAATGCCGGTAACAATGATCTTTGCTATGCCTGTTTGGGCATGGCAACGTATCTTATGGCGCACTCAACACGGGAATGGAATTACGAGGACTATTTCCGTATATCTGACTGGCTGGAACGTGATGGACGGTACAATCTCGCCGAACGTTGGGTAAATTGGATTCATGATAACGTACCGTCCCCGGAGGACAAGACGCTTGCACAGTTTAGAGAGACGTTGAAGAAATGCGAATTTATTGGAACGGATTTAATAGAGCTTTCATATAACGGCGGTCAATGCGGAACGGTTGCGAAGTATCAAGGTCGTGTATACAGCATCACCGGAAAAGACAGGGATTTCCCCATTCTTCCGGCGTTTATAAAGCGGCAGGGTGCAGTTATTCCGCCTTATGGCGGAGCGTCCTTTTTCCCATTTGTTCGCGGTTTAAGCACCATGCAATATCGGTGGGAGGACGTTGACGCTCTGGCCGCGAGCTGGCGCCCTTTTGTTGATGACAGGACAAAAGCAGACAAGGACGCATACGCAAGCAGTTACATAAAAATCGAGACAGAAAAAAGAATGAACGAAAACGGCAAGATGTATGACAGGATAAGAAACGCACTGCCGGATATTTGCCCTAAATCCATTTCGACCTTTTACCGATGGCAAGAGAAGAAACCGGAAAAATACGCGGCTATCGTTTCCGCTGCATCTGCTCTCGGCTTGCCGATTCCTGAACGAAATCCGAATATCGAGGTAATAGAGCCACCAGACCCCGCGCCGGATTATTGCGGAAAATAAATATAAGCGGGTGCAAAACTGCGCCCGCTCTTTTTTATTCCCCGATCTGCGGCGCATCTACTTAATAAGTATATGCCTAAAATGGGGCATTTTCTACTTAATAAGTAGATGATTTTAGCCCTTTTCTACTTGTTAAGTAGATGTCAAATGTGCTATAATAGAGGGGCAGGAGCGGGACGGGCAACAAAAAAGCGCCCCCCACCAGAGAGGAGCAGCCAATGACAGAGAGCAAATACAGCGAGGCGCAAAAGAAGAGCGCCCAGAAATGGGACGCGGCAAACCTTGACCGGGTATCCGTAGCAATGCCGAGAGGACGCAAGGACGCGATACGGGAACGCGCAGCGGCGCAGGGTGAGAGCATGAACGGCTTTATAAACGCCGCTATAGATAGCGCCCTTTCACCGCAGGACGCGCCACAATGCGCCGTGAGCGATTTTCCGGCTATGGCAGTGTTGGAGGACGCCGAGCGGATAAACGCGCATACAGAGCGTACCGGCGAGACTACGGAGGATTTTATACGCCGAGCCATTGCCGAAACGATCAAGCGGGACACGGTGCTTTTGAAGATGGGCATGAATCCGGCGCGGGAGCAGGGCTAAAACGGCTTGTCATATCAGACTGTCAGCTTCATAATGTCCTCCTATAATAATCCCGTCTGCATTTCCTCCGAATCTGCAAGCACAAAGGGAATAAATGCAAACATTTTTTCGTTTTCTGCTTACATTTTGCGGATTCCTGCAAACGTTATCGTTCGTTAACGATACATTAACGTAAAGCCGTGGGTTATTTGGCTTTCTTAAAAAACCGTTGGCTTTTTTCGCTTTCGCCCCCGAACGCCCCCGAACGCCCCCGGACGGCTGCGAATCGTTGCCAATCGCAGCGAATGGGTACAAATCGCAGCTCTGCGCCCCGTTCATAAAAAGTTATTGAAATCAGCTTACTTTCCGCATATAATAGGCTTACACGGATGGGGGAATACAAATGGATATTCAATACTCCAAGCGAGCCGTAAAAGCTATAGCCGGGATGGACAGGCCGACAAAGCAGCGTATACGAACGGCAATAGAGAAGATACCGGAGGGCGATATAAAGCCGTTACAAGGGTATCCAGGCTCATACCGGCTGCGTGTCGGATATTGGCGCATCCTGTTTTCTTTCCCTGCGTCCGGTGTGCTGTTGATAGAAAAGATTGCTCCGCGTGGTGAAGTTTACAAGGGGGTGTAAAGAATGTCACCGGTAAGAGATCAGTTAAACCACATGATAGACTATCTGCCAGAGGCAGAACAGGCGCTTTTGCTTGAGATCGTCCGGCGCTTTGTTTCGGATGATATTGCTACGCCCGACGATATAGCGGCGATCTCCGCAGCTCGCAAAGAATACGATAGCGGGGAAACCGTTTCCCATGCTTCCGTATGGGGTTAACAGAAGATTGAGCGTAAATACCGGCGTAGGGCTTCGGCTCTGCGCCGGTTTCCCTTTCCCCCGGAAATATGCGGCAATCTGCAAGCAATTGTATACAGATGCTTGCAAATGCTATCAAACGCCCGCAGATAATTTATTTATACAGAAAGAAAAAAGTGTATAAATAAGTCTTGCATTATCGCCCGGTGTGCGGTATAATATGGGCGTGTAGTAGTCGATAGATCGAGTACGGCGGGTGGCCTCCTTCTTTTACCCTCCGGTGTCTTAGGATGCCGGAGGGGTTTTTTATCTATTGCATTTTCCCGGAAAGTGCGGTATACTATTTGTGCGGGTTTCATCCTTTCCAGCGTCCCCCGGTATCGTTTGATACCGGGGATTTTTAATACCAACTTTTGATACGTAGAAGCGGGGCAATATGCCCCGCTTCTTCTCTTATTCCTCCCCGGCAAAAAGCCGACGAAGCGTTACGCGGATTCCGTCATTCTGAGCGGAAATGCTTACAAGTTTTATAAAACCTGTATACTCGTAAGATTCCCCGTTGCTTTCATAACAGATCTTTTCTAAGTTCGTTTTCCTTGAAAAGAAGTCGGCAATCTCAACGACCGTTGATCCTGTAATAACTATATGCATATTCCCTGCGGTACTTATTCCGAAAAAAGAACAATTAAACGCTCTGTCATTTGCAAATATCATTTTATTATCCTCTCGTTAAAACCCACGCGTATGTACCGTCTCCGAGTTTTACATATTTCCATACAACGGAATAATCTTTATATTTAATCGTTAACGGCACTTTTAGATTATTTATCGTTGCGTATGATGCTCCTAAGTTTCCGGCTATAAATTCCGCGAAGTCGTATGCATTGGCGAGGCCGGTATTTATCCAGCTATTTGTATTGGCCGAGGTTATTGTGCCTCCGCCTATCTGATCGCCGGATATGTATCCCGCATACTCTCCATTTAGCGTGCCGGTTTGAATGCGATTTGCAAACACATTCCCGGTAAACGTGCCGTCCGTTGCGTATAGCTGCCCGTTGCTGTTTACGCGGAATTTACCGCCGCCGAGGGCTATACCGTCCGCGCCGATGTACACGCCGTCCACCGTCCCGTACAGCTCCGACAGCTTGTTATAGATGGCATTCTGTGTGATGGTAAACCCGCTATCCTTGCTGCCGATGAATCCGGACGTTGCCGTTATCTTGCCGGTGATGTCTACACCGTCTTTCGTTGCCCTGAACACTTCCTGCCCGGAGCTTTCCAGCACAAACCCGTCCGCCGTCAAAGACCAACCAAAAGAGGCGGAATTGCCGCCGGTCTTCGTCACTCTCGCGGCGATCTCCTGCGCGTGCAGTTCCAAAGCCGCCCGCATTTCCGCTTCGCTCGTTTCTCTTGCCGTGACCTCCGCCTGAATGCTCGCGGCATTAACTCTAAGGCTTGCCCGCGTCTCGGCAAACTGCCGGGTGGTCTTCCGGTCGGTCGGGGATTTATAGGGGTACTCATGGTCAACAGCGTTCTCCTGCGGCGCGGAGATACGCGCCGCCATCAGCGTTGAGAAATTGGTCTCATTGACATAGATGCCGGAGAAAACGCCGTTGATGGTAACGCCGTCGCCAAGCTCCGCCGCAGGGTCGAGCTTCGCCCATTCCGTGTCATACGGTCGATAGACAAACCCCCCGATGCTCTCTAAGATGTCTTTTGCCATCTGCTGAGAGCCCCACGGGCATTCAAGCTCTAAGACATTATCCCCGCTCCCGGCTTCATAGCACGTTTCATCATCCACGTTAATACGGACTTTGGTATATTTGGGCAGTTCCGGCGTGGTTGTAAAGCCCGCCGCGCTCTGCCCGATAAAAACAGAATCAGCCATATTTTTCTCCGCCTTTCCACCTTGCGGGTTTATTTCTGTCTTTGTAGTACAGCATACGCAAGCAGCACCGCAAATTCACAAGCTAGCGTTGCAATAACGCCGCCCCAAAATGCCGGAAATGTAACCATGTTTTTTCACTCTCCTATTTCCCAATGTTCGTATACCGTGCGGTACAGTAGTCCTGCAATGCGCCCGCACGTTTGCGCCATACGGTACGGGTATCTATCTCAAGCTCATCCATAAGGACATCCGCGCCGCGTTTCAGCTTATCTACATACAGCACAACAAGGATACGCTGATCTTCCGGGTCGAGCGTATCAAGCGCCCGGTATGCAAGCCGTACTTTGCCCTCAAAATAGCGTAAATCAGCCTTTAGTCTCTCTATCCGGTCGAGAGCTGATACAAGCCATTCCTCGCGCTTGTTCCCGCCGCCCTGTACCGGTGTCGAGCCGGTCGTTGAGCTTTTGATAGACGTTAACCGTGCCTGTTCCTCTGCGATCTCGTCCGGTATCTCGGCTATGCGCCGTTCGTAATACCGGAGTTTGGAAAGATCGTCTTTGCATAGGGCTTCCATAAATTCATTCATTGCGCATACCTCCGAAAATTACCGTCTAACAAGCCGTAGCATTTACCGGCTTCCAGAATAAAATCATTGTGCCAGCGTTTGGCCGTCTGATACGATACGAAAAGCGCCATAGCCGCGCCCTCTAATGAGTGGCTTTGCTTAAAGAAAACCATGTCAATAAGGGCTTGCCGTTCCGCTCCGTTTTTGAGCTTTCCGGTGTTCTCTATGGCCCGCCGTACCGCGTCATACTCTACGGCTTCAATGCCCGTCAGCTCGCGCAGCGCCGCCGCCTCTGCCGTTCTGGACGCTCCGCCGCCTCCGGCTGAAAAACTGTAATTCGGGGTTATGCTCTGATTCTTCATCGTTTGGAGCTTGTCGCAAAGCTCCGGGTATGCTCTAATTGCGGATTTCATGTAACCCCACCAGCGAAAGCGGGGCTTGCTCATGGGTCAATGTCCTTTCACCATTTCGATTTGTGCGCTGGTACATGAAAGTTTCTTACTTCCACCGTGAAAAGCTCTGCGCCCTGTTCGGCGGCGCTGCGTAAATCCTTGTCGATCTCCCGCGCACACCCTAAAAGGTTTTCGAGCTTCCCGGCGGCTTTCTCCGGGATGGTTGCCCCGCAATGGGGACACCTTGCCGCCATACCGTCATAGAGCGTTGACGCCGCCCCGCAGTTATGGCACTTGATCGTTACATAGCACATTGTTTCACCCCCCAATCATTCAAGCGGTCTCGCCGGTCTCGGCCTGTTGTCTATTCCGGCTTCCCCCGCGTAATTCCATATAACCGGCGTAAGGCTGTACGCTACGGCGTCTATGGTGTGGTTGTTCGCGTCGGGCAGTTCTCCGGTAATATTGCCGTCCTTGTCCGTCGTGTATTCGTACTCCGTAAACTCTCTATAGGCGTTCGGAGTGCGTGCCGGGTCAATGATGATCTTCCGGTGTTGGAGCCAATTTATACGGTATCGCACGGCGTCCGGGCGCTTATATGTCGCTCTTGCATTTATGCCGTTTGCACGTAGATCAACTATGCTTTTCGGCTCTGCGCTGTCGCAAAAAGCCACCATTTCGCCATCGGTAAGCGGCATAACCTTAGACCATGCTTTATACTTTCCCCGCATCAGCTCCGCAAGCTCTGAATTACGCAAGCGCCGCTTGTATATCTCATCCAGCAAATAAAGCTCTTCCGTCTTTCGGTTATAGCTCACGCGGATATAACAAGCGGGGTCTATCGTAAAGCCAAAATCAACACCGTCATAGAAGTATCCCATTCCGGCGATCTCTTCATCCGTGATCGTCCGTACTGTGACATTGGGGAATACCTCGCCGCCCGCGCCTATCGGCTCGCCCATGTATTCATGTCGGTATGCGTCAAGGTTAACGGCTTTCAGGTGTTCGGCTTCCTCTATGAACGCCTCGCCGAGCCATTCCGGGGGCATCATGGTATAGTCTGTGCGCACGGTCAAGGCTCGATCATCCGGCACGTTTACGAGCCGATTCATCCAATTGTTAAGGCTTATCGGCGGGTTAAACGTGCGGAAGATGGTAAACACCTTTCCGCCGCGCTGTACCGACTGTGTAACGTTTCGCAGCGTTCTTTCTCCCGGAAGCTCGCAAGCCTCTTCAAACCAGACAAACCTGAAAAATGTCCTTCCCGGCGCTCTGATTGATTTTAGCTTTGTGGCCTCATCCAGACCGCGAAAGATAATCGCCTGTCCCGTGGGCTTGTACGTCGCTCTCATGGGGCTTGTGGTAAGCGTCCATAAATCCGAAGCATCAAGCGTATCTATCGCCCATTCGATCTGTGCAAAGACGCTTTCCCGCAGCGTAGCGCCGACACGCCGGAAGCAAATACCGCTCGCCGTGCTGTCTTTCATTATGCCGTCTACGATTTCCAGAGAAACAACGGAGGATTTACCGGAACCGCGACCGCCCGGAAGATTGTATATGCTGTGCCGCTGCGCCTGTATATCCTCATGGAGAGGGACGTATACCGGGGCTATATGCTGCGTTATGTCCCGCTGCGCTGCCCGCTCTTTCAGCTCGTCGGCGATCTTCTTTGATGCTTCGAGAGCTGCAAGACGCTTTTCTATGTCATTCCTCATTGCTCGCCTCAAGCGCCTTTATGCGCTCCAAAACGTCCCCGATCTCTGTATACTTCGTACTATGGCGCAAGATTGCATCCGCAGCGTTAAGCCGTACTTGCGGCGATGCTTCGGTATTCATAACTATTTCCGCCATAGTAGCGATAGCGTTACACGTTGAACTTTGAAGCATATCCCGCGCGGAAGTGATAAGTTCCATACGCTGTGCGTTGTACGCTTTCATAAACTCCGGGTTTCGCTTTCGCTTGCTGATCGTGTCCTCTGTGCATCCTAAGCGTTTCGCCGCTTGTCGCTGCGTCGGGCATTGCAAAAGCGCGTCTATAATATCGCTGTCTCTTATCCGGCTTCCCGTCCTAATACACCCCCTTTAATCTCCGGTTTCGCTCGAAAATTGGGCATAAGAAAGCACCCCGCAGCAGTACGGGATGCTTTTTCGTTATCGTCCCCGGATAAGCTCATTGAGCATAACACGCCCGATCTTGCTTTCCCGTTCCTCTTTCTCAAACTGCGCCGCGTATTTCTCAATAGCCGCGCCCACGCCGGAAAGATCGATTCTTTTTGCTGCAAGGTCTCTCTGTGCCGCTTCCCGCGCTTTCTTCTCTACGTTGCCAAGCTCGACGGAATCAAGCTGCACCGTGCGGGAAAGCTCCTTGTATCGCGCCTCGTTCGCCGCTCGCTGCTTCTCTTCCTGCCGCTTGCTGTATTCAGCCGCAAGGGAAGCATACGCCCGCTGGTACTCCGGCGTGCTTCTCTCAAGCTGAATCTTTGTAGCCGCCCGGAGATAGCTTTCATCGTCCGGGAAGTCCTCGCGGCTCACCGCATCCAGCGCGTTAAAGTTTCCGCCCGTAAGCCGCTGTGTAATCGCTTCTCTAATTTCGCTCATGTTTTACCTCCTTGTTAAACGCCCCTAAAGTGCGTCAGAATCATTTTTTCAAGTTCTGCGTCATTTGATACGCCCGCCACCATAGAACGCACTACAGCGGCTTTCTGCTTGTACTCGTGCAGCATTCCGATGATGCTTTGAATCTGTCCGGCGTTCAGACCGTCCACGGCTTCAAGAACGAGCTGCGCCGCTTTGTATGTCTGCATCAGTCTTTCCCCCCTCTCTTGTTGAATCCGCACTTGTCGTTGCATACGCCGTGGTAAGGCATCGGGCAGAGCTTACCGACGGCGGGGGAGACACAGACGCGCATACAAACATACTCCCCAAAATACGCGCATTCTTTCCCGATGCAGTCCGCCGCGCCGTTTCTCCCGTCACGGAGAGGGCAGAACACGCCGCCCGCCTCTTCAAACACCGCCTTTGTGCTTTGCTTCATTTTCCTTTTCCTCCTTTATCCTCTTTATCCTGTCCATGCCGTCCGCGCACGCCTCCGCAGCTTCGCGCCCGAACAAGATTTCATATAAACGCAGCTCCCGAACGTTGCCGCTCATAAAGTGAAATATGCGGTAATCGCATCCGTGGAAAAAGCGCGTTCGGAAATACTGATCTACGATCGCCGGGTACATATCCGCCGTGTAGTCGAACATATCCCGCCCGCCGATGCTTTCATCCTTTGCGCCCGTGTACGGCATCCGCTCCATGATACGCCGGATGTTTCCGCATCCTACCGGCGGGTGATCTTCTCCGCGCTTCTCGGCGTACCGGGAAAAGAAATGCTCAAAAATTGCTATGTACTGTTCCAGAGAATACCGGTTTACGGTGTCCTCCATGCGGTCATACGCCTTTTTCGCTGTCATGCGGAAGATTCTAAGATTCATCCTGTCCGCTCCTTTCGTGCGGGATGTTACCATTAGGCCGGGAAATGTATGCATTATCCGGGAAGATGCAAACAACATCGGGGAAAATGCATACATAACACAAGCGCAGAAGTGCAAACGCCCCGCGTTTGTGCTTCCCTTTAATGGCATCCCGTAGGGATGCTTACTGTTATGTGTTATGAGTTACGAGTTATGAGTTATGAGTTATGAGTTATGAGTTGCTATTAGCAAAATGGTGGGAGTGCTATAGGAGACCTATAGGAGACCTATTTTTATTCTTCGGTTTTTCCCCCCCAGCGCTTTCTTGCCCCCTCTTTTCCTCCGGTAACTTTCGCATACCATAGAGCGCAGCTATCATCACATCCGCGCTTGATACGGTTGTACGCCCGGCGCTCGCTCTTTGTGAACGTTGGCAAATCCTCCGGCGTATCGCCATCAATGAAGTAATCCGCGATTGCGTGTATAACCTTTCCTGCTCCTTCGTTGTCGAGCATTGCCAGCGTCTCGCACGATTCAAGAAAAAAGTTGAAATACTGCGGACGCTTATCCATCTCCGCAAAGTCTTTCATGGTGATCTCCTTCGTTTTGTCCATCAGCACTCATACTCCAATACTGCAATGTCGCCGAGCTTGTCATAAACGGCCATAGCTGCCGGAGAGGAAAAGGCTTTTTCTGTAAGCTCCGTTGCAGCAGTTTTCCCGCTCTTTGCTTCCGCATAACACTGGAACGCAAGGCCGACGGCCTCCGTATCCGCTGCCGCGATCTCCGCATAAAGGGCGGCAATTTGGCGCTTCTTTTCTTCTCGCGCTTTGCGTTCCTTTTCGAGCGTTCTTTCCACTTGTTCACGCAGTTTCTTTTCGTTCATGTTTTATCCTCCGTTCTTTTTGTATGATCTTGTCAACCGCCGCTTTCGGCGTCGGGTCTGGTAGTCCGTAGGCGTTGCGCCGGTCTATCTGTTCCTCGATCTGCTTATACTCCCGGCGCTTCGCCTGGTACCGTTTCCGGCTCGATTTGGACATAATACCCCCTTGTGTGGCGCGTTTCCCCTTTTCAGAGGCCGCTAAAGGCTTTCGCTATGTGCTGTTCGAGCGTTTCAACGTCAATCAGAAAATTCTTTCCGAGCCGTACCGACGGAATAGCGCCGGTCTTTACCAGCGTGCGGAAATAGTTTTTCGTAAGCGCGGAATCCGGGTCTTTCTCCTTGAAGTAGTCGTATGCTTTCGGAAGCGTTCTAAGTTTCGCCATGCTGTTATTCTCCTTTCAAAGTCCGAAAAAATAAAATGAGCCTATCGCGTTCGCTCTGTTACCAAGCGACCGTAATAGGCTCAAAGGCTCATTCGTGCGGGAATTTCTTCCATGCACGTTTTGTCATTCGATTGCTTAGTATTATATCACGTTTTAGCCGATTTTGCAAGCCTCTATAGCAGCTTCCATAGTATTTGCGGCCTTTTCTTTCGCCGTGTCTATTGCATGGGAATACACGTCAAGGGTCATTGATGTATTCTTATGGCCGAGTATATCCGCCACCGTTACCACGTCCGTACCGTTTGCGATCATAAGGCTTGCGGCAGTATGGCGGAATTGGTGCGGGTGTATATGCGGCAGTCCGTTTTTTTTGCAAAACCAAGATACAATATCGTTTACGTCGAAAGGCGCCATCATTTCCCCATTCCAACGGGAAAACACAAAGTCGTTATCCTCCCATGCTCCGCAGAGACGGAAACGCTCTTGTATATACCATCTGCGATGCTCTTTCAAAATGGCGGTTAAATCGTTCCCGATGGGTACACACCGAACGGTGCGCGTCTTTGTTTTGCCGAAAACCGCGCCCGTCTCTTTCGTGTACGTTACGCCCGCATCAACTATGATCTGCTTCTTTTCAAAGTCGATCTTGTCCCATTTCAAAGCGCACAGCTCGCCGCGCCTTATGCCCGTATATAATAGCGTGTACAACATTGCCTTTGTTCGTGGCTTTTCGTTTTCCAGCGCTGCAAGGACGGCTTTTAATTCGTCTGGCTGTAAGCAATTTACTTTCTTTTCCTCCTCTTCAATCTTTGGAACAGTAGCGCGACGTGCCGGGTTGTATGTGATTATCATGCTCTTTTCAGCTTCGTCAAGAACCATCTGCACGAATGCGTGATGCCGAAATATTGACATATTGGAAAGCGAATTATTGCTATTTTCAAGACGGAAAGCCGTATTGAAGTTTAAGCCCAGCGCATCAGCCAACCGACGCCCTGCATCTTGCGTTATTCTCTCTCCGACGCACGCAAATGTAATTATATCTCTGTCTATTCCGCTTTCACGGAAAAAGGCATAACATCCGCCGCGCTTTTCTATAAGCGGCTTAATCTCTGTAGACGGATAACAGAATTTTCTATCTTTCCGCCCTCCGCTTTTTGCAATATCGGCATACAGCTTATTTATGTGGTACGGGCGTATATCCACAAGCCGCATATCCCCGATACCGTCATAAACGCGCTGCTTCGCCCATTCGTAGCTTTTCAGCGTGTTTGTAGCCGCTCCGTGCCGTCGCTTCAAATCAATAAAATACTCTGCAAAATCCCGAAACGTTTGGTTATCGTCCGGGCGGAATCCGAGTTCTATTTGCTTCTCAAACTCATACGCCGCTTTCTGCGCCGCCTTTTCCATCTGCTTTTCTGTCATGGGCTTGTCCGGCTTCCACGTCATATAATGCCGTCGTTGCCGGTTTGCGGCGTCCCTGCCGCATGATACCGTAATCTTATAGCTGTTATCGCTGATCTTCCGTATGCTTGCCATTGGGTGGGCCTCCTTTTTCTTTTGCGCCGTGTTATTTGGTTGTAGACACCCCCGTTTTGATCTCGCGGTAATTGATTATCATTTCCCGCGCTTCTCCGCATCGGCGGCAGGGAATAATAACGCCCTTGCATACCGCGCCATCACGGACGGGGAACATCTTTTGATTGCAGACGGGGCAGAGATACCACGGTTGCCCCTTTATCAGCTTTACCATGTATCAACCTTTCCGGCGCACTATCGGCGCACAACGTAGAATATACGGCGGTTTTCGGCTCTTCGCGTTCGATTGCAAAACCCATTGAAAAACCAGCGTTTATGCGTGAGAATTGCACACCGATGCACACGGTTGAACATGGTTTCACATATTATATATTTCGGTTTTGAAGATTG
>ERZ827126.2236-NODE-2236-length-14496-cov-2.421231_pt1 | contig 14496 bp, 6 predicted proteins | sample MGYA00519780_ERZ827126 | MGnify/ENA primary metagenome ERZ827126 (study PRJEB31778, sample SAMEA3449262) | human gut metagenome | biome: human gut; feature: human-associated habitat; material: faeces | place: United Kingdom | collected 2010/2012 ...
GAATCAGGGAAGCCGTATAGACTCCGGGCTGATATCCGACGGAATCTGCATCAGCGGAAGAAGAAAACGTTGTTTTTGTTTCTGTATCCGGTGTATTTGATGCATCGTGTGGCCGGAACATCAGAAAAAGCAGGATCAGAAGTACCAGGATTAAAAAGATAAAAATGGCAGTGTAGATCAATTCTCTCATGTGCAGGACGACAATTTTAGGTTTGGACATCGGTGTTTCCTTTTTTGTTTTTACCAGTATATTTCGCAATGCTTCTCGATATGACGTTTGACTTGAATCAAAAGAGGTGGTTTGTATGAAAAACGATGTAGGGCGTGCACCTCGCAGTAACGATGCCAGAGATATTCTTAAATCTCAGGAAATCTCTGCATGCAGGAAAAGAAAGGAGAAGAATTTGGATGAACACAGACAAATGGAAAAGGATACTGGCAGGCTTTCTGGCGATACTTTGTCTTCTGACGTCGCCGATGTCCGTCTATGCATCCGGGATGCAAAAGAGCAGTTTTGCGGGAAAGAGACAGACAATGAGCAGTGAGAAAGCAACAGAAGCGAAGAGTGCTCAGAGCGAAATGCCGCAAAGACAGACCGAACAGCAGATGCAGACGGAAAAACAAAAGCAGACCGAACAAAAGCGGGAGGAAGGTCTGGAGTCAGAGTCTGCATCGAAGAAAAATCCGGAGATAAAACAGGAGTCCGAAGAACAGAAAAATCCGGAGACAAAAAAAGATCCAGGCAGTCAGGAAAATCTAGAATCGCAAAGGAAACAGGAATCGAAAGAAAATACGGTTCAGGGCAGTTCGGATCAGACGGAAAAGGTGATGGATTCGATGAAAATTTCACAGACAGAGCGGCAGAACCGAAAAGCGTCCGGAGAGGAAGAAACCGAAAAAAATCCGAAAGTGAAAAAGCAAAGTGCGAAGAACGAGGCGAGAGCTGCATCAGACAGCATTTATCTGACGGTGCGTTCCAGTGCGGTGACGCTGGATAAAGCATCCGGTGTGAAAGTTGGAAATGTAAAAACACAACTGCCGGATGGATACGAAGGCTACATTCGAAGGACTGCCAAATGTGAGACGAATCTTGGCAGTGATGTTTTTACAGCCGAAGGCGGACCGCTGAATGGCAGGGAGGACTGCAAGACACTTACGGCAAAAGACAAGAATAAGTATTATGCCTGGTACCGGAAAGGGATGTATTATCAGGGAAAATGGGTGGACATCAAAGTGACACTGGTTGATTTCGAACTGCGGGACGGAGCATTTTTCCGTTTTGTGACGGATCGGCCGGGGATTGAGACCTGTAAAGTAGAGTGGGCAGAGACAAAAATGGAGTTTTTCCGCTCAGATAATGGAAATGCGATCGATGTCAAAGGTTATATTACATTTCAGGATATCGATCTTTATCAGGGAATCCTGATGAAAAATGGTTTTGGAAATGTTTATGTGAAAAGAGCAGCACTGGAAAATCTGAAAGCAGCAACGGTGAAGGGCAAAAATTATTACTTTGACACGTCCGGTCTGAACCAGAGCGGAAGTGATACCGGCTTTATGCTGTCGGTACTGATTTCGGGAAAGGCGGCGACAGCGGTCTTTACATTTGTCAGGCCGGAAAACAATCTTGGAACCTCTACAACACCGTCCGGTGGGCTTGTGGCAAAAGCTTACAAAATGTTTCCAAATGCCCATCCGCATATCGAAAAATATGTTTCGGACAGTGACGAAAAGATGACGTCCGAAAACCGCCTTTCCACCAGAGAAGAGACATACACCTATACGCTTCGCACGATGGTTCCAATCGAAAATGAAGAAACCTGTTACCATGATCTGAGCATTTCCGATCAGTTGGATGATTTTCTGGAGATTAAAAATGTCACTGTGACAAACGAAAACGGGGCAAATGCAGAAAAGTTCTGGACGATACAGAAAACAAAAGCGTTTGTGGCTCGATGCAGTGATATCAAAAATACCAGTTTTTACGGCCATACGTATGATTTTCAGATCACGGTCGGCGTGAAAAAGGATGCCGGTCTTGAAAAACGCTGGGATCCGGCAAAGAAAATGGCAAGGATCAAAAATCAGGCATCTGCCTCTTCTGACGGCAACACGGTTCGATCACAAACCGTAGTGACAAATATTGCACCGGTGAAATCTTCCGTTTCGGTGGAAAAGAGAGATGGCAAAACAAAAGAAAAACTTCCGGGGGCCGTCTTTAACGTATACGAATGGAACGGCAGCAGATATGCAGCAACACCTCTGTTTCAGCTGAAAAATGAAGCAGATGGTGTGTATGAAAGTGCAGAAATACTTTTTTATACAGATGAGAACAAGGGAAAATTCAAGATCATAGAAGAACAGTCGCCGGAAGGCTACACAAAGAGCGGATGGGAGAAGGAATTTGTTATTTCACCGTTTGAAAGCAAAAAAATCACGTATCACGGTGACAACGCCTGTTTCAATGAACCGCTGTGGATCACCGTGCAGATTCAGAAAAAGGATCTGGAGACAGGAAAAGCACTGTCGGGTGCGAGATTTGCGGTATACGAATGGAATCAGGAACAGCAAAATTATGTGCCGTATGCAGCTTGGCCGGAGCTTGTGACAGCCATAAACGGAGAGGCAGTCAGCGGTAAACTTTACTATCAGAAAAAGAACGAAGGAAAATTTCGACTTCAGGAAACACAGCCGCCGAAAAACTATTTTGGAGATTATGTGGACGGTGAGAAAGAAAAAGGGCTGAAATTCTATGATTTTCGCGTCACTGCCCAGAATGCTGGACAGAGCCTGGAGCTGACCAACAACGGGAAGCAGACGGGATTTGTCAATACACCGCAGATGGCATCGATCGCGGTGAAAAAAATCGGCGAGGTCTTAACAGAAGCTAGAGATTCGGCGGAGGGTGTGATATTTCTCTATGAAAAGCAGACGCTTGCCGGAGCAAAATACGAGATTACAGCTGCAGAAGATATCTATAAGGCCGACGGAGTGACACTGGCTCTGAAAAAGGGTGCAGTGGCACAGCAGCTGGTAACCGGAAAAGATGGTACGGCAGTCAGCAGGAAGTTGTATCTTGGCAGGTATCATGTGACAGAAACCGAGGCACCGCAGGGCTATGTGCGAAAAGATACGGCAGCAGGAAATACCAGAACAGTGACACTTTCCTACCGCGGACCGGAAATCCGGGAATATGTAAGCGAAGAGCAGGTCTTTGAAAATGAACGCCCAAAGATGCAGGTGACGGTTTTCAAACACTCCGAGAACACACAGAAGGGACTTGCAGGAGCACGGTTTGGATTGTATGCGGGAGAAAACATTCTGTCGGATGGAAACAGGATCGCAGCAAAAGATACGCTGCTTGCTCTGGCGTACAGTAAAAAAGACGGAAGCTGTCTTTTTGATGCGGATGTTCCATGCGGTTACCGCTATTATGTAAAAGAAATCCAGGCACCGGAACATTACTATAAACAGGTGAAAAAAGCACGTTATGAGTTTCAGTGGATTTATCAGGATGATAAAACACAGCTTTACACATTCCCGAAACCTGGAAGCGAATCAGAAGCCGTTTTTCTGAACCAGGAAGTAACAGCAGAAGTTACGGTTCAGAAAGTGGATGCACAGAGCGGACTTTCCAGGCCACAGCAGATGGCATCTTTAAAAGGAGCCGTGTACGGCATCTATGCAAAAGAAGCGATTACATCGGCAGATGGCGATGGAGAGATTCTCTATGAGAAGAATGCAGAAGTCATGCGAAAAGAGACGGATACAGAGGGCAGACTTTGTTTTACAGGACTGCCACTTGGAACGTACTATGTAAAAGAAATCAAAGCTTCGGAAGGATACCTTGCCGATGCCGCAGTTTATACGGTGGACTGTGCCTATGAAGGACAGGATATTCTTGTGATCAAAAAAGAAGTGTTCAGTAAAGAACGCATCAAATCTCAGCCATTTACTTGCTTTAAACTGACCGGAGACAATAAAGAGACGGATCTGGAATGGATGAGAGGTGCCGGATTCTCTGTGTACAGTGTAAAAGAGCTGGAAGAAAAAGGACATCTGAAAAAGGGCAGTGCACAGCTGGAAGATGCAGTCCTGATCCAGGAAGTAATCGATCAGTATCGGGATAAAGATACGCTTCAATATCAGAAAATGAAAGCCCTGGAAACGGCAGCTTATTATGATGAGGCAGGTAAGATGCAGCGTCTTAAGGAGCAGTTTTCCGATGAAAACGGAGTTCTGAATATCCGGGCACTTCCATATGGCAAATATCTGCTGGTCGAGACAACCGTTCCAGAAGGAAAGGTGGCGGCGGCACCGAAAGTACTGAACGTCGATTCGGATGAAAAAGACGGACTGGTGGACGGCGACGGCAAAGGGACATTGCAGATGGGATCTGCCATCTGGGATCAGCCGCAGACCAGTTATCTTAAAATCGTAAAGAAAGACAAAACAACCGGGGAAACGGTAGCGAAACCGGGAGCAAAGTATGTGATCCATGATGTCGAAGGAGCCTACTTTAACTGGTATATGGAAGATAAGACCAGTGAGGAAAAAGTCGATTATATCAATCGCTTTGGAAATCTTGTCGTTGCCTATACAAACGGAGAGATGCTGGGATCTTATGAAAATCCTTATGTGACCGCAGAGCGAAAGGACAGCGACGGCAGAGTGCTCGGCACTTATGTCTCAACGACCACAACACTGCCGCAGGGACTTTATATTTTAGAAGAAGTGCAGGCACCGGAAGGTTATGTACGCCAGGGAGCAGAAGGAAGATACCGCAAAAGAAACGGACAGTATTTCTTTGAAGCTTCGGCAAAAAAGCTGCCGGGTATGGAAGCGGTCCACGCACTGAAAATCACAGAAGAAGCGGTCGGAACCTGGGAACAGGCAGACATTGCTTCTAAAGATTACCGGGTGCGGGTGCAGATCGGTTCGGATGAGGCAAAGACAACGTATGACAGACTGGCAGGAGCCTTTGTGACGGAAGCGGTTCAGGAAAACGAGGCGGCAGTCGGCAAACTGAGCATTTATGCAGAGGGAGAAGTACTGACCGGATACGATCTGAAAAAGGGATTTGCCTATACCTGTAAGCCGCTTGCCGGCAATGTCTTTGTCGTGCGGGCAGCAGAAGATATCTTTTCGGGTGAAGGAAAGGGAGGACAGACTTTACTTTTTGCAAAAGGAAGTGTTGTGACAACACTCACTACCGATGAAAATGGAAAAGCATGGACTGAAAAAATAAAAGCAGCCGGCTGGGAATGGTATGGACTTCCGCTCGGCACTTATACGCTGGAACAGATAAAAGCAGCCAAAGGCTATGCACTTTCCGGGGAAAATCAGGCGGCAAGAACATTTGAGATCCGATATGCCGGACAGGAAGTTCCAATCCGGTATCAGAGTGAACTGTATGAAATTCCAAGACAGAGAGTACAGATCCAGATTGAAAAGAAAGATGCAGAAACAAAAGAAAAACTTACAGGAGCAAAGTTTGGGCTTTATGCGGCAGAAGATATTTTGGCAGCTGATCAGAAAAGCATCCTGGTAAAGGAAGATACCAGATTGGCGACCGCAGAGACAAAAGAAGCGGAAAACGGTATTATGGATGCGGCCTTTGACCTGGATCTTCCGATGGCACACTATTATGTCAGAGAAGAAAAAGCACCGGATGGATATTATCGGTCTGATAACACAGAAGAAATTTCCTTTACAGCTGAAGATGACAGCAAAAATGCAGCAGAAGATGGCAGATCCGAAGATAATATGGCAAACAGGACAGAAAATGACAGGAAATCAAATGCCAAAACAGGCACACCGCATGATGCTACAATCAAATCGTATGTACGCACGTTTGAAAACTATAAAACAATGCTTCAGATTAATATCATGGACTATGATACAGAAACGGAGCTGGATGGAGTAAAATACAGTATCGTGGATTCGAAGGGTGAGATTGTGCAGGAAGCAGTCAGTATACATGGCAACAATGTGCTGATCCGGGCTGAAAGTCGGAGAAACTTATCAGATCAGGGAGACAAAGGCAAGAGAAGGATATAACTGGCAGATTCTGGAAAAAGAAGGTTATAAGTCCCCGCATGTAAAAGAAGGATACGAACAGGGAAATCGTTTCTTTGAGGGAATCGCAAGTAAGGTATTTCGGTGTCAGGAAAATCAGGCAGAGATTCGGCTGGAAGACAAAGAATGTGTACAGGTTGTCAGCCTGTTTAACCGTTCCATTTCCGGAAAACTGGAGATCCGAAAAGAAGGAGAAGTGCCGGAAGCGGAGATCAAAGATCAGAAACTGCAGAAGATAGTCTATGAGACAAAAGGGTTAAAAGGGGCAGAATATGACCTTGTGGCAGCAGAAACGATTCCGCATCCGGACGGTTACAGCAAAGACCTTTATCTGATGGGAACGACCATTGCCCATGTGATAACCGATGAACAGGGAAAAGCGGTTCTTTCGGATCTGCCGCTTGGAAGGTATGAGATCAGAGAGACAAAAGCTCCGTCCGGCTACACGCGAAAGCAGAAAGATGCAAAACGAAACACAGAACTGTTGTGGAAAGACAGTGCAGATCTGGAAATTACCGCAACAGAAACCTTTTTCAACGAAAGACAGAAGATTGATATCGGGCAGGAACCGGATGGCCCGGAGGTGTCTCCGACGGTACCGGAAGAGCCGGGAACGATCATCGGAGAAGAGTGGAAAGGAAGGACCGGTGTCTTTAAGAAATGTGTGGACGGAGAGAAAGAAAACAGGCCGGAAGGAGCAGAATTCACACTTTATGCGAAAAAAGATATTACGGACGCAAACGGAAGTGTTGTGCTGCCGGCAGGAACGGAGATAGAGCGTGCCATTTCAGATCAGAGCGGAAGAGCCGTTTTTCAAACAGATCTGCCGCCTGGCACCTATGCAGTAAAAGAAACAAAAGCACCGGATGGATATTATCGATCTGATACGGAGCGGATTTTTGATTTTGAACCGTATAAAGACCAGGATCACATTTTTATCATCCGTATGAAGAGCGAGATCGAAAATGCGGCAGTAAAAGTAAGACTGTTTCTGAGAGATGATCTCACGAAAAAAGAGTTGGCAGGTGCGAAACTTCAGATCCTCGATGAAGATGGAAAAATTCTGCATGCAGTCAGCACAGAAAATACGGAAGGAAAGGGCTGTCTGATCCTGGGGCTGAATCCGGAAAAAACGTACCGCATCGTGGAAGTTCTTCCGAGAAAAGGCTATAAAAAAGAAATCCTGATCCCGGATTCCATGAAAGACATTCTGAAACAGGAGCAGAAACAGGAGGTTACTTTTTCTGTTTCACAGCAGTACACAGAGGAAACGATGGAGCAGATGCCGGAAGAAGTAGTTTTCAATCTGGAAAATGCTTTCATGACCGGAAAGGTGAAAATTTCAAAGACAGGAGAGATCTTAAACGAAGCATCCAGAAAGCTTGGAATTGTACAGGGATTATGGAACCAGATAAAAACCTGGTTTGGTTATCAAACAGGAAGCGTAAAAGGTGTAAGCTTTACAGTAAAAGCGAAGGAAGATCTGTATCACCCGGATGGCGTGACCGGTCTGATCTGCAAAGCGGGAGAGGTTGTTCCGTATCTGGTACGAAGTCAGAAGACTGCGAAAGCAGAAGGAGATACTGATCAGGATGGAAGCCTGGTGTTTGAACAGATGTATCTTGGAACATACGAGCTGGAAGAGATAAATATCCCGGAAGGATATCAGAAGAAAAAAGATAAGGTTTCGTTTGTGCTGGCAGAAACCTCAGATGGAAGTGAAGCAGATGTCACAGAAGCAGAGGTCCCAGTATACAACGAACGCCAGAAAGTGGAGATCCGGGTGACAAAATGCGATAAAGAAAATCCACAGAAAATGCTGGAAGGTGCAGTTTTCGGACTGTATGCGGCAGAGGATATCAAAACAGCAAAAGGAGAAGTTCTTCTGGAAAAAGGAACTTTACTGGAAACACAGAAAAGTGATAAAGAAGGAAACCTGTTGTTTGTCAGCGACCTGCCACTTGGAAAGTATGAAGTCCGTGAGATTGCGGCACCGGATGGCTATATCCGGACAGCACAGACAGAAGAGATTGATGCATCCTGGAAAGAAGACGGGATGGCAGTACAGAAATTCCAGGTTATCTTTGAAAATCAGATCACAAAAGTGTTTGTGAAGAAGACGGCATCCGATACAAAAGAACTGTTAGAAGGAGCAAAACTGGCCATTTATCAGGAAAATACCTGTATCGAAAGCTGGATCACAGAGAAAGAAGAGCATTGCGTGGAAGGGCTGGAAGTCGGAAAAACCTATACCTTGCGGGAACTTTCACCGGCACCTGGCTATGCAACAGCAGCAGAACAGGTATTTCAGATGGAAGATCATAAAGAGGAAGATGGCACTTATCAGGGACAGAAACTGGAAATGCAGGACCTGCCGACGGAAGTTCATATCACTGTCTTTGAAAAAGACGGAGATAAAAAAGTTCCGCTTGGAAATGTAAAAGCTCACCTGGAGACACCGCAGGGCGAGACGCTCCTGAAAGAAAACAGTCCGATGGAACGGGACGGCATCTGGGAGTCCGGAACAGAACAGGCAGAAATCTTTAAAAAAGTGGCGATCGGGCACTATAAGATCGTAGTGGATGAAATTCCGAAAGGTTATGTACATCCGGATGTGACAGACATTGAGGTGAAAGATACAGCGGAAGTACAGAAATTTGAAGTTCTGGTGGAACCAATCTGTATCCGGATTACCGGCTATGCATTGTCTTCAGCAGCAGAAAAGAAGCAGACAAGAACGATCCGGTCTGGGATTTATGTACATATCAGAGATCTGTTTGAGGAGCGGTCACTGGAACTTCCGGAAGCCTATACACGTGTTCCGTCTGGCAGTTATCAGGTGAAAACAGACCGTGTACCGGATGGCTATGTACTTCCGGCACAGACGAAGATCACGGTAAGAGAAGATACGTCAGAAATACAGGATTTTGAGGTAGAGATCCGTCCGACAGTGATTAAAATCGAAGCCGTTGACAAAAAGACGCAGACACCACTGGAAGGGGTAAAGATCAGTGTGGTTAATGAAAAAGGAAAGAAAATCTGGAAACATGTGACACTTACTGCTTTGAAAGAAAAAGTAATCCCATCCTGGTATACCATTCAGGTCGAGAAAGTGCCAAAAGGTTATCAGAAACCGAAAAATCAAAAGATTAAAGTCAAAGCAGTTGCAAATGTCCAGAAATACAAGGTGGAACTGACGAAAGAAGCACAGGTGCAGACAGAAAAACGTGTGGATACCGAGAACTTTGATAAAACAACCGGAAACGACCATTCAGGATTTTCATCAGATAATACACCGGATAATGAAAACGCTGTGACAGCAGCCAAAACAGGTGATGCATCCTGGATGGAAATGTGGATCTTCGCAGGTCTGATGGCAGCATCGAGCATGATATTATGGTTTTTCAGAAAGAAAAGACATATCAGATAAAAATAAGTAAATATCAGTAAAGCAGCCCGGAATCGACTGCCGGATTTCAGGTAAGTATGACTGGAAGAATGGAGGTCTAAAAGAATAAAACACAGAAAAGTGGAAATAATCACGATAGTGAGTAATAAGAAGAGGTGAAAAATGTGCAGCAGAAGCTATCGACAAGCCTGGAAGAAAATCAGAAATATTTCCGCCGGATTCTGCGGACGGACAAAAATTTTGACATCATCAGCAGAACGACGATGGTAGCAGACCGAAAAGCAGTCTATTACTTTGTGGACGGATTTTTAAAAGAGAGCATTGTGGAAAAGTTACTGGAATTCTTTTATTCTGTGACCCCGGAAGATCTGCCGGAAGACAGCGAAGAGCTGTCAAGAGATGCCATGCCCTATGTAGAAGTTGAACTTTTAGAGGACTGTGAGCAGATCACAACGCAGATTTTATCGGGCGTGATGTGTCTGTTTATTGACGGGTATTCCAGATGCTTTGCCATGGACTGTCGTACCTATCCGATGCGAAGTGTCGAAGAGCCGGACAAAGACAAAGTACTGCGAGGACCAAGGGATGGTTTTGTGGAAACCATCGTATCCAATACAGCACTGATCCGAAGGAGAATCCGCAATCCGAAACTGTCCATGGAGATGAAAAATGTCGGAAGCACTTCGCATACCGATGTGGTGCTGTGCTATATGGAAGATCGTGTGGATTCCGGATTCTTGCAGCAGATCGAAAAAAGACTGGAGCAGATCAGAACGGATGCCCTGGCAATGAACCAGGAGAGTCTTGCAGAATGTCTTTATCCACATAAGTGGTACAATCCATTTCCGAAATTTAAATATACGGAGCGTCCGGATACGGCAGCAGCTGAGATCCTGGATGGGAAAATTGTGCTTTTAACGGATAACTCTCCGGCAGTTATGATCCTTCCGGTATCGGTGTTTGACATTATGGAAGAAGCCGATGATTTTTATTTTCCGCCGGTGACCGGCACGTATCTTCGTGTTACAAGGTTTGTCATAGCACTGTTGACACTGCTTCTGACCCCGACCTGGCTGCTTTTTTTACAGAATTCGCAGTGGATACCACCGCAGTTTGCGTTTATTAAAATAAGCGGAGATGTCTATGTTCCGGTCTTTGCACAGCTGCTGATCCTGGAATTTGCAATCGACGGTCTGAAACTGGCAGCGATTAATACGCCGGGTATGCTGACAACGCCACTCAGTGTGATCGCCGGTCTTGTTGTCGGTGAATTTGCAGTCCAATCCGGGTGGTTTAATGCAGAGACGATGTTATATATGGCATTTGTGGCAATCGCAAATTACACGCAGGCAAGCTATGAACTGGGATACGCCCTGAAATTTATGCGGATTCTTATGCTGATCCTGACGGCGGTTTTCGGACTTGCCGGATATGCGGCAGGTCTGGTGATCACGTTCTTAAGTCTGCTTCTGAACCGTACAGTATCCGGAGAAAGTTATCTCTATCCGCTGATCCCATTTGACGGAAAACAGTTTTGCAGAAGGATTTTCCGAAAAAGAATCCGGTTTGATATCAACCTGAAAGAATAATGAAGATAACAATGGGTGTGCTTTGAAAATCAAAATCGACACGAAGGAACATGAATAAAAAAAGTACACAGGATGCATATTAAGGATGGGCATAAGAAGCTCCGAAAAAGCAAAGAAAAGGAGAAGACTATGAGAAGAACAAGAAGCATGCTGGCAGTCCTTGGAATTGTCTGTGCACTTTCCGGTATCACAGGATGCAGCAACCGAAACGGAAATACATCGGCAACGAGCGGAAGCGAAAGCAATATGCAGAACGGAAGCAATATGCAAAACGGAAGCAGCGGTACACAGGCAGAAAGCAACACACAGAAGAATAAGAGCACAAAAAAGAAGAGAAATCAGTCGGACACTTCACAGTCACGCCGCACAGACGGAGCAGATGGAGTACTCGATGATGCAGGCGATATCGTCCGTGATGCAGGTGATGCAGTCGGAGATGTGGTTGATGACCTGACCGGTGAGACAACCGGCCGCAGTCGTATGACCGAGTAAAGATGAGGATTCGCTGAGGTAAGTCATGGGGGCAGAAACGCTGCCTCTGTGGCTTCTTTTTTGGATTTACAGCCAGATGTACGAAAATTATTTTGCTACAAAGCAATTCTCAAAAATCCGGAGAATATCTGCTGGACAAAGAAAACAGGCTTTTCTATAATGAAAACGTCAGAGATTCTGTGTGGGTACAATGATCAGACCAGCGTGCAGATGCATAGCAATTTTGACAGGAACATGCAAAGAGACGACAGGAATCGAGGGTCAGTTTTCGAGAGTCGGATCTGAATAACAGAAAAAGAGGAGAAACGTATGAGATTTCGACCATGCATTGATATACATAACGGAAAAGTAAAACAGATCGTAGGAGGAAGCTTAAGAGACGAAGGAGATCAGGCAAAGGAAAATTTTGTGTCTACACAGGATGCGGCATTTTTTGCAGAGATGTATCAGAAAGACCGGATAAGCGGCGGACATGTGATTTTGCTGAATGCAAAAGATTCTCCGTTTTATGAAAAAACAAAAGAGCAGGCCATGCTGGCACTTCGGACGTATCCAGGAGGACTGCAGGTCGGAGGCGGCATTACCGATGAAAATGCGAAAGATTTTCTGGAAGCTGGAGCTTCTCATGTGATCGTTACCAGCTTTGTATTTAAAAACGGCGTTTTTTACCGAGAAAATCTGGAAAAGCTGCTTCGGACAGTCGGAAAAGAACATCTGGTGCTGGATTTAAGCTGCCGCAGAAAAGAAGACGGATACTCTATCGTCACAGACCGCTGGCAGAAGTTTACCGATGTAAAGTTAAGCGAGAAGGTACTTGACGAACTTTCCGGCTGCTGCGATGAATTTCTGGTGCATGCAGTGGATGCAGAAGGAAAAGCACAGGGAATCGAAAGAGAACTGGCAGACATGCTCGGAAGATGGCAGGGAATACCGGTCACCTATGCCGGTGGCGTGGGAAGTTTTGCAGATCTTCAGGAACTGAAAAAACTTGGCAGAGATCACATCGATGTTACGATAGGAAGTGCCCTGGATCTCTTTGGGGGAAGCATGCCTTACCGGGAAGTTCTGCGTGTGTGTGCCGCCAATTTGGATGAGAATTCATAAGATAGTATAAAAAAACTAAAAACTTTGCAAAAGTGATTGAAAATATTGTGGAAAATTGCTATAATGTTCACATAGCAGTTTCAACTGCAAATATAGATGCAAAGGAGTTGGGTATCATGCGTTTTACAATTCGTGGAAAAAATATCGAAGTGACAGAGGGGTTAAGAAGTGCAGTCACAGAAAAGCTTGGAAAGCTTGAAAAATATTTCACTCCTGAGACAGAGATTATTGTAACTTTGAGCGTGGAAAAAGACAGACAGAAAATCGAAGTAACCATTCCGGTAAAAGGAAATATCATCCGCTCAGAGCAGGTAAGCAATGATATGTATGTTTCTATTGATCTTGTGGAAGAAGTCATTGAAAGACAGCTTCGTAAATATAAGACAAAAATTATAGGCAAACATAAAGACGGAGGAAACCTCCGCAAAGAATTCATCGAAAAAGAGAACGAAGGTGAAGAAGAGGAAGTAAAGATCATCCGTACAAAACAGTTCGGTATGAAACCGATGTTCCCGGAAGATGCATGTGTACAGATGGAACTGCTCGGACACAGTTTCTTTGTATTCCGTAATGCAGATACAGACGAAGTCAACGTTGTGTATAAGAGAAAAGGAAATACATATGGACTGATCGAGCCGGAGTGCTAGGATCGACCGGATAAAAGAGCTACACCATCTGAAATAAAACAGTAAAATAAATCAATAGCTGCCGCAGGATGCACAGTTCAGCCGTAGATTTTTTGGTGAACGCATGTCTGCGGCAACTTTTTAAGTTCTTATCCGCTGTTCATAGGTTATTTACAAAAATTTAATTGTCTATGAAGTGATAAAGTGATAGAATGGAACTGTTTTTTAAGGTAATTAATGTGATAGGAGAATATAGACAATGAATGTGTTTCAGAAAATGTTCGGTACGCATAGTGAACGTGAAGTAAAGCGAATTATGCCGCTGGTTGAAAAAATTGAAAAACTGCGTCCGACAATGATAGAGCTCTCTGACGAAGAACTGAGAGGCAAAACAGCAGAATACAAAAAAAGACTGGCAGAAGGAGAGACTCTGGACGACCTGCTTCCTGAGGCATACGCTACCGTTCGTGAATCTGCACGACGCGTACTGAATATGGAACATTACCGTGTACAGCTGATCGGAGGTATCATTCTGCATCAGGGGCGTATCGCAGAGATGAGAACAGGTGAAGGTAAAACACTTGTATCTACCTTACCGGCATATCTGAACGCTCTGGAAGGAAAAGGAGTTCATGTAGTAACGGTCAATGATTATCTGGCACGTCGAGATTCTGAGTGGATGGGAAAAGTCCATGAGTTTCTTGGTCTGACCGTTGGATGTGTACTGAATTCCATGGACAGTGAAGAGAGACGTAAACAGTATAACTGCGATATCACTTACATCACCAACAACGAGGACGGTTTCGATTATCTGCGTGACAACATGGTTATTTATAAAGAACAGCTCGTTCAGAGAGATCTGCATTATGCGATCATCGACGAGGTGGACTCAGTCCTGATCGACGAGGCACGTACACCGCTGATCATTTCCGGTCAGAGCGGCAAGTCCACAAAACTGTACGAAGTCTGTGACATTCTGGCAAAACAGCTGGAGCGTGGTGAAGCCAGCGGTGAAGTGACTAAAATGTCGGCCATTATGGGCGAGGAGATCACAGAGACCGGTGACTATATCGTAAATGAAAAAGATAAAGTCGTAACACTGACACAGGACGGTGTTAAGAAAGTAGAACAGTTCTTCCAGATCGATAACCTTTCCGATCCGGAGAACCTGGAGATCCAACACAATATCAACCTGGCA
>ERZ827126.2267-NODE-2267-length-14291-cov-3.179194_pt1 | contig 14291 bp, 9 predicted proteins | sample MGYA00519780_ERZ827126 | MGnify/ENA primary metagenome ERZ827126 (study PRJEB31778, sample SAMEA3449262) | human gut metagenome | biome: human gut; feature: human-associated habitat; material: faeces | place: United Kingdom | collected 2010/2012 ...
TTTGTCTCAGTGCTTTTTGATTGAATCGGTGCGTTAATAGGTACCCGAGCACCGTGAGGGAGCGCCGGTGCCGGGGCGCCGCAGGCGCAAAGAAGAGAAGTGCAGCAGGCGGCAATTAAATATTTAATAAAAAGTGAATTCATTCTGAGTCCTTTTTTCCAAATGTTTTTTTGTAGGCACTGTCTTCGGCCGAAGAAGAGCCGGAGTCTTGCTTTCGGCTGAAATTGGCGGCACTTTTCATTGCACTGGCAACATATCCGGCAGCGGCCATTGCGCCGCCGGTAGCCAACCCCATTCCGGCTAAAGGCAGTACGCCGTTTTGATTTAGACCTTGACCTCCCAGCAAGGAACGTCCGGCATTTGCAATCCCGGAACTGCCTGAGCCTTTGCCTAAACCCAACAAAAGGGCTCCGGTTGTGGCGGCAGCCACGTTTCCGACTCCGTGAAGCATCTGACCGATGCCCGGTGCATCCATTCTTCCTCCTCCGGTGAGTCCGGCCGAAATCGCGGGGATGAGCTTGACTAAAGTGGCCGCCGCTAAAGAGAGCACGGCAAAGTTCATTACCGGGAGAAACAGACTGCTAAGTTTTTTCGTAACCTCCGGAGCAGCTGCGGCAATTTGTATTTCTTCAACTGATCCTTGGAAAGCTTTCACAAAAAGCATGATGACGGCCGAGGTAATGACTAAGGTGAAAATCGTGGTGATGACACTTCTGAGCCAGCCGTCAAACCAGGACTGCGTTCTCGGAAACATCAAGGTGCATAAAAACAAGGGGCCGAAACCTAAGAAAATAATGAGAGAGACTTCATTGATGAGCAGTATTCCCAAGGCGGAAAAGGTAAAGTACACAGTCAGCAGTCCGAGAATCACCGTCACAATGCACATGGACAGGATTTCCGGTGCATCCGTGATCCAGCTAAATTTCCCGATGAGACTAGAAACCGAGTCAAATGCTTCTATGAAGGTTTCCCACAAGCTGTCTAGGGCGCCCCATGCGCTGGTTATTTGGACAGTTTGACCACTCCCTACCTGAACTCCTTGGGAAACGGCTTCCATCAAACCGCTCTGAAAGTATTCAAGGGCTTTGACTACGTAGCTTGTGAAGTGGCCGGTGTTTAATGCCAGGAAGGCAATAAATCCGATTTTGAGCATTTGGACGATAATGTCGTAAATAGCGCCGTAGTTGTTCTCCCTCATCATCATGAATGAGCGCACGATGATGAACATGACAAGCCCCACGGCCACGACACTTCCGAGATTGTCGATAAGTGCCGCCGAGGTGTCTGTGCTGAATGAGGAAATGTAGCCTTTGAACTGATTGCCGAAAGCTTCAAAGTAATTTGCTGCCATTTTCTTTTCTCGAACTACTTGGTTAGCCGCCGGCGGATTTCTTCTTTACCCAACGGCTGAAAAGCTTTTTGATGATTGATCAACGCTTGTTCCTGAAGCATTTTTTCGTTCAGTGCTTTTTGAGAGGCCAGCTGCATTTGCGCTGAGAACTGACTGGCTTCAAAAGCGACTTTTTCTGCCTGGATACGGGCGCTCAGGTCAGCGATGGCTTTTGCGTCTGTCGCTGAATCGATCTGCTTCATTAGGTTTTCTATGTTTTGAAGTCTTTGATCGACCGCTTTTTTCCCCTCATCCGCAAAAGCTTGATATTGGGCAAACGAGGCTCCTTGCTTCTCACAAAAAGCCTTGTCCTCTCCGTTGAGAGTCGCGCAGCGTGCGCCTAGGTTTAAATTGTCATAGATGGTTCTTGCAGCCCCCGTAAGCTGACTGACACCTCCGTTTAAAACATTGCGCATTTGAGACTCGAAATTGCTCGGAAGAAACTGACGCAGTGCAGTGTTGTATCCGAACATTCCCAAGCCTCGGGTACCGGTGAAATTGTTCAGTGTGTTGACGGCAGTGTTGTACTGGGCTTGCAGCTGGCTGTACATCTGCTGAAGCTGAGTAAGCTGCTGCACCGCCTGTGCAATTGCAGAAGCATCTACTACCGGGATGCCGCTTGCGTACGTGGGGGAGGCAGCAGTTATAAGCCCGGCAAACAATACGGATAGGATCTTGTTCATCTTTATTCTCCTGGGTTGCTGTTTAAATTCAGTTCGGAAAGCGGTTTTTCGCCCCAGAAATAGGGAAGCCACTTCTCCGGTTCTTCACCGGTATGTTTGATGAGTTCTTCAACAAAATTGATGTTTTTTGTGGAACCGGAGAAAACCTTAAGTGCTTTTGGAAATGCTTTTAAGTCTGCCCGGCAGACAACCGCCTGCTGATTTTGTTTAATCAGCATGGTTCTGGAGAGCTGAGGAAAGTTTTTCAACAGAGAAAACTCGTTGGGCGTGAGTTTGAACCCCTCGATGTACTGCTTCTCATCGGCTCCGGTATTTGGCAGAAAGATCTTGGTAATGCAGTTCTGAATGTAGTTTGAGCCTTGAGGATTGCTCAAAATATCTTCAGGAGACTGCGTGGCAAGAATGATGAGACCGTTTTGCTTACGAATGGTTTTGAGTTTGTCAAATGCGTACTTTGCGGTATCCGGGTCTGCTAAGTATCTCCAAAACTCATCCATGAAGATCATTACTCTGCGTCCGTCAATAATCGATTCGAGACGAAAGAGCAAATAGTCCGTGACTAATGAACAGATATCCTTATTGGCTAAGAATTCAGTTCCGTCTATTCCTAAAACCGGCTTCGAATTAAAGTCGATTTTGTCTTCCGGATTGTCAAAGACCCAGGCAAGATCATTGCCGTCTATCCAACGCTTTAAACGCTGGGACAAAGAGTTTTCCATCTCCGCAGCGGAACTTCCCTGAACTAAGTTCTGAGGAAGGAGAGCGAGTCTGCGGACACTTTTATCCATCGACATTACCGACTGAATAGCCTGCATCAGCCGATCTTGATCTGCCGGGGAAACCGGCAGCCCGTCTTGCTTGATCAGCTTCAGAACGAATCGGTTCAAAAACTGTAAATTCTCCGGTGTGGGATCAAGCTGAAACGGATTGAATCCGCTGGGCGCTCCTTCCTCGAAGGTAAAGTAGCGTCCGCCTAGGGCACGGATCGCAATCTCAGCCCCTCGGTCTTTGTCAAAAAAGATGCAGGAGAGCTTGGTGGTATCGGTTCGGTATTTCTGAGACAGCGTCAGCAGCATATTCATCAGTGCCGTTTTACCGGTGCCGGCAGTTCCGATAATCATGGTGTTGCCAAGGTCGTTGTTGCCGTAAGAATCTTCCAACGGATCACAAACATGAAAGTTGAAGTAAAACGGCATCTGGCTCGGAGTCTTGAGGATGGTTACCGCCTCTCCCCATGTGTTTTTGTCACGCTTTCCGCAGGGAAAATTATGCAGAGAAGCCAAATGAGAAAAATTCAGACTCGTAATCTTTGCAACCCTCGGGCGCATTTTGAACATTCCGGGTAATTGGTGCAGATACGAAGCGGAAAGCGCCAAGGTGCTCAAATAAGGTGTGGCACCTGCCTTTGTCAGAAGTTGAGCAGCATCCGCAGCGTGTTTTCTGACATTGTTCTCTTCTCCGAAAACAAGCAGGCTGTAGGAGTATTCGCCCATTGCGAACGCTCCGTTGATCAGCCCCTCGATGGCTAAAGACAGTTCTTGGATTTGAGAGCCGGATCTATCTCCGGAATTGATCAGCAGCCCTTCCTGTTTGCTCAGAACCTCTACTCCTCTTTTGCGGCTCATAAAACAAAAAGTATGAGTCTCAATGAAAGGGTAGGGGCCGCAGCTGCTAAGTTCCTGCATGAGAGGATCGAGCTTGCCCGAGTTCGTTGTTTCCGGATACTCTTTAATTTCTATTGCTTGAGCGTAGGTGTCTCCTTCAGTAGTTTGCAGTTGGATTGTGTCCGATCCGATAAAGACCTGGACATTGCCCAGCGCTGAATAGATGGGACCATTGGGTACAAGTACCTTCTGCCAGCGACCCGTTAGCAAAAAATTGTAGAAACTCAGTTGTTCAGAATATTGACGTCCGTCTTGCTGATACGTTTGTAAAGTGACGGGCGCATAAGGCAAGAGCGCCTGAAAGAGACTTTGATAAATCTTCTCAAATTCTTCCAGTCTGTTTTCCAGCCGGGAACGGGTTTCTTCAAGCGAAGATTTCGAAGAAAAGAACGTTGTCTTTTTGCTCTGAATGTCACGCAGAATTAGCGTGCAGTAGAGCTCAACGGCTGTAAATCCTTCTTTTTTTGTTTTCTCATTAAAAGAAATCGAAAAAAAGGAAGAAAACAAAGAGTCTGTACATACCGATAGGCTGTCCGAGATGTTGCGCCTAACACGGTGTATTTGAATGGCAAGATCCGGGCGGTCCAATGTCCGGTAGAACCCGTTCAACTGGGAGGACATTATCGTGAGATCCTCCGGGGACTGCGTTTCAAAGGGAATGCCGTTGAGTTTCATTGTGGCAATGAGGCAACCGTCCCTTTCCATTACTACATGGTCCGTGACTAATGAAGAGAACGGAATGTACGATTCCAACTCTCGCTCTTTTTCAAAAATTTTTAATCTTTCTAAAATCACTTGTGATCCTTGATTGAAAAATCGGACGGACAGAGAATGACTCTCGGAGTTCTATTTGAAGGGCTCAGAGACAATGAGTTGCGCCAAACCAATCTATTGGGGTTGTTTTGAATCATGGTTCTAAAATAGATTCCCCATTGATAGAGGACCTGATCATCTCTATCCGTGATCCGTTTGAAAATCCAAACCGGGATAGGAATCAGCAGCATCAGCGGCGGCCAAAACAGCAGCGAAATCACCATGCCGGTTAAAACAGTGATGACGAACGTTTCGGTCGGAACGCCTAAGATGCAAGCCGGGCGGGTGGCTCCCTTAAACAAAGGAGCCGTTTTGATTTGGGTAACGGGATCGGCCATCAGTTAAATCCGAACAGTTGAACGATCCAACCGGCTGCTGCACAGATAGCTAAACCAAATACCGGTTTCGCGAGTACGTCCCAGCTAAATTTGCCGGACATATACATAATGCCGGCAATAACAAGACCGCCGGTGCCAATCCACTTCACAGCAGCCATAAGTTCATCGACAATCGTGTTTCCGACCGTAGAAAGCGATTGCAGTCCGCTGGCCGCAAGTGCCGGTTCATGCGCGAGAACCAATGCAGCAAAGATGAAAAAAGAAAGATTGAGGATGTTTTTCATAAAAATTCTCCTAAGGTTAAAAAATGAGTCCGCTTGATTTGCCGGGGACTCCTTCGGCAATTAAAGATTGGGGTTTAGATGCCTCTATTTCACGAATCGAGGGCACAGAAAGCGGCGGGAGTCCGGCATTGCTTCGGACTTTGTCTACATATCCATGGCGGTATCCGGTTTTGAAATTGCCGCTGTAGTAACAGCTCAATGCGTCATGAAGCGCCTTCCCTTCGGATGCGGGGGATTGTTTGGCAGACTTAAAACACGCACTTAAAATCCGAGAGGCCACCTTCAGATTGGTACAGGCGTCCAGAGCTTGAGAAGCGCTAATTCCGTACTTTGAGAAATTTTTTCGATTGATTTGAGCTAATCCGACGGAATAATCCGCCCCGGAAAGTTCCAGCTCGGCAATCGTGCTCATTGCTTCGTGGTAGGCCCTTGGCTGCTTAACTTTTCCTTTTACGACCCCAATTGCGTAAGGATTAAAACCGGATTCGGTTTTAACGATGGCCCTCAGCGTATCCTCTGCGACAGACGGGGCGCAGCGTTTGGCTAATTCTCCGAAGTCATCGGCCTGACAAAAAAGCGGCAGCAGCGCAAGAAATCCGAAGACTAGTTTTTTTATATTGGTGCTACAATGTAGGCATTCTTTAAAAGGAGCTTTTATGAGTACCGCAGATGCTTTTATCCGGGTTCGACTTGACAAAGAATTGAAATCTGAAGCAAGTGAGATTCTTTCGGCTATGGGTCTCTCCATATCCGACTTGGTACGGATGACCTTGACCAAACTCGTCAATGAGCGAGACATTCCTTTTAGTACATACGTCCCTAACAAGGAGACTATTGAAGCGATGAATGAGAAGCCGGAGGAATTAAAGACATATTCTTCTTTTGCAGAACTTCTCAAAGAAGTGGACAAGGAAATTGCTGAAGAATGTGCGTCAAAATAACCTCTGCTTTTAAGAAGGACTTGAAACGAGCAAGGAAATCCGGGAAAAATATGGAGATCCTTGATACAGTTCTCGATCAAATACAGAATCAATGCCTTGATTCCAAATGGAAAGACCATCCTTTGGTAGGACATTGGGTGCCGCACCATGAACTTCATCTGTCCTCTGACTGGCTCTTGATATACAGAATTGAAGGAGACGCCTTGATCTTGTCGAGACTCGGGTCTCACAGCGAACTCTTCAAGAAAGTAAAGAGGTAGAGCTATCTTCTTGTCCATTATTTTTTGCTCCTCTTATTTTTCCTTGCTTGCACGATTGAAAGCTTGCGATGCTGCCTGGCCCAATCACGACTGAGCCAAATGCTGGAAAGGTTGAGCATTTTTCCCACAGTTCTGTAGCCGTATCCGAAACTAAATAAACTGGAGGCAATCGTTCGGTTAAGAGGTGTGTTGCCTTGGTTGCGTTTTTCGACTTTGTTTTTCCAAGCTGTTTTCCAGTCGCGGACGATATAAAAATTCACTTCAAGTTCGCGAGAGACCTTCAGGGGCCCAAATCCTTCCTCGAACAGATGTTCGGCTTTTTGCCTTTTTAAAGCAGCTTCTTTAGTCATCTTCCATCCCATAGTTACCGCTCCATACCGGACTGTGTCCGTACCGGTTGAATCACTTCGTTTTTCTGAACGTTTTTTTGACTGCTCTTGGCGATACGCTCAATTTCCGCTTTGATCAATTCTTTGATCTCTTGAATCTTTTCTGGGGAGGCGCCCTGCAAAATCTGTCTGATGGTTTGTTCTTCAGATCTCTGACGGCGAACTGTTTCTACTGAATAAAAAGTTTTCTGGGCGCAGCAGAAATCATTAAAGCGCTGCTGTGCTTCTTGAACATTCCGGGGCGCACACAGTTCTTTTGCTTTGTCAACGTCTAGTCCGGTTTTTTGAATAATTGCTTCGGCTTGAGCTTCCAGTGCTGTTCCCTGCCAAGAACTGGCTTCCAGGAGCTCTTTGGCAGAGCGGCAAATTATCAAGCCTTTGTGATCTAAATCCCTAAGCACAACGTTGCCGTTACGGTCATTTCCTCCCGAACGAGCAGGATTTAAGAATTGATCGCAAAGAGCTATCTCTTTTTCCAGAGCAATTGTTCCGAAAAGGGGTAGGTCATTGTTTCGAGTCAGATGCCTGTCACCTCTCTCTTCTTTAAACTTTCCGAATTGAGACAAAAGCTTTTGGCGATGGCGATCGAAGAGGGTAGGCGTCTTTTCTGCCCAGTTTTCAATAAGTTTTAAAGCACTTGAGACAGCGTTTTCTATTGTCGTTTGTTCAATGCGGTTGGTGTCATAATTGACAACCAAACAACTCACTCGCGTAACAATATCGTTTTGCCCTCTGCGCCTGTCATAAGAAAGCGTGTCCCACAGAGCCAACGCATCTGAAGTATCTGCTTGAGCAGTTTTGTCGAATTTGTTCAGTTGCTCTTCAATCTGTTTCTTTGTAAATCCAATTCCATTCTCGATTAAAGATTGTTTAAAGGCATCTTCAGTCAGGCTCCCCAAACGAGGACTTCGAGCATGAGTTAAATTTAGGAGATTTAAGCTCTCGTAAGACAAGTTTTCTTTGTCTTTGGTGAGTCGATTCTCTTCAACAAATGCAAAACCGCAGTGGTTAATCTTTCTGCAAAGAGAATCCTCCGATTTTTGATCGGGATAAAGCGGCTTAGTTAATGTTTGGTACGGATTAAAATACCCCTGTTTATGCAGATTTGTTTGCAGCTCTCGAAAATCGGGGTCGTGGAGGATTGTCCCGGACAGTTTTAATTGATTGAGTTCCTGAGCGACATAGTCTCTGCTTTGAGCGGCAGTCAATCGTTTAACTTCTTGCCGCTCGAAATCAACAAGGATGTATTTTTGCTCGCTTTTTTCAATAGTGTGGTTGACGACTTTAGAGGCATCGGCGGCGGCCTCAAACAGAATACTTGGATGAGACCGAATAAGATCAGCTATGTCTTTATTCTGTTCAATAATTTCTTCCGTAGTGAAGTCATTCTGATTTCTCGGTAATTTGCTGCCGATGTGGGACTGCATGAATGCTCTGGCTAAATTTTCACGCAGGAAATACGAAGTTTCTTTGTCGGTGTGTTTGCTCTCTAGCAACCCCTGAAAGTTATCGTAAACTCTCGCGTCTGTGATTGCGCGGATTCCGTCCAGAGCCGCACGGAGCTGGGACAACTCATATTTTTTATCTGAATCTCTGCCGCCGGGTTCATAAGAACTTCTTTGAGCTAGGATAAGCTCGTCACGCCCGTTGACATAGGCACTAACGCCGCTTTCCCATACACTGCCTTTGTTTGTATAGCCAAGCAGAGCACACATGTCTTCGAACTGAGCCTTGGGCTGCTGCTCAATAGGCAAAAGTTCAGGAAGAGGTCTTTTGAAGTTCTCACATTGTTCAACGTTGTAATACGTTTGTGGGATCTTGGTAGGTTTGAATTCTCCCTCTAATCCTTGATTCCAGGCAATGCTCGGAACTCCTCTGGCTCCTTTCTTTACACTTGCACCTAAAACTGCAATTTGAGAGGGAGTCAGCCAGCGGTTGTCTTCAAAGCCTGATGTTTTTTCTCTGACCATCAGTTGCAGCGCCGTGATGCCTTGCAGAGGTTTCCCGCTAATGGCGTCCACAGGATAAGCAGCAGGCACTCCTCCGAGTTCCCATGGAGCTTTCCCGGCTTCGATTTGGGAGGCCAATTTATTTGCGCAGTCCTGAGCAAACTCTTCAAAATGCTTGTTTGCCATCGTGCCCCTCCCACGGATCTCCTTCCATTGCTTTTTCTACAAAGGCGTTCCAATCTGCTTCTTGAAATTGCTTGTCCTCCCAAGTGTTCTCAACAAAGCCCCATTTTTTAGCCTCTTCAGTGCCGGAGGCGTATTTGTCTCTGACCATCGCCTCACGGGTGTTGCGGGCAAGAATTTCAACGCATTTTTTAGTGTTTGGATTTTGTTGGGTCGTATGCATATGAGTACCTTTTTCTAGTGTTTTGAATTCCTTGCAGGGCACCCGTGAGCGCCCCGCAAAGGGTTTTCTTTAGAAGCGGTATCTGCCTTCAAGCTTGATACCGGTATCCAATTTCCCGGCTGAACCTTTAGTTAAACCGAACTGAAGACCAGCTGTGGCATTGCCTTTTTCAACTTGGAAGCCAGCATGAACCTTGGACGCAAAACGTCCGGCAAACTCATTGGTGATTGAGTCCATTTCACCGATAGAAACACCGGAGACCTGGGTCGTGTTCTTCAGATTCCCAACGTTGTAGGTAAGAGTCAGATCTGCTTGCGGACGGACTGTCCAGCTTCCGAAATAGGCTTCGCCTTGGAGTCCGACACCAACCGGAAGTTGCAGCAAGTTGGTGGAAGTCTGACCATAAAAGAAAGCCGTTTGTCCGTTGAGCTTGGTTGTGTAGCCCTGCGTGTGGGTGCGCAGCCAGCGGGCGCCGATATGAGGAATCACTTGGAAGTTGTCCGAGACCTTCAGGTTCTTTTCAAGCTTTGTGGCAACATTAGCTACCGTATTCTTGATTCGCGCGTCCGCTTTGCTGAAACCGGACCAAGAGGGCAAACCTTGAGACGCCTTGCTGATGTTCTGGCCGACATTGATAGAACTAATCCAGTTCAGATCATTGCCAAAGTCTTTAGCAACATAGCCGTGCAGCATCCATTGACTGAACTTGTTCTTGGTGTCGATGTAGTCACCTAAAGAATCTGCCTTTCCTTTCTGGAAGGAAGCTGCAAATCCGGCTCTTACAGACGGCATAGCTTCAAACTGATGATCGGCACCGAGGATCAGTCCTCCGGCGTAAGCCTTGTAGCCTCCGGTCATATTTCCGGCTCCGTCTAAAGACTTCGTCTTCAGATGCGTTCCCAGGATGTCAGCCCAAAGGTGCAGTCCTGAGTAATCCTTCAGATAACCGTTGGAGTAGCCGTAATCACGGAAAGACAAGTGCTTTTCTATCGAATCCGTTGCATTGTCTGCTAGGTCGTTCGTGATAGACAGAGCCCCGCTCGCTTGTCCGATCATCACTACTGAATTCAGTAGCTTTGTCTTCATGCCGCGGCTGGCAGTTTTGTCCTTGAGGATCTTGCAGATCAGCTGTTCATCGGGGCCCCCGTTGCAGGGGCCGTTGAGTGCTTTATTCACATTGTTTGGAATGACAATGTCCGGGTACAGCGTTCTGACGTCAGCCAGCTGCGCGTTGACCCAAATGTTCTTCGGATCATTGTGCAGTGTCAAAATCCACTCCAACCCGGTGCCGGGTTGAGCTAATGCCTGAAGATTTTCTTTAGCGATCCAACCGCCGATCCAGCCGTTGTCGTCCTCATTGCCTGCGGTAATGAAGCCGCTGACAATAGAGTAGTCTCCCGGTTCTTCGAGAGCGCCGAGCACTAAAGTAGCTCCCGGTTCCACCGTTACTTTGGCTATGTCGCTTGTGGTCGTAAAGATGGGAGTATCTGCTGCAACCGGAGCTTTCACAACCGTGTAGCTGCCGTCTGCAAAATACAAATCTCCGTTTCCGATCTGAACATGATCATCTTCGCTTGTCCATACTTCCGGTCCGACGGCAATACCGCCTCCGGGGCCGGTCACAACCGGTTCGGTCACGACGAGGCGAGATGGCACATCCGGGATTCTTAAAGCTTGAACGACATCGGCAAACTCTAAAGCGTCTTCACCTAAACCCAGATCACCGTTATTCTTCACATAAATGTTTGTATCAATCGGTTTATCGGTCTTAAGTTCAACCTGAGCTTTGTTTTCATCGGCCAACGGCTTATCGTTGCCAATGACCAAATCTCCTCCGTTTAAGTCAGTATCTTTGGCATTCAGTTCTCCGCCTCCGATTTCAACTTTGCCATCGTCAATAGTCAGTTTGTCGGTATCAGTCTTTCCGGTGTTTTCAAAATCACCGCCGTCAATCTTGATTTCGTTCCAGATGGAAATACCGGAGTTCTTATGAGTACCGCCTTCGCCGACCGTCTTAATATCACCTTTTTCATAGACTTTGTTGTCTGAGACACCGCCATCTTTGATGGTCATATCGTCGTAATTGGCGATTCCGTTGTTCGTCAGATTTCCGGTGACTTCCGTGTTTTCGACTTTTGTGGCGTCCAGATTGCCGCCTTTTTCGTTGGTGAAGCTGCCGGCAATATTGAGTTTGTTCCAAATGGATATGCCGGAATTGGAGTGAGTGCCTCCTTCTTCAATCTTGAGCCACTCTCCTTTTTCATAGCCGCTGTTAATTGAATTTCCACCGGCATGAATTGTCATGTCTTTGTACTGAGCCTGCCCAGCGTTGATCAAAGTACCGCTGACCTCAGTATTCTCAACCTTGGATGCATCAAGCGTCCCGGTGGCAGTATTGATAAATTCTCCTGCCACGTTAAAGCTCGAACCCACATCCAGAGAACCGGAGTTTTCTTGTTTACCGGTCTTTGCAACATCAATGCGGTTCCAAATTGAAACCTTGCTGTTGCTGTGAGAGCCGTTAACTGTCAGCCATTCTCCTTTCTCATAATTGGAGGTGGTAGAAGAACCGGAATCAGCAATAACCATGTCGTTGTAATTAGCTACTCCGGTGTTGTCTAACTCACCGGCAATTTGAGAGGTTTGAATACCGGACGCAGCTAAATTGCCCTTGTTTTCGAATCGGCCTCCGGCAGCTACTTCAAAAGCTTTCTGATCGGCATCCGCATCCGTATCCGGATCAGCTAATGTGGAAGTTGATGAGTCGCTGCCAATGATGAAGTCTTTGAAGTTCTGGATCAGCCCGGCAACGGAAACCTTCTTAAAGAAGGAGGTTCCTTCGTTAACGTGTTTTCCTCCCTCCTGGACATCAATGGCTTTTCCGCTTTCCTCTCCTTTATTGTGTGAAGAACCGTCTTTGGCAACCGTCAGGACTGAATAAAGTCCGGTGCCTTTATTCAAAAGTTCGTTGCTGACAATGAGGTTAGTTTTATTAGCAGAGCTGAAAATAGCTCCTTCAGCATTTTCAAACTTACCTTTGATGTCAAACGGGATATGGTCTTTATCGGCTACCTGTCCGGAGTGAGAATTTCCCAGCCAAATCTGACCTTCGTTTAGCCAGTCTCCGGTTCCGGTGTAGTTATGAGAGTGAAGGATCGATCCTTTATCAACATGGATTAAACCGTTGTTTTCAATATCCCATACCGCATATTCACCATTCTTAGCTTCAACGTTTCCGCTTTCGTGAACAAGGATGCTGCCGATCCATCCAATGGTTGGGGTGTGAGATGCGAAGCTTCCGTAAGTGAATTTGCCGGAGACTTCAACATGACCGCCGTCATTGTTGTCATTTTTAATCAGCGCCGTGTTTTCGTTAAAAAGAACGCTGTCCGGTACACTATGGACATTGTTGCGCTCCTCATCGGTTCTTATATCGTCATCATCGTGATGGCCGACCAAAGAAAACTCTTTGCCGTTTTCAATATGGACTTCGTTCGCGCCTTCGACACTGAGGAACCCGATGCCGTTATTGACATCAATAACGTTTGAGTTCTCGTGATTGTGTTCGTTAAAGCCGATGACGAGGTCTTTATTATTGCCGTCTGGATCATTGGCTGACTCGTTATACAGCTTGGTGTGACTCAAGACGACGCCGGTTAAAGCGCCTCCTTCGGTTTGCTCGGTATCAAACTGATTCGCTAAATCAACCGTCAGTTTCCCGTCAACTTGGCCGGTAAAGGCTAAATAGAGTGCACCGGACGTATCGGCCGGAGAGCTTGGGTCATCAGGATTGATTGCTCCGGGATTTTCTGCTTCCGCAGCAAAGTGCTGCATGGCTTGAACGACACCGGACATCTTCAGGTACTCATCGTTGAAAACGACAAGGCCGCTGCCGCCCTGAACAGCGGTTTTAACGTCCTCCTTCAACGAGCCGACGCTGGTTGCACCCAGTACGTGCGTCGGAACCCCAATTTGTCCGCTGGAGTCTGTCCCGTCGATGGTGAGCAAGTCACGTTTAACATCGTTGAATACTTGATCGAGCTTGGTTTCCAGTGCACCGCCGGCAAGGACAACAGAATTTTCAGTTGTACCGTCAAAACTTAATTTGTCCGCTTGCAGTACACCGCCTTCAAAAACATTGACCTTAGTTTCGCTCGTCAACTCAGGGGCATAGACAACCGTCAAATGATCCTTCCATCCTCTTTTACTTTCAGCCGGATCAGTCGTGACGATAATCGGGTTTTTGCCGGAGCCGCTGATATTGATTGTATTGTTCCCCAGACCGGCAGTATTACCTTCTGAATCTTTGATCAGTGAACCATCTACGCGGCCGCCGCTGATATTCAGTGTGGCGTTTTCAAACCAGCCCGAGTCAGACTGAATAGAGCCTCCGGTCTGGTTATAAACAGCGCCGTTCGTCTCTGCAATAGAGGCAAAGTGGAGGGCAGAGGAGTTGTCCAAAACAGAGCCGGACGCTAACTGTGCATGACCAAAGTTTGCCTCTCCTTGAACGCTCAGGTTCCCTTTAACATTCAGATCACCGCTATGTTCTGCACCATTTACGGTCAGTTTTGCGCCTTGATCAACTTCCACCGATCCCGAGCCGGAAACTTTTTGTACTTCATACATACCGGCAGCAGCCAGCAGGGAAGCGTTTGTCTCGGTAAGCTGTACCTCAGCAGCCTTTCCGGAATAGGTTTCGTTTAAACCCTTGGAGCCGAACACAAGTTTGGAAAGTCCGTCAACAACGGTATTCACCGCTGTCATGACGAAGTTTGTGTTCTCGCCTTTTTCACCGACAAGTTCAAGAGTCTTGCCGTCTTTAACGCTAATAGAGGCTGCTTCGTTGATGCCTTTGAAGCCGGCCGAGTGCTTGACGCCGTTTTCGCCGATTTCTACAGCTTTACCTTCGCCCTCCAAATTGTGGCTCAGGATTGTCACGTCTCTAAGAGATGCGACATTGTCATAAAGCTCATTAACTTTTTGGGTGTTTAATTTATCATCATGTGAAACGCCCGCGATTGTCCCTTGAAACTCAAGGGTTGTTTGGCTTCCAAACTTTGCTTTGAATGCCTGCACCAAATCGTCACGCTGGGTAGTCGTGAGATTGACGCCTGTGACGATCACTTTTCCGCCGGTAAAAGAAGCATGGTCAATCAAAGACTGAGCAACGC
>ERZ827126.2283-NODE-2283-length-14183-cov-4.576302_pt1 | contig 14183 bp, 11 predicted proteins | sample MGYA00519780_ERZ827126 | MGnify/ENA primary metagenome ERZ827126 (study PRJEB31778, sample SAMEA3449262) | human gut metagenome | biome: human gut; feature: human-associated habitat; material: faeces | place: United Kingdom | collected 2010/2012 ...
GCCCCGGCGGCTCGGTCTCGGCCGGGCTGGCCATCTACGATGTCATGCAGGCGCTGTCCTGCCCGGTGACTACGGCCGCCGTCGGGCTGGCGGCCTCCATGGCGGCACTGGTGCTGGCAGCCGGCACGAAGGGCCGCCGCTATGCCTCGCCCAACAGCCGCGTCATGATCCATCAGCCGCTGGGCATGGCGCAGGGGCAGGCCACCGACATTCAGATCGCCGCAGAAAATATCCAGCGCACCAAGTACAAGCTGGCCGAGCGCCTCGCTGTCCATTCCGGCCACACGGTCCAGGACATCCAGCAGGATTGTGAGCGTGACAGCTGGATGGACAGCAGCGAGGCTTTGCGTTACGGTCTGATCGACCACATCGGGTTTCCCTGCAAGGAAGAACAGGAGGCAGCAATATGAATCAAATTCCCGCACCCATCGGCATGGAGCCTCTGGTGGACGCAGTGCAGCAGTGCTGCCTCCGCGCCCAGCAGTATCATCGTCTCGGCATCCAGCCCGGGCATTTCATCCTGACACTGGATGAAGGCAACGGCCGCACCACCGCAGCCAACTACCTGAGCCGTGCCTTTGCGCAGGCCGGTGTACGCAGCTTTGGCGGACTGGATCTGATGCTGGAATATCAGCTGGACGGCAGCATGGATCAGCTCTGCCAGACGCTGCGCAGCATCCGCGCCAGCGCCGTGTACACCAACGAGTACGAGGGTGTCATTGCCTGGGACATCACCGTTCTGGCCGCACATTTCGGCGAAGAGCAGACCCGGCTGTTTTTCCGCGAGCTGCCCAGTATGGCAGCGCATGCCACCCTGCTCTTTTTCCTGCCGTCGGCACCGAACCGCAGCCAATTGCTCCTGATGGAAAAGATCAGCGCCCTGCTGGACCCGAATCAGATGCACTGGGTCCGGATCCCGCCCTATTCCGAGCAGACGCTGGCCGGCATCACCCGCCAGACGCTCATCGATCAGCTGAACATCCGTTTGGAAGATCTTCCCGAAACGGATGCGATCCTGCAAAAACTGGTGCACCAGACCGGCACCCGGAACGCGCGTCAGGCGGTGCGGCTGGCCTGCACGCTGGCCCAGCAGGCTGATTTTTCCGAATTTATTCCGCTGCTGAAGCTGAAAACCCTGTATTCTTCTCTGAAAAAGGAGGTTCGATAATATGATCCGTGGAGAAAGCTGGACAAAACCGGAGAATATCAAAGCAGCGCTGTCCCTGGCGGGACAGGCGGGCGGCGGCCCGGTGCTGTACTGCGAAAACAACCGCTGCTGGGTGCACGCCGGGGAGAGCAACGGCATTTTTCTGGGTGTGACCGGTGCCGGAAAGTCCTTTTGCGGCACCCAGAATCTGGTGCGCAGCCTGATCGAGGCGCAGGAGTCCTTTTTGGCTGTTGACCCCAAAGGCGAGCTTTACCGCCGCAACGCCTGCCGGATGAGCAAAGACTATACCGTACATGTCATCGATTTCCGCAATATGCTGGCATCCGAGTGCGTCAATGTGCTGAGCGCCCCTGCGGAGCTGTACTTATCCGGCGACCCCATGCGCATGAAGCAGGGCGGCGAAATGCTGGAAGATCTGGCATACACGCTGTATGCAGAAAGCAAGAGCGATCCCTTCTGGATCAACAGTGCACGCTCGGTATTCATTGCCGCAGCCTATGCACTGATGGAGTGCGCCCAACCGGAAGAGATCAACATCGCCAGTGTCCAGAACCTGATCATGCAGGGCGACCGGCACTATTCCGGCCACGGCAGCACCGTTTTCGGCCGGGACACCTATCTGGAGCACCTGATGCATCATCTGCCGGAAGATTCCATCGTGAGCAGTGAGCTTTACAGCTATATCAGCACTGCCTCGGATACGCGCGGCGGCATCCGCTCCACAATGCTGGAGGGTCTGTCCCGTTTTCTGCGCAGCAATGTGCTGCGCGGCTTTATTGCCAACGATGATCTGCACATCAACGAGCTGGACGGGCAGAAGCCTTTGGCCATCTGGCTGATCCTGCCTGACGAAAACCCGATGTATTCTCCACTGGCCGCAGTCATCATCGACCAGATCATGCGGCATTTCGTCAGCCTTGCGCAGGAGAAATATAATGGCCGCCTGCCCCGGCGGATGAATTTTCTGCTGGAAGAAGCCGGCAACATCGGCCGGATCTCATCGCTGAGCCGCATGATGGCGGCCGGGCGCTCCCGGAACATCCGCACTTTCATCGTGCTGCAAAGCCTCAAGCAGCTGGAGACCATTTACGGCGAGTCCGAAGCGGAGACCATCCGCTCCAATGCCGACCTCACGGTGATGTACCGCACCAACGACCTCTATACTCTGGAAAAAATGAGCAAGCTCTGCGGCGACCGTGTGTCGGACGACCGCGTGGAGCACGATTCCTGTTCGCTCATCACGCCGGCACAGCTGGCCTCCCTGAAAACGGGACAGGCACTGGTCATTCTGCACGGAAGCATTAAGTTCGTGACCGAACTGCCTCCCTGCACCACGGCCTTTGACCCCAGCGGCTGGCAGGAGCCCCAGCCCCGGCAGGATCTGCCGCCGCACCAGAAGCCGAAGCTGTTTGATCTTGTCCATTATGTGGACAGAAAAGAGGACCCATTGCTGGACCTTATCGAGGAGTATGAAAGCACGGCTGACGACCTCTGTTCTTTCACCACCAGCTTCCTGCAGGACTCCCACCCGAAGCATCCGTTCGACCTTGACCCCAGCAAGAAATATCAGGTCGTGATCCAAAGCTGGAATGGTCGCTTTATGCGCGGATTAAAGATCCTGAAGGATCACTATCACAGCTCCTCTCTCTCTGACCTCAAAAACGCCGCAGAGACCCTGCCGTACGCACTTCCGTTTGACGACAAAGCCGACGCGGAAAAGATCTATCATCAGTTGAAAGAAGAGGACATCAAGGTGGAGCGCTTCGGCTTTGAGGCCGATGACGCATGACCCCTTTGCCGCAAAGGAGGAATCATCATGAAGTTCAACAAAGAAACCCTTGCCGGCGCAGTTTTCGTGGTTTTTCGCGTTCTGCTCTGGCTGCCTGTGCTGGCAGCGGCAGCGTTTTTCGGCGCGGCACTGGGCGACCTGCTGGTCTTTTTCGCTGCGGAGCATCTGTCCCCAGCAGCTGTCGGCATTCTGGCAGGCCTGCTGACGCTGGCTGTTGTGCGCAGCAAGACCTCCTTGCATACGCCGTTCGAACGGATGGAGCAGTTCAAGCAAAAGCATCACCTTGACCGGCTTGCTTCCTTTCAGCTGGAATTCACCCTGCTGTGCATGGTCGCTTTCTTTCTGAGCATCTCCGGCATCGCAGTTTTTTCTGCCGCCTTTGACAGCCTGTGCGCCGAAGGTCTCATTGTCCCTGTCGGGTGGATCGTGTGTACCTGCCTGTGCCTTTTTGTCTCTTCCTTTTTCATCTTCAACCTTTTTGATCTGGTGATCATCTGGAGCGCGCTCTCCATCCTTGCAGTAGGCTGTGCGCTGCTCGTCAGTTTTACCTCATACGCCGTATATGTGCCGTTGACTGCGGCTTTTGGCACTGCCGCCCTGTTTCTGGGCGCAGCGGCGGGGCCTGCCTTTCTGAAAAAAATGGAAGATGACGCCGCGCTGTTTTGTATGTTGCGCCGGCTGCGGCTGGCAGAAATTGCCGTCTATCTGCTTTTCCTGCTGCTGGGGCAGAATGGCATGCTTACCCTTTCCGGTCTGCGCATCAACCTGTTCCTCACAAGCATGATTTTTCCTCTGATCGTACTGGAGTTCTGCACCCTTGCTTTTTTGCAGCCCTTCCGGTATCGTCGGCTGGAAGCCTGTTTTGCGGCATTGTTCCACTGCATCCTGCTTTACTGCGGAGGCTGCCCCGGCGGAGATCTGCTCCTGACCGCAGCGCTCTGTGTACTGGTTCTTCTGGTCACTGCGCCGCAGTCCCATCCGCAGCGCCGGAAGCGCCCCGCTGTCCGGCATCCGGGCCTGCTTCTGGCGCTGGGCGGGGCAGCAGGCTTTCTTCTGCCCTACGCCGCAGCCTTGTGGAACGCGTTCTGTGACTGGTGCGGCGGGCAGTTTGCAGTCGGTCCCCGCGGGCCCACATGGTCGGAAGTCGCCGCCAATCAGCACTGGCTTCTGGTCGTCAGCTCCGGCAGCGCCGGCACGAACAAAACCACTCTGGCTTTCTTTGGGCAGATCCTGATCGCGGCAAATCGTCTGGGCCCCGCTGCTGCGGTGCTGTTTGCCGCACTGCTGGCCCTGCTGCTGTTGGGCGGTATGGCAGCAAACCGCGGCGATCCCCGCCGCAGCACCATGGCGGTGCTCATTGTGAGCTTTTTTGCCGCCCAGATGCTGCTGCACACCATGGCCTGCACAGGCGTGCTGCCCAGCTTTCTTGGCCTGAACCTGCCCTGGCTGGACGAATACTCGATCAACGGACTGCTTGCCCGCTGCGGCTGCATGTTCCTTACCGGACTGTTGATCGCACCCCCGCAGACCGCTGCGCAGCCGCTTTTACTGCCGGAGCAACTTGAAATGGAGGAGGAGATCCGCTATGACGAAGCATAAGATCCGCCGTCGTGATTTTCTGGCCGCTCTGGCTGCCGGTACCGTTGCCGCCACGGCCTGTGGGCTGCATCGGACGTTTGCAGAAGCCAGCCGCACCTTTGAATACTGGGTGCTGAACCGTGAACTGTCCTTCCGCAGAACACGGGAAGGCATCATTTACAGCTGCGAAGGCTATCCGCTTACCGATGGCGAAACTTCCTCCCCGGGATTCGACAATCAGACGCTGGACCCGGCGTTTGACTGGTTTCTGGGCCGCAATTTTGGCGATCCCGACAACGGTTTCGGCCTGCGCCACATCCTGTACGACACCCTGTATGATCCGCAGCTGGGCACAAACGGCTACGGCCAGCCGGTCTGCCTGAGCCTGTCCCAACCGCTGCAGGATCTGGTGTATTATCAGCTGCCCCAAAAAGACTCCTCATTCGGCGTCGGCCGCTGTTTTACCATCGTGCGCCAATCCGGCGAAACGAAGGCTTGGGCAGAAAATTCTCTTTCGCAAAGCGTCAACGACCTGTTGTTTTATTACTGCCCCGCAGTCAGCTATTCCTCGGGTGCAAACGTCCTGTGCAATGTGTCCGGGGCTTTGGAGATCGTCACCACTGCCGCACTGCTGGAGTATGATATCCCCTTTGCACCGGATGCTTCCGCAGAGGAAAAAGCTGCACTGGCGGCAGAAGCTCTGGACAGCAGCTGCTACTGCGATGTGCTGCGGCGCTATCTTGCCCCGGAAGGACTGCTGTGCCCGCTGCCCAACGGCGCACTTTTGCAGACAGACGGCGGCTTTTTGTTCAACGACGAAGATCTTGCCACGCAGGAAGCTTTCCGTGCCGCTTATTCCCGCATCGCGAATGGTGCCGCGCTGTGCAGCCTGCTGCTGCCCCTGCTGTGGATCGAAAGCGTTGCGGATGGCTGCCTGCGTTTTCAGTTCGAATGCCTTGCGCCGAACGATTTTCGGCGCACAGAGCATGGCACGACCCCGGCCAACAGCACTCGGCAGGTCGGGCTGCCGGAAGAAAAACAGGCACAGCTGGCCGAAGTGTTCCGGCACCGGGCCGAGCGTTTGGGTCTGCGTGCACCCGAGGGTGCACAGCTGGCGGCTGTGGACACCGGCATCTGCCGTACAGAAAACGGCGAGGAGATGCACTGCCTGTATCTGCACTGCAAGCTGCCCTCCGCTGAGACCGGTTACAGCATCCTGCTTGGACGGGCATCGAATGCCGATCAGAACCTTCTCTGTGATGCACAGCAGATTCTGGATACGCTGGCCGGGTAGCGCGAAACGTGAACTTTCTGTGAAGTTTTTTGTAAGAAGTCATCCTTCTGTGTCGGATTTCGTTCATGAGGGTGAACGAACCACCCCAGAGAGCCAAGGAGGCGAACCGACATGAAGCATGACCGCAGACAAATGCCCCGCGAGGCCGTCGATTTGAACAACATCGACGATGATGCGCAGGGCACTGCACCACAGGAACAGAACCGGCTCCGCATCGCGCTGGGCCATACAGCAGCGGGGGTCCTGCTGCGCTGGCTGAGCTGTCTCTTTCTGTTCTGCATTCTTTGTCTTGCCCTCCTTTTCCTTCCGGTCGCGGAAGGCTTTGTGCGGCTGCTGCACGCACTGGCAGCGTTCCCCACCATGCTGCCGCTGCTCCGGGATGCCGGAATCGGAGCCCTGACCCTGACGGCGGCTCTTGCAGGCTGCGGTGTGGCCGGAAAGCTCTTCTGCCGGCTCTGGAAGAGCCACTGTCTGGACAGGCTGCTGGACGGCCTTATCGCCCTGCGTTTTTTGGATATCCATTCGATCGATAAAAACGAGCAGTTCCCGGAGCCAGACAAAGGCAAGCCGAAGCCCAAACCTGCTGCCCCGCCGGAAGAAAAGGATGCCATTCCTTCCGACCTGAATGGTCTACTGGACGACCTGTTTAAGGCCGCCCCTTCCGCGCAGCCGCAGGACGTGGACGAACCACCCACCCGCATCCAGAAAGGAGCATGAGGAGATCATGACGGACAAAGAAAAAATCAGCTGGCGGCAGCAGGCCAAGCTCTGGGTCTTGCAGGGCATCCTTCTGGTTGCTGCGGGCATCAGCCTGTTCAGCACGATGGCGGGTTTTCATACCGTGTTTTTTCCAAGCTCGGCGATGGTGGCGGTGCTGGCCAGCCTGCTCGTGCAGGGTATCGAGCTGGTCTGTGCGGAGCGCTTCCATCTCGCCGGCTGCGCCGCGTTCTTGCTCTCTGTGGCATTCAGTGCTATGAGCTTTATCAACATCGGCACACCGACCTCTGTATACATGCGCCACGCCATGACCACATTAAACAGCGCCTACTCCACTCAGCTGTTGCCCGATGTGCAGTCCGCTATTTCTTCCGACATGGGCAGCCTATACAGCACGATTTCCGGTGAACTGACAGCCCTGCGCACCGAAGCACAGGTCATGCAGGAACAGAACACTGCCAACAACATGCTGACCGAAGGGGATTACGACCTCATCCGCAGCCGCTATAACGATGCCCAGAAGAAGCAGACCGAATACTTTGAACTCGACCAACTAATTGGATTGCTCCAAAATAACGACCTTGAGCGAGCCTATGCCCTGATGGATGCCATTGAAGCAGAAGCGGGAAGTGGCGCCACTTTGAAGAAACTGAAGGCCGACGTCCGCTCCCTCCGCATCCGGTTGCAGGCTCTCAACGCAGATGCCGCCACCACCGCAGAAGAGACGGCTCACGCCATCCAATTACTCCTTGCACAGGCCAGTGTTGATACATCGGCATTGTCCGAGCAAATCAACAAGCTCATTACCGCCGCTCTGAACGCCGGGCTCAAAACCGACCCGCTCCCATTGCGGGACCACCTTGAACGCTATCTTCAGCTTGCAGAGCTCAACCGAACGGTCTCCGAACGCGTCTCTGCGGAAGCGGCATTGCTGGAGAGCGTCGAGCAGGCCGCTGGCGACCCAGATGCCGATGCTGCATGGCAGCAGGTGCAAGATGTGTGGAGCCACGAGCTCGGCAGCCTTCGCACGGCGCTGGCCGGGTCGGTGCTGTCCACCCGGACGAAGCACATGGAGACGATCGATGAGCTTACCAGACAGATACTGGAAGGCGACCGCACCCTCGTGCAGAAGGCAATCACAATGCTGTGGTATAACCACGACCTCACCTCCTTTGCCGGCTGTGGGCTCGCTTTTCTGTTGGATGGAATTTCTGTCTACTGTGTCCAATCCGCCCTTGAAATCCGCCGACAGATCGCCCAGAGCCGCGCTTCTTCCGCCAAGGCTGAAAGTGCCGCCTGACAGCCGTAATTCAAAAAAGAGGAGTGATCGAGAATGAAACTCGTGTTGTTCGTTGTATGTATCGTTGCTGCCCTGCTTATCGTCTTTGTTTTGCTCGTGATGCTGTATCACAGCAACGGTCGCACTGAGGTCCAGCGCAAAAGCGCACAGTTCAAAAAGGATGTCGAAAACCGACTTCAATATGCCGTGCATTTGGGCGATGATACATTCATTCTTGACAAGCAGGACAAGCTGCTGGTCTATCAAAAAAGTGCCAAAAACCCTGAGAAGTTTTTGCCTCCACAGGTCATCGGGCTTCCATCTGAGGGCGGCGACTTCATCTCGATCATTCCCTTCGGCGGACTGCCAAGCGAAGGCTGCTGTAGTAATTATCTGACTTTGCGGGAGAGCGGTTATAACGCCAAGTTTATCTCCCATGATGCACCCCTTTTAATTTATCGCAGCCAAAAAGACGATCACTATTACTTGAAGCTGAATGCAAACAACCAAAATGCCAGTCGTTTTCAGGGGAAGATTATCGAGGATGAAATCGCACTGGATCAAGTGCTCACCCGTGACCCGAGCAAGGCGAAGCTCTTTGAGCTCTGTGGCAGCCCGCTGGCCTTCGTGCTGCTGCCCGGCGATGAACCGGAGACAGAGCCGCAGAAGGCAGACCTCAACAACATTGAAACCGAGCCCCCCAAACGCTCCATGGGGGACAAAATCCAAGACCTGTTCCATCAGGCCGATGCAGCACCGCAGAAGCAGTCCCGCCCGACATTCAAAAACTGATCTGCCGCCGAGAGGAGGAAGGCCGCATGTTCCGTCATAAGCATAAGCACCCTGCATTCAAAGCCCTGCGCGACACGGTGGCCTTTGTCGTTCTCTGTGTGGCGCTGCAAGGCTATATTGCCCGCACGGACGGCGCAGAAGCCGCTGCGGCTTTCCGCACCGTATGGCCAACGCTCGCTCTTTGCTGTTCCTGTGGTGCCTTGCTGGTTTACTGGGCCGGTGCCGCCCTTCCGCTGCGTGTGTCCGCCCTCTTCAGTGCCATGGGCATGGCCTTGCAGGTAAGCCTGCACCCCGCAAACGCAAATGAACTGAAGATTTTTTGCCTGCTGTCCTTTGTGGGCTGCATCTGCACCGCCCTTGTTTTTGCACTGCTGCGCGTGATGCCGCAGACCGTTGTCTATACTTTTTGCATTATAACAAGCGTTGTTTCCTTCCTGTTTTTACGTATCTTTTCGAAACCAATCAATAGCACATACGCGTGGGTGTCTGTTGCTGGACACAGTTTCCAATTGACAGAGGCGCTCAAGCTGATCCTTGTCATCGGCTTTTCTGCCGCCGTCACCAATGATGCCTGGAACGAAGGGGTCCGCTTCCGCGCCGCGCTGCTGCTGCTCGCCGTATACGCCGGAGGATTTTTTGTACTAAACGAGCTAGGCACGCTGCTTGTCTGTCTTCTAGATTGCGGGGTCATGGCGCTGCTTTATTGTTCGATAAAGCGCACGCTTTCCCTCGTTGCGTTTGGTGCCCTGACGGGTGGGGCAGGGTATGCGTTTTTAAAGTTGTGCAGCGGGATGCAAAACCCGGCAGGGCCTTTTCGGCTTGGGCAGCTGGTATACCGCAAACTAGCAGTCCGGCTGCACTATTTTGGAATCAGCGATTTCTCCACACTCTCGTCAAAAGAGGTCAGCAGCTCCGCATACCAAGCGTATACCACATGGCGCTCGTTGCTTCTGGCTCGTCCCATGGGGGCCTCGCCCTACCGGGTCAGCACACCGGTAGCAGATTCCGATTTGATTTTGGCAACACTGGCGAATAGGGGCGGCTGGATTTGTCTGCTGCTGGCTCTTTTCGGAACGTTTCTGCTTATTATAGCAAGCCTGTTGCTCAGCACCCGCTGCGGTGGGTGGCTGAGCTGCGTGGGCACCGGCGCAGGCTTTGCTGTCGGTTTGTCCGCAATTCTTAATCTCTTCTCTGCCACAAGTCTTCTGCTCATCGGCATCCCGTTCCCGTTTTTAGGCGCTGGAGGCAGTAATTTCTTGATCTCGTGGGGATCAATCACCCTGTTGCTGTGCAGCACCATTCCTACACGGCAGGGCAGCCGGGAGCTGCTCGCTGCATCACAAATCACGGAGGAGGATGTATCATGATGAACCGCCGTCTATTTCTCAGGCTGCTTTTGGCACTCTGTTCCGCAGTGGGAATGTCCGCAAGCGTTTTGCTGCTGCTCGAGCGTCTGGGGCTTCTGGACAGTGCCCAGCGGCCTCAGATCGAAGCGCAGCGCGCCGAATTTGAAAAAGCCGCCCGGAAGGCAAACACCATCGAGGGCGCGATCATCTCCCGCGATGGGATCCTTTTTACAAGCGCTTCGGAGCCCGGAAAGCCCGCACTGGTGACCGCACTCTGCTACAGTTCTCTTGTTGGCTACAGGACTTCCACTTCCTCTTCCGGTCTGCGCCGTGAATTTGGTGATACACTCTATTACGCACGGGAAGAGGGGGGCGGCACCGCAGACCGTCTGGTCATAAGCATTTGCGCAGAGCTCCAGCAGATCGCATACGATCTGGTAAAGGGGCAGGGAAGAGGGGTCTGCTGCGTGGCAAACGCCCGGAGCGGGGAGGTCTACGCATTAGCGTCCTGCCACGGGGACGCGGAATTTGACGCAAATCATTTTTCGCAGAACTTTTCGTTATATACAGAGACAGAAGGCTATCTTCTCCCCCCATGGCTGGATGTGAACCCTCCCGGCTCCGTAGCAAAGATCTTGACAAGTGCCGCCGCTCTGGAAGCCGGCGTGGATCTGACGTATGAGGACAGCACAGGGGAGTACAAAGGGATCCGCACTACCTCGCGAGCTCCGGGCGGTTCTCTGGATTTGTACAAGGCAGCCAGAACGAGTAACAATCCGTATTTTGCGGTACTCGCGGACAGAATGAGCCTTAGCGATTTGCTCCGTGCACAGGAAACCTTTGGCATCAACCAGAGCTTCCTACGTCTCGGCACTTCCGTTCTCCCGGCAGAGAGCACCCTGACCGCCGACTCTAGCCGCAGTGAAGCACGGCTCCAAGCCATCGGGCAGGGCGGGCTCTCGGTCTCACCGCTGACATCCATGGCATGGCTAGGTGCAGTGGCCACGGGCGAATTGACGAGCCTCCGTATTGCAGACCATTTTGAGCACACCCTGCCTGATGGAAGCATTGAAGAAGAACCGCTGCCGGAAGCATACGAGGTCGAGCACCGCAGCCTGAACCTCCGTCCCGAAACGCTTACGACATTGCAGAGTGTTTTTGAGGAGGTAGCCAGCTCCTACGGGTTAGAGCTTTCAGGAAGCGCTCGTGTATTCGGTAAAACCGGAACGGCGCAGGTAGGCACTTCCGGGCTTTACACCATCTATCTGGCGTTTTCTCTGGTCTACCCGGACGGCAACGCCTATGAAGCCGTTTTAATGCGGGAAAAGTCCAGCGAAATGAGCAGTGTACTGAAGCCGCTGGCAAAACAATTGCTTGCCGCCATCGACCGTCTGCACCCCGCGTGGGAGGAAACAACATGAAAATTAAAATCAGTGCCTGCACCGCCAAAGGTTCCCACATCGAAAATCAAGACTGCCTTTGTGCCACCGGCCTTTGCCCGGAACAACAGACAAGCTTCTGGGCCGACCGGAAGGAACTGGAAGTTCCCTTCCTTTATGCCGCAGTCTCTGACGGGATCGGCAGCGGCGCAGCGAGCCAGTACCTTTCGCAGCTTGCCTGCGAAACATTTGCCAAGGCCGTTGAGGCTGTCCCCCCTGTTTCTCTCTACGACATTCCGGGCGGCGGCGAACTCCATGCTGACCTGCCTTATTGCGGGGTCCTGAAAGGCGCCCATACCGTATACGACGCTTTGCAGACCCTCCACGCAGAAGGCGGCTGTACACTGACCGGCTGCTGCCTGACTGCCCCTGCTCCAAACCCGGACCCGGATATCCAGCCGCACACACACTTTTCGATGGCCTCGGTCGGCGATAGTGCCTGTTTCTGGTATCGACCGCACCGGCAGGTGGGCGAACCGGTTCAGCTCCTTAATTACCCGCAGAACCTATTTTATAGCCGAAAGAAAGCGGAGCTTGCGACCAGCGTTTTCGAAAAGCGGATTTTACAGGCCTACCTTGGAATGGCGGCGGAAAAGCTGGAGCGGTCACGGTGTATCCAGATCGTTAATATAGACGATGTGTGGCCGGGCGACCGATTTTTGCTTTGCAGCGACGGTGTTTATGGGCAGCTGCCGGAAGCACTGCTCAAAAAGCTGCTGGGGATGCGGTGGGTCTCCGCAAACACATTAGTAAACGCCGCCACGTTCGTCCCGCACAGCGATAATGCCACCGCTGTGCTGATTGATATCTTGTAAAAAAGCAGGGGGAAGTTTTATGGAGATCGTCAAGACAGAAGCGCAGGAGCGCGCCATTGTCCAAAAACTGGTGGACACCGCATGGCCCTCCCTCAACCCTGTGGTCGGGCAGGTTCTCGGGCGGGGGGGTCAGGCCACTGTATATGCAGATGGGCACAGCGAAGCGCTGAAGGTGATCGATACCTCTGTCTATCGGGACCCCGCCCGCCGGAAGGACGCCAACCGCCGGGGACTTTCAGAGATTTATTACCATCAGCAACTGACTGCCAAGACCGACACCGTGGTCAGGCTTTTCGATACCGCTTCCATCCCTCTCAGCCGCGAACGCGGTCAGGACGCTCCCATGTGCTTCCTTCTGCGGATGGAACTGCTCACACCCCTTGACCCCAAAAATCTGGCCGCACTGGACCCGGCAAACCGGGAGAAAGCCGTTCTGCAAATCATGCGAGACGTTTTGGAAGGACTGTGCCAGACCGAGGACGCAGGAATTGTACATAGGGACGTCAAATGTGGAAACATCCTCCTGCGGCACGATCCAGCCACCGGTCAGAGCCGCTTTGTGCTCAGTGATTTTGGCTTGGCAAGACCATTCCATACACGAACCGACCGAAGTTTCTTCACCGTCTGCGGTTCCAGCGACCACATAGCCCCCGAGATCATTCGGCGCGGAAAGCTTATTGCCGGCAGATCAGACATTTACAGCGCCGGTGTGATGCTGTTCCACCTGTTGTTCCCACAGAACGACGACTATTTTGATCCCGTTGCCTTCCGGCAGAAATCCGCCGATTTTCCCTTCAGCCCGGAGATCAAAAGCCTGCTTTTCAGCCTGACCGAAGTTTCCCCCGCCAGCCGGCCATCCCCAGCCGTTGCACTGATCGAGGTAAACCGGCTTTTGATGCAGTGCGATGCGGAGTATTTCCGCTGCATCCGACAGCAGCTCCTTTCCGATCTTGCTCAGAGCCGCCAGCCCGCTCCCGAATTAATGGCCGCCATGCCGGAAAGCGAAGCAACACACCTGCTCCGCGCCTGTTCCGCAGCGCTGGCCGATAACACACACCAGATGGCGGAGGAGCTTCTTCGCGGTGCTGCCGCACAAAATAACAGCGGCTGTGCGCTGTACTATCTTGCCGTACTTTTTTTCCAGAATCGCTCGTGCCGCCAAAAAGCGGCAGAACTTTTTCGTCTTTCTGCCAGTCGCGGGTACCTTCCCGCATGCAGCGCTCTAAAGGGTGAAAAAACCGATTCCGCATCATTTCTGAGCAGCATATTACTTGCCGTATAGGCATCAAATTTTAACGGCTCAACGGCTTCCCGGATGATCGGGCAAGCCGAACAGGCTCATCATGCAAACAACGAAAAACAGGGCGTTCCCCGACGGGGAACGCCCTGTTGTACATATCGCTATTGTCTGTGGTCTTTGGCAGGGTGCGTCCTATTCAGGGGCGCACCCTGTTTTTGTTTTATCCTCACTCTTCCGCCCCATGGCGCCCAGCCGCATTCCACAGAAGAATGCAGGTCGTTTTTTCTAAAAAACAAGCTTCCCCGAAGGAACCCTCTCAAGGGTCTTTCGGGGAAGCTGTTATAAAAAGAAGAATTATGAAGGATAGAAAATAGCGTAGGGTACAGCCTCTGGGCGGGGTCAGTTTGCCTTTTGTGCCTCGCCTTCCAGAAAGATGATCTTATTCACAAAGAAGAAGATCACCATGGAGATGCCGCCGGTCATCTGCGCCAGTCCGCGCAGGGGCATATTGTACTGGAACAGGATGTTCAGGTTGGGCTTGCCCCGCTTCTCGCCGGAGCGCAGCAGCAGCGTCAGCACCCCGGAAATCAGCCAGCACAGCGGGCTGCGGCTGTGGTTCAGCTCGCCCAGCGTCATGGTGCGGTCGATGGCGGTTTTTTCCTTCGGCACCGGGTGCACCTCGCGCACTCATATCCGAACTTTTCTCCGCTTTCACGGCTTCCCCGA
>ERZ827126.2284-NODE-2284-length-14180-cov-5.732248_pt1 | contig 14180 bp, 11 predicted proteins | sample MGYA00519780_ERZ827126 | MGnify/ENA primary metagenome ERZ827126 (study PRJEB31778, sample SAMEA3449262) | human gut metagenome | biome: human gut; feature: human-associated habitat; material: faeces | place: United Kingdom | collected 2010/2012 ...
ACGAGCGGGGGCTCCTGTCGTTTCCGTGCCCCTGGATTGGGTCATAGTGTCTGACTTATGCTCAACCTACGATAATTCCAAGCTGAACAAGTTACTCGCTGTAGCGGGTGGCGATGGCGGCTTGTACCATGCCGGTGCTCATGAGGTAGGTCACCAGGAAGTAGCCGCCGTAGGCCGCCAGGAAGATTGCACAGGTGAGGCCCACGGTGCCGCCAATGCTCATATTTCCGAAAATACTCACCAGCTCGATGATCACCTTAAGTGCCACAAAGGAGTGCGCCAGGCCCACTGCCAGCGGGAACAGGAAGAATACCGCCTGCTGTGCCATCACCGAATGGCGAATCTGGCGGTCGTCGCAGCCGATCTGTGCCAGCACACGATAGCTGCGGCTGCCGTCGGCCACGTTAGAGAGTTGCTGGATTGACAGAATCGCCGCGCATGCAACGACCAGTACAAAGCCGATGTAGATGGCTAGGTAGCTAATCAAGCCGTTCATTTGCGCTGCCTGCGTGTACATCTCGGAGCGTGTGATGAAGGTTCCCCACGACCCCGGCTCCTTGCCGTCAACGAGCAGATTGTCGAGCAGAGTGTATTTAATGCTCTCGTCTGCCTCGGTCGTATCCATCCCCTGTTTATAGTTAACGAGCAGGCTACTGGAATACGGCTGCAGATTAAGTTGGGACAACAGCTCGTCGGCAACGACGACGGTGCCCGGATTACTACCCATCACCGAGTTGGCGATGGCCGCCGTATCTTCGTCCGACTTATCGGTTGCGGGCTTGAGCGTATGCCCGCCCAAGGTAAGGGCATGGCCGCCAGCCATATACTTGGTGTACAGGTCGACCAGCTCGCCGCCCATATCACACGTGAGCAGATACTGGTCGTGACCGATGTGCACCGGCTCCTCGCCCATCATCTGACGCAGTTTGTTGTACTGACTCGCCGGCGTCACATACAGACCCATCGCATCGGCATTGCTACCCCCGAACGCCTTGGGAAGCTTTTCGCCCATGATCTTGCACATCTCACTTGGGGTCACCGAAGGATTCGAGCCGCCAACTGGGTAACTCAGATACGAATCGATCTGCACATGCTCACCGGCAACATCGGCGATATTGACCTTCTTGCCGGTCTCGTCGTTGTTGCCCGCCGACTTGTCCTTACCGTGCCATGCGGAGTACAAATCGACCGTACTATCGGCCAGCACCATGCGATCGGCTTCAGACGGATTGACATACTCTTTGTAGTAGTCGAGCGTATCGGGCGTGTAATAGGCATACGTCTGAGACACGTCAACAGGGTTATAGCGCTCCAGGTTTTCGTTCATCACGTTGGCAATCGACATACCGCACGTCACCGAGGTGATGGCCAAAAACAGGAGCATCGCGATGACGCCCATCGAAAAGCACACCGTGTTGACCTTGGCCGCAAGCTGGCGCACGGTAAACATGTTGAGGCCGCGCCAATACACGCTGCGCAGGCTCTGCAGCAGCTTGATGAGCATGCCCGAGAGTCCCCAGAACAGGGCAAAGGTGCCCACGGTAACCATAGCGGTCGTAATACCAAACTGGTTCATGGCCTCTTGCAGCTTGCTGTCCGTCGCGGTTAGCGGGAACCCATCACGTAGCAGACGGTAATAGGCCACGCCCACAAGCACCACGCCCACGGCAAAGATGGCAATCGCGATCCAGGGGTTGCGTGTCTTGATGCTCTCGTTGCGACGCTCGGCACCCATAAGCTCGATGAGTTTGGTACGACGCACGGCGCGAAGGTTCAGCAGTAGCGTGAGCACAAACATTACGAGCATGCAGGCAAGGGTCAGATTGAACGCATGCACCGAGAAAAAGAAGTGGAAATTGGCAATCTGCGTCTTAAAGAGCGAGGCCGTAAAGAACGTCATGAGCTGGGAGAGTCCCACACCTAGCACAATGCCGGCGACAAAGGCCACGACCGATACTATCACGGTCTCGAGCGCCATGATCGTGGCGACGCGCCCGCGCCCCATGCCGAGCACCTGGTACAGGCCAAACTCCTTCTTGCGGCGTTTCATGATGAAGTTATTGGCATACACCATCAAAAAGGCCATGACACCGGCCAAAAAGTACGTCAGGTCGCCGAGCATGCTGCCCATAACCTGTGCCAAGCCCTTTTCATCGATGCCGGCGATGTCGACCTGCATCGAGATGGTGTTAAAGGCATAGAAGACCGTGACGCCCAGGGTGAGCGTCAAAAGGTAGACGAGGTAGTCGCGGCCGGCGCGGCGGACGTTGCCCCAAGCGAGTTTACAGAGCATCGGAGCCCTCACCGCCCATCATGGCAACGACCTCCATAATGCGGTCGAAGAACTCTCGGCGGTCGGTGTCGCCGCGGCGCAGCTCGGTGAAGATCTTGCCGTCGCGAATAAACAGCACACGGCTCGTGTAGCTGGCAGCAAAGCTGTCGTGCGTGACCATGAGCACGGTGGCGCGTAGGCGGCGGTTAAGGGCCTCCAGGCTCTCGAGCAGCAGGCGAGCGCTCTTGGAATCGAGGGCGCCGGTGGGCTCGTCGGCCATGATCATGGTGGGGTCGGTGACGAGCGCGCGAGCTGCGGCAACGCGCTGCTGCTGACCGCCGGACATCTGGTAGGGATACTTGTCGAGCACCTGACTGATGGACAGGCGCGCGGCCACATCCTGCACGCGGGTCGAGATCTCTGCCGAGTTTGTGCGGGCGATGGTGAGCGGCAGGGCGATGTTCTCGCGTGCCGTGAGCGTATCGAGCAGGTTGGAGTCCTGGAAGATAAAGCCGAGCTCCTCGCGGCGGAACTGCGAAAGCTTAGTCTGCTTCATGCGTGTCACGTCCTGCCCGTTGATGCGGATCATGCCACTTGTGGCGCTATCGATGGTCGACACGCAGTTGAGCAACGTCGACTTGCCCGAGCCCGAAGCGCCCATGATGCCAACAAATTCGCCGCGATTGACGGTAAAGCTGACGTCGTTGAGCGCACGGGTCACGTTGCCCAGCGCTCCATATACCTTTTCGAGATGCGCGACCTCCAGTACCGGGGTCGCCATGTGCGTGGTTTGCATACCGAGTCCTTTCTTGCGATTAGTCTACGGCATCTATAGTCGCAAGAAGACGAGTCGGCTACCATCGATATGGCTTACGCTTGCCTTACCGTTGTGTAAGGTACGGGTAGCCACCCTGTTATGTGTTGATGTTGAGAGAGGACTCCTGTTGAAGACTGTTCATGTTGCCGCTGGGATCATTCGCAAGGAAGGATCTGACGAGCTGCTTGCCGTGCAGCGCGGCTACGGCGACATGCAGGGGCTTTGGGAGTTCCCCGGCGGCAAGCTCATGCGCGGCGAGACACCCGAAGACGCCGTGCGCCGCGAGCTCATGGAAGAGCTGCAGGTAAAAGTCACCAACCTGCGCGATTTCTATACCGTTGAGTACGACTACCCCGATTTCCATCTCTCCATGGAGTGCTACTACTGCTCGCTGGCCGATGAATCCGATGAGCCTCAGAAGCACGACCGTCAACTCGATATCCGCTGGATTCCGCGCACCTCGCTTGCCACGGTTGAGTGGATGCCCGCCGACAAAGGGCTTATCGATGCTCTGATTGAGTTGAAGGAAGATCGGCTTGAGGCCAACGGCACTGCCAACGACGCCGAGGCCACCACGACCGACGAGCCCGCCACCAAACCCAAGCGCGCACCTAAGCGCCGTAGCAAAAAACGCCCCAAGCCTGGCCTGCTGAACGGCATCGACACCTCGGACCTTTCCGCCGACGAGCGTGAACTCGTGCGCCGTCGCGCCGCCATCAAAAAGTCCATGAAGGGCAACAAGCGTGCGAACACAAAGCCCGAGCTGCTCGTACGTCAGCGCCTGCGCGCCGCGGGCCTTACGGGCTATCGCTTGGAATGGAAGGTTCCCGGCAAACCCGACATCGCCTTCCCCGGACGCAAGATCGCCATCTTCGTCAACGGCTGCTTTTGGCACCGCTGCCCCAAGTGCAACCCTAGCCAACCCAAGCGCAACGTTGAGTTTTGGGAGGCAAAGTTCCGTCGCAACGTCGAGCGCGACCGCGCTGCCGTGGCAGCACTCACTCAAATGGGCTGGACGCCTATAACCATCTGGGAATGCGAACTCAAAAAAGACCGCATCGACGGCACGATGGAAAAGGTCATCGAACAAGTACGCGCCGCCGCACCGCAGCGCTAGGAACGAGCCGTCCACACGCCCCACACAGGCGAGCCACATCCGCGCCACAAACCTTAGAAAGCCCTTAAGCTCAAAACCTTTCAAGAGTGTTACTCAATAGCCTTGACCTGCGATTTCATTGTTACATCAAACCTGATTAAGCCTTTCTTTAGCGCTTCTTTGCAACAGCCGCGGCATAATACTGCCAACGCACGGAACCTAGCAGCATACCCCGTGCGCAACCTTTTGGTGGACATCGAGGAGGCCGCATAAGCATGCATTCTTCCAATGACGCAGCACAGCAGCCATCCCTAAAACATGCAGACCTTTTCTCCTTCCCCCCGACACAGAGAAACGGTCTCCTCGACTCCCCCACCACAAAACCCAAACGCTCAACCGATCAGATCCTCAACCTGCGAGCATCGTTCGAAAAGCTCCAAGCATCCCTAGACAAAACCTTCCCCAACCAAGCCCGGGCATACTAACCCCTCATCAACAAAGAAGCCCTGACGCCCCACCCCTTCCCGCCCAACGCCACAAGGGCGATTGAGCAGAACGGCTTGGGCTGGTCCCCGTACTTAGTTTCCAAAATCATTCCGCAGCGCGAAGGCCCCCGTTGTCAACGCTTCGAAGAAGCGAGACAACGGGGGCCTTCATGCGCGAGGACGTTTTGGAAACTAAGTACGGGACCCGCCCAAACCATCCGGTGGGATCAGAGTACCCTTGCTGTTACTCTGCTTTACCCACAGAGTTGAGGTTGGTCATGCGGATCTTAACCAGCTCGGTGATCTCACGCATGCCCTCCTTGGCCGGCTTCTTGGGATCGAAGCAGGCGGGGTTCTCAGCCATGTAGGCCATGAAGCCCTTGGTGTAGGCCTGACGCAGCTCGGTGGCGTAGTTAACCTTGCAGATGCCGTTCTTCACGGCCTCGGCGACCTGCTCATCGGGCACACCGGAGGTGCCGTGCAGAACCAGCGGCACGTCGACGGCGTCGCGGATGGCCTTGACCACGGACTGCTCGATGTGCGGATCGCTCGTGTACACGCCGTGGCTGGTGCCAACGCCAATTGCGAGGGAGGTGCAGCCGGTACGCTCGACGAACTCCTTGGCCTCGGCCGGATCGGTGTAGGGGCTCTCGCCCTCAACCGCGGGACCGTCGTCCTCCTTGCCGCCAACCTTACCGAGCTCAGCCTCGACGGGCACGCCCATGGCGCGGCCAGCATCGGCGACGGACTTGGTCAGGGCGATGTTGTCCTCGAAGGACTCGTGCGAACCGTCGATCATGACAGAGGTGTAGCCCGTGCGGAAAGCCTGCATGCAGCGGTCATAGCCATCGCCGTGATCGAGGTGCAGAGCGACGGGCACGGAAGCGCGCTCTGCGGCAGCCTTGACCATGCCGTAGAAGTAGTCCAGACCAGCGGTCTTGATGGTGCCCGGGGTGGTCTGCATGATGACGGGGGACTTGGTCTCCTCGGCAGCGGCCAGAACGGCCATAACAAACTCGAGGTTCTCGACGTTGAAAGCGCCAACAGCGTAGTGGCCGGCCTGAGCGTCCTTGAGCATCTTTTCGGTGGTAACAAGTGCCATGAGCGTTTGCTCCTCTCCCTCGCCCGCATCTGGACATCGGGCGTAGTTGTTCACAAGGCGTTTTACCTTGCGTTTTTCTGCGCTCATTGTATGAAATTCAGCGGCTTTACACGCGCGAGATATTGAGCCCATGCAGGTCAATACAGTCGTTTTTGAAAAGTAAACGGAAGGAATATGAGCCGAGTGGACATGTTCGATATTGAATTTTGGGCGTTCAGCGTCTTTCTTTTATAGAAAAGATAAGTAATCGAAAGGTGTTTTCTTACTCAAAAAGAAAATGAACGAAAATAGAGTCAACACAATTCCTGCAAATTTAGCCGAGAATGGAGCAAGCATGGCCCAAGCCACCAACCGTGCCTTTGCCGACGAACGCCGTACCGCCATTATGGAAATGCTCGATCATAATGCCTCGGTGCAGGTAGCAGAAATCGCCCAGACCTTTGGCGTGTCCTCCGTCACCGCCCGCGCCGACCTGGACGCGCTCGCCGAAGCAGGCAAGCTGCGCCGCACGCACGGCGGTGCCGTATCACTCCACAAACGTCTGACCGTCTCCACGCAGGATCGCCGCATCAATGTCAACGTCGCCGCCAAGCAGGCCATCGCGCAAAGCGCCATCGAGCTCGTCAATGACGGCGACACGCTGCTCGTCGACTCGGGCACCACGGCGCTCGAGTTCGTCCGGCTCCTCGATCAGCGCGACGGTATCACCGTCATCACGGCCGACATTACCATTGCCGATTACATCGACGAGAGCATGCCCTCGGTCGATGTCGTCATGCTGGGCGGGGCGCTGCGCAAAGGCCATCGTTATTTGTACGGACCGCTCACTATGCAGGCGCTCCAAATGGTCCATGCCGATCTGGCCGTCATGTGCCCCGGCGCCTTTGTCCCCAGCTGCGGCTTTACGACCGACTTTCCCCAGATGGCCGAGACCAAAACGGCTATGATCACCGCGGCCCATCAAAGCGTCGCCCTCATGGACGCCAGCAAGGTTAACGGACGCGGCATGTACCGCTTTGCCGAGCTTGCCGATGTCGACTCCATCGTGATGGACCGTGACCCCGACCATGCCGTCGCCACCTCGATCGCCGAGGCCACTGACAGCTCACGTCCAGCCCTCGTCATCGCCGGCGCTTAAACAAAAACCACCACAAAGGTGCCTGTCCCCTTTGTGGTGGTTGTGATGGTTGAGCGTCAAAAGTGAACGTGTCGCTACTTGGACAGCTCGTCGGCGAGGACCTCGATCTGAGCGCGCGAGGCGTCGTTGAGCGAGCCCAGCACGGTCACCTTGTTCTGCGCCAGGGTGATGTCCTTCATGCCCTCGAGCTCCTTGGTCATAACCTTGGCAGCGGTGGGCGCCCAGGAGCCGGCCTCAACGAGCGCCACCGTACGGTTCTGATAGGCGTGCTCGGCAAGCGTGTGGATAAAGGTGCTCATGAACGGGAAGATCTCGCCCTGATAGGTGATGGAGGCGAGCACCAGACGGTCATAGCGGAACGCATCCTCAACGGCCTCGGCCATGTCGTCGCGAGCCAAGTCAAAGACGGAAACTTTCTGGCCGCGGGCCTCGAGCGCAGATGCAAGCTCCTCAACGGCGGCCTTCAGATGGCCGTACACGCTCGCATAGGCAATCGTAATGCCCTCGTCCTCGGGCTGATAGCTCGACCAGGTGTTGTAGGTGTCGAGGTAATAGCCCAGATTCTCGGTAAGAACAGGACCATGGAGCGGACAGATGATCTGGATATCCAGATCGGCGGCCTTCTTGAGCACGGTCTGCACGAATTTGCCGAACTTACCGACGATGCCAAAGTAGTAGCGGCGCGCTTCGCAAGCCCAGCCTTCCGGGTCCTCGATGTCGTTGGCGCCGAACTTGCCAAAGCCGTCGGCACTAAAGAGCACCTTGTCGGTGGACTCGTAGGAGAAGAGCACCTCGGGCCAGTGAACATTGGGGGCACCGACAAAGGTTAGGCTGTGGCCGCCCAGGTCGAGCACGTCGCCATCTTTGACGACCATCTTGCGCTCGGGGAAGTCGGTGCCAAAGTAGTTGACCATCATACGGAAGGCGCCCATGCTGGCAACAATCTGCGCCTGGGGATAGCGCTCCATAAAGGCAGCGATGCCGGCGGAGTGATCGGGCTCCATGTGATGGACGATCAGGTAGTCGGGCGTGCGGCCATCGAGCACGGCCTCGAGGTTGCCGAGCCACTCGTCAACAAAACCGCCGTCGACTGAATCGGCGACAGCGATCTTTTCGCCCAAGATAACGTAGCTGTTGTATGCCATGCCGTTCTCGGACACATCGTACTGGCCCTCGAACAGGTCAATGTCGTGATCGTTAACGCCAATGTAGCGGATATCCTTGGTGATCTCCATCAGGCAAAGCCTCCTAGATAGACAAAAGAGCCCGTCTATCATAGCACTCGTCTTCATAGCCACGGCTATCTGCCAGCATCCTTATCGATTGTTATTGAGGCGGAATATATCGCCATTGACCTGCAAAAACTATGTGCGCGGAGCTGCCGTGGTATGTCGAACGATAAGCTGGCCGGGAATACGAATGGCAACGGTTTTGTCCGTTGCCCCCGCCTTGGGAACCGCGTGCTCGAACACCTCGCGTCCACGCTGATGCAAATCGAATCGAACGGTCGTGAGCTCGTTGTGTGCCACAAAATCATCGAGCGAATCGTCGACGCCCACCACGCTCACGTCCTCGGGCACGCGCAGACCGCTATCGCGCAGCGCTGCAATCGCGCCATTTGCCATCTGGTCGTTTGCCGCGTAAATCGCCGTCATGGTGCGATCGTGCTCGGCCAGGTACCTGCCGGCCTCGTAGCCGCTGTTGGCAGACCAGTCGCCCTCGAGCGGCTCTGCCGGCTCGATGTGTTTACGCTCGAGTGCATCCTGCCAACCGGCGCGACGAAATTGCTCGTCGACCGAGAATGACGGGCCGCCAATATAGCGAATCTGCTCGTGCCCTAGCTCAAACAGGTGATCCATAAGCAATAGCGAGCAGCCGTAATGGTCGGAATCGACCGTGGTCACCCGCGGGTGCGCGTACATGGTAACGATGACCGTGCCAATGCCCGGCAGTGGATCAAACGTCTCAAAATCGGGCGCCATGCGACTCATACCGATGATAATGCCGTCCACCGGCAATGCGGCCATACGACGCGTGGCCTCGGCAAGCGAAAACTCCTCGGTCTTGGACATCTCGACCAGCGTGATGGCGCAATTATGCTCGCGAGCAGCGCTGGCGATGCCGTCGATCATTGAGAGGTTGCCGAACTTGGTGACATCGTTGACGCACAGGCCGACCGAATGATAACGGCCGTCGCGCAGCGAGCGACCGGCATAACTCGGACGAAAGCCGAGCTTTTGCATAGCGGCCTGCACGCGCTGGCGCGTCTGCTCGTTAACGTTAGGCAAGCCGTTGGCGACGCGCGAAACCGTCTGCTGCGAAACGCCGGCAGCGCGGGCGACGTCGGCCATGGAGACCGGACGCGAACTGGTATCGTTGGACGGGCGCCTTGCCACAGGATCACCTTCACCCTTGCGAGATCTGAATAGCGTGAATGCCGGCCCGGGCAGAAATACATCCCGCGCCGAGGCCCGCTATCGTCGGACGCATGTTAACGTACTCTACTTTTTCTATCTGCATCTCTTCTGCTTTATAAGTCCATACGGCAGTACCGTTCACGGCTGAATTTCTACCGATTACCAGATTCTCAAAAAGTGACAAGCGATGTGTTATGAGTACGTTAACATAGCCCGTAACGTGCGGTATCGTGAACACTTGGTTCATGCCGCTTTAAGTTGTTAACGTACTCATAACGACGCAAAACCCACCCGGGCGCGCCAAGGAAAGGACTCCCATGACCACCCCCGACGAAAAGACATTCGCCACGCTCACCAAGCTGTTCGAGGAGGAGTTTGGCCCCATCGGCGACCGCCAGGTGCTCTACGTGCACGCGCCCGGCCGCTCCGAGATCAGCGGCAACCACACTGACCACGAGGGTGGCCACGTTATCGCCGGCTCGCTCGATGTCGCCGTCGACGGCATCGCCGTGGCAACCGATTCCAACAAGGTTCGCGTAGCCGACGAGGGCTATCCCACGTTTGAGATCGCGCTCGACACGCTAGACGTTCAGGAGTCCGAGAAGGGCACGTCCGCGAGCCTCGTCCGCGGCATGGCCCACGAAATCGCTGCTCTGGGCGTTGAGCCCCAGGGCTTCGACTTTGCCTTCACCTGCTCCGTCCCCTCGGGCGGCGGTCTTTCGAGCTCCGCTGCTGTCGAGGCGGCATACGGTCGCGCCATGGAGACGCTCTGGGGCGCACCCGCCATCGAGCCCGTCGCGCTCGCCCAGATGAGCCAGCGCACCGAGAACAACTATTACGGCAAGCCCTGCGGTCTGATGGACCAGGCCGCCGTTTGCTTGGGCGGCCTCGCCTACATGGACTTTGAGGATCAGGCTCAGCCTAAAACCCAGAAGCTCGAGCTCAACTTTGAGGATCACGGTTATGCGCTCGTGCTCGTTAAGGTCGGTGCCGACCACGTGGCCGCCACCGACGACTACGCCGCCGTTCCGCGCGAGATGCAGGACGTCGCTGCCGAGTTTGGCAAGGCACGCCTGTGCGAGGTAAACGTGGCGGACTTTGACGCCAAGCTCCCCGAGCTGCGCGCCAAGCTGGGCGACCGCGCCTGCCTGCGCGCCGTTCACTACTGGTACGAAAACGGCCTGGTCGATAAGCGCTGGGCAGCGCTCAACGCCGGCGACATCGATCAGTTCCTGGTCCTGACGCGCGAGTCCGGCGCCAGCTCTGCCATGTACCTGCAGAATGTCGTTGCCAAGCTGGGCTCCGAGCAGCCTTCGATGTATGCCCTGGCACTGGCCGAGCACGTGCTCGACGGCCGTGGCGCCGTCCGTATCCACGGTGGCGGCTTTGGTGGCACCATCCAGGCCTTCGTGCCGCTCGACCTGGTCGACACCTTTATCACCAAGATGAACGGCTGGCTGGGCGAGGGCTCTGCCCGCCACTACGCAATTTCTGACAAGGGGGCTTACGCGGCATGGCTGTAATGACTGACGTGCGCGAGGCCGCGCAGAACCTGATCGAGTACGCTATCCACCGATCGATGATCGGACAGGACGACCGCATCTGGGCCTACAACACCATTCTGGAGTGCATCGGCGCCACGGGCCCCGCGCTCGACATGACCTGGGCGTTGCAGAACGAGAAGCTCTCGCTCTTGCACCCCGATACGCTCCCCGATTTTGACCTGGAGGGCACGCTTGCCGCGCTTTCCGAGGCCGCCGTCGCCAACGGTGCCGCCGAGGACACGGCATCGGGCCGCGACCGCATCGCCATGCGCATCATGGGCGTGCTGATGCCGAGGCCTTCGATTGTAAACGAGGAATTCAACGGCCGCATGGGCGTCGACGAGCCCCGCGCCGCGACCGACTGGTTCTACGGCCTGTGCTGCGACGCCGGCTACGTGCGCCGCGCCGCCATCGCGCGCAACATCAAATGGAGCACCCCCACCAACTGGGGCGACCTCGAGATCACTATCAACCTGTCGAAGCCCGAGAAGGACCCGCGTGACATTGCCGCGGCCGGCGTTGCAAAGAACACGGGAGATAAGTATCCCGCCTGCCAGCTCTGCATCGAAAACGAGGGCTATCCCGGACGCTCTGCCGCAGCCGACGGCGGCGCTCACCCCGCCCGCCAGAATCTGCGCGTTATCCCCATTCAGCTCAACGGCGAGCGCTGGGGCTTCCAGTACAGCCCGTATGCGTACTTTAACGAGCACTGCATTGCCATGAGCTCTGAGCATCGTCCGATGCACGTCGACCGCAAGGGGCTGACCTGCCTGCTCGACTTTGTCGACCTGTTCCCGCACTACTTTATTGGCTCCAACGCCGACCTGCCCATCGTAGGCGGCTCGATTCTGTCGCACGACCACTTCCAGGGCGGCGCGCACGAGTTCCCCATGATGCATGCCACCGAGGTCTCGCAGTTTAGCGTGCCTGGCTTTGACCAAGTCAGCGGTACCGTGTTGCAGTGGCCGCTTTCGGTGCTGCGACTGCGCTCGCACGACCGCGCCCAGCTGCTCGACGCCGCCGAGAAGATCATCCTCGCTTGGCGCGAGTGGACCGATGAGTCGGTGGGCGTCATCGCGCACACAGCCGACGGCGTAGCGCACAACACCGTGACGCCCGTCATCCGCCGCGTCGACTCCCGCGGCAACGCCGGCGGCGAGATCTACGAGGCCTACCTGGCGCTTCGCTGCAACATCACGACCGGCGAGCATCCGCTGGGCGTTTTCCACCCGCATGCCGAGTACCACCATATTAAGAAGGAGAACATCGGCCTGATCGAGGTCATGGGCCTGGCCATTCTTCCGCCGCGCCTGGTTCCCGAGCTCGGCGCTGTCCGCGAGCACTTGCTAGCGGCCAAGGCCGATGCCAGCTACGACCTTGCCGGTGCGCTCGAGGGCGATGATCTATGCCGTAGCCACGCCGCATGGGCCGAGGACGTCTTTGCCCGCCGCGCCGACGAGCTTACGGCCGAAAACGCCATCGATATCCTGCACGAGGAGGTCGGCGTGGTGTTTGGCCACGTGCTCGACAACGCCGGCGTCTTTAAGTGGGACGAGGCAGGACGTGCCGCCCAGCAGCGCTTTATCGACTCGCTGTAGAGCACAGACCCGGACGCTCAACGGCAGCCCCCACGACATAGCCACCTACACGACAACGGCGCCCGCCGGCAACATCGCCGGCGGGCGCCGTTTTCTGATGCAAGGGTAGCTAATTTGCACCAAAACAAGGAGTGTTCCAAACTGCCGGCAGAGAAGGAGCGCCCCAGGTGCCGACCTAAACCCCACATTATTCGATGGAAAAACGTGGTTACCTCCCACATTATTCGATGGAAAAACGTGGTTTACTCCCACATTTTTCGATGGAAAGACCAAGACGGTCTTATACTAACCATGATCGTTAGGGGGCAGTATGCAGCGACAGCTAATGGACGAACTCATCGCTTGGAAATCTAGGGCAACCCGCAAGCCCCTCCTGCTTAAAGGGGCCCGCCAGACGGGAAAAACCTGGCTTCTCAACGAATTCGCAGGCCAGCAGTATCAAAACGTCATCCGTTTTGACTTTATGCTCGAACCGGGCGCACGTTCGCTGTTCGACGGAAGCCTTGACCCCAAACGCATCATCTCCCAGATAGAGCTCCTGCGCGGCCAGACCATAACGCCGACAGACACGCTCATCATCTTCGACGAAATCCAAGAGGCACCGCGTGGCATCACCTCGCTCAAATACTTCAACGAGCTGGCGCCGGAATACCATATCATGGCAGCCGGCTCCTATATGGGGCTCGCGCTCCGACGCGAAAACGAGTCGTTCCCCGTCGGCAAGATCGACCAGCTCACCATGCGCCCCATGGGGTTTGTCGAGTTCGTTCGTGCCGTCGATGGCGATCCGCTCGCAGATGCCATCCTTGCCGCAGACATGGACCTGCTGACAAACGTTTCCGAAAAGCTCGAGCGCCTGCTCAAGGAATACCTCGTTGTCGGTGGCATGCCAGAAGTTGTCTCCGCTTTCGCCGCCTCCCACGATTTCATCGAGGCCCGCAGGCTTCAGCAGCAAATCATCGAAGCTTATGAATCCGATTTTGGCAAGCATGCGCCAGCCCGCATCGTCGAGCGCATGAGGCTGGTTTGGAAATCCCTTCCCGGCCAGCTCGCAAAGGAAAACAAGAAGTTCGTCTACGGCGCGCTTCGTCCCGGGGCGCGCGCACGCGATTTTGAGGAAAGCCTCCAGTGGCTCATGGACTATGGAATCGTTCATAAGGTACCGCGTGTTTCCGCCCTAAGAGCACCGCTCACAAGCTACGAGGATCTCTCGGGCTTCAAGCTGTTCTGCATCGACACCGGCATCCTCGGAGCACTCTCCGGCCTCACGCCAGCCATTGTTCTGAACGGGCCCGCTGTTTTTACGGAGTTCAAAGGCTCGCTGACCGAGCAATACGTCGCACAGGAGCTTTTGCTCCAAGGCAATACTCCCGCGTATTGGTCATCCTCCTCCGGCAATGCAGAGACTGACTTTGCCGTCGACCATGCGGGGACCGTGCTTCCGCTCGAGGTCAAGGCGGCAGAGAATCTCAAAGCAAAGAGCCTGAGGATTGCCTGCGAGAAGTTCAAGCTCGAGCGCTGCGTGAGAACATCGTTAGCGGCATATAGAGACGAAGGCACGCTCGTCAATATTCCGCTCTGGGAGATTGGGCAAATCGACAAGCTGGCATAGGCGCTGTGGAGGGGGTGCCCCGTAAGGAGTGTCCCAAACTGCCGGCAGAGACGATATGAGCAGGACATAAAAACATTGAGAGCCCCTGCTGCATGAAAG
>ERZ827126.2292-NODE-2292-length-14077-cov-3.242761_pt1 | contig 14077 bp, 10 predicted proteins | sample MGYA00519780_ERZ827126 | MGnify/ENA primary metagenome ERZ827126 (study PRJEB31778, sample SAMEA3449262) | human gut metagenome | biome: human gut; feature: human-associated habitat; material: faeces | place: United Kingdom | collected 2010/2012 ...
TTCCCCAGCCGATCAGGCAGGCCATCTGTCCGCCCCAGTCCATCTGTGCCGGAATATCTACCGTACAGTTGATGCCGATCTCCTGCAACTGCTGTGCCGCTGCCTGTGCAATATCAATTCGATCCTGTTCTCCGGACATGACGCTGATCACAAAACCGATTTCTTCTCCATTTCTCTCGTAGAAACCATCATCGTCCATGGTACATCCCGCATTCTCAAGAATCTCTTTTGCCTTTTCCGGATTATAATCATAATGTTCCACATTCTCATCATTGTAGATATTTCTCTGCAATGGACCATAGGCCGGCATTCCCTGCCCCAGAAGCACTGCATCAATAATTGCCTGCCGGTCAATACCATAACATACTGCCGGAATAATATCTTTATTTTCCGTCCAGTAATCGTTGCCGAAATTAAACATAATACCACGATAATCCGAAGTCGTCATATCATAGCAGGTATAATCTTCTGTATCCTTAAAACTCTGTGCATTTTTCGGATCTAACAGAGCCATATCAATCTCACCGGACTGTAACTGTACTGCCTGTGTATTGTCATCCTCTACAATCTTAAAGATTACTTTATCGATTTTCGGACTGCCAAGGTAGTAATCTTCATTTTTCACCATGACAATTGACTGCCCTGCATCCCAGCTTTCCAGTTTATATGGACCTGTTCCTATCGGATGACGGAAGAAATCCGACTCCTGCATATCTTCTCCATCCAGAAGATGTTTTGGCAAAATCGCCATTGTCATATATTCCAGAAATGCCACATTTGGTTCTGCCAGTTTAAAGGCGATCGTCTGGTCATCCGTGACTGTAATTTCCTGCACATCTTCATAATTTGGTGCATTCTCCGATCCGTTGTCCGGATCCATGATCGCTTCTATTGTAAATTTTACATCGTCTGCCGTAAATGGTTCCCCATCATGCCATTTAATTCCATCTCTGATGTGGAATGTATAGGTATAAGTATCTTCATCATAATCCCAGCTTTCTGCAAGCCCCGGCACTACCTGATCATCCGCATCATGAGCAGTCAGTCCGTTAAATAACAGCACATTGATCTCGCAGTGCTCATCCATCGCAGGATTGATCCGTGTATAATCTCCGGATCCATATGTCAGTGTAGATTCTTCTGTATTTTCTGCTTCTTCTGCAGGTTCATCATCTGCTGTTTCCTCATTCCCCGTCTTCACATCCGCAGCATTACCTGTTTCTGATGTACCCCCACAGGCCGCCAGCGATATCACCAAACCTGCTGCGAGCAATACCGCAACCATTTTCTTCTTCATATGTTTCCCCTTTCAGATTTCTGTAAAAAGAAAGGAAAGGAATCTTTCCCGGATTTCTTTCCTCACTTCTGACATTATTTGCTTTCCCTTCCATACTGCTTATAGATGCGGAGGAAGCAGTACGGTCTGAGCGAACTTACAACCTGTTTCTGTTGTGTGCCTATCATAACCTGTCTTTCTTTTCCCCGCAAGCCCCCTGCGGGGTTATATTTTTATCTTTTTTTCAACCGATATTTTCGCACTTTTTTCTTTTTTATATCCTCATCCGGGGGATAGACAAAGCAAAAAAGAAAGCCGTCCTCCATAGTTTTCATCCATGAAGGACAGCTCCCCTTTTATTTACCGTTCCACAATCTTCAGATCCCAGCCCCCGATTTCCAAAACCTGTCCATCAGTAACTGCAGCCTTTCCAAACAATTCCTCTCCATCAGTGCCATGATAAATCACATTCCGTACTTCCGGCGAATAGTTCAGATAATATACAACTTCTTTTCCAAGATCATTTGTCCCCTTCTTGATAATCACCGGGAACTCCACTTCCTGTTCCATATCCCACAATCCTGCATCCTTCAACACATCCGTAAGGATCTCCCGAAGCATCGCATCACTGGTCCAGCAGCCGAGATAAGTAGCCGTTCCCTTTCCATACACATTTCTCGTCACTGCCGCATACCGCTTCCAGTTATAATGATCATAAGAAGCAAGCACCTGTGCCCCTTCCGGGTTCACCAGTTCCATAAAATTTTTCAACTCATTATCTTCACAGTGATACGTCTCTCCTGACAGTTTTACCTGTTTCGGGAACGTAAAATGGCTGTAGGAAATACCCAGACACCGATCCAGAATATGTGGCTGGCTGTCATGGAACACCTTCAGATTCTCATCCGTGAAACCGGTCTTGAATGTGGTAAACAGATGACCGCCTGCTGCCACATAGTCATTGATCTTCTGAAGCAGGGCTTCCGGTGCTGCGTACAGTGCCGGCACTACCAGCAGATCATACTGCGCAAAACTTTCTGTTTCCGGCCACAGGAAATCGCATTCCACATTCAGCTTATATAACTGATCGTAAACATACCGAACCACATCGTTGTATTTGCATGCGCCGCCACCGCCTGCAGTTCCATCGATCGGGAACCAGTCCAGAGCTGTCTGCGCTTCATTGCTTACCAGAAAACCGACTTTATTGTGCTTTTTCAGATTCACCAGATGGCTTCCCAGCTCCGCAAATTCCTTACCGATCACTTTTGCGGAACGATACGTGTCATTTTCCTTGAAATCATGGCTCAGCAGACCCTTCCAGTAAGTCTCAAAAGAATTGTGGATCGAATGCCAGTGCCAGTATTCCACCATATTTGCCCCGGAAGCCAGATGACTGAATGCCTGCAGACGAAGCTGTCCGTCGTAAGGAACCCATCCCGGGAATCCCTGTGCCTCTGTCTCCAGAACAAAATAATTATCTGCTTTCAGTGAACGGGTACTGTCTCCGCCATAGGAAATCTCTGCACCGGTCAGTTCGTCCTGCGTCGGATGATAGATATCCACCCCTGCTACTGTCAGTGCCTTTGCTGCATGTTTGTGATCTACCATCGGCTGTACTCCGTAGGAATATCCCCGCCAGTCAAAATCGAAGTTATGGGTGATGAACTGATCTTCTCTTGCATACTCTTTCACAATATCCGCCTGCCACTGCAGATAATCATTCACCAGCGTTCTCTGAAACTTCTGGAACTCCGCACCAAGACTTCCGTTAATTGTTCCACGCACATCCGGAAAATCTTCCCACGCATTGATCCGGTTGCTCCAGTAGTCCAATCCAAACGCCTGATTCATCGCATCCAGATCATCGTTAAACTTTGTCCGCAAGTATTTGACGAACTGTTCCTGCACATTTTTTCCCGCAGTGTCATAATATTTTGTCTCATTATCCAGCTGGAAGCCGATGACACATTTTCTGTGTGCAGACACCTCCATCAGTTTCCGGATCACCCGTTCCCCATAATAACGATATACCGGATGTGTGATATCCATGATCTGACGCGCCCCGTAGATGCCTGGTCCCTTCTTTGTGGTTGCCAGTACATCCGGATGAGATTTTACCATCCAGGTCGGGATCGCATAGGTCGGTGTTCCGATGATCACAGAGATGCCCGCTTCTTCCATCGCATCCAGTACCCGTATCACATGGCTGAAATCAAACACACCCTCCTGCGGTTCACAGGTACTCCAGGTGGACTCTGCGATACGCACCAGATTGATCCCTGCTGCCTTCATCATCTCCACATCTTTGGCCAGTCGGTCACACGGCATATACTCATCATAATATGCCACCCCATACAGTAATTTGTTCATTCGATTACCCTCTCTTTTTTGTTTATTTTCCACACCCACATAGAATCTTACGGTAATTTTACCCTGTTCGTGCCTCCCCGGTCAACCGCGACCACATATATTGAGCAAAAAAATATAAAAGTCTGCGAAGGTAACTTTTTGTTACTTCCGCAGACCAATTTTTGCAATTTCTGTTTTCTTTTATAAAATACTTCCCACTAGATACACTACAAACGCAGCCACCCAGGCGATCACGCACTGTCCGATCACCACACCGACCGCCCATTTGCTTCCAAGCTCCCTCTTAATGGATGCAATTGCCGCCACACATGGTGTATACAGAAGACAGAACACCAGCAAGCTGGCTGCCGATACCGGTGTGATACAGCCAAGCAGCGCCGAAGTCTGCCCGAAAAGAACGGATAACGTAGATACCACACTCTCTTTTGCCATGAATCCGGTGATCAGTGCTGTGGATATCCTCCAGTCGCCAAATCCCATCGGTGCAAAAACCGGTGCGATCACACTGGCCACCGTCGCCAGGATACTCTCCTGCGAATCACTGACGATATTCAGATGACCATCAAAGGTCTGTAAGAACCAGATCACCAGTGTTGCCATAAAGATCACAGTAAACGCACGCTGCAAAAAGTCTTTTGCCTTATCCCACAGAAGGTGTCCCACATTCTTGGCTCCCGGCATCCGGTAATTGGGCAGTTCCATCACAAACGGTACGGCATTGCCTTTAAAAAGAGTTCCCCGGAATACCAGTGCCATCAGAATACCCATCAGAATACCGCCAAAATACAGAGCGATCATCACCAATGTGCCATGCTTCGGGAAAAATGCCGCCGTAAAAAATGCATAAATCGGAAGCTTTGCCGAGCAGCTCATAAACGGTGTCAGAAGAATCGTCATCTTACGGTCACGCTCCGATGGCAGTGTTCTGCTCGCCATAACGCCCGGCACCGTACAACCGAAGCCCACCAACATCGGTACGATACTTCTTCCGGAAAGTCCGATCTTTCTGAGCAGCTTATCCATCACAAACGCTACCCTTGCCATATAGCCGCTGTCTTCCAGTAGCGATAAGAAGAAAAACAGTGTGACAATGATCGGCAGGAAACTCAACACACTTCCAACACCGGTAAAGATTCCATCCATTACCAGAGAACGGAGTACACTGTTGACATTGGCTGCTACCATCCACTGATCCACCAGTTTTCCCAGCGCATCGATTCCCACTTCCAGAATATTCTGCAAAAACGCACCGATCACACCAAAGGTCAGGAAAAATACCAGTCCCATGATTCCGATAAAACACGGGATCGCTGTGTATTTTCCGGTAAGAATCTTATCAATCTTCACACTTCGCAGATGTTCTTTACTCTCCCGTGGTTTGACCACTGTCTCATCACAGACATTCTCAATGAAATCAAATCGCATATGGGCAATTGCCGCCGCCCGGTCCAGACCACGCTCTGTTTCCATCTGTTTTACGATATGCTCCAGCATCTCTTTTTCATTCTGATCCAGTTTCAACGCCTCGAGAATCAGCGTATCCCCTTCTGCCAGCTTCGCTGCTGCAAAACGAACAGGGATCTGTGCTGCCTTTGCATGATCTTCGATCAGATGCATGATCGCATGCAGACATCTATGTACCGCACCACCGTCTTCGTTGACATCACAGTAGTCAATCTGTCGTGGCCGCTCCTGATATTTTGCCACATGCAACGCATGAGCTACCAGTTCATCGATACCTTCGATTTACTCTGTGAGTACAACATCAACGGAGAGGATCCGCTCGGCGCACTCTACGATCAGGACCCGATCTTTCTGGCAGACGGGGATGCGGCGATCTGGGCAAACGGTTCCTGGGCATGGCCGAACCTGGCAGAGGCAGGAGCGGACACCGGGGATGAATACGGATTCCTTCCGTTCGTACTCGGCAATGACACCTCTGATTTTGCAAACAACGGCATTGAGGCGGCAGCAACCAAGCAGCTGATGATCGATGCGGAGCAGTCTACAGAGGAGCAGCAGGCAGCAGCGAAAGAATTCCTGAACTGGCTGGTATATTCCGATAACGGACAGAGAATGCTCGTGGAGGATGCGGCTGTTATTCCGGCATGCAGCAACAATACATACGAAGCGTTAGATCCGTTAAGCAAGGACATTCAGACGAAGATGGGAACCGGAAAGACATACTCATCCTGCTTTATCGCACCGGCAGATCACTGGAGCGTACTGGGAGCATCCATGCAGAAGTACCTCGGCGGAGAGAGCACTAAGGACGAGCTGGCGGCAGAGATCGATGCATATTGGACTTCACAGGAATAAAAAGCGGATGCAGCAGTCTGCATAAGATGCCTTCGGGCAAACGGGGCGTGCCGTAAGACACGCCCATATAGAAAGGAATCGGAGTCATGGGTAGAAAAACGGGAGAAAAAATCAAGAATCTGTGCATCTTTGCACTGCCGGGATGCTTCATATTCTGTGCAGTAGTGATACTGCCATTCCTGTATGGGTTTTATCTGACACTGACCGACTGGGACGGTGTCAAAAAAGTAAAGAATCTGGTCGGCGTGCAGAATTATATTGCGGTCTTTCATGACACGGCATTCTGGTCGTCCATGGGACTGACGTTAAAATATGTATTGTTTTCCGTATTGCTGGTAAATGTAGTCGCGTTTCTTCTGGCATATGCGCTTACCAACGGCTTGAAAGGACAGAAATTTTTCCGCGCGGGCTTTTTTACCCCGAATCTGATCGGCGGAGTCGTGCTGGGATTTATCTGGCAGTTTGTATTCTCAAGAGTGCTTGTGAATTTTGGAAAGAGTGCAGGGTGGGGACTGTTTAAAAGCTCCTGGCTGGCGGATCCCGACAAGGCATTCTGGTCTCTGGTCATTGTTACGGTATGGCAATTATCCGGCTATATGATGTTGATTTATATCGCCGGTTTCACTGGGCTGTCTTCGGATGTGCTTGAGGCAGCCAGCATAGATGGGGCGACCGGTTTTCAGAAAATGAAATCCATCATCCTGCCGCTTATGGTGCCGTCGTTTGTCATCTGCCTCTTCCTCACATTGTCCCGTGCCTTTATGGTGTACGATGTGAACCTCACCCTGACAGGCGGAGAACCGTACGGATCGACAAAACTGGTGGCGATGTACGTGTATGACAAGGCATTTACTTCACGAAATTACGGCATGGGTCAGGCGGAAGCGCTGCTGCTGTTTGTGATTGTGGCATGCATCAGCGGTGTCCAGATTTACATCGGCAAGAAAAAGGAGGTGGAGGCGTAATGGCAAGAGGGTCAAAGGTCGGCGGAACGAAACGCCGCATCAAGGATGCAGTCGGTTTTCTCGTCATTATCGCGCTGTTCCTTTTATATATGATTCCGTTTCTGATGGTACTTATCAATTCATTTAAGCAGAAGCGCGACATTATCAAGAATCCGTTCTCACTGATTACGGAAAAGGGATTCACATTTGACAATTATATCAAAGCCTTTGAAAAAATGCAGTTTGTCAAGGCGTTCGGCAATTCCCTGTTTATCACGGGACTGAGCACGCTGCTTGTCATCCTGCTGGCGTCCATGGTGGCGTTCTATTTTACCCGCGCAAAAAACACGTTTTCCAAGGTGCTTTTTGCATTGATGGCGGCATCCATGATTATTCCGTTCCAGGCGATCATGATTCCGCTGGTATCGATTTACGGCTCAGGGTTAAATATTTTAAATCACAGACTGACGCTTGTGTTCATGCACACCGGGTTTGCGATGAGTATGTCGGTCTTTATCTATCAGGGCTTTATTAAGAGCGGTATCCCGGTCTCTTTGGAGGAGGCGGCATATCTGGATGGCGGCACAAAGGTACAGACCTTTTTCAAGGTGGTGTTCCCTCTGTTGAAGCCGACGACGGCAACGCTCGTGATCTTAAACGTGCTGGCATTCTGGAATGACTATCTGCTTCCGTCTCTCGTACTCGGAAAAAAAGAACTGTACACGCTGCCTTTGTCCACCTATTCGTTCTACGGGACCTACTCCTCAGATTACGGGGTAATCATGGCGGCACTGGCATTGACGGTCGCACCGATTTTGGTTCTCTACCTGTTTTTGCAGAGACAGATCATCGACGGTGTTGTCGCGGGTGCAGTGAAATCATAACAGTGGAAACAAGGAGAGTTAGGATATGAAAAAACTGGAAAATAAATGTATGCTGATTACCTACTCCGACTCCATGGGGAAGAATCTGAACGAACTGGGGGAGCTTCTGGAGGCTTATTTCAAAAAGGCAGTCGGAGGCGTGCATATTCTGCCGTTTTTTCCTTCTTCCGGCGACCGCGGTTTTGCCCCGATGGACTATCACAGGGTCGAGCCGGCGTTCGGTGACTGGGCGGATGTGGAGCGGCTTGCGGAAAACTATTATCTGATGTTCGACTATATGATCAATCATATCTCGGCGCAGAGCGAATATTATAAAGACTTTTTGCAGAAAAAAGACGCTTCGGAATACCGGGATCTGTTTCTGCGCTACAAGGATTTCTGGGAGAACGGGGAGCCGACCGAAGAGCAGGTGGACGCCATCTACAAGCGGAAGCCGCGGGCACCTTACGTGGAGGCGCACTTTGCGGACGGATCTACGGAAAAGGTATGGTGCACGTTTGACGAGGAGCAGATTGACATTAACTGCAAATCGGGGACGGCGAAAAAATTCCTGTGGGACAATCTGACCGATCTGTGCCGGCACGGGGCGGCGATGATCCGCCTGGATGCGTTCGCTTATGCGACGAAAAAGGCAGGCACCAGCTGCTTCTTTATCGAGCCGGATGTGTGGGAACTATTACAGGAATGTGAGGATATTGTTGCGCCGTACGGTGTGGCGCTTCTGCCGGAGATTCATGAGCATTACACGATGCAGAAAAAGATTGCCGGTCAGGATTATTATGTGTATGATTTTGCACTGCCGATGCTACTAATCAACGCGATCTATTATGGAAACACGGAGTATTTAAAGCACTGGCTTGCCATATGCCCGCGGAAACAGTTTACAACGCTGGATACGCATGACGGAATCGGGGTTGTGGACGTCAAAGACCTGCTGCCGGATGAGGAGATTGAGCGCACGAAGGAGGATATTTTCCGTTACGGCGCCAATGTGAAAAAAATCTATAACACGGCTGCCTACAACAATCTGGATATCTATCAGGTGAACTGTTCCTACTATTCAGCGCTGGGGGACGATGACGACGTGTACCTTCTGGCGCGGGCGGTACAGTTTTTTGCACCGGGAATTCCACAGGTGTATTATGTGGGACTGCTGGCAGGCAAAAATGATTTAAAACTTCTCGAGGAGACGAAGGTTGGAAGAAATATCAACCGTCATTACTATACAAAAGAAGAGGTAGCAGAGGAAGTGAAGCGGCCGGTGGTAAAGGGACTGCTGGAGCTGATGGAATTCCGCAACACGCATCCTGCATTCGGAGGCAGTTTTACACTGCTCGACTGTGGAAAAAACGAATTATATATTGAGCGCAGCTGCGGCGATGCCTGGGCAAGACTGCACGCGGATTTTTCGGCGAAAACCTTTCAGATTACATGCTCTTAAGGAGTGACGCGGAGCGGATAGAGGAGGATGGTATCATGGAAAAACAGATAAAAATAAAAGCGGATACACTTTTCCTGCCGATCTGCGCAGGCAAGAAGACAGAACTCATGGAGTGTTTCTGCGAAGGGAAAAAAGTCATGGAACTTCAGGTTCCGGTGGATATCCAGGAGAAAAACGGATACCACATTGATTATTATGCCCGTTTTCCGGTAAAGCAATTTATCGGTAAAACCCTAATCCTAAGGGGACATATGCCGGAGTCTTTTCTGGAGGAGATCAGAAATGACGCAGTGTGTGATACTGCCGCGTCTGATCGGACAGATAGCGACAGACCCCGGCGTCCCCGAATCCATTTTACGGTGCAGACCGGATGGATCAACGATCCCAATGGATTAGTATATAAGGATGGATACTTTCATCTGTATTTTCAATACAATCCCTGTGATATTGCATGGGAAAATATGTGCTGGGGACATGCGGTGAGCAGGGATCTGCTGCACTGGACCCAGCAGGATACTGTGCTGTATCCGGACGAACACGGAACCGTGTTTTCCGGGAGCGGCGTGGTAAATGAACATGGAATGCTCGGACTGCCGGAGAGCGCACTACTGTTTTTCTATACGGCGGCAGGCGCATGCAACCGGTGGTGTGAAAATGATAATTCCACCCAGCGTCTGGCGTACAGCCTTGATGGCGGGGCGACGCTTCAGAAAATGAACTGGGAGCTTGCTACAATATGCAAGGAGAACCGTGACCCGAAAGTATTCTGGCACGAGGAGAGCCGGGCTTACGTCATGGTACTGTGGCTGGAGAAAAATGATTTTGGCATCCTGAGATCAGACGATCTGAGAAACTGGAGAATGACGGATCGTCTCACACTGGATCAGGCATGGGAGTGCCCGGATCTGATCCGGCTGCCCGGTGCGGACGGCGGTGCGGAGTGGATGTTCTGGAGCGCGGATGGCTACTATTTCTGGGGGACTTTTGACGGATTCCGGTTTCAGACGGATGGTATCCGGCATGAGGCATATCTCGGGAAGCTGCCGTATGCGGCGCAGACCTATGCCGGGGTGAGTGACCGCGTGATTTCGGTGCCGTGGCTGCGCCTGCCAAACCGTGGTACCTTGTATACAGGAGCGATGGGACTGCCGCGGGAACTTTCGGTGGTTCGGCTGGATGGTGAAAAATATCTGGCGCAGAGTCTGCCGCTCGAGTGGAGAAAGAACTGTGTCCCGGTAGATCTTACAGAAATGGAGAGGGGAGAGCGTCTGACGTATCAGTATCATGGCGGGGAGGAAGTCATTGAACTGCGGGTGTGCCTGCGGGAGGATGCACAGGAGATGGCTTTACGCCTCGGAAAAGATGCGCTTACCTACGATAAAAAAAGCGGAATCCTTTCCGTGAACGGGACGGATTATCCGATTGGCTGTGATGTCAGAGATTTTTCGTTTTTGCTGGATGATGTGATCCTTGAAGTGACTGCAAAGTATGATACAATAATAGGAGTATTTGAATTGCAGGAACGGGAATGTATCATTGAGATAGAGCGAGATGCATTTGAGAAAATGCAGATGAACAGGATGTGAAAGTTATGGCAACATTGAAGGATGTGGCAAAGGAAACCGGACTTACGGTCACGACGGTGTCCCGCGTGTTAAATAACCGCGGATACATCAGCGAGGAGACGCGCAGGAAGGTGTACGATGCAATGAAAAAACTGAATTATCACCCGAATGAGGTGGCGCGCTCACTTTCCAAACAGTCCACGAATACCATCGGCGTGATTGTTCCGCATATCAGACATCCCTATTTTGCGGAGCTGATCAGCAATCTGGAAAGTCAGGCCTACCGCCATCAGCATAAAATTCTGCTCTTTAATTCGCAGGAGAAGAATGAGAAGGAGTATGAGTATCTGGAAATGTGTTCCAGCAACCGGGTGGCAGGGATCATTCTCTGCAGCGGTACGGTCGGGGTGAACGAATTTCAGGGACTCAATGTACCGTTAATTACGATCGAGCGATTTCTGGAGAACGGAACGGGGGCAGTGGAGTGCGACAACATCCAGGGAGGACGTCTGGCGGCGGAACACCTGATCGCCCAGGGATGCAGACATCTGATCCATATCAGTGGCGTCCATGAGACGGCCATGCCGGCGGATGAGCGTGCGGCGGGATTCTGTGAAGTGTGTGTGCAGAAAAACGTGCAGTATCAGGTGGTGGGAACCCATGCCTATGAGTACAATCATCTGGAATACCACGAAGTGCTGGAACAGCTGCTTTTGCAGCATCCGGACACGGACGGAATCTTTGCCAGCAGTGACCTGATTGCGGCGCAGCTGCTGCAGGTATGCGCGAAGCTTGGCAGAAAAGTGCCAGAGCAGCTGAAGATCGTGGGATTTGATGATGTAAATATTGCATCTTTGACCACGCCGCCGATTACCACCATACATCAGCCGATCAAAGAGATGGCGGCGACCGCGGTGGAACTGCTTGTGCGCGCAGGGGAGGGACAGGTGGTCCCGAGCCGTACCACACTCCCGGTGTCTCTGGTAGTCAGAGGAACGACAGAAAGGAAGACGGAGGGGGAAGATGACAAAGCATTATGATGTGACGGCACTGGGGGAAGTGCTGATTGATTTTACGGAAAACGGCAGCAGTGCACAGGGGAACCCCATGTATGAGGCGAATCCGGGCGGAGCACCCTGCAATGTGCTGGCAATGCTGCAGAAGTTTGGACATAAGACCGCGTTTTTGGGCAAGGTCGGAGAGGATATCTTCGGGCGGAGGCTTGAAATCGTGCTGAAGGAGGCGGGCATTGATACTGCGGGACTCTGCATGGATCCGACGGTGCGCACGACGCTGGCGTTTGTGGAGAAAAAAGCGGACGGAGACCGCGATTTTTCTTTTTACCGGAATCCGGGCGCGGATATGATGCTGCGTATAGAGGAACTGCAGAAGCAGATCTTAAAGGACACCCGCATATTTCATTTTGGCACGCTCTCGATGACGGATGAGCCGGTGCGAAGCACCACAAGACATGCCATTGAGACCGCAAAGGCAAACGGGGCGATACTCTCCTTTGACCCGAACATAAGGGAGCCGCTTTGGCAGTCCACGGAAGAAGCGAAGAGACAGACCGCTTACGGGATGGAAGTGTGCGATGTGCTGAAAATATCGGACAATGAGATCCGGTGGTTTACCGGCGAGGAGGATTTTGACTGCGGAGTGGACATGCTTTGGCGGGAATACCACATTCCTCTGATTCTGTTGTCGATGGGAAGCGGGGGAAGCCGGGCATACTGCGGCAGCCGCAGAGCAGAACAACCTGCATTTTTACAGGAAAGCACGATCGAGACGACCGGAGCGGGAGATACGTTCGGCGCATGCTGCCTGCACTATATTCTGGAACACGGCATGGCAGGACTTGGCACGACGGAACTGGAAGAGATGCTGCGTGTTGCAAATGCGGCGGCATCAATCGTCACGACACGACGCGGAGCGCTGCGCGTGATGCCGGAACCGGAGGAAATACAGGCGCTTCTTGCAGAAAAAAGCATTTGAGCGGTGTCGTTTCAGGTATGGCTCTGCAGATGTTCCATCAGCTTCTGGGCAGCGATGCTCTTCGGACGGCTTGTGTCCCGGATGAGGCAGATCTCACGTTCCGGGATCGGCTCGACCAGACGGATGGGAAGCACTTCCCCGCGCGCAATCGGTTCGGAGGCGAGTGCTTCCGGATAGAAGCCGATGCCGAGATTGTGCGCGACCATGGGCAGAATCTGATCGGTCGTGGAGGCTTCCATGTCCGGTGAAAATACAAGATGATGACTTAGAAAATACTGGGAATACAATTCTCTCGTGCCGGTTCCGGCTCCGAGAGAGATAAAAGGAACCTCCGACAGGTCGTGCAGACTCTGCATGCGGGAGGCAATAGCGGCATAGGAAGAACCTCCGATCAGGATTTCGCGAAAGGATAAAAGCGACGTCTTGTGAAGAGGTTTTTTGATGTCGATCGGGGTCGTCACCACGGAAAAATCGACGGTGCCGTGCGACAGGGCACGGATGGCCTGCGGTGTGGAATGGTTGGAAATCTGCAGGCGCACATGTGGATAATTGTGGTGGAAAAGCTCCAGTTTGTTCAAAAGAAACAGGCGCAGGGCCGTCTCGCTCGCGCCGATGGTCACAAGACCGCTCTCAAGACTCTTATCTTTTAATATCTCCTGCTCCCCGAGCATCAGCTGTTCGTTGGCGATGGCGACATGCTCAAAGAGGCGCTGCCCCTCCGGCGTCAGGCTGACTCCGCGGTTGGTGCGCACAAGCAGTTTGCAGCCGAGCTCGCTCTCGAGCAGATTCATGCAGCGGGAGAGATTCGGCTGGTTGTTCCCCAGAATCTCAGCAGCTTTGGAAAAGCTTTGATATTGCGCAACATAGTAAAAAATGCGGTAGTAATCCAGCGTCATGATCCGTGCCTCCTTTTGCACTCTTTAATATATGATATTGATATATCCGATATATAAAATATACTTTTTACATATCTGCTTTCGGTCAGTATAATACAGAAGGATCAAGAAAGCAAGAGAGTTTGGAGTGATACAGGTGAAAAAGGGAAATTTCACAGGCTGGCTGACACAGGTACTTCCGGAAAAGCAGATGTCGGAAGCGTTTATCAACAGTATCTTCCTTGCAATGTCCGGAGGTTTTCAGGATGCATACACCTACTTTACCAGAGACAAGGTGTTCTCCAACGCACAGACGGGCAATGTGGTATTGATGAGCCAGCATTTTATGATGGGAGAGTGGAAGGACGGGCTGAAGTATCTGCTGCCGCTTCTGGCATTCGCGTT
>ERZ827126.2302-NODE-2302-length-14040-cov-2.900036_pt1 | contig 14040 bp, 10 predicted proteins | sample MGYA00519780_ERZ827126 | MGnify/ENA primary metagenome ERZ827126 (study PRJEB31778, sample SAMEA3449262) | human gut metagenome | biome: human gut; feature: human-associated habitat; material: faeces | place: United Kingdom | collected 2010/2012 ...
GCCCCCGAAGAGAGTCTAACCCCTATATTTGTGGCCTCGGAGCAAGGTTTGGATGCGAGCGCTTAAAGCGAGCATTCAAACCGCCGCGACTAAAGTCACAAATATAGGGGTTAGACTCTCTTCGGGGGCGTCTCTTTTGCCTGCGGCAAATTCCTATTTCACCGTCTTACAGGCGACTAATTCCACTCCGCTTCCTGCGAGGTTTTCCTTAATGACATCTCCCATCTTCACTGGAGCAGTCACTTCAATTTCCTGAATCTCTTCCATAGCCTCTGTCATAATCTTTCGTGGAATCGGTTCTTTGGATTTTACAGGGATGAGCAGTTCTTTGCCGTTAATTACTGCATATACAGTACTTGTCAGCATACGTTCTGGATTTATCCATTCCTTGTGGGCAAATTTTTCTCCTCGTGGGCAGTTATTTCCTTCTACGCTTACTACTTCGTTGTTGTCAATCATTACTTTTAATGCACAGCCGGAAGGACAGGTTGTGCAGCACATTGTTACTTCTTTCATTACAGTAGCCTCCTTCTGTAATTATGTATACTCAGAATCTTTCTATGCTTAATTTTGTAAGAAGATTTTTATCAGTTGCTGTTCAATTTTCAGTTATACATTGACAAAACTCAAGTACAGCTGATAAAAAATCAATGCTAAAGAAAGATATCAATCATACATATTAATTAAACTAATGTTACCTTAATCTCGTCCTGAACGTCTGCAAGCTGTGCGGCTGTCAGGTTTACATTTTCCATTATACTCGGTACAAATTTCTTTGCTTTTTTGCTTTCAAAGATTACTTTATCGCCGCTTGTAATGCGGATTTTTGCAGTTTCCACAGGTCTGCCGACACGGAACTTAATTTTTGTAACTGGGGTTCTGTTTGCACAGATTCTTGTTGGAACCGTGTAGCGGACCATGCCTTCTGGGATAACTGCAATTTCTGTTTCTGCATTTGAAGTTCCACTTGCTTCTGCTGCTGTCTCTGCATCTGTAGATACTGCGGCATCTGCCTGCTGTGCGGCTGCACATTCTGCAGCATATTCAGCTGCATAAGTACCGGCATCTTCTGCTTCTTTTGTTACCTGATCTACAAGGTCGTGTACATGGAGCACATTACCACAGGCAAAGATTCCTTTTACGGATGTTTCTAAAGCGTTGTCTACTTTTGGCCCATTTGTGACTGGGTTTAATTCGATTCCTGCTTTTTTGGAGAGTTCATTTTCTGGAATTAATCCAATGGATAATAGTACAGTATCGCAAGGGATGATTTCTTCAGTTCCCGGAATTGGTTTTAAGTTTTCATCTACAGCGGAAACTTCTACTGCCTGTACTCGCTTGGAACCTACGATTTTTGTTACGGTTGTACTTAAATGCAGTGGGATTCCGAAGTCATCCAGACAGTTTTTGATGTTACGGTAAAGTCCATTTGCATATGGCATCAGTTCGTATACACCGACAACCTTAATGCCTTCGAGGGTTAATCTTCTTGCCATAATAAGACCGATATCTCCGGAACCAAGGATGACAACTCTGCTTCCCGGTTTGAAGTTTTCAAGGTTTACATAACGCTGTGCCAGTCCTGCGGTAAATACACCTGCCGGACGGGTTCCTGGAATACGAATCTGTCCTCTTGTTCTCTCACGGCATCCCATAGCAAGGACAACAGAACTTGCCTCAAAAACAAGCATTCCGTCTTCACTCATAGCAACGACATGTTTATCTTCTGTCACATCAAGTACCATTGTATTTAAGTAACAGGAAATGTCTGTTTCTGCCACCATATCTACATAACGCTGTGCGTATTCTGGTCCGGTTAATTCTTCTTTAAATACATGGAGTCCAAATCCACTGTGGATACACTGATTTAAAATTCCGCCAAGTTCATCATTTCTTTCAAGAACTGCAACTTTTTCTACTTTTTCTCTTGCCTTTAATGCTGCTGCAAGACCTGCCGGGCCGCCTCCGATAACTACTACATCATATTTTAATGTCCTCATTTTCTCTCACCTCACCCTTTAATTTTTCCGTATAATACCTGTGCTCCCTGTTCTTCGAAAAGTACCTGTTCTTCAGGGATTCCAAGTTCTCTGGAAAGAATCTGCATTACCTTGTACTGACAGAAACCACTCTGGCACCGTCCCATTCCTGCACGAGTTCTTCTCTTGACACCTTCTACGGTTCTTGCACCAAGTGTGGAATGAATCGCTGCAATGATTTCACCCTCTGGAACAGTCTCACACCGACATACAATTTTACCCCAGGCAGGGTCTTTTTTGATGAGTGCATCCTGTTCTTCTAAGGAAAGATCGCTGAAATCCGGGATTGGTTCACGGTATGGGTTGTAGTCTGATTTATCTTTCAGATCTAATCCGGCATTTGCCAGAAGGTCTCTTACATATTCAGCAATCGCAGGGGAAGAAGCGATTCCCGGGGACTGGATTCCGGCAGCATGGATAAAGCCTTTTACTGTCTCAGATTCACGAATGTAGAAATCGTTTCCGTTGTTTAATACAACTGGTCGCTGTCCTGCAAAAGTACGAATAATACATCTTGGGTCAAAGTCTGGAAGAAGCATTTTGGCTCCTTTTATTAATTCATCAATACCATGTGCATCGTTTGTTACGTCATATTTATCTTCTCGCATTGTGGCAGTCGAACCGATAAGGAAGTTACCAGAAACAGTAGGAATCAATGCGATGCCTTTTGTATCCGGTCCCGGACAAGGGAACATAACTGTATGAATCGGAAGCACTTTATCCAGTACGCAAAGGTTTCCGTGACGGCCTTCCACCTGATATTCGTGGATACCTGCCATCGCTGCAACATCGTCCGCATGCACACCGGCTGCATTAACGATAAAACGAGTCTCATACTGTCTGTCCTGTGTGTATACAACAAAGTCTTCTTCTGCACGTTTTTCAATTTTACGCACTTTCTGGCAAAGACCAAGTTCTACACCGTTCTGCATTGCATTTTCCATAAAAGCAATGGCTACTTCAAATGGGTCTACCATTACGGTTGTATTTGCAAGTAGCGCACCTAACGCCTTATCACTGATATGTGGTTCTCTGTTATGGAGCTGCTCAAAATCTAAACGTTCTACTTTTTCTACACCGTTGATTCTGGCATTATCCATCAGTTCGTCTACCTTTTTTAAATCCTGATCGGAGTAGGCAACGACAAGTGTTCCTGTAGGTAATATTTTAAAGCCTAATTCTTTAGAAAGTCTTGGATACATTCTTGCTCCCGGAGGATTCAGTTTTGCTTTTAATGTGCCCGGATGCGGGTCATAACCTGGATGGATTACTCCACCATTTTGTTTTGTTGCAGAAAAAGCTACGTCTGTACCGCTCTCTAACAAAATTGTTTTTAACTGATATTTTGCCAGTTCATGAGCAATTCCTGTACCGGTGATTCCGCCACCAATAATTACTACATCATACTTCATATGTCTACCCCTTTCTAGATTAAAAGATTTTATAACCAGTCTTTAGATTTCTCTACTGCCTTGCACCACTGTGCGTAAAGATTTTCTCTTGTTTCCTCATCCATCTGTGGTTCAAATACTCTGTCGGCTTCCCATAATTCCTTGATTTCATCTTCACTCTTGAAAATACCACAGCCAAGTCCTGCTAAATAACATGCACCAAGTGCGGTTGTCTCAATGTCTTTTGGACGTACAACGCGGCAATTTAAAATGTCTGCCTGGAACTGCATTAAGAAGTCATTCTTAGAAGCTCCACCGTCTACTTTCAGCTCTTTTAATTTGATTCCTGAATTGCGCTCCATCTCTTCAAGAAGGTCTCTTGTCTGGTATGCCATGGATTCTAATGCTGCTCTTGTAATCTGTTCTTTTGATGTAGCAGCAGTAATACCAATGATCATTCCTCTGGCACCTGTATTCCAGTGTGGTGCACCAAGTCCGGTAAATGCAGGTACTACATAGCATCCGTTTGTATCTTTTACTTTCTTAGCCATATACTCGGAGTCTGCTGCGGAATCAATCACCCGCAGTTCATCGCGCAGCCACTGTATCGCAGCTCCAGCCACAAAAATGGATCCTTCCAGTGCATAATAAACTTTCCCATTGATTCCCCAGGCGATGGTTGTAACCAGCCCATTTTCCGAAAATACCGGCTCTTCTCCGGTGTTCATCAACAAGAAACAACCGGTTCCATAGGTGTTTTTTGCATCTCCCGGTGTAAAACAGGTCTGTCCGAACAATGCAGACTGCTGGTCTCCTGCCGCTCCACCGATGGGAATCTTTCCTCCAAAAAATGCCGGATCCGCACAGCCGTATACACAGCTTGACGGCATCGGTTTTGGAAGCATACATCTTGGAATATTCAATTCTTTCAAAATATCTTCATCCCAGTCCAGAGTATTGATATTGAACAGCAATGTACGGGATGCGTTGGAATAATCTGTCACATGAACAGCTCCCTTTGTCAATTTCCAGATCAGCCATGTCTCCACTGTTCCGAATAACAGATCTCCTTTTTCTGCCTTTTCCCGTGCACCCGGTACATTATCAAGAATCCATTTTACCTTTGTACCGGCAAAATATGCATCAATGATCAAACCGGTTTTTTTACGAAAAACTTCTGTCAGTCCTTTTTCTTTCAGAGAGTCACAGTACTCTGAAGTTCTGCGGCACTGCCAGACAATCGCCCGGTACACCGGTTCTCCGGTATGACGATCCCACACGATAGCAGTTTCTCTCTGATTCGTGATCCCAATAGCTGCGATATCTTCCGCTGATGCTCCAATCTTTAACATAGCCTCCACCGCTACCCCAAGCTGAGTGGACCAGATTTCACTGGCATCATGCTCTACCCAGCCCGGCTTGGGAAAATACTGGGTAAATTCTTTCTGTGCCACACTGCACATTTTTCCCTTTTCGTCAAACAGGATGCAGCGGTTGCTGGTTGTTCCTGCATCCAGTGCCATTACATATTTTGCCATTCTTTCCTCCCAAAACATTTCAAAAGAAAAAGAGCAAACGAAACCAAAGCGGCGCGCGCCGCCAGGTAAGCTCGCTCTTTTCTCCTGCTTCATTATATTCATGGTCTGCATATCATACTTTTGTATATATAGTACCATATACTATCTTTTTGAGCAATATTTTTTGTTATTTTTTAACTACTCAATAACGCTCTCAATCAAACTGATAATGCCGGATGATCACCTGTAAGCTTTCACGTCCCTGATACATATTGATATCCGGGTAGTATACGATAGAAATTTTCCGTTTTCCTCTCCCTTCTTCCGCAAATTCATCTCCATTCCCGAAGTACACACCGTCCATCGGATATCCGTTTTCATCCGTCAGACGCATCTTTACCACGTTCCGGTTCTTCCCGAACACACGCATCTGGCTGACCCACAGATTTTTCTGTGCAAACAGTGGTTTCTCATTTCCTTTTCCGAAGGGTTCGAGCAGTGACAGTTCCTGCACCAGATCTTTTCGGATATAATGAATTGGCATCGGCACATCAATCGTCACCTTTTCCACAAGATCTTCTTCTGTCAGTCCTGATTGTTCATTAAGTTTTCTTCGGAAACGTTCCACATTTTCTTCTTCCAGTGAGAGACCTGCTGCCATCGGATGTCCACCGAACTTTGTCAGATATTCTTTGCACTCGCAGAGTTTTTCATACATCGAATACGATTCGATCGACCGTCCGGAACCTTTGACACCCTCTTCTCCTCTTGTCAGCACGAAGGAGGGTTTATGGTATCTCTCCCGCAGCCGCCCGGCAATAATGCCCGCCAGACTCTCATGACATTCCGGAAGAAAGACTACCAGAACCGTATCTTCCATCATAGATGTGGATTCCACCTGCTCGATGGCTTTTTCCAGTCCCTGTGCCGTCATCTCCTTACGGCTCTCATTCAGATTTTTCAGGTCACCTGCCAGTACAGCCGCTTCCTCTCTGCTATCTGCCAGCAACAGCTGTAATGCCCGTTTTGCCGTATCCAGTCGTCCGGAAGCATTCAGACACGGACCAAGAATGAATCCGATATGGTACGGACTAATATTCTCCGGTTCCAGATTATTTACCCGGATCAACTCCTGCAGACCAAGGTTCGTGGTGTGATGAAGCCTTTGCAATCCTTCTTTCACCAGAATCCGGTTTTCATCCTGCAGATCCATCACATCACCGATTGTAGCGATTCCTGCAAATGGAAGCATTTTGTCCACCAGATCCACTTCCGGTGCCATTTTTTCATACAACGCTTCCATCACTTTCATTGCAACTACTGCACCGCAAAGTCCTGCAAAAGGATAGGAACAGGCCTTCTGTTTTGGATTGACTATGGCATCTGCAGGTGGCAGAATCTCCTTTCTTTCCCCTTCCAGATCTTCAAACGGCACCTCATGATGATCTGTCACGATCACGGTCATTCCCAGATCTTTTGCTTTCCGTATCTGCGTCACTGCAGCGATTCCATTATCACAGGTAATAATCGTATCTCTCCCCTCCTGCCAGGCCTGTTCAATCAGATGTTCATTGATTCCATATCCGTCTGTGATCCTGTTTGGAATCATCATATCCACATCACATCCAAGCCCCCGGAGACTCTCCAGTAAAATATATGTAGACATTACTCCGTCAATATCATAATCTCCGATGATCCGGATCCTGTTTCTGTTTTCTATTTTCTCCTGCAGGATAGCCACTGCCTTTTCCATATCTTTCAACAGCCAGGGACTGTAAAAATCTTTCCGGCTTCCGTGAAGATATTTCTCAATTGCTTTCTCCCCGATCACATCACGGTTGCGGATAATCCTCGCTGTAACCTGATCAATGCCAAACCGTTCTCCGATCCCTTTAAAATCAGCCCGCTTAGCTGCTACCATCCATTTTTCCATGTTGTCTGCTCCTCATCTTAGCTGTGATTGAAAAAAGCTGCTGCATCGCTGCAACAGCTTTTTGATTACCTATCTCTTCTACTTTGTACTTTTTCCTGATTTCGTTTTCATGACATACCACAGAGCACCGGTGATACATACAGAAGAGTAAGCACCACATACGATACCTACCATGATCGGAAGTGCGAATTCACGGATAGAAGATACACCCATAACAAATACTACAAATATGGTAATAAATGTAGTGAAGGATGTATAAATACTTCTGGTCAGTGTCTGAGTAATACTCATATTTACCAGTTCTTTCAGATCCGCTTTCTTGCCGGCACTCTTCAGATTCTCACGAATACGGTCGAAAATAACGATGGTCGCGTTGATAGAATAACCAACTATCGTCAGCATGCAGGCAATAAAGGTATTACCTACAGAGATTCTTGACAGTGCATAGAATGCAAGTACTACCATTACATCATGTAACAGTGCCAGAACCGCACTGGATGCAAAACGTACATCTTTGAAACGGAACCAGATATACAGCAGCATACAGATCGTAGCGATCAGGACTGCCACAATCGCATCTCTTCTCATCTCAGAACTTACCGTAGAGGAAATACTCTCTGCGGTGATCTTGCTATCATCCACACCAAAGCTGTCTACCAGTTTCTGGTTCAGTTCTTCTCTCTCATCCAGGCTCAGAGATCTTGTCTTAATGATAACCGCATTGCTGTCAGCGACTTTGGATATCTGAATATTTGCATCACCGGTTACTTCCTGTACTACCGGTTTTACCTGGCTGTCAAGGTCATCGATGGACATGTCATCATTGAAAGTTACGTTTGTAGACGTACCACCCATGAACTCCAGGCTGTAGTTCAATGCTTTTCCGTCTTTTGCATGGAACACGCCCATTCCAACCGGAACAAGCAGAATCAGGATAACAGAAATCGTAAAAAATAATTTTCTCTTTCCGAGGAAATCGATGGTTTTTCTTTCTTTCTGTTTTCCGTAGAACTTTTCATCCCGAAGTCCCACTGCATAGAATGCGTTCACCAGCAGTCTGGAAATTACCAGTGCGGTAAACATGGAAAGAACGATACCAAGAGCCAGTGTCATGGCAAATCCTTTGACACTTCCGCTTCCCATTGCTCCCAGAACAGCAGCTGCGATCAGAGTTGTGATGTTACCGTCCACAATGGCGGACATAGCTTTCTCAAAACCGATCTTAATGGCGCTTCTTACACTCTTACCTGCTGCAATTTCCTCACGGATACGAGCATAGATAATAACGTTTGCATCCACCGCCATACCGATGGAAAGAATGATACCTGCGATACCCGGAAGGGTCAGCGTCAGGTCAAAAGCATTCAGCATTACCAGTTCCAGTCCGGTATAGATAGCCAGTGACAAAGCAGCTACCACACCCGGCAGAGCGTAAACGATAATCATAAAGATTCCGACCAGTACCAGACCGATAGCACCGGCGATCAGGCTTGTCTTGATTGCCTGCTGTCCCAGCTGTGCACCTACCACGTTAGAACGAAGTTCTTTCAGTTCCAGTTTCAGGGAACCGATACGGATAATAGATGCCAGTTCTTTTGCTTCTTCGATGGACTGCTGTCCGCTGATCTGTGCTTTACCGTCAGAGATCACACTTTGTACAACCGGTGAACTGATAGTTTCTCCGTCATATACGATAGAGATTCTTTTTTTCAGGTTTGCTGCAGTTGCCTCTGCGAATTTTGTGGTACCGTCTTTGGTCAGTGTCAGTTCTACGACATACTGTTTGCTTCCGGTTGTCTGATCTTCTGTGACACCGCCGTCTGCACCTGCGATATCGCTTCCGTCCAGAACTACGTTGCCGCTTTCATCCTGGAATTCCAGAGATCCTGGTTTACCAAGATCTTCCAGAATCTTATTTGCATCGGTTACACCAGGAATCTCTACGGTGATACGGTCATCACCTTCCTGATATACCTGTGCTTCTTCACTGTAGTCTTCCACACGTTTCTGAAGTTTATAGACGGTATCATCCATATCTTCCTGAGACGGATCGTCTCCTTTTGCCTGGTATGTGATACTTACACCACCGGACAGATCCAGACCGGTCTTGATATTTTTTGCAGACCCGGTTCCGGTCGGGCCGAATCCCACAGCGGTTGTAAAGGCTAACAGACCAATCAGAACCACTGTAAGAATCAGCACAAGAACTCCCTGTTTTTTCTTCATCTTCTTATACCTCTTCTTCTGCCATAGCAGCTTTTATCATGATTGCACACTCTACGCGCTTACGTTCCAGCTCGCAGCCCACTTCGTAAACATCATCGATTTTCCCTTTGAAGTTATAGGAGTTTGCCGCACAGCCGCCACTGCAGTAGAATCGTGCAAAACATTTCTTACATGCCTCTTTTGCATAGACGTTGCAATTTTTAAAATCTTTACAGATTGCAGGTTTTGTGATTCCCTCGTCCACATTACCAAGAAGGAAATCTTCGTTTCCTACAAACTGATGGCACGGATACAGGTCTCCCCATGGGGTAACTGCCAGATACTCTGTTCCTGACCCACATCCGGACAGACGTTTGTATACACAAGGACCCCCGGTCAGATCAAGCATAAAGTGGAAGAAATTAAATCCGTTTCCTTCTTTATTTCGTTTGATCATCTCTTTTGCCAGGGTATCATATTCTTCAAACAATTTCGGAAGGTCCTCCGGCTGCAGTGCATAGTCCGCATCCGAAGGTGCTACAACCGGCTCTACAGATATCTGTTTGAATCCCAGATCTGCCAGGTTCAGTACATCCTTGGAAAAGTCAAGATTATAATGGGTAAATGTACCGCGGGCATAATATTTGTCCTGGTTACGGCTCTCTGCCCATTTCTGGAACTTCGGAACTACCAAGTCATAGCTTCCGGCACCTTTGCGGAACGGACGCATATGATCGTGGACTTCTTTTCGTCCGTCGATACTCATAACCACATTGCCCATCTCTTTGTTACAAAACTCCATCACTTCGTCGTTAACCAGAACACCATTGGTGGTCAGGGTAAAACGGAAGTTTTTATTATGTATCTTTTCCTGCTCTCTTCCGTAAGCTACCAGGTCTTTGACAACCTGCCAGTTCATCAGAGGTTCCCCTCCGAAAAAGTCTACTTCCAGATTTCTCCTGCTTCCGGAGTTGGCAATCAGAAAATCCAGTGCTTTCTTTCCTACTTCGTAGGACATCAGTGCACGTCTTCCATGATATTCTCCTTCTTCCGCAAAGCAGTACTTACAGGCCAGATTACAGTCGTGGGCAATATGCAGGCACAGTGCTTTGACTACAGTTGGCCGTTCTTTAAAATGCTCTATCGCATTTTCATAAATGTCCTCGGTAAACAGCATTCCCTCATCGGTCAGTTCCTGAATTTCTTTAAGAGCTGTCTTCAGGTCTTCTCCGGAATAAGAAGCCGACAGTTTTTCTGTTACTTCTTCGTTGGAACATCCCTGATCCAGCAGGGCGATACAGTCATATACAATATCGTCCACCACATGAACGGATCCGCTGTTTACATCCAGAACAATTGCGTATCCATTACTTTTATACTGATGAATCACTTATTTGTTCTCCTTCTTCTTTTCTTGCGCAGCAGCATCTTCTGCTTCGATATACAATGTAATCACAATTGATCCACCGGATCAATTCTTGATATGCTATGTAACAAAAAGCAAGCAGCGGCTTTTGGACCGCTGCCTGTATGTTCCAAGCATCATAGAGCCTGCTGATTTCTTATTTTGTGTTTTCGCAGCTCTGATTTCCTACTGTACAAGAAGTCTTGCAAGCAGACTGGCAGGATGTCTGACATTCACCACATCCACCTTTTTTCATTGTGTTCTGTAAACTTTTTGTATTTAAAGTTTTAATATGTTTCATTTTGCTTCCTCCTTATGTTATTACTTCTTGCATTATAGCATATGTTCTTTCATTTTCAAAGAGTTTTTTTCGCAACTTCCGGCTATTTTCACGATCTGCCACTGTTTTCAGGCTCCCGTCACCATTGCTCCCAAAGTTGACGACCCTGCACAGATAAGAAGTGTAAGAAATGCACCTTTTACCCCCGATCCCGTACCTGCACCGGAAAAGATGGTAAGCAGCATCAGAATACCCCAGTATATACTGCCAAGTATCATTCCCCACAGATATCTTTTTCTTTCTGCTGTTTTCCCCATATAAATTCCTCCCGATAATCCGGATAGAATATAAACAGCCAGAATACCAGCGGACACTTTTCTCTCATCCAGCTGGTACTTCAGCAACAGCAATGCCAGAAGCAAAAGCCCTGCCCCGCTGACCAGATAGGACACGATCAGACCTTTTATGACTCTGCTACTCTTTTGTATCCAGATGTTTTTCCCTGTATCCAAAAAAATCCCTCCCATACAGTACTATATGGGAGGGTTGTACATTCTATACCTTATCGGCTTCAGATTTCTTTTTTTCGGTTTTTCTTGCCTGCGATACCAAGTGCTGCAAGCGCTGCTGCCGCGAGTCCTGCATACCAGGCTGTCTGCTGATAGTCTCCGGTCTTCGGATTGACTCTTTTCAGTGTCGTACCGTAAGCCTGCTGTGTCTGGCTCTTCTGTGTGTTTTTCTTTGTCACACTGCCGGATGTGCTTCCGTTTGAACTGCTGCCTGTATTTCCTGCGGACACATTCGGTGTCAGTTTTGTCGTAGTACTTCCGGAAGTTGTTGTATTTTTATTTGTATATGCCTTATCCGTATTGCCTACCAGAGACTGGCTTCCTGCAATCTTCAGACCTGCCACATTGTACGGACTGAAAGAAGTTGTCACAAAGCTCAGTGTTCCGTCTGCATTATAAATCGGAGTAATATACTCGATGCTTCCATCTTTCAGATAATGAATCACAACAAGCTGTGTATAGAGCTGAGCGTCCGGTGCCGGCATCGTGATGCGCACCTGTTGTCCGTTCAACTGATATTCATTATCATTCATCATATCCCACAGCTTCATCTCATATGGGCTGATAAAAGTATCTACATTCTGACCGTTCAGAACGGAACTGTCAGATTTATCATTATTCAACTGTACCTGAAACTGTATGTACCATGGAAAATCACCGTCTACCGTAACGCCGTTGCTTGTCCGGTTGACCGTCTTCGCCTGTTCCTGGGCTGTCTGTAACAGTACCAGACTGTCTGCCTCTATATAAGCTTTCTGTGCTTCAGACAGTGCCTCGTATTCTTTTGTAGCCGCTACGATTGCTTCTACCTCTTCCGTTGTCGTCACTTCGCTTGGAAGGAAATCCAGCTGTTCCTGTACCGTTGCAATCTCATTCATCTGCTCCCAGGTAAGTCCGGATCCTTCTGTGCTTTCTGTATCTGCTGGTGTCTCTGGTACGGTATCAGACGGTAACTCCGGCTGTGGTTTTGGTGTCTCAGGCGTTGGTTCTGCCGGATCCGTTGGCGGTACTTCCGGTTCCGTCGGAACATCCGGCACTTCTGTTGGCTCCGGGGTAATCGTTGTGTCCGGATGTGTCACTTCTGTACCCGGATCTGCCGGTTCCGTAACCTCTGGTGTTGGCTGCGGTGTGCTTTCCGGCTGTGGTGTGACTTCCGGTGTTGTTGTCGGTTCCGGTGTCGTTGTCGGTTCCGGTGTCACTGTAACCTCAGGTGTTGCTTCCGGAGTCGGTTTGACTTCCGGTGTATCGGTTGCTTCCGGCGTTGGTGTAACTTCCGGTTTCAGAGAACTTACGCGAACAGTAACCTTTCTGGTCACAGTTTCGCTGTCTTCGTTCCAGCCTTTTTCCTTGCTGTAATCAATCTTTTTCGTGTCATAGGGATGGAAAACCACCTGATAGTCTGTCTCGTATTCTGTTGGAACTGCATCCTCTTTTTCCCAGGAAAATACTCCGTCTCCATCGCAGCCTTCCAGAGAAATCTCTGACAGTGCTTTTGTATCTTTTACCGTAATTACTTTCGGAACATAAACTTTTTCTTTTTCTGCTGCTCCTTCTACTTCACCATCGCCGGTGATATCCTCTGTATACAGGCGGACATTATCCAGCTTCAGACAGCCGGTCACGCGAACCAGTGCATCTTCAAAATCTTCTGCGCGGCGGATAGAAACTCCGGATGGTAATTCCCAGGTTTCTTCCTCATCTACAGTAACTGTACCACAGATTCGGATCACACCGCAGGATCCTGCAAGTTCTGCTGCCTTTTCAAAGCTTTTTACTGCCTCATCCTGGCTCTCGCCGCTATTCTTATCATTTCCCGTTTTTCCATTCAGATATACGATAGTTTTTTCTTCTTTCTTTTCCCCATCCTGAGTATCTTTCTGGTCTTTTGCAGACTCCGCATATACCATCTGACCGGTTGTGGAAGAAAGAACCATCACAGATGCCATCACCATTCCCACCGTCTTCATGTATCGCTTCGCTGCCGGTTTATTATTTTTCTTCATTATCCACATCTCTCCTGCTTTGTATTCTCAGCTGCGGTTTCACAGCTTTTTTTACTACTTTCACAGTTATTCAATTTTATATTATAACATATACTTCTCTTTTTCAACACCCCAAAAAATATGATTTTACAAGAATTTGTCTTGATTTTTGAATCGAATTCCTGTATATTCAAGTACAACTACTACATATTTTCAAAGGAGTGAATATTTTTGGATTCTGGCGACGCCATACAACTAATTGTGTTACTGCTGTTAATTTTGCTTTCCGCATTTTTCTCTTCCGCAGAGACGGCCATGACTACAGTCAACAAGATCCGTATCATGTCTCTTGCTGACGATGGGAATAAAAAAGCAAAAACCTTATTGAAAATTATTGAAAATCCGGGAAAGCTTCTGAGTACGATCCTGATCGGCAACAATATTGTCAACCTGTCAGCATCTTCTCTGGCAACCACCTGGACCACGAGAGTTCTTGGTAATGCCTTTATTGGTTTTATCACCGGCGTTCTGACCTTGCTGATTCTTCTGTTTGGTGAGATTACTCCGAAAACCCTGGCAACATTACAGGCAGAAAAAATCTCTCTTGCCTATGCACCGGTAATCTATCCTCTGACCAGGCTGCTGACTCCTATAATTTTCTTTGTGAATCTGCTTTCGCGAGGTGTCTTATTTCTGCTTCATGTAGATCCCGATGCCAA
>ERZ827126.2308-NODE-2308-length-13998-cov-5.049989_pt1 | contig 13998 bp, 17 predicted proteins | sample MGYA00519780_ERZ827126 | MGnify/ENA primary metagenome ERZ827126 (study PRJEB31778, sample SAMEA3449262) | human gut metagenome | biome: human gut; feature: human-associated habitat; material: faeces | place: United Kingdom | collected 2010/2012 ...
GTGCTCCCTCTTACGACCACTTGAGTACATCTGCCTATTTAATTTTGTTGCAAGGAACTTCCCGCAGGGTGTGATTTCGAGTGCTCCCTCTTACGACCTCTTGGGTAACGCTCCACAGCATAAATTTTGTACAGCTTATTATAACAGCTTGCGGGGCAAATGTCAATTCTTTGCGGGTGGGAAAATGTCAGTGGGGTGTATCTGCAATGAACGTCTGCGTTTTCTGCATGACGTCCTGCAGGGTCGCCAGGTCGTGCAAAACGTCGCCGGTTTCCAGGGAATGATTGGCGTTCTCATAAAGAAAGAGCGGCGTGCCGTTGGCGCGGGCTGCGGCGGCGACGGAGAAAGCATCGCTCCAGGGGTCGGCGGTGCCTAAAAAGGCAAGGGCATTCTGCGGGGCAAACGCAAACGTCAGGGAGAGCGGCGTGTAGAGAATCTGGCGGCAGGGGATGCCGTGGCGCTGGGCGAAGGCGGCGGAGACAGCGGTGCCGATGCTCTTGGAAAGAAACAGTACATCGTCGTATTGCGGCCAATCCACAGCGGACAGCTGGGCCTCGGCCTGGGCGTACAGGGTGTCAAATGCCTCGCGCAGGGCGGCGGGGCTGCCGCGCAGGCCGTCCTTGTGGTAGGTGTATTGCAGCAAAAGGGTGTGATCGTACCCGGCGCAGGCCGCCAGCTTACGGCTGTAGTAGAGCAGCGGCTTATCACAGTGGTAGCCGATCCCGGGAAAACAGACGACGAGCTTCATGGGAAAAACCTCTTTGTTGGATGATAGCAGGCGCAAAACGCCCTGACTACAAGTATACCACGCCGACACCTCAATGACAAGAAACCGCCGTGCAGCTCCGGGCCGCACGGCGGTTGGGTACTTTATGCCTTTTTCAGAATGCAGAAGGCGGCAGCCACGAGGGCCAGGGGCAGCAGCAGAGGCAGCAGCGCACCGACGACGGCGAAAACCACCAGCAGCGGCAGGGCAACCACGAACAGCAGTGTGGCGACAAATTTCGCCAGGCCCCAAGTTACATGGAAGGCCAAACCGACAGACTTGACGAACAGCCAGGCAAAAACAAAAAGAACAAACAGCGTAAACATCCTCTATAACTCCTTTGTGCAGGTACGCGGTCAGGCGAGGGCGTGTTCCCTCAACCTGTAATACGATTTTAGCACGGGAATTGTTGCAGAAACAGGAGAAAAAGAGAAAAATAGAGGGAAATTTTTGCTGGTGGGGGAGAGATAGAAGGTTATTCCTCCAGCTTCCTTTTATACGTCTCCGCGTCGATCTGGCCGTTGGCCAGCATGCACTCGGTCCAAAGCTGGAGGGTCTCCACGGTGAGGGAGATGCGCTCAAGCTCCTGACGGATATGGATGAAATCGTCGATTTCGTCGTTGGAAATTTTGCCGTCAGCGGCGATCTCGATCAGGCGCTCCTTCTTGCTGTTCATTGCGTTCAGCGAGGCCAGCATCTCAAGGATGATGGCCGGCAGCTCGCGCCGCGTGACAAACGGTACGTACCGCTGGCCGATAGGGCACTGCTGCGAGCAGTAGCAGTTGCACAGCGACGGGCGCTTGTACTTTTCGGCCATCGTCAGCACCTCGTCGGGGCGGGGCACGGTGCGTTCGTTCTCAATTTTTTCAATGCGCTCGGGGGCTATCGTTTCCAGCAGCTCACTGGCTTTTTCGCGGGTCAGGCCCAGCTCCTCGCGGGCAAGCTGGTAGCTGTTTTTGTTTTCTTTGGTGGATGTACGTCCCATGTTTGGCCTCGTTTCCTTATTATAGATAAAAGCGTAGCACATTTTCCGGTTTGCCGCAAGGGATTCGACAGGGAATTGTTGCACTTTGCGCGCGGAATTGCTATAATATATTCTGTAAATTTGTATGCAACGGAGGGCTTCTCCCATGAACTGGATCGATAAACTCGAACGCCGCTACGGCAACCTCGGCATCCCGAACCTCATCAACGGGCTGCTGATCGGACAGCTGGCGGCAGGCATCATCATGCTGTTCTTCAACCGCGATTTCGGCAGTCTGCTGATGCTGAGCCGCACCTATGTGCTGCACGGACAGATTTGGCGCCTTATCACGTTTTTGTTTGTGCCCATCTGGCTGGGCGGCGTCTTTGGCGTGCTGAACCTGCTGTTCTACTACTGGCTGGGCAACGCGCTGGCCCGCGTCTGGGGCGATTTCCGCACGACGCTGTTTCTGGCGCTGGGCATGCTGGGTGCGTGGGTCAGCTGCTTTCTGACAGGCTACGCCGGGCCGAGCGCCATCTTCCAGAGCATGCTGTTCGCCTACACCTGGCTGTGGCCGGATCAGATGGTGCTGCTGTTTGGCATCATTCCGTTCAAGATGAAATACCTGGGCTGGATCGAGCTGGCGTTTTGGGCCTTCAGCTTTTTGACGGGCAGCTTCGCCATCAAGGTCAGCCTCGTGCTGGGGCTGGCGGGTTTTCTGGCGTTTTATGGCCGCGAGGTCTTTGACTGGTGCGTTGACGCCGTGAAGGACTGGAAGCGCCGCCGCGACTGGGAAAACCGCAACCGCTGAAAAATTCGATGTATCAATAGAAAGGCTGGATAACCATGAAGCTTATCACTGCAATCGTCAATAAAGAGGATTCCAAGAATGTCTGCAACGAGCTGCTGAAAAGCAAGTTCTACGTCACCCGTCTGGCCACCACCGGCGGCTTCCTGATGGCAGGCAACATGACGCTGCTGATCTGCACCGATGACGAGCGCGTCGATGACTGCATCGGCATCATCTCCAAGTGCTGCAAGCAGCGCACCGAGATCGTGCCCGGCACGGCCACGCTGGGCCTGGGCATTGAGAGCACGATGCCGATGGAGGTCACGGTCGGCGGCGCTACCGTCATGGTCACGAACGTCGAGCGCTTCGAGAAGCTGTGATGTTGGAGCGCCTGGCGGGCAATGACGCGCTGAAAGCCGAGCTTGGCACGGCCTTGCGCGGCGGACGGCTGCCCCATGCGGTTTTGCTGGTGGGGGAGCCGGGCTGCGGCGCGGGCTTTGCTGCGCGCTGTCTTGCTGCCGATTACCTGTACCCTGCCGGCGGCCCCCACGCCGAGGCCGTGCTGAAAAAAGAGGACACCGAATGCCTGGTTCTGCAGGGCGAGGGTGCAAGCGGGCAGATCCCCGTTAAAAAGGTGCGCGAGGCGCGGGAGGCAATCCAGCGCTCGGCGCTGTCCACCGACGCGGCGGGCCGCGTGCTGTTCATCTACGGCGCGCAGAACCTGAACGGGTCATCCGCCAACGCGATGCTGAAGATCATCGAGGAGCCGCCCGAGGGGGTACTGTTCCTGTTGACGGCGACGAGCGCGGCCACCGTGCTGCCGACGATCCGCAGCCGGTGCGCGGCCTACACGATTGCGCCGGTGCCCGCGGCAGACTGTGCCGCCCGCTTAAAGGCCGAGCGTCTGCCCGCCAAGGCGGCGGAGGAGCTGGCGTTTTTGTATGAGGGGCACATCGGCACCGCACTGAAAAGCTGGAACGACCCGACGGCCAAAGCCGCGCTGGGCATGGCCAAAACGCTGTGCGGCTATGCGGCGCAGGGCGACACCTACCGCGCACTGGCGCTGCTGACGAAGTACGAGCGCGACAAGGACGGCTTTGCGGCCCTGCTGTGGACGCTGGCCCAGCTGTGCAGCGCCGTGCTGCGCCGCCCCGCCTACGGGCAGGAGCAGTGCGGCGGGCTGACCCCGGCGGGCGCGGCGAAGATTTTGAACGCCGACGCCCGGGCAAGAAAAAGCCTGACCGGAAACGGAAATCTGCGGTTAAACGTGGCCGTGCTGGCGGGGGAAATTGCGTGAGCGCAGGGATGCTGTAGGGGCCGGGCATGCCCGGCCCACGGGGTCACGGCTGGAACCCCTTTTGCGCTGTGGTGTTACAGGAAAAATCTGCCCCCTTGCGGCGGCCAGAGGGCTGGCCGCCCTACAAGTGTAGGGGAGGGATTTATCCCTCCCGCGCGGCTTGCGGCTGCCGGGGACTCTCCGGATCGATGCTTGGCATCGACCCCTACACGGTAGGGGCGGATTCCATATCCGCCCGTGGGGTTCACGCTATTGCTCACCGCCCGGGGCGTCGGGGGTGCCGCCCTCTACAACAATGCTAAAATGACAATGACCATATAAAAGGACCGAACCAATGAAAGTAGTATCCGTTAAATTTAAAGAGAACGGCCGGGCGTATTATTTTGACCCGGGCAAGTTCAAGATCAAGGAGGGCGACTTTGTCGTCGTCACGACGGCCCGCGGCACCGAATGCGGCGAGGTCGTCCGCGCCGCGCATGAGGTGCCGGGTTTCTCCCGCGAGGTCAAGCCGGTCATCCGTGTGGCCGATGCCGTGGACGTGCGCCGTATGCGCCAGAACCGCGCCGATGTGCAGCAGGCGTACCACATCTGTGAGCAGCGCATTGCCGCCCACAACCTGAAAATGAAGCTGGTCGATGCCGAGTACACGCTGGACCGCAGCAAGCTGGTGTTCTACTTCACGGCCGACAACCGCGTGGACTTCCGCGAGCTGGTCAAGGACCTGGCGTCCCAGTTCCACACCCGCATCGAGCTGCGCCAGATCGGCGTGCGCGATGAGAGCAAGATGCTGGGCGGCCTGGGGCTTTGCGGTCAGCCGTTCTGCTGCAGCCGGTTTTTGAAAAACTTCCAGCCCGTGTCCATCAAGATGGCGAAGGAGCAGGGGCTGAGCCTGAACCCCGCCAAGATCAGTGGGTCGTGCGGACGCCTGATGTGCTGTTTGGCTTATGAACAAAAGAGCTATGAATACCTGAACTCGATCACGCCGCAGGTGGGCAGCATCGTCCGCACGCCGGACGGCGAGGGCACGGTCATTGAAGTAAACGTGGTGGCGGGCACACTGAAGGTGCGCTCCAACGTGGAAATCCTGGCGCCGCGCATCTATAAGCGCGACGAATGCGTCTATGTCCGCGGCGGCAAGCGCACACCGCTCCCCGCTGATAAAGAGGACAAATAACGGACTACAGCGATGGTTAGTTGCGACTTACCGTCGAAAAAATTCAAGATATGGCACTTGCCAAATCAGTCGTAATGTGATACACTAAATACAACGCAGTAGGCAGAGCAAACCGACTGTGTGCCATCCCGGGGAGCAGCCGTGCAGGGCCGGGAGGGTACAAACTATAAATTCAGCACGGAGATAAGGAGTTCACGATGGCTCATACCGTTTCCAGCGAGTGCGTTGCTTGCGGTGCATGTGTTGACACCTGCCCCGTTGGCGCAATCACCATGGAGGACAAGGCTGTTGTCGATGCAGCTTCCTGCGTTGATTGCGGCGCTTGCGAGGGCGTTTGCCCCACCGGTGCTATCCAGGCTGAGTAAGCTACATTAGCACATTCCGCGCGGCCCTCAGGCAAAGGGGGCCGCGCGTTTTTTTGTTTTGAGAACAGGAAAACGCCTGTTTGCCATTACTTTGTAGGGAGCGGTCAAGACCCCACCCTACGATGCAAAGGGCAAACAGGCGTTTTTTATTGTAGCAGTGCCGTAGGGGCCGGGCATGCCCGGCCCGGTGGTGTACTGCAGACGGGCGCTTGCGGGAAGGCCGCGGGCCGGACATGTCCGGCCCCTACAGAGGCGCATTACAGGGGCGTTACAGGTGTGTTACAGGTGCGCTACAGGGGCGCGGTTATCAGCTTCGCCTTCAGTACATCCGCGGGCGGCTGGCTGGGGGCACTGGCGGAGGTGCCGGAGGTCACGCCGAAGGTCGCGCAGCTGCCGAAGGCACCGCCGCAGAAGCGGGTGACGGCACCCAGCGGGCCCATGCTCATTGTGATGAGCGGCGTGTCTGGGCGGGCGTCGGCGGCGCGGGCCGTGGCCTCCAGCAGGCGGGCGGCGTCGGCGGCACAGCGGGGCATAACGGCCAGCTTGGCAATGTCGGCTCCGGCGTCGACCATGCCGGTCAGGGTGTCCGCCATGGCATCCGTGGCGGGCGTGGCGTCAAAGTGATGCTCGCTGAAAAGCGCTGCGGCCCCGGCGGCGTGGGCGGCGTCGCGCAGCTCGGCGCGGAACGCGCCGCAGGCCCGCCACTCAATGTCCAGCACGTCCACGCCACCGCGTGCCAGCAGGGCACGGCAGTGCGCGGCGTAGGCGTCGGGCGTCAGGGCAAGCTCACCGCCCTCGGCCCGGGTGCGGATCGTGACGACCAGCGGCTTGTCCACGATGCCGCGCACAAGCGCCAGCGCGTTCAGAAATTCATCCGCGGGCAGCGGGTCCAGACGCAGCTCGACCAGCTCGGCGGCGGGGTCGGCGCTGGCGGCTTTCGCCAAAGGGCAGAGCGCTGCCGGATCGCGGGCAAACAGCGGCACAATGATGCGCGGCCGGGCGGCGGTCAGTGTGAGACCGCGAAGGGATACCATAGCAATCATCCTCTCGGAGCGTTTTCTCTATTTTAGCACAATTTGCCCGATGTGTAAAACTGCGGCGCTTTTTTGCTTGCACCTGCGGATTTTATACGGTAAAATAGCTAAATAGGGGGTGCTGTTTATGAGCAAAATCACGATACCGGACAATTCGATCCTGCTGTTGGAGGGCGGCTCGCTGCGCGGGCTGTTCACGGCTGGCGTGCTGGATACCTTTATGGAGAACGACGTCTATTTCCCGGCAGTGGCCGGAGTCTCTGCCGGGTCACTGAACGCACTGAACTATGCGTCCCACCAGCCGGGGCGGTCCGCCAGCATCAACCTGCGCTACCGCCACGACAGCCGGTATTTCGGCCCCAAGGCGGCGCTGCGCGGCGGCAGTCTGTTTGGCCTGAAATTTATGCTGAACGACGTCAAAAAGGAAGTGCCCTTCGACGAGGGGACCTTCGCCCACGGCGGTATGCGGGTCTTTGCGGTGGCGACGAACGTCGAGACCGGCAAGCCCGCCTACTTTGAGAAGGGAAAGACGGATTTTCCGTTCGACGAGGCCGTGCGCGCGTCGGCCAGCCTGCCGCTGGCATCCGTGCCTGTCGTGCTGGATGGTCAGCCGTACCTCGACGGCGGATGCTCCTGCCCAATCGCGCTGAACTGGGCGCTGAACGAGGGCTTTGAAAAGATCGTTGTCATCACGACGCGGCAGAAGGGCTTCCGCAAGGCGATGCCCGGCCAGCAGATGGTGGACCTGTACGACGACTTTTACAGCGATAAGCCGCTGTTTCTGGCTGATATGCTGACCCAGGAGCTGCGCTACAACACCCTGATGGATCAGCTGGATGAGCTGGAGGCGGACGGGCGCATCTGCTGCGTGCGCCCGCAGGAGCCGATCACGATAGGCCGGTTTGAGGGCGACGAGAACAAGCTGCTGGACCTGTACAACCGCGGCCACCGCGAGGGCCGCGAGGCGCTGGACAAGGTGCGGGGGTATCTGGAAAAGTGAAAAAAGCTTCCCCCGAGGGGGAAGCCTTTTTTCTTGCATCATGTCCGAAACTGCGGTACAATTACAATAGAGAAAATTATGTTTCGCGAAAGGATGACACCGATGGTAAAAGGCGTTATTTTTGATATGGACGGGCTGATGTTTGACACCGAGCGCCTGTGGGATACCCTGTGGGAACCCGCGTGCGCCGCGCTGGGTCTGCCGCTGCCCGCGGATATGGAGAAGTTTAAGGCCGGGGGACGCGGCCTGGCGGGGGACAACCTGCGCCGCCATGTGGCCGAGTACATCCCCGGCGACCCGCAGAAGGTGCTGGACAAGATCTGGCAGCTGGCGGACGAGCGCTTTGCCCGGGGTGTACCCTGCAAAAAGGGTCTGAAGGAGCTGCTGGCCGCACTGGAGGACATGGGACTGCCGCGCATTGTGGCCAGCTCGAGCCCGCGGAATATGATCGAGATGAATTTGCAGACCACCGGCACGGCGCGGTATTTCCACGATGTTGTCTCCGGTACGGAGGTCGCCCACAGCAAGCCCGCACCCGACACCTTTTTGGTCGCGGCGAAAAAGCTGCACCTTGACCCGCATGACTGCCTGGTGCTGGAGGACAGCTTTAACGGCGTGCGCGCGGGCCGCGCCGCGGGCTGTGTGACCGTGATGGTGCCGGATCTGATGCAGCCGACGGAGGAGATCGCGCAGCTGTATGACAGAAAATGTGAGGATCTGCTGGAAGTCAGAGACTTGCTGATCGAGGGGAAGCTGTAATTTATACGCCTTCCCCCGTGGGGGAAGCCTTTTGGCAGCCGATTTTTTGCTTGCGTTTTCCTGCTGTTTGCTGTATACTTGGTTTCGGCGGTCCGATAGGATCGTACATTTGCGCTGTACTCCCGATTTGTAGGAGACGGCAGCAGGAGGAAAATTGAATATGAAAAACCGTACCAACGTCCGTTGGCTCACCCAGCTTGCGCTGCTGGTGGCCATTCTGCTTGTGTTGAACTACACGCCGCTGGGCTATCTGCAGATCGGCCCGCTGTCGGCGTCGCTGCTCACCGTGCCCGTGGCCATCGGCGCTATGACGATGAACCCTATGGCAGGTGCTATTCTGGGCGGTGTCTTTGGCGCAACCAGCTTTATTCAGGCTGTTGAGGGCAAGTCCGCCATGGGCGCAGCCCTGTTCCAGGTCAGCCCTGCGGGCACCTTTGTGGTCTGCTTTGTGGCCCGTGTGCTGATGGGACTGTGCACCGCGCTGATCTTCAACGCGCTGCGCAAGGCTATGCCCAAGAATGAGAAGCTGGCCTGCTTCCTGGGCGGCTTGTCCGCGCCGGTGCTGAACACCGTGTTCTTCATGGGCTTTCTGGTACTGATCTTCTATAACTGTGACTATGTGCAGAACCTGGCCAACACGCTGGGCGCACAGAATGCGTTTATGTTCATTGTGCTGCTGGTCGGCGTGCAGGCTATTTTTGAGTGGGTCCTCTGCTGCGTCGTTGCCGGTGCCGTGTCGCTGCCGGTACGGAAATATCTGAAGATGAATTAAAAAAACAGAGCGTTCTTCCCGGGATGGGAGGGACGCTCTGTGTTTTTTATAGAGCAGTAGGAGCCGCACATGTGCGGCCCGGAGGTGCACAGTGGGCGGATGCCGGCGGGAAAGCTGCGGGCCGGCAATGATTACACCGCCCCGTAAATCCCCTTTACGCTGACCTCGCCGGTAAAGACGCGGGTGTCGCCGATCTCGTCGCGGACGATGAGACGGCCCTCGTCGTCCACGTCAACGGCGGTTCCGGCGCCGCCGTCGTAGGTGACGCGGCGGCCCAGATTGACGCAGAGCGCCTTGTAGCGCTCGCGATAGGGGGCGAAGCCCTCGGCCTCGTAGGTGTAGAGCGCACGGTCAAAGCCGAAGTCGGTCATGTATTGAGCCAGCCACTCCGGGTCGGTGTCCATGTCCACGGACACGCCCTGCAGAGCCAAGCTGGTGCCGTGGGGCAGACCCGCGGCGTCGAAGTATTCCTGCGGCTGGGCCAGATTGATGCCGATGCCCACCACGATGCTGTGGCCGTCGGGGCCGACCTCGCACAGGATGCCGACGATTTTTTTGCCGTTCAGCAAAAGGTCGTTCGGCCATTTGATCTGGCAGTCGATGCGGTAGCGCTCGCGCAGGGCGTCGCAGACAGCCAGACTGGCAAACAGCGGCAGCGTGGCGGGCTGGACCAGATCGGTCCTGATGACGGCGGTGTAGTACAGGCCCTTGTGGGGCGCATCAAGCCAGCTGCGGCCAAGGCGGCCCCGCCCGGCGGTCTGGTGGGTGGTGTAGACCGCGCCGATGGGACCGAACTTGTCCAGATTATGCTTGGCCCAAAGGTTAGTACTGTCTACCTCGGGCAGGTAAATAACGCTCTCGTTCAAAATTCAGGCACCCTCTTCCAGGTAAAGCTGCATTTGCCGTTTTCAATCGTAATGACGCCGTAGCTGCCGCCGTCGCGCAGACTGCCGGGGTTGAACACCGTGGCCGCCGTGCCGACGCCGCGCACCAGCTCGCGCCGGTGGGTGTGGCCGAACAGCGCTACATCTGCGCCGCGCTCACCGGCACACTCGGCCAGGCGTTCACTGCCCATCTTGACGCCGTAGTGATGCCCGTGGGTGTAGAAGAAAAGCACCCCGCCGAAGGGGGCAAGCCCCTCGGACGGCTCGCTGTAGTTGACGTCGCAGTTGCCGGCCACGCGGTAGATGGGATAGGGCACCGGCTCCCTGCGCAGCTCCAGCGCGGCGTTCAGGTCGTACAGACCGTCACCGAGGTAGAACATGGCGTCGGCGGTCTCGTTTTGCAGCACCCACCGCAGGTCGCGCAGGCGGCCATGGACGTCGGAAATGACTAGAATTTTACACATAGAAATAGACTCCTGTTGAAAAAGGCTTCTCCCCTGGGGGAGAAGCTGCCGCCGCAGGCGGCTGATGAGGGGAGAGCTTGCGGAGGTATGGCCGTGAATGGGCGATGACGCAGGGCTGCCCCTCATCCGGCCTCGGGCGAGGCCTCGGCCACCTTCAGTCTCCGCGCGAAGGGCCGCCTACGGCAGTTGCGCTCCGACACGCGCCTGCGGGCGCAGCCCCAAGGAGGAAGGCTTTTTATTTTATAAGCTCTTTATATATTTCACCCTTACTAAACGGTGTCCCGGCGGCGGCCTGTTTGGCGGCGGCGGCGGGGGGCAGACCGCCCGCTTGCAGGGCGCGGGCGGCGGCGACGGCTTCTTCCAGGGTCGGCGCGGCGGCCTGCTCGACGGCGGCAGGGTCGGTACCGGCCAGAACCAGCACATACTCGCCGCGGGGGTCGTTGTCCTTATAAAAGGCCACGGCCTCGCCGAGAGTCGTCTTTTTGATCTCCTCGTGCAGCTTGGTCAGCTCACGGCAGAGCGAGACCGAGCGGTCCGCACCGAAGGCAGCGGCCAGGTCGTCCAGCGTGCCGCGCAGCTTGTGCGGGGCCTCGTAGAAGATCATCGTGCGGGTCTCGTTCTGCAAAAAGGCCAGCCGTTCGCGGCGGTCCCGCTTGGGGACGGGCAGAAAGCCCTCGAACACAAAGCGGGCCGTGGGCTGGCCGCTGGCCGCCAGCGCCGTGACGCAGGCCGATGCCGCCGGGATGGGCACGACCCTGATGCCGCGCTCGTGGGCCTCGCGGACGATCTGCTCGCCGGGGTCGCTGATGCAGGGCATACCGGCATCACTGCACAGGGCGCAATTCTCCCCGGCCTCGATGCGGTTCAGGATAGCCTCGCCGTGGTGGAGCGCGTGCTCATAGTAGCTGACCATCGGCTTTTTGAGGCCCAGATGGTTGAGCAGCCGCAGCGTGACGCGGGTGTCCTCAGCCGCGACGAAGTCCGCCAGGCCGAAGGTAGCCGCCACACGCGGCGGCATGTCATCCAGATTGCCGATAGGCGTGGCGACAAGATATAAAGTACCGGGCAATGTGAAAACCCCTAACATTTGTAGTATCAATACTATTATACCCGGAAGCGGGAGCACGTGCAAGAAGATAATGGGCAAAAAGGCGACAAAAGAACTTGTGCTTAATAAAATTACACGCAAAACAGCTAAAAGTGTGTGTGATTTTATTCTTGCGGGGTGGCATATTATCTGCTATAATAATTTCGAACACAATAGATACAAAAGTGTGTTTGATTTTATAATGAAAGCGGGTGAAACAGTGGATGTAAGAGCGCAAGTGAAAGAAATACTGGATGAAAACGGCGGTATTGCAAAGTCGGCAGATTTTGTCTCGGCGGGTATCCGCGCAACAGAGTTGGTCAACCTGTGTAATTTGGGGTATCTTACCCGTATAAGACATGGATATTACGAGATGGCGAAGGAGAGCAGTGTCTCAGAAGAACGAATGCTGGCGGTGCTGGTTCCGCAGGGAATTGTTTGCGTTGAATCGGCGCTGTTTCACTTTGGATACAGTGATTTCGCCCCACGCAAGTGGTCTATTGCCATCCCGCGCTCTATGTCACGGACAAAGCTGAAAATTGACACTTTTGCCATTCAACCCTACTATGTGCAGGAAAATCTATACGGGCTGGGAAAAACCGTGGGAAACTTTAATGGCGTTGCTCTGCCTGTATATGACAGGGAACGCACCATTTGCGACTGCTTTAAATATCGCAGCAGGTTGGACAATGAGCTGTTTGCCAAGGCTCTGAATGCGTATGTCAATGATACCAGTAAGGATTTGAAGAATCTATCGGAATACGCAAAACAACTGCGCGTCCACAAAAAGGTGACAGAATTAATGGAGGTGCTGCTCAATGGCTGATGTTGCTGCATCTGTACTGGCACGACTTAAAAACAAGGCGGCGGAAAGCGGAAGAAGTTATCAGCTTTGCTTGCAGCTCTTTTGCCAAGAGGAATTCCTGCGCCGTTTAGAAAAGTCGAAGTACGCGGAAAATCTGGTGCTCAAGGGTGGTTTATTTATCTATGCCCTTACTGATTTTGACAGCCGTGTGACGATGGACGTTGATTTTCTGCTCCGCAGGATTCCAAATACGCCGGAGCAGCTCAGAGCGGTGATGGAAGAAATCATTGCGGCACCAACAGAAAATGACTTTATCACGTTCGAAATCAAAAGCGTGGAGCCGATCTCCGTAGCGAAGAAGTATGCAGGCGTGGGTGCGTCACTGATTGCAAGAATCAAAAATACGAGAACACCGTTCAGTATTGATTTTGGCGTGGGGGATGTTATTGTTCCTGAGCAGGAAAAACGGAAAATTCCTACGCAGCTGGAGAATTTCCCGGCGCCGACAGTCAACACGTATTCGCTGGAAACGACGGTTGCCGAGAAAATCGATGCGATTTTGTCGCTTATGGAATTTTCCAGCAGAATGAAGGATTACTACGACATTTACTATCTTGCAAATCGATTTGATTTTGACGGTGCGACGCTGACGGAGGCACTGAAAAGGACATTTGCAAACCGTGGGCACAGCTTTACCGCCACGCAATTTGCGCAGGTGATAGAGTTTGCCGACGATGTGGCTATGCAAAAGAAATGGAAGGCGTTTTGCCGAAAGATTGACACAAAACCGGATGCGTTTGATGAAGTTTTAAAGATGATAAACAGATTTCTACGTGAACCATTTAAAGCAGCAATAAGTGACGACAATTTTGAGGAAAAATGGAACGCTACAGAAAATAAGTGGAAATAAAGAGGAAGCAAAATGATTAGAGCGGGTGTTTATGGAAAACTATATGAAATCGTTGCCGTATGGAGATAGAATATAGTTGATGAGAGAATAAAAAAGGAAAGACCTCTTTGCGAGGCCTTTCCTTTTTTATTCTCCGCTCCGCTCCCCAAACCCGTATTCGTGCTCCTTAACGGGCAGGGTGGTGACTTCAACGTTCTCAATGCGGGCCCAGCGGTTGCTGCGCTCGATGAGGGGGACAAGGGCGTCGAGGGCGGCACGCTCGCCCTGGGCCTCCAGCGTGACGCTGCCGTCCCAGTTGTTGGCGACCCAGCCGGTCAGGCCCAGATGCAGGGCTGCGACGCGGGCATAATAGCGGAAGCCTACGCCCTGCACTGTGCCGGTGAAGCGCCAGCGGCGGCGGATGGCGCTCATGCGTCGATGCCAGTGACGGTGTAATCCCTGGCCTCGACAGCGGTCTTGAGGTCGGCGTCGGCCACATCGTGGGTCAGGGACACAACGGCAGTGCCCTTCTCGTGGCTGACCTCGGCGCTCTGCACGCCGTCCAGGGCCTCCAATGCCTTCTTCACGGCGGCCTCGCAGTGGCCGCACATCATGCCTTCAATGTGAATCGTCTTTTTCATGGCAGTTCCCTCCGTTTGGGTGGTTTTATTTTCCGGGGCAGGCTGCACGGGGCAGCTGCCGGTGGGGCAGGGGATCTCGGGCGCAGACGCGCGGACCGGGGCTCTGCGCTTCGGCGGGGCATCGTGGGCGGCGCTGCGCGGGTCAAAGGTGTTCAGCCGCAGGGCGTTCGTGACGACGCAGACGCTGGACAGGCTCATGGCCGCGGAGGCAATCATCGGGTTCAGCGTGATGCCGAAGCCCGTGAACACGCCCGCCGCCAGCGGGATGCAGATGGCGTTGTAGAAGAACGCCCAGAACAGGTTCTGG
>ERZ827126.2314-NODE-2314-length-13940-cov-2.793878_pt1 | contig 13940 bp, 12 predicted proteins | sample MGYA00519780_ERZ827126 | MGnify/ENA primary metagenome ERZ827126 (study PRJEB31778, sample SAMEA3449262) | human gut metagenome | biome: human gut; feature: human-associated habitat; material: faeces | place: United Kingdom | collected 2010/2012 ...
ACAATCCTTCTATTTTTGTAATCATATAGGCAGTTTTTCCCTTCCATAAGAGAGGTGTCCGATGCGGGCGGATTTGATGCAAAATCTGTCGAACAAATTTATGAAAGCAGCGACAGAGAGTGACAAACTTTTTGGTGGAGAGAAGGTATGATAGAGCTGTACCCAACAAGCGGACAAGCCGGGACAAAGGAGGAGGAGTGAGGCAATGGCTGTGCAAATCCAAATCAGGGAGGAAACGGTGCAGGCGTGCCTGTCGGGGGAAATCGACCATCACAGCGCAGCGCAGATGCGGGAAAAGATTGATGAAAGCGTCATCCAATCCGGTGCAAAGACCCTGGTCCTTGACTTTTCTCTGGTCACCTTTATGGATTCTTCCGGTATCGGGCTGGTGATGGGGCGGTTTCGACTGATGCAGGAAAACGGGGGCGAGCTGGTCCTTCAAAACCTGCCTGCACCGCTGCGCAAGGTGATGAAGCTGGCAGGATTGGACAAGCTGGCAAAATTCCAGTAGTTTTTCACAGAGCAAACAGCGGTATGTGGAAAACAAGCCGTACCAATGGAGGTTTTGTGATGAAGGCAATGAATACGATGCGTTTGTGCTTCGATTCGCGATCCTGCAACGAGGCATTTGCGAGGACAGCGGTGGCAGCATTTCTGTGTGGGCTGGACCCGACGGTGGAGGAGCTGAGTGATGTAAAAACAGCGGTTTCGGAGGCAGTGACCAACTGCATCGTCCACGGCTACCGCAGCAGGATCGACAAGGTGTATCTGACGGCAACCATTGGAATCAAGCCAAAGGACACCGCTCCCTGGGTGGTCATCCGTATCCGGGACAAAGGCTGCGGGATCGAGGATGTACATAAGGCGATGGAGCCGCTGTTTACCACAGCGCCCGAGGAGGAGCGCGCCGGTCTGGGCTTTGCTGTGATGGAAAGTCTGATGGACCGGGTGAAGGTCGTTTCCCATCCGGGCAAGGGGACGACGGTGACGCTGGAAAAACGGATTGTATCCAAGGCAGGAGAAGGTGATGCCCATCGTTGAGCAGCTGCAAGCCGACAGGGAAAAACAGCTCGAGCGCCAGAAAACCATCGAGGAAAACATCGGGCTGGTACACGCCTGCGCCCATCGGTTTCAGGGAAAGGGCATCGAGTACGACGATTTGTTCCAGGCAGGGTGCATGGGTCTGGTGAAGGCGACCGATGCCTTTGACACCGGGCGAGGGGTGCGCTTTTCCACCTATGCGGTGCCGGTAATCTTAGGGGAGATGCGCCGGCTGTTCCGGGACGGCGGGACCGTCAAGGTCAGCCGCAGCTTAAAGGAGCTGGGGATGAAGCTCAACCGCTGCCGAGAACAGTTTGCCCGGGAGCACGGGCGGGAAGCGACCATCACAGAGCTGGCGCAGCAGCTGCAGGTGACCCAGGAGGCGGTGGTGGAGGCACTGGGAGCCAACAGTCCGCCGGTTTCACTGACCAGCAGCGAGGACAGCTCGGAGGTGGATTTGCCGGTTTCTTCACCGGAGGAGCTGTTGTCGGACATCCTTTCGCTGCGGCAGATGCTCGAGCGCCTGGAGGAGCGGGACCAAAAGCTGATTCAGTTTCGATATTTTCAGAATATGACCCAGGTGCAGACAGCGCAGCGGCTGGAGATGACCCAGGTGCAGGTTTCCCGCAGAGAAAAGAAAATTCTGTTGTGGCTGCGCGGTCAGCTGGTATAAAATGCCTACGCCAACAGCAAACCCATCAAAATTATTTTGACATCCGGTTCCATTGCAAAAGGAGATTCATCCGCCCTTTTAAAATGGCATGATTCTGATACTCTCAACCCAAAAGGAGGAAGGCAGCGCATTGCGCTTTGCCTCCCTCCTTTTGGGTTTTTTGTTTTATTTTGCATCCAGCCAGCTTTTGCCGCAGCCGACGTCGGCTTTGAGCAGCACCGAAAGCTGTACTGCGTTTTGCATCTCTTCCACCAGCAGGTGTTTGACCTGCTCAAGCTCGTGCAGAGGCGCTTCGACAATCAGCTCGTCGTGTACCTGCAAAATCAGCCGGGCAGAAAGCTGCTCAGCCTTCAGCCGCCGGTAGACCTTGATCATGGCAATCTTGATGATGTCGGCAGCGGTGCCCTGAATCGGGGTATTCATAGCGACCCGCTTGCCGAAGTTGACGATATTTTTGTTGGTCGAGTGGATTTCCGGCAGTGCGCGGCGGCGTCCGAACATCGTTTCGATATAGCCGTGCTGCTGGGCAAATTCCACCGTTTCTTCCATATAGCGGCGCACACCGCTAAAGGTGTCCAGGTAGTTTTTGATGTAGCGGTCGGCTTCTGCGACGCTGACACCGATGTCCTGTGAAAGGGAGAAGGCACCGATGCCGTAGACAATACCAAAGTTGACCGCCTTTGCCTTGCGGCGCATCTCCGGGGTGACAAACAGCGGCGGCATATCGAACACCTGTGCGGCGGTGTTGGTATGGATGTCCTCGTCGGAGTTGAAGGCGGCAATCATGTTCTCGTCCTGCGAGATGTGCGCCAGTACCCGCAGCTCGATCTGGGAGTAGTCGGCCGAGAAGAAGAGGCAATCCGTATTGTCCGGGATAAATGCCTTACGGATCTCACGGCCCAGATCGTCCCGTACCGGAATGTTTTGCAGGTTCGGATTGGTAGAGCTGAGGCGTCCGGTAGATGTTACCGCTTGGTTGAAAGAGGTATGTATCTTTCCGGTCTGCGGATTGATCAACTCGGGTAGAGCGTCGATATAGGTACTTAATAATTTTTTAAGTCCGCGGTATTCAAGAAGCTTGCCGATGATGGGATGTTTGCTGCGAAGTTTCTCCAATACATCCTCGCTGGTACTGTAACCGCCAGTTTTGGTCTTCTTCGCTTTCTCGTCCAGCTTCAAGCGGTCGAAAAGGATTTCGCCGACCTGTTTCGTGGAGTTGATGTTGAATTCCGTGCCGGCCAGCTCGTAAACCTCTTGCTCCAGTTTGTTCATGGAGGCGGTAAGTTCCCCCGAAGATTGCTTAAGCGCTACCGTATCCAGCGTGACGCCGGTGGCCTCCATTTCCGCTAATACATATATTAATGGCATCTCGATCGTGGTGAAGAGGGATTCCAGTCCTTCCTTCTTTAACTCGGGCGCGAAATAATTCTTTAGCTTGAGCGTGATGTCCGCGTCCTCGGCGGCGTATTCGGCGATTTGCTCCACGGGTACGTTTCGCATCGATAACTGGTTCTTTCCTTTTGGGCCGATCAGTTCCTCGATGTGGACGGTCTGGTACTTGAGGTAGGTCTCCGCTAGGTAATCCATTCCGTGCCGCAATTCCGGATTCAGCAGGTAATGGGCGATCATCGTATCGAACAGAGGACCGGCTACCTTCACGTTGTATTTACGAAGTACCAAAATATCGAATTTGATGTTTTGCCCGATCTTTAATGATTTCGGATTTTGCAGGGCAGGGGAGAAGCGTTCCACTACTTTCGCCGCCTCTACTGAGTTGGCGGGAACAGGGACATACCAAGCCTCGTTTTCTTTCACGGCGAACGACATTCCGACCAATCCGGCTTTCAAGGGATCGATACCGTCGGTTTCCGTGTCAAAGGCGAAAAATTCTTGACCCAATAAAAAGCGGGCTAAATCGGCTTGTTTTTCCTCTGTATCAGTTAAATAATAGTTATGGGGGGTGGACTTTAAGTCCGTGAGAATCGATTTTTTGGGCTCTTCCGTACTCTCGGGCGTAAAAATCGCGAACAAATCGCCTTGAACGGGACCTTTCGGAGCGGCTTTGACCGGCTCAGAACTTAGTTTGTTAATAAATGTTCTAAATTCCAATTCTGTGTAAATCTCAGTCAGCCGCTCTTCGTTTGGCTTTTCACGAATGCAACGGGCGGCATCGAACTTGATAGGGACATCCGTCTTGATCGTCGCCAAGAATTTGGAGAAACGGATTTGCTCGGCGTTCTCCTCCACCTTCTTCTTTTGCGCGCCTTTCAACTTATCAGTGTTCGCTAACAGGTTCTCGATACTTCCGAATTCGGTCAGTAGTTTTTGAGCGGTCTTCTCGCCGACACCCGGACAGCCGGGGATATTATCGGAAGCGTCGCCCATCAGTCCCAGCAAGTCGATCACTTGCTCCGTACTCGTGAGGCCGTACTTGTTTAAGACCTCGGGCACGCCCATGATCTCGTAATCGCCTCCGAATTTCGGACGATACATAAATATATGTTCGGACACCAATTGGCCGTAATCTTTATCCGGCGTCATCATGTACACCTCGAAGCCTTCCTTCTCCGCCTGTTTGGACACGGTGCCGATCACATCGTCCGCCTCGTAGCGGGGTACTTCCAGAATCGGAATATTGTAAGCCTCTATGATTTCTTTAATGATAGGGACGGATTGACGGATCACTTCCGGCGTCTCTTCCCGTTGTGCCTTGTATTGCTCGAAGGCCTCATGGCGGAAGGTCGGTCCCTTCGGGTCAAAGGCCACCGCTATATGAGTCGGGTTCTCACGTTTTAATACATCCTCCAGACTGTTGATAAAACCGAAAATGGCGGAGGTATTCACACCCTTGGAGTTGATACGCGGATTCTTGATGAAGGCGTAATAGGAGCGATAAATTAACGCATACGCATCTATAAGGAATAACTTCATTACTTTTAACACGTTTTAGTGGGACAAAATCTGGGTAAATGTACGAAAAAACTCGCTTACTCGATAGTTTTTGTTACTTTTGCGAATCTTTGCATGGAATTATGGATGAAAGAAGGAAAATAGAAGAACCGGTTTCCGCTGAATTTGAACGTTTCAATAAGGATTTCGAGGCATCTCTACGCAGCGAGACGACCCGGTTACAATCGGCTATCGACGTTATACTGAATTCTACCGGGAAGCATGTGCGTCCGTTATTGGTGCTCCTTACCGCCAAGGTCTGTGGACAGGTTACGGATAACACGATCAATTCCGCTGTTTTGCTGGAGCTTTTGCATACCGCTACATTGATTCACGATGACGTGATCGATGAGACGAAGCAACGTCGTGGCGTTCCCTCATTGAACGCTATCTTCGATAACCGTATTTCCGTGTTGGTAGGTGATTATGTGCTTTCTACCGCTTTGATCCGTTCCATACAAACCGGCGATTTGCGGATTGTCGGGATTATCTCTAATTTAGGCAGAGACTTGTCCGAAGGTGAGATCAAGCAATTGGAGACCGCCGAGGAGAGTATCTTAGACGAGAATTGTTATCTGCAAGTTATCAAGAAGAAGACGGCTACCTTGCTTTCCGCTTGCACGGAGATTGGGGCCATTTCATCGGGCGCCTCTGCGGAGGTGATCGCTCTTTGCCGTGAGTTTGGCGAGTATCTGGGGTATTGCTTCCAGATCAAGGATGATATCTTTGATTATTTCAAGGAGGCGAATATCGGTAAGCCGACGGGAAATGACATTCGTGAGGGTAAGGTTACGCTTCCATTATTATATGCCTTGCGGCAGGGTAGGGAAGAGGAGGCCGCCCGTTATTTGGATATGATTTTACGGAAAGATTTCGCGGCGGAGAATGTCGATTCCTTGATCGAGTTCGCCAAGGCGAATGGTGGAATCGAATATGCCGAGGCCCGCATGAAGGAATATCATGATAAGGCGGTCGATGTTCTTTTGAGATTGCCAGAGTCTGAGGCACGGACATCCTTGATCCAGCTGGCCGATTATATCATGACTCGCTCCAAATAGAAATTCCTTTATCTATTAGTTGTAGAGAGATGGCTCTTGTTAGTAAAAAAGTAAGTATGCTTCAATAGCCAATGAAGTTAACTTACTTGACGAAGTCAGTTAACTTCGATGCCAAGGTAAGTTAACTGACTTTGAGAGTGCTTACCGGACACAGGATTCTAAGCCATCTGCGCCCGGTTTATTAGAATGGACTATTTCCCGAGTCGTTTTTCTATATCACCGACCAGACTGCTCGCTCCTATACGGAACAAATCTTTGTTAAGCCATTCATCGCCTAGTATCTCCTTTACGATCGTATAATATCGAACTGCGTCTTCCGCCGTGCGTACGCCTCCGGAGATCTTGATGCCAACCTTATTTCCGGTGATGGAATGGTAGGTTTTGATGGCCTTGCACATGGTATAGGCGGCCTCGAAAGTGGCTCCCGGGTATCCTTTGCCGGTAGAGGTCTTGATGAAGTCCGCGCCGGAATACATGGCTAGGATGGATGCTTTTTGGATGTTCTCCGTTGTGACTAAAGCTCCGGTCTCTAAGATTACCTTTAAATGGGCGTGGCGACAGCTCTCCTTGATCTCTTGCAATTCCTCGGTCAATTCCTCGAAATTGTCTTCCATGAAATAGCCTAGGTTCATGACAACGTCGATTTCATCGGCTCCTTGCATGACGGCCATGGCCGTTTCGGCGATCTTGACTTCCGTAAATGTCTGTGAGGAAGGAAAACCTCCGGCAACCGACGCAATCTTAACCTCTTGCGCAGTAAGTGCCTGCTTAACCGTTTCCACGAATAGGGGATAGACGCAAATAGCGGCTACGTTCGGGACATCCGGACGAGTTCCCTCGAAATCATTTACCGTGTCTACCATCTTCCAGATACTTTCTTTGGTATCCAGGCTGGTTAATGAGGTCAAGTCGATGCAACCATGAATCGTTTTCAATACTTCCGGTGTAAAGTTCTCTTGGAAATGTTTCTCTAAAAGAGCGTTTACAGCCTCACTGGTCTGGGTATCCGGCAGGGCCGACTCAAACTTATTGAAAGCTTCATGATAACGGTCTATCTGTACGGAATTTGATTCGTGTTCATGTTCATGATGATGATCATGTCCACATTCGCAATCGTGATGATGTGCCATATGCTTATAGTTTTTGATTGTTTATATGTCGTTCTTTATCTCGGTCTGTTTTCTTTTGGAGATTCTTCTCGAAAGCGGCGGTAAGATCTACTCCGGTCTGGTTGGCCAGACAGAGCAATACCCATAACACATCCGCCATTTCATCGCCTAAATCCCGGTGTTTGTCACTTTCCTTGAAAGACTGCTCACCGTAGGTACGTGCCATGATCCGGGCTAGCTCGCCCACTTCCTCGGTGAGGATGGTCATATTGGTAAGCTCATTGAAATAACGGACCCCATAGGTCTTGATCCAAGAGTCTACCATTTGCTGGGCTTGTTGTAAGGTTATATCTGCCATACTTATTCTTTATTTTGAGAGTCGATAATAATAGTAACCGGCCCGTCGTTTAAAAGTTCAATTTTCATATCAGCTCCGAATGTTCCGGTTTGTACAGGTTTTCCGAGTTGAAGCCCTACCTCTTCGCAAAAAGCTTTATACATCGGAATGGCGATATCCGGTTTAGACGCTTTTAAGTAGGAGGGGCGGTTCCCTTTTTTCGTAGAGGCGTGTAAGGTAAATTGGCTGACAACCATGATCTCGCCTCCCGCTTCGATAACCGAGCGGTTCATGACCCCGTTTTCATCGTCAAATATGCGTAGGTTGGTGATCTTTTTTGCCAACCATTCAATGTCTTCTTGCGTATCCTTGTCCTCGATACCGACTAATACCAATAGCCCCTTTCCAATTTTGGACTTAAGCTGTCCGTCTATCGTGACGGAAGCGTGCTGCACACGTTGTGTAACTGTTCTCATCTTGTTCGCTTTTGTTCTATTTTTGTTCGCTTTCTGTTCGCTTTCCATCCAGTCCCTCTTGTAGTGCCTTGGCTTTCGCCTCGCCAATCACGGATTTCAGTTCCTCGAAGCTTGCTTCCTTGATTCGTTTTACGCTTTTAAAGTGACGTAAAAGTAATACTTTTGTCTTTTCACCGATACCCTTAATGGTGTCTAATTCGGATTTTGTCTGGGTCTTACTTCGTTTATCCTTGTGGAAAGTGATGGCGAAACGGTGTACCTCGTCTTGTATCCGGGTAAGCAGATGGAATAGCGGACTGTCCAAACGCATGCCAACGGTTACGGGTGGGAACCCGAATAATAACTCCGAGGTCCGGTGCTTACCATCTTTCGCTAGTCCGGCGATTGGAATGGACAAGCCTAATTCATCTTCTACCACCGAGCGAACCACTTCCATTTGCCCCTTTCCACCGTCTGTTATAATTAAGTCGGGTAGGGGAGATCGCTCCTCGATTGCCCGCCCGTAACGCCTACGGACAACTTCTTTCATAGAGGCGTAATCATCCGGACCGACTACGGTCTTTATATTGTATTTACGATACTCCTGCTTGGACGGTTTTCCCATCTTGAATACCACGCAAGCCGCTACCGCATCGCTTCCCTGTATGTTTGAATTATCGAAACATTCGATATGAGCAGGCAATTTCTCCAGATGCAAGGCCTCTTGGATCTCTTTCAAGATACGGGTATTCCGTTGTTCCGGATTCAACTTTTCCGCTTGCTTCAAGCGGTCAACCTTAAACTGCTTGACGTTCATCTCGGATAAATCGAGCAGTTTCTTTTTATCCCCTCTTTGGGGAATGGTGAAGGTGACATTCTCTAGTTGCATATCCAGCTTGAAAGGCACGATAATCTCCCGGGCGGTGCTTTTAAAACGATTCCGCATCTCGATAATACCGAGGCTTAACAATTCCTCCTTACTCTCGTCCAATCGTTTTTTATACTCGAATGTATAGGCTTGTACGATCGCCCCGTTTCCGATATGCATAAAGTTCACATAAGCGGAATGGTCATTCTCTATGATCGTGAATACATCTATATTATGTAGCATCGGGGTTACGACCGTAGATTTAGAACGGTAGTTCTCGATGACTTCGTATTTTTCCTTGATCTTTTGCGCTTCCTCAAACTTGAGCTCGGCAGCGAGCGATTGCATCTCCTCATAGAGGTGTTTGCTGATTTGCGAGATGTTGCCTCGCAGAATCTCTTTGATCTCGGAAATATTTTGCTGGTATTCTTCCAATGATTGCAAGCCTTCACAAGGCCCTTTACAACGCTTGATATGGTATTCCAGACAAACCTTATAGCGTCCTTGTGCGATGGATTCGGGAGTGAGGGGATATTTACAAGTGCGTAAAGGGTAAAGTTCCTTTAGCATTTGTAGCATCACTTTCGCCGTGAACAAAGAGGGATAAGGACCGTAATATTGTGATCCGTCCCGAACGATGTTCCGGGTTTGGAAAACCCGGGGAAAGTACTCGTTCTTTACCACGATGGAAGGGTAGGTTTTGTCGTCCTTCAATAATACGTTATAGCGGGGACGATACTGTTTGATGAGGTTGTTTTCCAGTAGTAACGCGTCTTCTTCCGTATCGACGACTATATATTTGATATCCCGGATTTGCTTGACTAACACACGGGTCTTATTGCTGTCATGTACCTTGTTGAAATAAGAGGATACCCGTCGTTTTAGGTTCTTCGCCTTGCCGACGTATATAATCGTTCCGTTTTCATCGAAATACTGGTAGCATCCCGGCTTTTCCGGAATGACCGATAGGATCGTCTTGATATGTTCGTCTTTATCGGCTATCATACGAATAGGGAAGTAAATTGGAATGTCTCGCTATTGAACAAACCTTTGTTGCTAAGTTTTAAGGATGGGATCGCCAGCAATCCCATAAAAGAAAGCGTCATTTGTAATGAATCCATCGGGGATTTTAATCGCTTGATCTTTTCCTCGATCTCTTCGTAACGGCGGCTCGTCTCTTCCAATGATTCGTCGCTCATCAATCCCGCTACCGGCAAGGACAGGAGAGTGACTTCGTCCATGCAGCTCACGGCGATTCCTCCTTTCGCTTTTATGACCACATTGATCGCTTGCATAAGCTCGAAATCGGTTACGCCTATAGCGATGATGTTATGGCTATCGTGGGAGATACTTTGAGCGATGGCACCGAGCTTGAGCCCTGTTCCTTTTATAAAGGTAATAGCGGGAGGAGCCGTTTGATAGCGATTTAGAATAACGAGTTTTAAAATGTCTCGTTCTGTATCCGATTCTACAAATCCATCGAATGTATGTACAGGATATAGTTCTTCTTTCGTGATTAATTCGCTGTCTTCGCAAACAATGACACGCATCTGTTCCCCTTTCGCTTTTACCGCTAGCTTTTCTAATGTGATCGGTTTCGTGTGGAAATTATTACGATGTATAGGCTTTTGGAGTGGAAGCGTGCATTTTTCCCCATCGTATACACAGGTTCCTTGTATATAGGTTGCCTGTATGGTTAGATCCTTTAAATTGTTTACTTGGATAAAATCGGCGGAGTCTCCCTCTCGTAAGAAACCTGCGGGGATTTTATAGTGCATGGCCGGATTATAGGAAGCGGCCCGTAATACATCATATAGATCATATCCTAAATCCAGCGATTTTTTTACCATCCTATTTATGTGTCCTTTGTTTAAAAACGAAGGATGCGCGTCATCCGTACAGAACATGATTTGTTCGGGATACTCTTTCAATAGCGGATGAAGTGCGTCAAAGTTTTTCGCCGCGCTTCCTTCCCGAATAAGAACATGCATCCCAAGCTCACATTTCTCACGGCCTTTTTCTAGATAGATGGTTTCATGATCGGTGGAAATACCAGACTCGATATATGCCTTTAGCTTGGGACCTGTCGCTAGGGGATAATGTCCGTCTATGGGTTTACCCGCTTGTTTCGCGGCTTCTATTTTGCGCATAACTTCCGGATCTTTATTTAAGACTCCGGGGTAATTCATCATCTCTGCCAAGAAGTGTAGATCCTCTCGTTCCAACAAACGAGCGGTTTCGTCTGCGTCTATGATCGCACCGGAGGTTTCCATAATCGTAGCCGGTACGCAAGATGGGACACCGAACCATGTGTAGAAAGGAATCCCTTTCGCGTTGTCGAGCATATATTCGACTCCTTCGGTACCCATTACATTCGCTATCTCATGAGGGTCCGCCACGGCACCGATACTGCCATGGCGTACGGCTGCGTGAATGAATGCCGCAGGGGTTACCATGCTACTCTCTATATGGACATGCGCGTCAATAAAGCCGGGGAGGAGGTAAGATCCCTCATCTTGTCCGGTAGGGGTTACCTTTCCGATATGCCCGTTTAGGATTGAAATCTCTGCCCCGAAGGTGCGCCTGTTGATTATATCTACCAGATTTCCTCGTATAACCAGTGTTTTAGCTTCATTCATTTGAATATCTCCTTTAATATGTTTCACGTGGAACATTTCGTGTTTTATCTTCCGAGCAGTACCAAAAGGATGTTGATGTCGCTAGGGGAAATACCCGGGATGCGGCTCGCTTGAGCGATCGTGTCGGGATCTATCCGGGTCAATTTCTGGCGGGCTTCCGTAGATAAAGACTGGATAGAATTGTAATCGAATTTACCCTTGATCCGGATATTCTCTAAACGGTTTATCTTATCCGCTATGATTTGTTCTCGCTTGATGTAGCCGCTATACTTAATCAATATCTCAGCGGCCTCGATGATCTCTTCCTTACGAGAGGCCGGGACTTTGTCCAGCTCCGCACGAAGGGCCGGAACTAGATCTGCGAGGTTTTCCAATGTAGTCTGCGGACGGAGTACGACATCGAATAATTTGCAACCATGGGATAGGGGGGCTGTACCCAGTTTCTCCAAACCGCTGTTTATATATTGAGGCTTTACGGAGTAGGTCTCCGCAAAACGAATGATAGCGTCACGGCTCTCTTTTTTCTCTCGCAGTAAATCGTAGCGGTCTTGTTTGGCCAATCCCATTTGGTAGGATTTCTCGGTGAGTCGCATATCCGCGTCGTCTTGGCGTAGTAAGATGCGGTATTCCGCACGAGAGGTGAACATACGATAAGGCTCGTCCACGCCTTTGGTTACCAAATCGTCGATAAGGACACCGATATAAGCCTCGTCTCTTCCGAGGATAAAAGGTTGTCCGCCGTGGCAATTGATGTGGGCGTTGATACCCGCTACCAAACCTTGTCCGCCGGCTTCCTCGTATCCGGTAGTCCCGTTGATCTGTCCGGCGAAGAAAAGATTTCGGATTTGTTTGGTCTCCAAATTGTGTCTTAGCTGAGTCGGGTCGAAGAAATCGTATTCAATCGCATATCCGGGACGATAGATTTGCACGTCACGGAAAGCGGGGATCGCTTGGAGCGCACGAAGCTGGATATCCAAGGGTAGGGAAGAGGAGAAGCCATTTAGGTAGTATTCCTGCGTGGTCTCGCCTTCCGGCTCTAGGAATAGTTGATGCTGCGTCTTGTCGGCGAACGTCACGATTTTCGTTTCGATGCTGGGACAATAACGGGGACCGATACTTTTGATCTGTCCATTATAAAGAGGAGAGTCGGGGAGACCTTCCCGTAATATATCGTGGCAAGCCTCGTTCGTAAAGGTAGTCCAGCAACTCAATTGTTTTAATTTACGATGACTGGTATCCATGTAAGAGAACTTATGGAAATCGTTTTCCCCCGGTTGTTCCTCCATTTCATCGAAGTGAACGCTCCGGCCATCGATACGGACCGGTGTTCCGGTTTTCATGCGATCTGTTTGGATACCTAAAGAGATAAGTTGCTCGGTAAGTCCGGTCGCCGCAGGCTCGGCGATACGTCCGCCCCGTATCTGGGTTCTTCCGATATGAAGCAGGCCGTTTAGGAAGGTCCCGTTCGTAAGCACCACCGCTCCGGCACGGAATACGACATTCATTCCCGTACGGACGCCGCAGACTTGTCCATGCTCGATAATCAGTTCTTGAACCATATCCTGCCAGATGGATAGATTCGGCATATTCTCCAGTATGCCCCGCCAGCAATCGATAAAACGGGCACGGTCGCTTTGGGCACGCGGGCTCCACATGGCCGGTCCTTTGCTACGGTTTAACATACGGAATTGGATAGCGGTCTGGTCGGTCACGATTCCCATATATCCGCCTAGCGCATCGATCTCTCGTACGATCTGTCCTTTGGCGATTCCCCCGACTGCCGGGTTACAACTCATCTGGGCGATCTTGTTCATGTCCATCGTGATCAAAAGCGTCTTTGATCCTAGATTCGCCGCGGCGGCGGCGGCTTCACAGCCGGCATGTCCTGCGCCTACTACTATTACGTCGTAATTGAAAGTCATTTTTATTCCCTTTTATTTTACGCGAAGATAGTGAGTGTTCGTGAAAGAATTCGTTTATATTTGTATAATAAATACATACATTGTTTTCAGGTTTAACGAACTAAAGATTTAAGCTGCTATGAATTCTATTCAATGCCGTATCCTTGTTTTTCTGGTTTTACTGACCTCTTGCTTCAGTCCGGTTTGTGGGAAAGATAAGAAACCTCGTCAAGCGATCGAGAAGTTATCGATCGATGGTCCCTATCTATTGAAAGCCGATGATGGTAGTATGCGTGCGATATCTGTAGACGGGAAAGGCCGGTTATTGGATAAGCATTATAAAAGTATACCTACCACCTTTTCATTCGAGGTGTTTTCCGATAACGGGGAGAGATTGTTTCCGGTAACCATACACTCCGTCTCTCGTCCGAAATGGAAAGATGTGCAACCAGAGAAGACGTTTGTTCTTTCAGATCCACATGCGAACTGGTCTTGTTTCGCCTCCCTGTTAAAGGCGGGAAAAGTGATCGATGCGGACTATAATTGGATTTTCGGGGCCAACCAATTGGTGATAATCGGTGACGTCTTTGACCGGGGCGTGGATGTACTCCCTATCTATTGGTTGATCTACAAATTGGAGAAAGAAGCGGAAGATGCCGGTGGAAAAGTGACTTTCTTAATCGGAAATCATGAGACTATGGTTCTGGGAAATGATTTGCGATATACGAAGAAGAAATATACTCAATTGGCGGATACTTTAGGAATGACCTATCCGGAGCTTTGGCAGAAAAGCGAGTTGGGACATTGGTTGAAAACTCGTAACTCTATACAAGTGGTCGGAGATAACCTGTTTGTCCATGCTGGGTTGAGCAAGGAGTTTTTAGACCGGAATTACGATATCCCTACCGTG
>ERZ827126.2324-NODE-2324-length-13898-cov-2.787040_pt1 | contig 13898 bp, 10 predicted proteins | sample MGYA00519780_ERZ827126 | MGnify/ENA primary metagenome ERZ827126 (study PRJEB31778, sample SAMEA3449262) | human gut metagenome | biome: human gut; feature: human-associated habitat; material: faeces | place: United Kingdom | collected 2010/2012 ...
ACGCTGCAGGACAAGCTCCGGGAAAAAGATGTGCCGCCTGAAATTTCAAGTCTGGAGTTTATCCGCGACCTGATTACGGCGGTGCCGACTTCTGCCAATGTAAAATATTATGCCGGGATCGTTGCGGAAAAATCCACACTGCGCAAGCTGATTCGGCTGTATCAGATCTGCAACAGTAAGTCCTAACTTCTGCATGGCATCTGCAATTTCTTCATCCCGAATGACCGGAATAATCTGTTTTTTTCCGTTCCAATTATCAAACTTTTCTCCGTCTTCTGAAATCAGCATTGCCTGACTTGTCTCAATCTGGTCATTTTTAGAAAGATGAATATTTTCTTCATCCTGTTCCAGATAGCGTACTGCTGAATAATAGAAATAAAGTTTCTCATCTTTTTCAATTGCACTTCCAGAAAAAACACCATTTCTGTCATAAGATTTTGTCGGAAATAATGCAATTTTCTTATGTTCCCAATGCACTAAATCTTCACTTACCGCATGCCCCCAGTGCATTGTTCCCCATATTGGAGCATAAGGAAAATGCTGGTAAAATAAATGATACTTTCCTTTGTAATAAATAAAACCATTTGGGTCATTTATCCAGTTGACTGGGGATTTTAAATGTAATACATCCTGTTTCATAAATTTTTTCCTTTCTACTATCTCTTCTTATTTTTTTGTTATTTTTGTCACTTCTTTCGTTAAAAGTAACCGGTTACTCTATAACTTGATATTAACTACTTACGTTACAAAAGTCAATAAAAATAAATAATAAAATGCCGAGGCATTCTGCCCCGACATTTAAAGCATTTCAGCTTTTATTTATTATTTTTATTTATCATTTTTATTTATTAAAGTCCAATTCCAAGTCCAATTAAATGCATAATCAGGGCACAAATCCATGCCACTGCACATTGCCAGAATACAACTCCAAGCGCCCATTTTCCACCAAGTTCACGACGAATAGACGCAATTGCCGCTACACATGGCGTATACAGCAGACTAAATACCAGAAGAGAAGCTGCGGAAAGTGGAGAAAGTGCCCCCTCAATTCCGCTGGCAAAGAGCACTTCTAAGGTTGATACCACACTTTCTTTTGCCATAAATCCACTGATTAATGCAGTACAGATTTTCCAGTCTCCAAGACCAACCGGTTTGAAAATCGGAACCAAAAATCCTGCTACCATAGCAAGAATACTATCTGCGGAATCTTTTACCATATTTAAATGTAAATCGAAACTCTGCAAGAACCAAACTACAATTGTTGCAAGCAGAATAACCGAAAATGCTCTTTGTAAGAAATCTTTCGCTTTTTCCCATAAAAGCTGTCCCACATTCTTTGCTCCCGGCAGACGATAGTTTGGAAGTTCCATTACAAACGGTACCGGTTCGCCTTTAAATAACGTATTTTTATAAAGACAGGCAGCCAGAATTCCAACCAAAATGCCAAGCAAATATAAACCTGCCATAATGAGTCCGCCCTGTTTTTGGAAAAATACACTTACAAAAAATGCATAAATCGGGAGTTTTGCCGTACAGCTCATAAATGGTGTTAAAAGAATCGTCATTTTACGGTCACGTTCACTTGTCAGTGTTCTCGTTGCCATAACTGCCGGAACGGTACATCCGAAACCGATTAGCATTGGCACAATACTTCGTCCGGAAAGACCGATTTTCCTTAACAACTTATCCATCACAAATGCAACACGTGCAATGTATCCGCTATCCTCCATCAAAGATAAAAAGAAAAATAAAGTTACGATAATCGGAAGAAAACTTAATACACTTCCAACACCGTTAAAAATGCCATCTATTACAAGGCTGTGCACTGCACTGTTTACATGCGCCACAGTCATTGCTGAGCCCACTGCTTCTGAAATCTTATCAATGCCAAATTCCAAAATGCCCTGAAGCCATGCTCCGATTACATTAAAGGTCAAATAGAAGACTAATACCATAATTCCGATAAAGCATGGAATTGCAGTATATTTTCCGGTCAGAATTTTATCAATCTTTTCACTTCGAATACGTTCTTTGCTCTCTTTTGGTTTTACAACTGTCTTCTCACACAGTCGTTCAATAAAGTCAAACCGCATATCTGCAATTGCCGCACTTCGATCGAGTCCTCGCTCGGTCTCCATCTGCTGTACAATATGTTCGAGCATTTCCATTTCATTTTCATCTAATTTCAGCTGTTCCAGAATCAGATTGTCACCTTCGATTGCTTTTGTTGCAGCAAATCGTACTGGAATTTCGGCTTTTTGTGCATGGTCCTCAATTAAATGAATCACCGCATGAATACAACGGTGCACTGCACCATCATGGTCATTTTTATCACAAAAATCCTGACGAAGCGGACGTTCCTGATACTTTGCAATATGAATCGCATGTTCGACTAATTCACTGACCCCTTCATTTTTTGCTGCCGAAATCGGAATGACCGGAACTCCAAGCAGAGCTTCCATTTCATTTACATCAATGGAACCCTGATTTCCAATAACTTCATCCATCATATTTAAGGCAACGACCATCGGCACATCCATCTCAAGTAACTGCATCGTTAAATACAGATTTCTATGGATATTTGTCGCATCCACAATGTTAATAATTGCTTTCGGCTTTTCATTTAATACAAAATTTCGTGAAACAATTTCCTCACTGCTATATGGAGACATCGAGTAAATTCCAGGAAGATCTGTCACATCTGTATTGGAATACCCCTTAATTGAGCCATCTTTTCTATCAACCGTAACTCCCGGGAAATTTCCAACATGCTGATTCGAACCGGTCAACTGATTAAATAAAGTTGTTTTTCCACAGTTCTGATTTCCTACTAATGCATAGGTCAATGTAGTTCCTTCCGGAAGAGGATTTTCGCTTTCTTTAGAATGATACTTTCCATCTTCACCAAGCCCCGGATGTTCAGATGGTTTTAAATACTCTTTTCCTTCGTGTGCACGACTTCTCTTTTTAATCGGCTCAATCTCAATCTGGTCTGCCTCCGCCAGACGAAGTGTCAGTTCATATCCATGAACCTGAAGTTCCATCGGGTCGCCCATCGGTGCAAGTTTTACAACTGTGACTTCTGCCCCCGGAATCATTCCCATGTCAAGAAAATGCTGACGAAGTGCTCCCGAACCACCAACGGTTTTGATGGCAGCACTCTCTCCGATTTCAAGTTCTTTGAGCGTCATTCTCTAATCTCCCTTCTCTTATGTTTTTTGTTCTTTTATTTCTTTACTTTATAGTTTATCTTTCAGTAGAAGATATTTTGGATTTTTTAACAGGCTTTTTCAGCCTGTTTTATTTACAAACCATTGTTTTTCTAAACCGCAATACTTTCTCAGAAAGCTTAAGAAGCTGCTCTCCATCTGTCTCACCCAGCTGTTCCATCAATGCTCTATGATTCGCAACCATATCCGCATACAATTCCCTGCTGTAATTTTCGCCACTTTTTGTAAGGCAAACTTCATACTTTCTCTTATCTTCCCTTTGCTGAATTCTTAGAATATACCCTTTTCGTTCCAGCTCTTTTAAAATATTTGCAATTCTTCCGGTCGACATCTGCAGTTCATTTGTCAAATCTCCAACCAGAATATGGTCATTTTCTTTATATAGATAAATCAGAATCCGGTCTTGTCCAAACGCTGATGCCCTATCCAAAAACGCTGAAATTTCTTTTGAATACTTGAGCTGCATATCGGTAAATTCCAATGCAAGTACATCCAAAGACATCCGCGTATTCCTCCTGTTTTCTCTTCTACCTAAAGATAGTTTATTCTAACTAAAGGAATTTGTCAAGAGTGTTAAAAAAGATTACCAGGTTTTCATCTGCTAATCTTTTTTACATATTATTTTTACTACCTATAACTCACCTCACTTATTAACTCTCCCTGACTTCGTATCCACATTTTAATTCCATCTCCAAACACTTCTGCCTCAATTATCGCCCCATCTTCATTTTCCTGTAAGACTCTGGATGTTGGAATCCGATCCAATACTTCTTCAACAGATTTGCCATTGTATTTAAATTTTACTTTCTGAAGTGGACCATTTTGCATAAATTGAACTCTCTTACGAAATTCTCCTTCTTCAAATCGTTCTGCATAAGGAACCTGAAATCTTTCCTCTAATACTTTCAAATTTTTTATTTTATCCAAACGGTAAATTACTAAAAGAGAATCCTCAACACGTTTAAATTTCTCTCTTTCCAGCTCTGGAGTTGCAAATGAAATCATATAAAAATAATATTCAGAAAATAAAATAGCCGCCGGTTTCACCTTTCGTATTATCGTTTTTTCATTCTTCGTTTTCTCATACTCAATTTCTATATAATGCTGGTCATGAATTGCTTGTCCAATTTCCCACATATTATCAACAAAAATGACTTTATGTCGTGGTTCTACATAATGAAATTCCTCATTAGAAATTAATTCTGTAATTAATTTTTGGTCCTCTAATGGAATACAAGTTTTTATCAGCTTTCTTAAAATCTCGGACATCTCTTTTTGGGTTAAACAACGGCTTGCTAACAGAATTTTACAGATGACAAACATTTCTTTACTATTTAATTTTTTATCATAAATATGCTCTAAATAATAACCTTTTCTTTTATAATCATATAAAACATTATTATAAACACTTTCCTCATTATCTGTTTTTGCCAGATAACTGCGTATATTATCTATATCTCTTTGAATACTCCTGTTTACTACCCCATACTTTTCTGCTTCTTTCTGCTTATTTACAGTTATTCCATCCAGCAGTTTTGTATAAATTCCCAAAACTCTTTCTACTTTCTCTTTATCTCTTATCTCTTTTTCCATTTAACGTTCCTCCTCTTAATAATTCTCTCTGGATTTGTTAAAATGTTTTTGGTATATTTTTTATAGATATATTCGCAAGTAAATTTTCTTTGTTATTTGATAATTTTATCTTATCACAACGATATTTTTCTTCGTTCAAAAAAACCTACAATACCCTGGGAGGAACTTATGGCAAAAAACACTCATACTTTTCAAAATGAAATCAAACATTATAATAAAATCCGTAATATTCTTCGGTACTTATATTTATATGATATTTCATCTTTAGATGAGTTTTTGGAAAAAAAACTGATTAATAGCACCAGTTCTTTTTATCATACCTGTCTACGGATTAAAAACTATATTAATAGTGAATACTTACAAGAACCAAAAGTTATCGAAACGGCTTCTGGTAAAAAATTTCATCTAATCTATGACCCATTTCGCTGTCCTGTAAATTATCTCGCTGAAACTTATCAAAATTGCTCTTATGTTATTGATGATATTATTTTCTATTTCTGTCTTATGCAGACCTTTATTGATGCAGATGATAAGAATCCTTACGAACATTTTGATTATAAACTTCCTGCTGACAAAATTGATTCCGTTGAATTTAATGGTAATATTTCTGTTGCTGACTTATTTACAATTATCCCTAATATTTATAACTCTAATTTAACGATTTTAAAAAAATCAAACCAACTGCTTCCTGATTTTAAATACAATGACAAGTTATTTACGCCTCCACAAATCCGTGCACGTTTGACCGAACTTACTGACATTGGTATTCTTATAAAAACAAATTCTTCTAAAGAAATCAGATATCATTTATCTTCTGATATCTTTTTAAACCTGACCGCAGATGAACTTTACGACCTTCAGTTAATGACTCAGTTTTTTTATAATAGTACTTTTTTAACGATACCCGGTTTTTATCTTTCATCTACACTTGAAGCCTATTCAAATTCTATTTTTCTTAAAGAAAAAGTGGATTTTTTTTACAAACAAAAAAATCCGGTCTTCTTTTATAAAAATCATCGCCTGCAAACCGTAATTGATGATGATGTAACCTGGACGATTTTAACTGCGATACACAAAAAAGAAGTACTACAATATTCTTATAAAACTCAAGACTCCGAAGAACTATTATTTCATTCGCTTCCAATAAAACTGGTAATTGATAAGCAATACGGGCGTCAGTACTTTTTTGGTTACAGTTATGATGAAAAAAATTTTTTTATGGCCAAAATTTCATCTATTATTGATATTCAAATTGATAAAAAATTTAATGTGACTAGAAAATATGAATGTTTTGAATTAGAACAATCAGATGAAACTCCTGATATTTTAGACAGCTTGTATACTCAGACTTATAAGGAACAGACAAAAAATATCTGGAATGTTGCACTAAATGATACAACCTCTATTGTAACGATACATTTTTCTTTTCCAACAGAAAACTATAAAAAATGGTCGAACTATTTAATTTCAACCAAACGTCATGGGACAATAACGAAACTTGAGAACGGACAAATTGATTTTACTGTCGAAGTTCAAGATGAATGCGAGTTAATTCCCTGGATACGAAGCTTCGGTGCTTATGCAGTAGTTGATTCCGAAACGAATCCTTTTCTCGCACAAAAATTAAAATTCGACTGGAAAGAGGCTTTAAAACAATATGAAACTATTTAATAAATATAAGAATAAAAATTTTATGTATCTCACAAATTACATTAACAGCTGTATCTCTAATGAAGAACTGGCACTGACTCCAGAGGAACTGGAATATCAATTATTAGGAACTTCTCAAAGCACCTTTGAAGAATTTATTCATGCAGTTTTAAATCAATCTGTTTTTCCAAATCATAATGCAGGACTTCTATATAAAGATGACCAGAACAAGCTGCAACCCATTAGAGAAGTTCCTATTCCAGTTCGGGCAAGCATTGCAGAAAAAGCCTGGCTTTACTATGTACTTCAAACCAGTAACTCCGATTTATTTTTAAATTCAGAGTTAAAGCAAAAACTTCTTGATGCCTTATTGAAAGATATAAGTTTTAAAGATTATCCCCTCCAGCAACATTATATAGATATACGAGAGTTTTCTACAGAAAGCTGCCTGGATATTACTCCACAATTTATTACCCATTTTCAAACAATTGTCCAGGCAGTCCAACAGCATCGGCAGCTCACTGTTACCAATCACAGTGAATCCGGTAAAATTTACTCTAACGAAATTGTATATCCCTATAAAATTGAATATTCACCACAATTTAATTTATTTTGCCTCTCATGCTATCCAATTAGTGCCAAACGCCCCGTTAAAATAATTCTCTCAAATCTATCTTCTGTTTCAATTGGAACTGTCATTCCGAATTATGATGAATTTATTATAGATTTTGAAAAACAACTTTCTAATATTAAATTAACACATCCAATTCAGTTAGAAATTTTAAACCAGAGAGAAGCTTATGACCGGTGTACTTATCTTTTTTCTTCTTATGACACTTATTGTTATGAACAAAATAATAAACTCACTATGACTATCTACTATTATCATTTTCAAGAAGAAGAAATTTTTCGCAATATTCTCTTTCTAGGGCATTATGTAAAAGTAATTTCACCACAAACCGTTGTTGAAAAAATTATTCAAATCATTCGTTCCGCTTATGAAAATTATCCAAAATAAAAATACCGCCCTCCAAAAGTCAAATTTTTAGTCTAACTTTTTGGGGGGCGGTACAGTATCTAATATTTGAGATGCTTTTTAATTTCAATCTTTTTCTTATTCCCAATTTTCCTCTAATAGAAAATCAATTCTGCCGAACTACTCTACATCTCCTACCGATAACTCACCTCACTTATCAACTCTCCCTGGCTCCGTATCCACATCTTAATCCCTTCTCCAAACACTTCTGCCTCAATCGTATATCCGCTTTCATCCTCATGCAGAATCCTAGCAGTCGGCAAGCGGTCAAGCACCGCTTCAACAGAAATTCCACTGTATTTAAATCGTACTTTCTGCAGTGGTCCGCCATACATAAACTGAATCCGTTTCCGAAATTCTCCTTCTTCAAATCGGTCTTTGTATGGAATGTTGAATTTTTCTTTTGAAATTTTCAAAGAATGGATTCGGTCCATTCGATAAATCGTTGGAAAAGAATCCTCTAAGATATTAAAATCTTCCCGCACCTTTTTATCATCAATAAATGCCGTCAGATAAAAATAATACTCCGAAAACATAATCGCAACCGGTTTGAGTTTTCTTGTTACTGTTTCTTTTCCTTTCATCTTTTTGTATTCGATTTCTATGTACTGATGTTCTCGAATTGCCTGCCCGATATTCCACATTTTATCGATAAATACTGTTTTATGCTGTGGCTCTATGTAATGAAATTCTTCATTTAAAATTAAATCTTTAATTACTCTTTGATTCTCAAGTGGAACGCAACATTCGATTAATTTATCCAGAATATCTGTCATCTCTCTTTTTGTCATCGAACGGCTTTCTAAAAGGATTTTACAGATTGCAAGTATTTCACTGCTTTTTAATTTTACTTTGTAAATATGTTCCAGACAGTATCCTTTTCTTCTGTAATCATAGTTAACTAAATCATATACTCCGCTTTTATTATCGGTTCGTCTTAAATATTCCCGAATTGAATCAATGTCTCTTTGAATGCTTCGCTTTGCCACTCCATACCGCTCTGCCTCTTCTTCTTTGTTGATAACCGCTCCGTTTAACAGTCTGGTATAGATTTCTAAAACTCTGATAATTTTACCTTCATTCTTATCTTCGTTTCTGGTTTTGTTTTTCTCTTTACTTTCGTTCTTTTCTTTCATATATGGCTTTCCTCCATCGTTTGATTCAATCATAGCATTTGATATAAGCACATTCTGTCCATCCTTTTTATTGTTTAAAAATTTTTTCCTTTTATAATTTTCTAAGAAAAGCCACTCCTCTTGCTATCTCTTAGTATACCTTTTTGCTCTTTTTTCACAATATTCTGCCCTGCATTTTCGGCTATTTTTTCTCTTTTTTCTGTTTATTTTCTTTATCTGCTGTTCTATTAAGGACATCCTCTATCACTCTCCCTAACAAAGGGGCATAAAAGCAGAAAAAATCTACATTTTTCAAGTCAAAAGAAGAATATAACACAAGAATACACTTTTCGATTTCTTCTGTTGCTTCCCGCATTGCCATCTCTCCTTTTGCAGTTTCCCATATAATTTTTAAATGTTCTACTGATACGCAGGCTATTCTGGTAAGCCACTCTGTTGAAAGCTGTGAAAATTGATATGGAAGAAGCTGTTCTTTCCCTGCGGTCTTTAATGCTTCTGCAATGACGTTTTTTAATTCACTATTTTTATTTGTATTTATCTCCTGTTCAAACCAGCTTTTTGCCAGATTTTCTAAAAACTGTGAATTTTTCAGCCACTCATCCTTTTGATTCCAAAACATAAGCTGACATTTGGCTTCTCTTGCTAATTCCAATGCAACTTCTTTCGTATTATAACTATTCCACTTTGTTTTGCGTTCTCTTACGGTTTTCTTCTGCTCAATATTAGTTCTATCTATTTCTTCTGTTTCAAACAGCAGTTTGCTCATTGTCCTGTTTGATTCAGCCAGTTTTTGATTCATCTCCAAAAGAATATTTCCAAAATAATCAATGGAAAGTCCTTTCGCTTTATCCTGTAATTTTTCCAGAAACCACGATTCTTTTGTGATTCCTGCTCTCATGCTTCGATTAAAATCTTCTAATTCTTTTTCATAAAGTTCTACAGAATCTGCAATCTTTTTTGAATTTTCATTTCTCCCTTCGAGAAATTCCTGAAGAATCTCTTCTATTTTTTCCAGTGTTTCTTCTGTCATTTTCTCTTCTGTAATTTCTAATTGTTCTCCTTTTCGATATTCTTTTGCAGATTTTGTCCCATTCATTCAAATTCTCCTTTACATTATTTAAAAAAATCTGTCGATATGCTTACTCCTCTTCTTTTAATTCTTCTATATTTTTTATCCTTTTATGTATCTGTTCACGGGAAATTTTATAAAATTTCTCCTGCAGTTCTCTCGGATACTTGCTTCCAAGCAGTGTAAACCAGTCAATCTCCTGCAGAGAATATACATTTAATGTTTTTTTCTCATAAGCAAACAGGTAAATTTTATCTTGATACATCCATAAAAAAACCGGTGATAATTCTATTTTTCTTTTATCTTTAAAATGAATCCTGATTTTATCCTGTTCTACAACACACTGCAATAAATCCCACAGCATTTTCAGCATTGCATCCTCGCTTACCCCTATATCCATTTTTTTATATTTCTCTGCCATTTTTTCAAGTGACTGACGGCGGTTCAATTCCGTCGCCTTCACAATACTATCTACCATTCCCACATATTCTTCCCTTTGAAGTACCTGACATGTTTTTATCATTTCCAACAAAAAAGAAGCTTCAATTGCAGTCAACGGTTTTATCATATCCGGTTTATCCAGATAATAATAATTTTCATTCTTTACATATTTCACTTCCTGTCCCGAAAATGATTCACTTAATGACATACGAATTTCAACAATGTCTCTGTCAAATGTTCGTGCACTGACTTCATTCTTTTTACAATACGATTTTTTATAAACTTTCCCTCCTCTCAGCAATTCCAACTGCGTAGAAAGTATTCGCATAGCCTTATCTGTTCTCGCCATTTTTCTACTCCTCCAATGCTATTATCATAGCAACCAAGGACGTCATATTTTGTCGTAGCAATTTATTTTCTTATATTTTATTTTTTCTTTTTTTGCTAAGGCTTTCTGTTCTTTATTCCTTAAAATCAGACTTTTTCTTTCTAAAAAATCCTAAAAAGTATAAAAAACGGATAAAAATTCAACTTCTATACAACAAATTTTTATCCGTTTCATTCATTTCAATCTATTCTTCTTTGTCATTTAAAAAACAATTTTGTTCTTACTGACATTTTTTATTTCTTCTGCGAAGGATTTCAAATACGCCAAATGAACCTGCCATAAGTGCTGACCACAGACCTAATGGTGCGGTATCTCCTGTTTTTACTGCTGTTTTGGTCGCAGTTGTTGCTTTTACTGCCATCGCAGTCTTTTTCGCTGTCTCTGTTTTTTTTGTTTCCTCTGTTTTCTTAGCTTCTTCAGCCTTTTTGAGTTCTTCGGCTTTCTTAGCTTCTTCTGCCTTTTTCGCTTCTTCCGCTTTCTTTGCCTCCTCAGCTTTTTTCATCTCTTCTTTTTTGGCTGCTTCTGCCTTCTTAGCTACTTCCTCTTCATCCAGGAATTTCTGATAGTTTGCTTTTGCGATTGCTAAATCAGCAACGGCTTCAATGTGTTTTGCATTCGCAGTTTCATAAGCAGTTTTCTTATCTGCTGTATTTAATTTCGCCTGCTCTAATGCCGTCTGTGCGCTTTCTACATTTGCCTGTGCAGTTTTAACTTTCTCTACATAGTCATTTAAGTAGGTAAATCCGTCTTCTGTAATTGGAGTTTCCAGTGCATCTTTGAGATTCAGTCTATTTGCAATTGCAAGTTTTTCCTGTGCTGTCATATAGGCATGCTGTTTTTTCGCAGTTTCTGCTCTTTTTGCTTCAGCTTCTGCTTTTGCGCCCTCCAGATTTGCTTTTGCACTCTCTGATTTTGCAGTTGCATCTGCCAATGCATTTTTTGCCTCTGTATACGCATCAAATGCTGATTTTGCACCCTCATAAGCCTGTTTTGCTTTTAATGCTTTTGCCTGTTTTTCAGCTACTGCTTTTTTGGCTGCTTCTTTTTCGACTGTAAGCTGTGCGGTTTTACCCTGTGCCTGTGCAAGTGCGGTTTCCTTTGCCAGCAGTTCCTTCTTAGCTAAATCCAGTTCTGCTTTTTTAACTTCTAAAATATCTGCTTTTTCTTTTGCCAATGCACGTTTTGCATCCATATCTTTTTTGCGGTCGTCCACCTGCTGATTTAATTTCGCAAGATATTCTTTTTTTGCTTTTACATCGGCTTCTTTTGCTAAAAGTTCTTTTTTTGCTGTGTCATAAGCGGTCTGTGCCGAATCTACAGCCTGCTGTGCCTGATTGTATGCAGATTTTTTTTCTGCCAGGTCTGCTTTAGCATCCTCTGCTGCTGAGACTGCTTTTTTATAGGTCTCTAAAGCAGATTTTACTTCTGCTTCACTTGCATTTTTATCATTTTGATACTGTAAAAGAAGTGCCTTACATCTTGCAACTTCGTTCTGCGCATCCTGATATACCTTTAATTTTGCATCATAATCTGCCTGTGCCGATGCAAGCTCTGATTCCGCTTTTGTTGCGGATTCAAGATACGCATTCAGCAGTGTACGAAATTCAGCAACAGTGTAATAGGTTGTCTCATTGGTATAACCTGGATACCAGAAAACCTGACCGGCACAAAAACCATACAAGGTTCCTGATTTATTACAAACAGAAAATCCGGTAATTGTGGTGTTTTTTCTCATAATGTTTGAATAATGACCATAATTTCCACTGCCATTTTCCATATTTTCCTTTTCTCTGTAGTACCAGACATTAAATGCACTTTCTGGTGTAGATGACCCCCACGCCAGATTTTCATTTACGCTAAATACCTTTGTATGTCCGATAAAGTTAGAAGAACCATTCGTCTGATACTGAGAAACAGCCATTAAATATGGAGAAATCTTATATTCTTCCAAGCCATTCATACGTCTGAGTTTATTCGCTTCCTCAATAAAATCTAACGCTCTTAACATGTTTTGAAGACTTGTGGCATCTCCTGCCTGTCCCATCTGTGTATATTTTTTATAATTCGATTCTTTTGAAAATACATTTGCCGCTGAGGTTGCACCAATGGATTCAAAAAATCCTTTTGAACCATTTTCCTGAATTTTTTTTGCTGCTTCTGCTGCTTTTTTCTTTTCTTCTAACACGTTCTGCGCCGTATCCAGTTCTGCTTTTGCTTTCTCTAATACACTTACTTTTGCATTATAATCTGTAGTCAGAGAATCCAGCTGTTTCTTTGCTTTTTCAAGTACCAATAATGCTTTATCATACTCTGCTTTTGCACTATCTATCTTTTTCTGCTGAGCTTCTATTTCTGCCTGAGTTTCTGTCCCTTGAACTTCAAGCAGTGCTTTCTCTGCTTCGCTTAATACAGTTTTCTTGTCTGCCAGATTCTGTTCTGCTTTCTTTACCACATCCTGCCGGTCTTTCAACGCAGCATCTGCCTTATCCCAATCTGCCTTTGCCTGAGCATAATTCGAGTCCTTATTTGCGGCATCCGTTGCCTTATCATAGACATCTTTTGCGGCATCGGCATCTTTCTTTGCGCTGTCTGCCTCTTCTTCTGCCTTCTTCACTTCAGTTTCTGCCTTATTTACTTTATCCTCGACACTATTCTTTTCTTCACCAGCAATTTCTTTCTCTTTCTTTGCCTGGTCTAACTCAGTCCCCTTATTGGCATCTTCTTTCTTTGCATCTTCTAAATCTTTTTCCGCCTGGTCTACTTCGTCTTTTTTCTGATTTACACTGTCTTGTGTTTCATCCGTTTTTGCCTGGTTTGCCTTATTCTGGGCATCGTTTTTGGCATTTTCTTTTTCATCCAGTTCTTTTTTCGCATCCGCTTCTGTCTGGTCTGCTTTTTCCTGTTCCTGATTTGCTTTGTCTAAATCTTCTTTTGCCTGGTCTGCTTTCTCCTGAGCATCCGTTTTTGCCTGGTCAAATGCAGTTTCAGCATCTTGATTTGCCTGATTCGCATCATTCTTCGCCTGGTCTACATTTTCCTGCTGTTTATTTTCTTCTTTTTGGGTTAAATCGTAATCGTTCTTCGCCTGGTCCGCATCTTGTTTGGTCTCCGCTTCATTTTTCTCCGCCTGGTCTACCTGATTTACCGCATCTTCTTTCGTCTCTGGTGCTGACTGTGCCTCTGTCTCCTGTACCTGCTCGCTCGCCCCGTCCATATCTGGATTGCCATCTGCTTCCGCTGCCAAAACAGTCGTCGTATTCATCCCTACACTTGCGCCTAACACAACACCTGTTGTAACTGCTGTCACCGCTAATTTACCTGCAATATTTTTCATAACCTTTTCCCTCCTGTAAGA
>ERZ827126.2333-NODE-2333-length-13848-cov-3.712390_pt1 | contig 13848 bp, 10 predicted proteins | sample MGYA00519780_ERZ827126 | MGnify/ENA primary metagenome ERZ827126 (study PRJEB31778, sample SAMEA3449262) | human gut metagenome | biome: human gut; feature: human-associated habitat; material: faeces | place: United Kingdom | collected 2010/2012 ...
CCTGGCCCCCGCCGATGTGCGCAAGACCGGGCCGGTGTACGATCTGCCGGTGTTTGTGGGCATCATGGCCGCGCAGGGCAAGCTGCCCGCCCCCGGCAGTGAGCGGGCGTTTCTGGGAGAGCTGGGGCTGGACGGCACGCTGCGCCCCGTGACCGGCGTGTTGCCAATGGCGCTGGCCGCGGTGCAGAACGGCGTGAAGGAGCTGTTTCTGCCTGCCGAAAACGCCGCCGAGGCCGCCGTGGCCGAGGGACTGACCGTCTACCCGGCCCGCAGTGCGCAGGATGTGGTGCTGCACCTCTGCGGCGCAACGCCCCTGACCCCGGCAACGCCCGAGGGGTACGACGAGGACGGCGTCTGGCTGGGGCCGGACATGGCCGATGTGCGCGGCCAGAGCGAAGCCCGCCGCGCCATGGAGATCGCCGCTGCAGGCGGGCATAATTTGATCGTGATAGGAAGTCCCGGAACCGGAAAATCCATGCTTGCCAAGCGGCTGCCGGGCATTCTGCCGCCGCTGACCTATGAGGAGGCGCTCGAGACCAGCGCCATCTACTCCGTGGCCGGGCTGCTGCGCGGCGGCACGGGGCTTATCAAGCAGCGGCCCTTCCGCAGCCCGCACCACAGCGTCAGCTCGACAGCCATTGTGGGCGGCGGGTCTGTCCCCCGCCCCGGTGAGGTCAGTCTGGCGCACAACGGCGTGCTGTTTCTGGACGAGCTGCCCGAGTTTGCCCGCGATACGCTCGAGGTGCTGCGCCAGCCGCTGGAGGACGGCAGGGTCACCGTCAGCCGTGTACACGGCACGGCGTCCTATCCGTGCAGGTTCATGCTGGTGGCCGCCATGAATCCCTGCAAGTGCGGCTATTTAGGCCATCCCACGCGGGAGTGTACCTGCACGCCGAGCGCGGTGGATGCCTACCGGCGGCGCATCTCCGGCCCGCTGCTGGACCGCATTGACTTACACGTCGAGGCCCTGCCCGTGGAGTACGACGACCTTGCGTCCGAGCAGGGCGGTGAGTCCAGCGCCGATGTGCGTGCCCGGGTCATGGCGGCGCGTGCTTTGCAGCGGGAGCGGTACAAGGCCCTGCCCGGCGTGCGGTGCAACGCGCAGCTGCCGTCCGGCGCCCTGCGGCGCTACTGCCGCATGACCCCTGCCGCCGAGAAAATCCTGCGCAGCGCGTTTGAGCGGCTGGGCTACAGCGCCCGCGCCTATGACCGCATTCTGCGCGTGGCCCGGACCGTGGCCGATCTCGACGGCAGCGAGGTACTGGACACGGCGCATCTGTCCGAGACGCTGCAATACAGGACGTTGGACAGAAAGTTCGGGATGTAAAACACTGCCCGCCGTTTTCGGGTTGAAAGCGGCGGGCAGTGTTTTATTTTTCGAGAATTTGCAGCAGCCTTTCAGCGCTCTTGTCCCAGCTGTATTTTTCGAGAAGGGCGGCGGTGGGAGCCGTGGCCGGGGTGACGTCATCGACGTCGCCGGGGTTCGCGTTCAGGTCAATGTAGGCGGCGCAGGGGCCGTAGACCTCCCGCATACAAGGGGTGTCGCTGACGATGATCTGCGGCGCACCGCAGGCGGCGGCCTCCAGCGGCGGGATGCCGAAGCCCTCATAGAGCGTCGGGAAAAGAAAGGCTTTGCAGTGAGCCATCAGCGCCTTGGCTGCACCGTCGCTGACATACCCCAGATACAGCACATTGGGCAGGTCGGCCAGGCCGAGGCGCTCGGCCTCGGCGGCAAGGCTGCCGCCGCCCGCAATGGCAAACACGGCGTCGGGCTTGGCCCCGGCCGCGCGCAGCACCCACGGGAAGTTCTTGTTTTTGAGCAGGTTCGCCATGCTGAAATAGTATTGACCGGGCTTGAGCTGCGGGTGCCGGGCAAAAATGCTCTCGTCGGGCGCAATGCGCTGCATCTGCTGCCAGGCGTTGTAGACAACGTCCATTTTCGACGCAGGAACGCCGTAATATTTGGCGATTTCCGATTTGGAGAACTCCGACACCGTGATGATGCGCTCGGCCCTTTTGGCAATGCGGCGGTATTGCAGGCAGTGCCATGCAGCGCTCAGCCGCCCGCGGGGGTCGGTGTAAAAGTCCGGGCGTGCGCGGTAGCAGACATCGTGCACAACGGCAATGCCGCGGAAGCCGAACAGCGGGATGACATTGCAGGTGGCAAGTCCCCCGGCCCCGCGCTGCCGGAGGTAGCGCGGGTAGTCGAGCTGTTGCCAGACGCCGCCCCTGTGCGTGCCGAAGGAAACGACCTTTATATTGGTATAGTGCGGCGTTTCAACGCCCGGCGGGGTGACAATTTCGACAAAGCCCGGCGGGACGATGCGGTCCAGCGCGGCGAGCAGCTCGATGGAATAGCGCTGGATGCCCGAAAGGCGCTGGGCAAAAAACGAGCCGTCAACGGCCCAGATGGTGTTGGACATAGAGTACCTCTTTTGTTACGGCGCGGTTGGCGGCGGCCAGAGGACTGGCCGCCCTACGATGCAAATTGCTGCTTATACAGCAGGATTTTATTGACGCTCCGGTCCAAGCGTTCCTCGGAGATCGTGCCGTTTTGCACAGCCTCCAGGACGGCGGCGTAGGCCTCGGGCAGGGAGTTGGGCATCAAAAGTACATCACAGCCCGCCTGAAGGGCCTGCACAGCGGCCTCGCCGGGGGTGTAGGCGGCGGTGATGGCATCCATCGCCAGCGAGTCGGTGACGATGAGGGTGTTTTCCGCGTCGGGGATCAGCGCGACAAGCTGCGGCGAAAGGGTGGCCGGGGTGCCGTCGCCGGTCACATTCGGTGCGGCGATATGCCCGACCATGACGGCGTGCAGGCCGGTGTCCGCCGCAAAGGGCAGCAGCTCGCAGGCTTGCAGCTCGTCGAGCGTTTTGTAGGTCACGGCCAGCGCGGTGTGGCTGTCCTCAGCGGTATCACCGTGGCCGGGGAAATGCTTGAGCGTCGGCAGGATGCCGCCGGTGCGCAGGCCGTCCGCGGCGGCAGCGGCCATTTTGGCGGCGGTGGCGGCGTCCGGCGAGAAGGCCCGCGTGCCGATGATGGGGTTATCCGGGTTCGTGTTCACATCGGCGTCAGGCGCAAAGTCCATGTTGAAGCCGTACTCCTTTAAATATGCGCCGATGGTCTGCCCCATGGCGTAGGCGTCCGCCGGGTCGCCGGACGCGCCCACCGCGGCGGCGCTCTCATATTGCGGCAGGTCAAAGGCCGGGTGGTTGGCCAGGCGCGCCACCGCGCCGCCCTCCTCGTCCACCGCGATGAAAAGCGGCGTGCGGCTGGCGGCCTGCAAATCGGCGTTGAACTGCGCCAGCTGCTCCGGGTCGGTGATGTTCTTGCCGAACTGGCAGATGCCGCCCACAGGGTAGGCTTGCAGGGTCTCCCGCATGGCGTCGGTCAGCATGGTCACACCGTCGGCCTTTGCGTCGTTGATGGTCTCCTGCGGGAGCGTAAGATCCAAGGCGTCGGGACGGATGATGAAAAGCTGGCCGATTTTTTCTTCCAGCGTCAGCGCGTCGGCGGGGGCGGGCGCTGCGGTTGGGGCCGGGGTGGACGCGGGAGTCGGGGTCGGCGCGGCGGCGGGCAGGGTGCCCGCCGGGGTTGCCGTACAGGCTGTGAGAGTGGTGAGGAGCAGTGCGGGGAGAAGCAGGCGTTTCATAGGGGGTCACCGCCTTTCGGGTGAGGGTGAGTGGTGTGGCGAACGGCGCAGGCGGATATGGAATCCGCCCCTACGAGGGATGGGTAACAGGCATTGCCCCGGGGACGAGTGCCAACGGAAGGTTGGCGGGCGAACCATGTTCGCCCCTACAATTACTATTATAGTAGCATATTTGCAGAGCAAGAGCAAGACAGCAAAAAGGAGCGCCCCTGCCGTAACCCGTTAGTGGGTTTTCATGGCAGTGTCGCCCCTCATCCGGCCTGCGGCCACCTTCCCCCAAGGGGGAAGGCTTTTGCTCGGCTATATTTAGTCCGGCAGACTGTCGGCGTAGTCGTTCTCGCCGCCGACGGGGTACTGGGCCACAACGTCGGTGTCGGCGGCAGTCTCGGCGGTGGCGGTATCGTCGTGCAGCGACTCCTTCGTCACGGCAAAGGCGGACTTGTGGTCGGCGTTGACCTCATAGACCAGCGTCGGCGCGTCGGAGCTGGCAAGGTAGCACAGACTGTCGTCGGACGCGCTCGCCGTGCCGAACCGCACCGTCAGGCTTGTGCCGTCGGTGAAGGACAGCGTCGCGGTCACGTCGGGGGCATCCAGCCCATAGGCGCTGTCAGCATCGGGCGCGGTGATGGTCCACGCGGTCTGCATTTCCAGAATCGTACCGGCCATCTTCTTGACGCTGCTCTGGGTCAGGGCGTAGTCCGGGTCGTCGGCCAGCGTCCAGATGCCGTCGGTGCAGGTAAATGTCAGGTCGTTCACCTGCATGGCTGCCACATCGTCTGTCGTCTTGTCGGTCAGCGTCTGAGCCTTGTACAGGTCGCGGGGGGACTTGCTCAGCGTCGCCAGGTCGCTGCGCCGGACCGTGTAGGCTGCGCCGGATTCGTCGTAGACGTAGTAGACGTCTGCCACGCTGTTCAGCTGATCTACCGTCAGGTCCACGGTCTGCTCCCCTGCCCCGAGGGTGATCGTCATCTGCGGGGTGTCACTTTTAGCGGGCAGCTCGGCCAGGTCATTGCCCTCGAGCTTTCGCTGTGCCTTCAGGTTGGCGTAGTCCTCCACAAGGCTCTGCACCTTGGTCTGGTCCAGCGGCAGCGACGGGTCATCGGCCAGCAGCCAGCCGTCGCTGCCCTTGAGGAGTGAGACCTCTACATTGTTGCCCGCGTAGGACAGCGCGTCGATGTCATCCACCGCAAGGTCACACAGCGGCAGCGTCGTGTCGGTCTCCGCCTCCCCGTGCAGCGTCAGCACGGCCAACAGGATGCCCAGCAGCGCAACGACGCCCACAAGGATGACAAGCGGCAGAAATTTCTTGTTTTTCATGGTTCTCCTTTATCTGCGGCGGCGCACAACGCAGACCACCGCGCCCGCAATGATGCAGACGATGGGCAGCACCAGCGTGAACAGTACGCCCAGCGGGATGGCCGCCGAGGTCGGCACGCTCAGCGAGGCCGCGCTCATGCTCTTGGCGTTGATGACCGCTGTCGTCTGCTCGCCGTTCATCCAGTTGACAACGCTGCCCAGGAATTGGGCGTTGCCGCCGGAAACGGCCTGGTTGATGTTGCTTTCCAGCAGGTTCGGGCAGTTGACCCAGACGACGCGCGCACCGGTGGCGGAGTTATCCGCCGCCACAGCCACGGCAAAGCAGCCCTCGGGGTCGGTATCGGCCTTCTGGGCGGTCTCGGCGGTGGCGTAGTTCTCCATCGAGTAGGCGTTATCACCGGTGGTCAGCAGGTCGGTAAAGGCGAACTCGCTGTCGTCGTTCGTCGTGATGCCCTGAGCAATGGGGGTGTAGATCATCATGCTCTGGGACACGCCCGCGGTGATGTCGTTGCCGGCCAGCTTGGGCAGCAGGTAGGTCTGGGGGTAGCCGTAGGGGTAACGGTCGGTATCGGTCTCGATCAGCAGGCCGGGCTGGCGGGCCATGCCGCAGTCGGCCAGCACACTGTCAAGATTCGGCGTCCCGGTGGTGAAGTCGGTGGTCACAAACAGCTTGCCGCCGTTCGCCACGTAGTCCTTCAAAATCGTCGTCTCGGCATCGGTCAGGTCTGCGCCCGGCGCGTTGATAAGCACGGCACTCACGTCCGCCGGGATGCTGCCGGCGGTGGTCAGGTTCAGCGAGGTCACGGTCACACCGGCGTTGGACAGCGTGTCGGTAAAGTCGCTGGACAGCGCGGTCTCGCCGTGGCCGGTCAGCTCGTACAGCTGGTAGGCCGTCGTGCGGGTGACCTTGGCGATGCCGGAGGTCAGGGCGTTCTCGGCCTGGAAGCTGTAGTTGGCCGTGCCGGTGGTGTAGTAGCTCTCCAGGTCCATCTCGTACATGTCGTTGTAGGAGAGCACGTCGCTGTTGTCGCCGCAGACCAGCACAACGCTGCCCGCCGACGCGCCGTCATACTGCTGGGCGAACGTCGGGTAGAGCACGGGGTCGCGCTGCTGCCAGCTGAAATGGCTGCTCTCGCCCGCGTAGCGGTCCAGCAGGCGGGTAATGTTCGCGTCCTCCTGCCCGCTCTCGGCCAGATAGTAGGCCGTCACATCGGCGTTCAGCTCATGGAGCAGGTTCTCGGTGGTGTCACTTAATGTGAAAAGCGACGTCGTGGAAATATCGTACTCGGTGTATTTGGTGGGCAGTGCGCGGATGACGAGGTTGACCAGAATGATCACCGCCAGCACCACCACCGCCAGCGCACTGGCGTACATACCGCTGTGCAGGGCACGCTTGCTGCCGCCCTGCGGGAGCTTTACATTCAATTTTTTCATGGCGTATCCCTCCTCAATTCCAACGGCGGCGTTCCAACGCCTGCCCGGTCAGGAAGAGGAACAGCCCGATGACCGACAGATAGTACACGATGGCCGGGATGCTGAACATACCGCCCACAATGTCCTGGAACGGGTCAAACAGCGCCAGCGCGGACAGCACCGCGTTGAAGGCCGTCAGCAGCCACGCCGGGCGCAGCCGGAACAGAATGAACAGCACGACAGCCCCCACGCAGAACACCGTGACGCCCGCGGTCAGCCGCTTGCAGATAACGCCGACGAGAATCGCCGCGATGAGCACGACGACCATAAAAGCAATGAATGCCAGCAGATTGCCGGTGGTGAACATGGTCTGGATGCCGTCCATAATGTAGGCAACAAGCAGTGCGCCGAAGGTGGCGAGATAGGCTAAGATCTGGTTCTCGGTCAGGGCCGAGATCCAGGTGCCGACGGCCAGGCAGGCGCTGCCCAGCAGCAGGTAGCCAAGCACGGCACTGTACGCCGCAACGAGCGAGACCGTGCCGAACGCCTTTAAAATCAGCGGCATGAGCACGGCGGCGGCCAGCGGAAGGGCAAAGACCGCGACCTCGGCCAAGAACTTACCGGCCACGATGGCCGGGATGCTGACCGGACTGGTCAGCAGCAGCTGGTCGGTGCGGTTCTTGCGCTCCTCCGCAAAGCTGCGCATACTGATGGCCGGCAGCAGGAAAAGCAAAATCATCGTCATGGTGTAGAGCACCGACGCAAAGTCCGACGAGGCGTAGAGCAGGTTGCGGTTGGTGTAGTACAGCCCCAGGAAGAAAAGGCTTACGGCAGCAACGACCCAACCGATCATGCCGGTAAAGTAGCTTTTGACCTCGCGTTTAAAGATTGCTTTCATCGCTGTCCGCCTCCTTTTCGTTTTCTTCTTCTGCGGCGGCTTCCGCAGGGGGATTTTCGGCGGGGGCAGCGGCGCTTTCCGGCTTGCCGCTCTCGGGTGTCTCGGTCAATTGCAGGAATACATCCTCCAGGCTCATCGTCTCGGCGCTCAGGCTCAGCACCGGGCAGCCCGCCTGAGCCAGCGCCAGCGAGAGCGCACCGCGCAGGTCAGTACCCGCCGTGCTGACGGCGGTGAAGCTGACCTCGCCGCCCTTCTCGTCGGTGACACGCAGGTCGGTCAGGCCGGGCACCTTGCCTGCAGCGGCCACAACGGCCTCGCGGCTGCCCTGTGCCGTGGCGGTGATCGTGCCCTTGGCGGTCAGCTGGGCGGCCAGCTCCTCCGGTGTGCCCTGCGCCACGAGCCTGCCGTGGGCAATGATGAGCACCCGGTCACAGACGGTCTGGACCTCGCTCAAAATATGGCTGGACAGGATGACCGTGTGGGTCTTGCCCAGGTCGCGGATGAGGGAGCGGATCTCGATCATCTGCGCCGGGTCCAGGCCGACAGTGGGCTCATCCAGAATGATGATCTTCGGCGTGCCGAGCAGCGCAGCGGCAATACCCACACGCTGACGGTAGCCCTTGGACAGGTTGCGGATCAGGCGTTGCTCCATGCCCTGCAGGCCTGCGCGGGCCACGGCGTGCTCCACTGCGGCGGCACGATCCGCCTTTTTGCGGGTGCCCTTCAGCTCGGCAACGAACAGCAGATACTCCTGCACGGTCATCTCCTGATACAGCGGCGGCAGCTCCGGCAGGTAGCCGATGCAGGCCTTGGCCGCGGCGGGCTCGTCGGCGATGTCGTGGCCGTCGATTTTGACCGTGCCGTCCGTGGCCGAAATGTAGCCGGTAATAATGTTCATGGTGGTCGATTTGCCCGCGCCGTTGGGGCCGAGCAGGCCGTAGATGCCGCCATCCTCCACGGTGAAGCTGATGTCGTCCACCGCGGTGTGGCTGCCGTAGCGCTTTGTCAGATGCTCTACTTCGATCAAAGTGCGCACTCCCCTTTTCATTTCATAATGTCTTTTATTATAGTGATAAATTGTGATAATTTTGCGACAATGGTTTGAAGAAGTGTGAAATCGTGCGCGGGGCTTTGCCAAAAAACGCCGCGGAAACAGGAGCAGCTCCCGTTTCCGCGGCGTTTCGCGGGTTTATTCTGAATCAGAAGTCCATGCCGTTGGGGTAGGTATCATGCCGCACAAAGCCGCCGAGCTCGTCGGTAGTCGTCATGCCCATGGCCAGTGCCTTGCTGCGCATGGCGGCGTAAAATTCCGCGTAGGTCGCCTGCATGTACGGCTCCAAAAAGAAGCCGCCGATGCCGAAGGTGAACACGCAGAGCAGCAGCCAGCCAAAGAAGGACAGCTTGAGGATGAAGAAGTTCCACTTCTCGCCCTCCATCATCTCCTTGCTCAGTTCCATAGCGCGGGTGGCAGACATATAGGGGTTTTCGGCCAGCAGGTAGGGCACCAGCTCATAGCAATACTCCCAGTAAATGCCAGGAACAATGAGCAACAGGAAGCCCAGCGCGATTTTCAGGTCGGTAAGCAACTGCACCACGATGGGGTTGCCGTAGGGGCGGCGGAAGGTGCTGACGACGGTGGAGACGGGCGTCAGGGACTGGCGGCTCTCCATAAAATAGCGGCAGCGGCCGACGTTGAGCGGGTAGACGACAAAGAGTGCCCAGCAAAGCGCGGCAATAGAGCCGATGAGCATACCGACGAAGATCGCCCCCAGCATACTGTCGGGGATACTGTTGAAGATGTCATAGGCCGTCGTGTCGTCCGTAACGGTGCTGACAGCCTGCCGCGCCGCATTGCCGCTGTTGGCCCCTGCTCCGCCCAGCCCTACAAAGCTGAGCACCAGACAGATCCAGAAGGAACGCCAGTAGCGTCCCCGCAGGGCCTGCTTGGCGTTGGTTTTTAAAAGTTCGCGTGTCCACATAGTGGGTCACCTCCATAATTCATGCTTTAGGGATAGGCAAAGCTCCGATTTGTTCTCGAGGGCGTGCAGCACATAGTTGTGTTCGGCTTGTTTTTTCATCTATATACTGCATTTTGATTTTGCAAAACATGCGTTTTGCTCACGGTTGCATGCTTTTACTATATACTTTTATTATAACAGCTTATGGCGCAAATGCAAGTTTTGGCGCAGCGCGTTTTGACGTTTTTGCGCAGTTTTTACTCATGTTCACAAAAATATAAAAAAGTTTGGCATTTTTTGCGGAAAACGCTTGACATTTGTTTGCGGTTTGGCTATAATAATACACGTCGTCAGGGCCACGGCCCACGACGAAAAGAATATGCGGATGTGGCGGAACTGGCAGACGCGCTAGATTCAGGTTCTAGTTCCCTTAAAAGAGTGTGGGTTCAAATCCCTTCATCCGCACCAAAGAAAAGCACCTAAGAACGTAAGTTTTTAGGTGCTTTCTTTTTGCTGTACAGCACTTTTTACCGCACCGCATACAGGTAGGCGCTTTTACTTTCCAAGTATTCAATTATGTGTTCTTCTACGCTGCTGCCGTGTTGCCACGCTGCAAAACCTGTGCCCCTGTATGCATGGTGCTGTATAACTTCATCGTGAAACCAGCACAGCGCCGGGTTACGGCGTAGCTTGCGCATAGCTGCTTTCTCTACCTGCTGGGCGCGGCTCCATGTCACGCCGTAGACCTCGCCGACTTCCCGCAGTGGTTGTTGCTGATAATACCGGCGGCGCAAAACATCTGCTTCACTGTCAGACAGCTGTTTAAGCGCTTCTTCTACCGCCGTGCGCAGCTGATCTTGAAACAGCGCACTTTCTGCCGCGTCCAGTTCTTCCGCCGCTGTCGGGTCTTCCTGCAGGTCGCCCAGCGTGGCCGCGCCGCCGTTTTCATCGTCAAGGGGCGTGTCTAGGCTGGCGCAATGGTTCAGCGGATCGGCGCTGGTGGTGTGCCGCTTGCCGTCCTCACCAGTCACGGTGCGGGCGTGGCCGTTGGTAAGTGTGCGCTGTATTTGGCGCTGCATGGCGGCTGTCAACCAAGTTGTAAAGGCCCCCTGTGTGGGGTCGTAGGTCTGTGCTGCGTATTGGACAGCAAAAAAGCCCTCTTGTTCCAAGTCATCCGCGGTCAGGCCGTGGGCGTCCGCTTGAGCTTTGTGGGCCGGGTACCACTTCCAGACTATCGAACGAAGCAGGCCCCTGTTAAGCTCCCACAGCTGGCCCAAGGCGCAGCTATTGCCCGCGGCGGCCAGTGCTGCAAGTGCGGCGTTGGTGGCCTGCCTGCCGCTGTTTTTGGTTGCTGCGTCCATAGAGAATCCCCCTATAAACAAAAAGCGTTCAGGCTGTAAACCCGCACGCTTTTTGTACATTTTGCTATTGAACCGGGCACGATCCGGCGCGGATCAGGTCACGCAAACGGGCATTTTGCACAATTATCTAATGGCCTGATAATAAATAGCGGTCTTTTTGTTGTCCAGCACAAAAGCGTCATAGCAGACTCGGCCGGTTACAATCGTACCGCTTGAAAGCGGCGTGTCGTTGTGAATGCCGAAATCCTCCAGCTTGACCGGGGCAACAGTGGCGGACGGGTGGCACAGCATAAAGCCGAATTTTTCCGGCAGGCGAACCGCGGGCACCTTTACAACTGCAGCGCCGTCCAGAACAGCCACAACGCCGCGGGCGCGCATCTCCGCGCCGATTTCGGTGTGGTCAAATTCAACAGCCTGCTTCAAAAGCGCATAGGTTGCCGGGGTAACAGTAAGTACGCGGTCTGTCTCCGGCACTTCCGCATCGTCCAGCGCCTGAGACGCATCCAACACAGCGGCGTAAATGTTCGACTTGGTCAGCGCGGCGGCTTCGGGCTTAACGCCTGCGCCCTCTGCCATGATCTTGTACACATTGGTATCAACCTCCGGTACAACTACTTCGCGCAGCTCACGAGCAAGGGCGGTGCCTGCTTCAAGCTGGCCCTGTGTTTCGTCCTCGTCCAGCTTGTCCACATTGAAGATAAAAGAGCGGTCATGCTTCAGCAACAGCTCCTCGGTAGTGGCGGACAGATCAAGCAACTTACCATAGCGGGACAAAGACTCGCTGCTGTCCTCCGGGGCCGCGCTGCGGTTGCGGGCGTAATCGTTCATCGGGCTTGTGCTGATCTTGTACAGCTTGATGGCGTGCGCCCCCGTCCAATCGTAGTCGGTGTTAGTCAGCAGGCTGATTTTGCTTTCAGCCTTGAAAAGTTCATCGGTTTTAGGTGCAAATTTTGTAGTAAGTTCAACGGACATAAATTCAACCTCGCTTAATAGATGCGGGGCGGGTAAGGCTTCGGCTTATGCTTGTTATCCCGGCAAAATGCCTTGGATAGCTCCTTATCGGAAGCGGGCGAAAAAACATCTTGATAATTTCCAACCGCTCCAGCCGTGCCGCCGTCCGGTATAGCCGGGTAAGAAGGTGCAGCAAACTGCATAATTTCATGTGCCTGCTCTGTGCAGCTTTCTTCCGTGTCTCCGGTAAGTAGCGCCTCTGGTACGCCGGTAGCGTCAGCGACTTTCTTCTTCATCGCCCGCCGGGCCGTGTCGGCCTCCAGTGTATCAAGCTGCTGCTGTAATGCGTCAGCCTTTCCCGCCTTATCTTTCAATTTGTCATAGTCTGCATATTTGGCACGCTCACGGGCCAGCCGATCCGCTACAATGGCGTTAAGCTCTGCCTGTGTAAAGGTGCGTTCTTCCTGCCTACTGGGGGCAGTTCCGTTAATATTCATGTTTTCAGTTTCGTTCATGGGGATTCCTTTCTCGGTTGACTTACTAACGGAAAACCAACGCTTTACAAGTGCGCGGTCCTTTTCTTTATCTGGTCTGGTAGGGTCATTGCAAATTCGTTTGATGCACTCTGCTTCTGGCGTATCCATATAGTGCATAGATCCGTGAAGCCGCCGGGATAGATTCTCGACCTGTTGCTTGTCCGAAGTAGCAGTGATGACAAAAGCCCGTTTTCCTGCCTTGCCAGATTCAATAGATTTGTATATGGTTTCCCTTACAGCCAACGCTGTGTTCATAACATTTGAATAGTCCGGGTGTGTGCTTTTGTTGCCAGTTAATGCGGCCACGATTGCGTCCATATCAAGGATTAAATCGCCTGGCTGCATGTGTTTCTGTACAAAAGTGGTTTTGCCTGAACCAGGCGGTCCGCAAATAATATGAACCTCCGTAGAAAGTGCGCTTTTATCCTCTCCCATGTAGTGTTATCCTTTCCCGGCTTTACCGCTGCCGTAGCGTAATCTATGCAAAAAGCAGTCTTTGCCGCTTTCTACCCTCTGCTTAAAAACTCCCTGTGTGTAAATCGGCGCTGGACAGCAGAAGGGGCGCCGTGGGCGGGGGCGGGGGACCCTCCCCCACCCCCTGCAGGCCCCCTATATGCTTAACTTTCTAAGCGCTTTTTGTGTGTTTTTTGCGGTTTTTGCCTCTTTTTCGCTTTTTGGCATCTGCTGCCCGACATTGGCAACTTTGTGCAATTTTCATACATACACACGGAAAGCTAAGCTTCAAGGTAAAGACCTACGAAAAACCGCCCACGGCCAGCAAAGCGCACACTAAGCGCCGCCGCTGCTGCCATCAAGCCCAAATGAAACAGCATAAAAAAACAGGCACAAGAAAAAGCGTTTGCTTTTCCCTGCGCCTGTGCGGCTTACCTATTGGCGGTACTCTGTGTGCTTTTTATTATACAGTGGGGCGGTCTTTTTTGCAAGTGGTAATATAAAATATCTTTGTACCCGCCGGGGCTTTGCTTTCATGCTGCCGTGCTGTCGGCATGGTTTGCAGCAGTTCGGCGCGGACACGCTCAAATAGCTGTTGTTCTTCTGCTGTATATGTTATTTTAATCTTCACTCTTGAAATAACCCCCATCGCGCGCATATACCATGCCTGCGACAAACACAGAGGAAAGCATAAATACAAGATTTACCCAGCTTTCATCGTCTACCGGTCTAGCGTTCCATAACTTCAAGACTTCATTGCAGAATTCATAAAGGCCGCCGGGCAGTCCGTCCGATTCTATGCCGGTACAGCAAGCAAGCTCGTAAGCTTCAGAAGGCGTTATAATTTGCGGGTTTGTCATTCTTCGGCCTCCTTCAGCTGCCCAAGCACTCTTGCAAGCTGTTTCTTTGTCTCGGCCAGCTCTGCCGCCGCGGCGGTATACTGCCAAAGCTCGGTCAGGTCAACGTGCGCGGTGATAGTCTCGCCCTTGTGGACGCTGGCCACGGTGTAGCCGTCTCGCTCAAACTGCGCAGTGATCCAGCCCGCCGGGCGCATATCCAGCCGGGCCAGGGCGCTGACCTTGCCGCCATCCAGCACAACGGTCTGGGTGCGTATGGTGCGGGGCTTCGGCTCCCGCTGGTCGATGTACTCCACCGTGTAGGCGGTCAGATTGATATTTTTTTCGGTTTTCATTGCTTTTACCTCCATTTTCGGGTACAATAGAGGGCGGTAAAATGGCGCTGTCATACGCTTTACCGTCTGCCGCTTTGGGTGTTGGTCGCACTTGAAGCGGCTTTTTGATTATTCGTC
>ERZ827126.2350-NODE-2350-length-13720-cov-5.171094_pt1 | contig 13720 bp, 9 predicted proteins | sample MGYA00519780_ERZ827126 | MGnify/ENA primary metagenome ERZ827126 (study PRJEB31778, sample SAMEA3449262) | human gut metagenome | biome: human gut; feature: human-associated habitat; material: faeces | place: United Kingdom | collected 2010/2012 ...
CTCTACCACGCCATCCGGGCCGGAATGGACATGGGCATCGTCAATCCGCAGATGCTCCGCGTTTACAGCGAGATCGAACCCGAACTGCTCTGCCGCGTCGAGGACGTGATCCTCTGCCGCCGGGCCGACGCCGCGGAGCGGCTCACGGAGTACGCCCATGAGGTACAGCAGACGGCCCAGGCACAGCCGCAGGCTCCCGACGCATGGCGTGCGGGGACGCTCGAGGAGCGTATCGGGCACGCGATGCTCAAGGGCGTGGCCGACTACGTGGAACAGGACGCACTGGAGGGTTACGAAACGCTGGGAAGCCCGATGGCGGTGATCGACACGCTGCTGATGCCCGCGATGGAGCGGGTCGGAACCCTCTTCGGCGAGGGGAAAATGTTCCTGCCGCAGGTAGTGAAGACCGCCCGCGTGATGAAGCGCGCCGTGGCGGCGCTGACGCCCTACATCGAACGAGGAGCGGAACAGGCGCCGCACAGCGCCGGCAAGGTGCTCATCGCCACGGTCAAGGGCGACGTGCACGACATCGGCAAGAACATCGTCTCGGTGGTGATGGCCTGCAACGGCTACGAAATCCGCGACCTGGGCGTGATGGTCGAATCGGAACGCATCGTGGACGAAGCCGTGGCATGGGGCGCGCAGTGCATCTGCCTGAGCGGACTGATCACCCCGTCGCTCGACGAAATGGCGCACGTCTGCGAGGAGCTGGAGCGCCGCAGGCTGCGCATTCCGGTCATCATCGGCGGCGCGACGACCTCGGACCTCCACACGGCGGTCCGGATCGCCCCGGTCTATTCGGGCGTCGTGGTCCACTCGGCGAACGCCAGCCGCAACAGCCAGATCCTCGCACGGCTGCTCGGTCCCGGCGGCGAGCGGTATGCCGCCGTCGTGAAGGCCGGGCAGGAGACCCTGCGCGGCGAATACCTCCGGCGGGAGGCCGCGCGCGAACTCGTTCCGATCGCCGAGGCGCGCAGGAACGCCCGCCGCACCGCGCCGCACCGTCCCGTGCGGCCGCTCCACCCGGGGCGGATGGTCTTCCCCGACTACGACGTGGCCGATGTCGAACCCTATATCGACTGGAACTTCTTCTTCCCCGCCTGGGGCATGAAGGGCCGCTACCCGGAGATTCTGGACCACCCCGAACAGGGGCCCGAGGCGCGCAGGCTCTTCGACGACGCGCAGGCGCTGCTGGCGCGCATCCGCGACGAACGGCTGCTGACGTTGCAGGCCGTCGCGGGCATCTTCCCCGCCCGTGCGGAGGGCGACGACATCCGGGTGACGGACAGCAAGGGGCGCGAACGGACCCTGGCGATGCTCCGCAACCAGACGCGCGGCGAGGAGAACCGCTCGCTGGCGGACTTCATCGCTCCGGAAGGGGACTGGATCGGCTGTTTCGCCGTGACGGCCGGCATCGGGCTGAAAGAGCTCGCGGAGCGGTTCCGCGCGGAGGGCGACGACTATTCGGCGATCATGGCCAAGCTGCTGGCCGACCGCCTGACGGAGGCTTTCGCCGAGGCCGTGCACGCCTTCGTGCGGCGGCAAATGTGGGGCTACGAACAGGGCGACCCGCTCCCTCCCGGGCGGATCGTCCGCGGCGAATACCGAGGCCGCCGCATGGCCTTCGGCTATCCCGCCTCGCCCGACCACTCGCTCAAACGGGAGGTCTTCGACCTGCTCGCGGTGGAGATCACGACGGGAATGCGCCTGACGGAGAACTGGATGATCTCCCCGGGCGAGGCGCTCTGCGGACTGTTCTTCGCCGACGCGGAGTACTTCTCCGTGGGCCGGATCGACGCAGAACAACTCCTGGACTACGCCCGCCGCAGGGGCATGGAGGCCGGGGAAGTGAAAAAAATCATTCCGAACAACATCCGATGAACGTACCAGAGATCATAAACGAAGCCATCGCCGCCGGACGCACCCGGTTCGCCTTCGAGCTGCTGCCGCCGCTCAAGGGGGACGGGATGCAGAAGATTTTCGCGGCCATCGACCCGCTGATGCCCTTCGACCCGGCCTATATCAACATCACCTACCACCGCGAGGGTATCAAGGAGACCGCGCTCCCGGACGGCGGCATCGAATGGCACGTCGTGCGCCGCCGTCCCGGCACGGTGGGCATCTCGGCCGCCATCCAGCACCGCTACGGCGTGGAGGTGGTCCCGCACCTGATCTGCGGGGGCCTCTCGAAATACGACATCGAGGACACGCTCATCGACATGGATTTCCTCGGGCTGCACAACGTGCTGGCGCTGCGCGGCGACCGGTCGCAGAACGAACGGCGGTTCATGCCCCACCCGCAGGGACACGCCCACGCGGCGGACCTCGTGCGGCAGATCGCGGCGATGAACCGCGGGGAGTTCGTGGACGGCGAAGTGGAGGAGTGCCACCACTCGAAATTCTCGATCGGCGTGGCCGGCTACCCCGAAGTGCATTTCGAGGCCCGCGACGTGACGAGCGACATCCGCCACCTCAGGGAGAAGATCGACGCCGGGGCGGAGTACGTCATAACGCAGATGTTCTTCGACAACAGCCGCTACTTCGACTTCGTGCGCCGCTGCCGCGAGGCGGGCATCGCCGTGCCGATCATCCCGGGCCTCAAGCCGATCTCGACGCTGCGCCACCTGGAGGTGCTGCCCGAAACCTTCGCCGTGACGCTGCCCGAAGAGCTGGTCCGCGAAGCGAAGGCGCACCCGGAGCACGTGCGCGAAGTGGGCGTGGAGTGGACCGTCGCCCAAAGCCGCGAACTGATGGCCGCAGGCGTCCCCGTGCTCCACTACTATACGATGAGCCGCACGACCAACATCCAGCAGATCGTGAAGGCCCTCTTCTGAGAGGGTCCGGCCGCAAAAGAGACGACAGACCAAACCGATACGAAATGACACCCGTCGAATTCCGCCGCCGGCTGCACGCGCATCCCGAACTCTCGTTCCGGGAGGACGGCACGGCGGCATTCATCGCAGAACAGCTCGCAGAGCTGGGCATCGAACACCGCACGATAGCCCGGACGGGCATTCTGGCACGCATCCCGGGACGCAGGACGACGCCGGGCGACCGGCGGGCCGTGGTGCTGCGCGCCGACATCGACGCCCTGCCGATCGCCGAGCGGACCGGATTGGCGTACAGCTCCCGGAACGCAGGAGTGATGCACGCCTGCGGACACGACGTGCACGCGGCGGTGCTCTTCGGCGTCCTGCAACGCCTGGCCGCCGATCCCGACTTCGGCGGCACGCTCCTCGGGCTGTTCCAGCCCGGCGAGGAGTGCAACCCCGGGGGCGCCTCGCTGGTGCTGGCCGAGGATCCGTTCGGGGAGTACGACATCCGGGCGGTGATCGGCGAGCACGTGGAGCCGCAGCTCGAAGTCGGCACGCTGGGATTCCGCGCCGGGAAGTACATGGCCGCGAGCGACGAGCTGCGCCTCCGGGTCCGCGGCACGGGCGGCCACGGCGCGCTGCGCAGCCAGCTCAGGGACCCCGTGGCGGCGGGCGCCGAGCTGCTGACGCGCCTCGTCGCGCTCAACGGCGAGGAGTGCGTGCTCTCGGTGGGCCGCGTGCAGGCCGACGGGGCGACGAACGTCGTGCCCGACGAGCTGTACATGGAGGGCACGCTGCGCACCTTCGACGAACGCGAGCGCGAAATCATCCACCGCCGCATCGCCAACATCGCCGCGGACATCGACAAACGCCACGGCGTGCGCACCGACGTCGGGATCGGCCGCGGCTATCCGTGCGTGGTGAACGACGAAATCCTCGTCAAACGGGCCGTGGCGCTGGCCCAAGAGACGGGGCTGAAGGTCGAGATGCTCCCGCTGCGCACCACGGCCGAGGATTTCGGGTTCTACTGCCGCGTCTATCCGTCGCTGTTCTACCGGCTGGGGGTGGGCGCCGCCGCAGGACGCCCCCACACGTCCTCATTTTCCCCCGACGAGGGGGCCATCGACGCGGGCATCGGCTTCATGGGCCGCCTGGCGTTGCAAATACTCAACAGACAATGAAAAAGCAAAACACCCGCCGCACTCAGCGAAGCGCGGCGAAGACGGACCGGACGTCCGTGATACTGAATCTTTTCCGCGAGGCTCCCAACAACAAGTTCTCGCTCAAGCACCTGGCTTCGGCCTCGGGAGGCGCCTCGAAGGAGGGCCGCCGCGAGACGCTCGAAATCCTCGGGCGGCTCTTCGAGGAGGGGATCGTCGAGGAGTGCGCACGGGAGAAGTACCGCCTCACGCAGAAGCACCTGCCCCACTACGAGGGCGTGGCCGACATGACCTCCTCGGGCGCGGTGTACGTGCGGGTCGAAGGGCTCGAAAACGATATTTTCGTCAATCAGCGCAACGCCTCCAACGCCCTCGACGGCGACCGCGTGGAGGTGGCCGTGATGCACCGCGGCCGCGACGGGAAACTCGAAGGCCAGGTCACGCGCATCGTCGAACGCAACCGCAAGCCCTACGTGGGTGTGGCGGAGGTGGGCGCGCACCAGATCTTCGTGCGCGCCGACTCGCGCCGGATGCCCATGGACATCTACCTGTCGAAACGCACGTGCCCCGACATCCGCGACGGCGAGAAGGTCGTGGTGCGCATCGCCGACTGGCAGCCGGGCAGCAAAAGCCCCGTGGGCGAGCTGGTCGAGCGGCTGGGCATGGCCGGCAACAACGATACGGAGATGCACGCCATTCTGGCCGAATACGAACTCCCCTACCGCTTCGAAGAGGAGGTCGAGCGGGCCGCCGGGGCCATCGACGCCCGGATCACGGCCAGGGAGATCGCCTCGCGGCGCGACTTCCGCGACACGGTGACCTTCACCGTGGACCCGGCCGACGCCAAGGACTTCGACGACGCGCTGTCGGTGCGCAGGGTGCGCGACGGCGTGTGGGAGATCGGCGTGCACATCGCCGACGTCACGCACTACGTCCGCCCGCACTCGACGATCGACGACGAGGCCGTAGAGCGCGGCACGTCGGTCTATCTGGTGGATCGCACCGTGCCGATGCTGCCCGAGCGGCTCTCGAACGAACTCTGCTCGCTGCGCCCCAACGAGACGAGTCTCTGTTTCTCGGCGGTCTTCACGCTCGACGAGAACCTCGAGATCCTCGACGAATGGTTCGGCCGCACGGTGATCCACTCCGACCGCCGATTCACCTACGCCGAGGCGCAGGAGGTGATCGAGACGGGCCGCGGCGACTACGCCGAGGAGATTCTGACGCTCAACCGTCTGGCCCAGGGACTGCGCCGCCAGCGGTTCCGCAACGGCGCGATCTCGTTCGACCGCGAGGAGGTGAAATTCCGGCTCGACGAGAACGGCAGGCCGCTGGGCATCTACTTCAAGGAGCAGAAGGAATCGAACCAGATGATCGAGGAGTTCATGCTGCTGGCCAACCGCCGCGTGGCGGAGTTCTGCAGCCACCGCCGCAGCGAAAAGGGCCGTGCCGTGCCGCGCACGATGGTCTATCGCGTGCACGACACCCCGAGCGAGGAGAAGCTCGACCGGTTCCGGCAGTTCATCCTCCGCTTCGGCCACGTCTTCAAAGCCTCGAAAGGCCGCGCCGTCGCCAGGGAGATGAACAAGCTCTTCGCGCAGATCAAGGGTTCGACCGAGGAGAACGCCGTTTCGACGATGGCCGTGCGCGCCATGGCCAAAGCCTACTACTCGACCGACAACATCGGCCACTACGGACTGGCGTTCCCCTGCTACACGCACTTCACGTCGCCCATCCGCCGCTATCCCGACATGATGGTGCACCGCCTGCTGGCGCACTACCTCGCCGGGGGCAAATCGGCGGACAAGGCCGAAATCGACGCCCTGTGCGAACGGGCGTCGGACCGCGAGGTGATCGCCGCGGAGGCCGAACGCGCCTCGATCAAATACAAGATGGTCGAATTCATGAAGGAGCACATCGGCGAGGAATTCGAGGGGCACATCTCGGGCCTCACGGAGTGGGGCGTCTATGTGGAGCTGGACGAGACGCACATCGAGGGCATGTCGTTCCTGCGGGACATCGAAGGCGACTACTTCTCCTTCGAGGAGACGACCTACGAGATCGTCGGCCGCGCCACGGGCCGCCGTCTCACGCTGGGCGACGCCGTGCGCATCCGCGTCAAGCGCGCCGACTTGCAGAAGCGGCAGCTCGACTTCGAGCTGCTGCTGCCCGGAGCCCCGGCCCGGCACAAGGGCGGAGACCCCGATTTCCACGGGTCGCGCGGCAGCCACACCGCCGGCGGGAACGGGGCCGGGTCACGCGGCCGGAACGGCGGCGGATCACGCCGCTCGTCGCGCCGGAAAGGGCGGTAGGTCTTCGGCCGGAAAGGCTTGAGGGAACGCCCCGAAGAACGCAGCGTATCCGCAGCGCATTCCGGAACCGCACGGCGTATGCCGGACAAATATCCGGATGTCCCGAAAACGGCGATCGCCCCTGCCACAATCGTGTGGCAGGGGCGATCGGTTTCCGGAGGACCCGGCCGCCCGGAGACCCGGCGGGCCTACTCGATCACGGCGGCCCAGCCGCCGTTGCGCACCATCTTCACGGGAATCCGCGTCGAGGCATCGACGATGCGGACGCGGCGCCTGTAATCCATGGCCTGGAGATCGGCATTCACGCCGTCCTCGAACGAGGTCATGCGGAACTTGCGGCCCGCGGGCAGGAAATCCAGCGCGATCTCCGTCTCGAAAGGTTCGTTGTTCGTGAATCCGCCGACGTACCACTTCGCCCCCTTGCGGCGCGCCACGACGAGCTGTTTGCCGCACGCGGCATGCAGGACGCGCAGTTCGTCCCACGTCGTAGGAACCGAGGCGATGAACTCCGCCGAAGACCGTTCGCGTTCATAGGCCATGGGGCTGTCGGCGAGCATCTGCAACGGAGCCTCGAAGAGCACGTACAGCGCCAACTGGTAGGCCCGGGTTCCCGATCCCATCGGATTGGAGTTGGTCGAACGGTTCTCCTCGGGCTGCGCGGAGAGCATCGCGCCGGGCGTGAAGTCCATCGGCCCCACGGCGTTGCGGATGAACGGCAGCAGGTTGCTGTTCTCGGGCTGGCAGCGCGCCCCCTGCTCCATGCCGAGCACACCCTCGTAATTGACGAGGTTGGGGTAGGTCCGGAAAAGCCCCTTCGGAGTGTAGGAGCCGTGCCAGTCCACCAGCAGGCGGTGTTCCGCGGCGCAGCGCGTCACGCGCTCGTAATAGGAGACCATCCACTGATCGCTGCGGTCCATGAAGTCGATCTTCACGCCCGCAATGCCCCACTCCTCGAGCTGCCCGAAGAGGCGCTCCATGTCGCGCTCGACGGCCAGCCACGTGAGCCAGAGTATGATCCGGACGCCGCGCTGCCCGCCGTAGGCGACCAGCTCCTCGAGGTCGAGGTTCGGATTGGGGCGGAACACGTCGGTCGTAGATGCCGACCACCCCTCGTCCATGATGATATAGGGAATGCCGTACTCGGCGGCGAAGTCGATGTAACGGCGGTAGGACTCCGTATTGCGTCCGGCGCGGAAATCGACGCCCGTAAGACGCATGCCGTTCCACCAGTCCCAGCTCACCAAACCGGGCTGCACCCAGCTCCAGTCCCGCTCGGCGGCCGGTTCGGCCAGCAGCCACACCAGCTCCTGCCGGACGAGATCGGCATCTTCGCGCGCCACGGCGGCCACCCGCCACGGGAACGTGCGTGCACCCTCCGTCCGGGCGATATAGGTCTCCTCCGAAAGGATTTCGAGGCTCCGGTCGTTCTTGGGCCCGTACTCCTTCGGCACGCGCGGGAAGGTCGCCGTGAAGCCGCCCCTGCCGTCGCCGCGGAGGAACATGCAGGGATAGTCGCGCAGATCGGACTCCGCGAGCAGCACCTTGCGGCCCGAAGGCTCGGCCGTCAGCACCGGAAGGTAGGTCATACGGCCGTCGGGACCGAAGGCGGAGAGTTGCCGGAGGGTGTAAGGCTCCTCGTACATCGAGTTGAACCCGCCGACCTCCGAAAGCCACGCCTCGCTGCCCGAGGGCAGCGTGAAACGCACGCGCTCCTCCATGACGTCGATGCCGCCCGGGAGCGAGGTCACGAAACGGTAGGCCGCGCCCTCGTCGAAGAGGCGGAACTCCAGCGCGTAGCCGCCCGCGAAGTCGAGCCGCACGGCATTGTAGCGGTTGCGCACCCCGGCGTTTTTCGTGGGGTTGATCCGTTGCAGCAGCTCGTCGGCCGACGAGCGCGACACACGGCGCAGGCGGGGCCGTTCGCCCAGCGTGCGGTCCGCGAGCCGGAGCGCGAGGCCCTCGCCGCCCAGCACCGCGTCGTCGCCGTCGCGCAGCGTGTAGTCGATCCGGTCGGTCACCTCGACCGTAAGGCGAAGCCGGCCGTCGGGCGACGCGACTTCGATGGGTTTCGCCTGCGCCGCACCGCCCAGAAGCAATGCGCAGCAGACTGACAACAGTCTCTTCATATCGTAAAATTTAGGTAGTCATACGGAATCTCACGCGCCGGACCGTTCCCCGGCGCCGGGGAACGGTCCGGCAACGGGGCCTCACTCGATCACGATCGAATTGAGCAGATCGGTCTTGCCTTCGTTCACCAGCTTGAGGATCAACTCGCCGAAGAGCGTATTCTGCCAAGCGAACCACGCACGGGTGAAGTTCGCGGGATCGTCCTTGTGGAACGACTCGTGCATGAAGCCCGTGCCGGCGTCGGTGGTCATCAGCGACTCGATGCAGCGCTTGATCTCGGCGTCGTCCTGCGACGTGAAGGCCTTCATCATGATACTCATGGGCCACACCATGTCGTATCCCACGTGCGGACCGCCGATGCCCTCGCCCGCCGTGCCGCGGAAGAAATAGGGGTTCGATTCGCTCCAGACGAACCGGCGGGTATTCTGATAAACCGGGTCGTTCACGTCCACGTCGCCCAGATAGGGCATCGCCAGCAGCGACGGCACGTTGGCGTCGTCCATGAGGAAACGGTTGCCGTATCCGTCCACCTCGAAGGCGTAGATCTCGCCGAATTCGGGATGGTCGTAGGTGGCGTATTTCTTCAGGGCCGCCTCCACCTCGTCGGCCAGCGACCGGCACTCGGCGGCCATCTCCGGCCTGCGGTTCACCTCCGAGAGAATCTCGGCGGCCTTGCGCAGCGACGTCACGGCGAAGAAGTTCGACGGCACGAGGAACAGGAAGGTCGTCGCATCGTCCGACGGACGGAACACCGAAGCGATCAGCCCCACGGGATTCACCGGATTGCCGTTGCCGACGTTGCACACCGTGTCGAGCTGGCGGTCCGTGACGCGCAGGAAGGTATAGGGTCCCACGCCCTCCTTGCGCTGCTGCTCGCGGAACGTCCGGAGGATATTCTCCATGGCCGTGAGCCAGTGTTCGTCGAAAACCGACGTGTCGCCCGTCCGTTTCCAGTATTCATAGGCCAGGCGGATCGGATAACAGAGCGAGTCGATCTCCCACTTGCGCTCGTAAACCTCGGGGCGCATCTGCGTCCCGTCGGTCTGCCAGTGCGTGTCGGGATCGGGATCGAGCGGATCGAGGAAGGCGTTGGCATAGGGATCCAGCCCGATATACTTGAACTGGCGGCGGATGACGCCCGCGATCATGCGGCGCAGCTTCTCGTCCTTCGGAGCCAACTGCACGTAGGGCCACACCTGCGCCCCGGAGTCGCGGAGCCACATGGCATGAATGTCGCCCGTATAGATCACCGTGTCGTCCCTGCCCTGCTCGTCCTCGCGGGTCCAGCGCACCGTCGTATCGAGCGTATTGGGGAAGCAGTTCTCGAACATCCACGCCAGCCGGGCGTTGGTGAGCACGCCCTTGACGCGGGCGATTTCGGCCTCTACGGCCTCGGAGGTGAAGAGCCGCTCGGCCTCGGCGGGCCGGTTCGTCACGGCGTATTTCGATGCGGAGGCGGGCAGACGCGTATTGTCGGCCGCCGCAACGGGCACGTCGGCGCGGGTTCCGCATCGTTCATGGGCCGCGGCGGAAGCGCCCAGCGACAGCGCGGCGAGCAGAGAGGTTACGGAAAAAAGTTTCATTGTCATAAATCGCATGTTTTGGTTGATGAATCGCAGCACAAAGATCGCAAAACGGATGCAAAGAAAAAAGAATCGGCGGAAAAAGAGTGCGGCGCGGAGCGAAAAAAAAGGGCGGACCCGCGGCCCGCCCCGAACGGAATCGCTTCCGCGGAGGATCAGATGGCGCCCGCGATCAGGAAGATGGCGGCCACCGTCAGAATGGCGTACAACTCGGGGAATGCGGCGAGGATCAGCGTCTTACCCATCACGTCGTGGCCGTTGCCGATGGCTGCGATGCCGTTGGCGCAGATCTTGGCCTGGTAGTACGACGAGAAGAGGCAGACGAGGCCCGTCAGCAGGCCCGCGCCGAAGATGGCCGCACCCTGCAGCATGGTCATCGACTCGGTGAGAAAGCCCTTGATGATGAAGTAGCCCACGAAACCGTAGAGGCCCTGCGAACCCGGAATGGCCGAGAGAATCATGTAGCTACCGAATGCGCCGCCGTTCTTCTTCATGGCGCCGACCGAAGCCTGGCCGGCGATCGAAGTGCCGATACAGCTCGCCGCGCCCGAAAGGCCCACCATCAGCGCTACGCCGATGTAGCCCATAATAATTGCAGTTGTTGTTCCCATAATCGTAAATTGTTTTTAGTTATTGATTTTCCGAATCATCCATTTTGCGCAGGGGCTCGAACGAACGCATCGACATTTCGAAGCCCGCATTCTTGTAAAACTCCACGAACGTCAGACGCATCGGGTGCACGAACGACGAGATGGTGGACATGAAGAGATTGATGCCGTGGCCCACGAGCAGAATCGGGACCATGACGAGCAGCCGCACGACGATGTTCGCCCCCTCGGGCACGAAGCCGTCGGCCAGCGCATTGAAGACCGTGGCGAGGATGCCGCCCGAGAGACCGATGGCGAACAGGCGGATGTACGACAGCACGTCCGAAAGGATACCCGTCAGGTTGTTGTAGGTGTCCCACAGCCCGAGGCCGAAATTGACGAAGGGATTCCTGCCCGGCGAGTTGAAGAAGAGCATCAGCACGGCTCCCGCGCCGAGCGTCGCGTAGAAGGCCGGCGAGGAGGGCGTATAGAAGGGAATCGTCCAGGCGGGATCGAGCATCGGAAGTCCGCCGGCCACGCTCGCGCCCAGCAGCACAAGCAGCCACCCCAGCGAGGCGAGCGAATGGCGGAAGCCCGCGGTCGAGGAGATCATCACGACCTTGAGCAGCATGCCGAAGAGAATCTGCACCATGCCGATGGCCAGCGCGATGGAGAAAAACCTGCCCTGGAAATCGAAGAACGGAATCCCGGGGAACCACTCCTTCATGTTGATGCCGAAGAACGATCCGCACAGCAGGCCGAACGCGACGGTCATCGCGCCGCACAGCGTGGCGAACCACGCGGCCTGCCGCATCATGCCGGGCTTCCGGTTCCGCGAAAGCATCCACACGCCCAGCAGCGTCAGGATGGCGCCGTAGCCGGCGTCGTTGAGACAGATGCCGAAGAAGAGCATGTAGAAGGGAGCGAAAAAGGGCGTGAGGTCCATCGTTCCGTATTTCGGCCGGGCGTACATGTCGCCCACCAGTTCGAACACGCGGGCGAACCGGTTGTTCTTCAGCTTCACGGGCGTATCGTCCCCGGGCTCGGGGTCGCCCTTGAGATAGACCACGCCGGGATAGGCTTCGAGCAGGGCATCCACCCTGTCGGAGGTCTCCTTCTCGGCCCAGCCCTCCATGACCACCAGCCGGCCTTCGGCCTCGGCGTGCGCCGTGGCCTTCACGCGCGCGCCTTGCAGCCGTTCCCGAAGCGAAGCGGCGTATCCGGCGAGCAGCCGCTCCGATACGGCCACGCGCGAAAATTCGGCGTCGAGGCGCGCCAGTCCGGCCCGGGCCTCCGCGATGCGGCGCTCGGCCTCGCGGATGTCCATGCCGGGCGCCTTCATCTCCTGCGCATCGAGCGGAATCTCCTCGCCCGGAGCCGCCACGACGACGAACCACACGGTAGCATCCGACCGGCCGATCTCGGCCAGGGCATACTGCGCGGACCATCCGGCCGCATTCTTGTCGAAAAGGTTGCGCTGCGTCGAGAAATAGCGCAGCACCACCCCGTCGGCGGCCAGCGCCCCGACACGCGCCGGGTCGAAAGCCCCCCACGGGCGCAGCTCCTCGGCGGCCTTCTCCAGCCGGCCGATCTCGGCCTGCAGGGCGGCGGCTTCGCGCTGCGCCGCGGCATAACGTGCATACGCCTCCTCGCCCGAAGCGAACGGCGCGGCCTGCGCGTCGAAGCGTCCTGCGTCCGCACGGAACGTCTTCAGGAACTCGGCGGCCCGGGCGCAGCCCTCGATGTCGAGCATCAGTTGGCGATCCTCCTCCGAAGGCTCCCAGCCCGTCGTGGTGATGTCCACCAGCCCCAGTTCGCGCAGCCGCCCGATGAAATCGTCGCTCTGCGCCGCATAGAGCACAAAAGCGTATTTGGACATTTTCGCGATCATAGCATTGCGCCCTCCCCGGCGGCCTGTTGCTTGGTTTTCACGATTTTCTGGGCGGATTTCGAGAGATTCTCCTCATCCTCCATGAAGCGCTTGATCTTCCGGATGGCATCCTCGTAGCCGGGAATCTGCACCTTCTCGTAGAGATTCACCTTCTGCGTGGTCTTGCGGCGCGCGAAGTCCAGCAGCTCCATCTTCCGACTGTAAACCTCGTACTCGATGCCCAGCCGGGCCATGCGTTTGAGCAGGTCGATCCCGGCGGCGAACCACACGGGCGACGAAAAGAGATCGTAGGGCTTTTCCTCGAAAAGCACCTCCCGCAATACGGGCGTACGCACGCCCGCGATCTTCTGCGTGTCGAGCTCCACGTCGTCCACCCGCAGCAGTCCGGCGTCGAATTCGCCCCAGAGCGCGGTCATGTAGTCGTACTCGGCCCTGAGGGCGTCGAGCCGGCGGCGCAGTTCGCCCGCCGCGTCCTTCGCCCGCTTGACCTCGGTACGCAGAGCCGATTCCTTGCTCTTGATCGTCGGGAGAGCCTTCTGCCGCATCTTCAGTTGCTTGCCCAGCTCGCCCAGCGAGGTTTTGTTATACTGAAATTTGATTGCCATAGCTTTCTATTTTTCCGAATCACGCTGCCGCCGCCCGACCGCGCCCGTCACGAGCGTCCCCACGCCGGGACTGACGGCCGCCGTCAGTGCGGACGTGCCGTGCGATCGTCCGGGCAGACCGTCCTCCGTCACGAGAAGCGGCCCCCGGGCCGGCACCGGAATGACTGCCGACTGCGCCAGACCACAGGCCCGGCGGTTGCGTCTTCCTCCGCCCGTTCTCCCGTCCATCGCCGTGCCGCGTTGCATCCGCTCAGACGGTCTTCGGCCAGTACTTGGCCACCAGTTCGCTCTTGATCGCCACCTCCTCCTCGGAGAAGTACTCGGCGAAGAGCCTCCACGCCGTGTCGAGCATCTCCGTGATGCCGATATTGACGTCGATGGCCAGCAGTTTCTCCGAATAGTCGCGGGCGAAGTTGAGCGTGCGCTCGTCGTAGTCCGACAGGTCGAAGCCGTTCTCGAGTTTCGTCTTGGCATTGGCCGCATCGGCGTAGAGGCGCACGCAGGCGTTCATCACCTGCGGATGGTCCTCGCGGGTCTTCTTGCCGATGACCAGCTGCTTCAGACGCGACAGCGAACGGAACGGGTCCACGATGACCTTGCCCGTGTCGGAGTCGTTGCGCAGGAACAACTGCCCCTCGGTGA
>ERZ827126.2352-NODE-2352-length-13707-cov-6.994873_pt1 | contig 13707 bp, 10 predicted proteins | sample MGYA00519780_ERZ827126 | MGnify/ENA primary metagenome ERZ827126 (study PRJEB31778, sample SAMEA3449262) | human gut metagenome | biome: human gut; feature: human-associated habitat; material: faeces | place: United Kingdom | collected 2010/2012 ...
TCGGAAACGGAAAGGCTGTGTCCCTTAAAATCTTTCGGGTGGTCGATATTGAAACGGGTATAAATATCTTCAAGGGAAGTTCCCGGTGCAAGGGGCGCGGTATAGATAAGCTCATAGTTTGCTCTCTCTACGGTGTGTCCCGCCGCCTGCAGGCGGTCGTAAGGCTCAAAGTGCAAGTCCCTTGTGGCGTCGCCGCGGGCTAACTGATAAATCCCGTAGCTGTCCTCTTTGCCATAGAGTAAAAGAGCTTCCTTTGTCGGCTCACTTTCCCGTAGCTGCTGCTTCATGGCGTTGTATTCATGCAGGGCTTCCCAAGTTTCCTTTTCTACACCGAACAAGCCGCCTTTTTCTGCGTGTTCCTGTAAATCGGTCAGACTGGTAACGGCTCCCTCGGTGCCGTCCTCATAGATACGGAAAACCTCGATACCGTCCTGTGTAAACAAATGCTCGGCGGCTTCCTGTTGCAGCGGAAACATACCGTCCCAAGAATAGCCGTAGTCCTGCATTTCTTTTATGCTGATAGAGGCGTCGGGTACGGGGATTTCCGGCTGCTCCTGCGGTGGTGCGTCTTGCCCGATTTCCTGTACCTCGGAAGTCTGCTCCTGTTCCTGTGCCTTTTGCAGCTCTGCGATATGTTCATCAATGCTGTTGATGATTTCCGCTGCGGTGCTGCGGATTGTTTCAAGAGAGCTTTTCAGTTCGGCAAGCTCCCGTCCGGCACTCCACCCGGCAACGTACCCAAAGGAATAGTCAGAAGTATCAAGCCCGTAATGCTGGCACACGGTATAGGCGATACTTTCTGCCTGTACTTCACGGGTGCGGCGGTCGGGTCTGTTCTCCAAGTCCTCCAACGGGGCGTTAAGGTCAATGTCGTGCAGCTTCGCATGGGCGATTTCATGGATAAGGGTTTTTAAGGTTTGCAGCTCGCTCATGCCCTCATCAAGTGCAATGCGCTTGTCCTCCAAGTGGTAGTAACCATGTGCGCCGCCCTCGATTTTTTCAAAGCCGACAGGAACAGGAGAAGTCTTTTCAAGGGCAGCGAAAACGTCCTTGTAATGCTCCACGTCCCCGGTCAGCATATTTACGGCAATATTGGGGATTTCCCTGCCCTCGGTCTGCGATACGTCAAAGACAGATACCACCTTAAAGGCGGGTATCGTGATTTCCTTTTCCTCGGTTACGGGCTTTCCGTCCTTGCCGATAAAGGCTTTTCCCGTCTGCGGGTCGATTTTCTCCATTTCTTTTTTAATCTTGAACGGCGACGGGGCAAGGATTTTGATACCCTTTTGTCCTTTCATCACGTTTCGTCCAAAGTTATTTTTCCATGCGGAAAATCCGGCGATAAGGGAAGCGTCGGGCTTTTGCATGGCGATCAGCAGCGTATTGTTAAAGCTGTAATTATGAAACTTTGACATGACGCGCAGATATTCCTTGTAACGCTCGCTGTCAAACAGTTCCGTAATGCCTTGCTCCAAACGGTCGGTAATCTCTTTGAGCTTTTCGGCGGGCTTCTCGCTCGTCAGCACGATAGGGATAACCGGGCGCGGCTCCTGCGGCTGCGCTTCGGGAATAGCTGCTGTCTGTACTGCCGGGGCTGCGTCCCGTTCGACGGTCGGCTGCGGATAGCTCATAATGCGGTATTCCTCCGGCACATCGCGCCCCTCAAAGTGTTTCTCCCATGCGTCGCCGCTTTCCACAAGATAGCCGTATTCCGTAAAGCTGCCTTTTTCCTGCGCGGCGGCGTTTCGTCCAAAGGCGATAGGGTCAATGCTGTTTTTCCATTCAGCGGGCATTTGCACCATGCCGGATTTGTTAAGGTAATAATCGCCCAATTCGCGGGGATTATGTACTTCGGGGATATGCACGAAAAAGTCCTCGTTATAGGTAAAGTCAATGAGCTGCCCGATATTCTCAAAACCGTTCTTTCGCTGCGTGGCTGCGTTCAGCGCGGCAATACCGGCAGCGTCAAGGGTTTCCAGTCGTGCCGCAAGAAAATTCAGCTCGTCCACCTGTGCCGCGCATACCATGTCATAAGGCAGGGCAATGTGCCTGTCCTCCCGGTCAGAGTAGCCGTGAATGAAAAAATCCTGCGGATTGTCAGTGGTAATGCCTACGCTTTGCATAGCTTTGTGAAGTTCTTTCTTTGTGGCGGGCATGGAAAGCCAGTAGCCGCCCGGTTCTCCCGTTTCAAAGCGGGTGCGGCTGTCAATCAGGATTGCAAATTGTTCCGTTTCCTGTCCCGGCTCGGTTCTCGGTGCAGCGGCGGGAATGTCGGCGGCGGGCTGCTTGATTTCCTCGCCCTCTACGGTGTAGCCCGGTAAGAGCTGCCCGTTTACCCTAAACTGTTCCGCGTATTCCGGCGGGATAGCCGGGGAGATTTCCGTAAAAAGTTTTTCATACGCCTTGATACGCCCATTCAGATATTTTTCCATAGCCGCCCGGTCAGCAAATACCTTTCTGTCCTGTCCGGCGATTTTCGCCTGTCCGTACCCGTGGGGGCTGTTGGTGTAGATGTTCCAAGACAGCGTATAGGAATACGGGATAGATTTCTGTGCTGCCTTGTCGTAGCGGGTATTTTCATACACATGGTAGCTCATTTTATATACCCGGTTGCTGATGGTGTGGCGGTCGTTGTCCTCGTCCTGCCACTTGTTCGCCGTATGCTTCACTTCGGGTATTCTCGCATACTCAATCGCCTTGTCAAATAGCAGGGTCTTTCCTGCCTGTTCCTCCCATGCGGAAGCCTGTACTTTCAGATTTTCAAAAACAGTCTGCTCCGCAGCCGCGCTTTCCTCCCGCAGCTTCACAAGCTCGGCAAGAGGTAAGGCGGTCAGCGGGGAAATATCCGCGCCTTTCGTGTCAAAATAGATACCGCGCTCAATCTTCATCTTGTCGGCGGCTTCCAGTCTGTCATGGTCGTATGAGGAATAACCTGTTTTCCATTCGTCCATTTGCTCGCTCCTTTCTTTTTCAATCATGCGGTGCATAAGCTCGTAGTCCTCAATACTCATGCTCCCGTCAAATACATAAGGGTCAAAATCTTCCCCGTCCCGGTAGGGCTTTTCGGAAAAGGGAAGCCCCGCTGCATGGGCGGCGGCTTTTGCTTCCTCGATAAGCTCCGGGGGAAGTCTGTCGTCGTGGGCTTCGATAAATCCGGCAACGTCATTTGTGCCGTTTTTGTAGTGGTGGCGCACTCCGGCGGTCAGCTCGTCAAGGCTCATATTCTCGCCTAAATGCCCGCAGTAGTAGCCGTTTAGAATAACGGCGGCGGGGTCAGCCGCCTTGATTTCCTCTAACCGGCTCCTGTCAAACGGTTCTAAAGTACCGTCCACTTCAAGATGAAACAGCTCGGCGTTCCATGAACGTCCCTCTTTCCAAAATGCTACCCATGCAATACCGTCCCTAAGTTCCTCTTGATAGTCCTTTACGCTGTCGCGCAAACTTGCCATGTGTAAAACCTCCTTTCGCGTATGGCAGCGCGGACGCTGCGTTTGTGGTTACATAGTCCTACTACGGTGCGCCCGCATTTCTGCCAAAGATTTTTGAGGATTTTTAGAGGGTTTGGGAAACTTCCCAACAAGCAAAATCCCCGCCAAGCTCGGTTAGAGTGGCAGGGATTTTACGGAAGTGGGTACCCGCTTCCTATGCTTGCTATTCAAGTTCTTTGTCCTTTGAAATGGTTACTTTGTAATTCACATACTTGCCGCCCGTATCAGCTAAAAGTACCGTTCCGTCATAGGTTTTGCCTGTTTTCGGAGAGTACAGCTTTTTGACTTTTACCTTGCCGGATTTTAAGAGTGCTGCGGCAATCGACCGGGTAAAGACGGTTTTACGTTCCTCAAAGAAGCGGTCATTTTTCCACATGGTAAAGCCGCACTCTTTGTTGGAACAGTAGTAGTTTTTCTTTCCCTCATAGACCGGGGACTTGCAGCGGGGACACTTCCCAATCTCTGTTTTTTCTGTCTTGAAAAGCTCTTGTTTCTCACCCAACACGGAAGCGTAGGTTTTTACAAGCTCCTGTGCCATTGCTTCAATTCCCTGCATGAAAGCGGCAGGGTCGGCGTTGCCCTTTGCAATCTGCGTCAGATTGTTTTCCCATGCAGCCGTAAGCTGCGGAGAGGTCAGACTATCCGGCAGGACGCAGACAAGGTTTGTGCCGTCTTTGGTGGGAAATAGCTGCTTGCCCTTGCGCTCCACAAAGCCGCCTTTGACTAACTTTTCAATGACGGCGGCGCGGGTGGCAGGCGTACCAAGCCCCCGGCGTTCTGCGTCCGGGTCGGTGTCCTCATTCCCGGCGCGTTCCATAGCCGACAAAAGACTTGCTTCATTGTGGGGCTTCGGGGGCGTGGTGGCATGCTCTGTCACTTTTGCCGCCGGATTTTCAAAGGTCTGCCCCTCGGAAAAGTCCGGCACATCTAACACAAGCTCGTTTTCGTCGTCGCTGTCCGGCTTCTTTTTGAGGGTCGCCCGGTAAAGCCGTTCAATCTCTTTCCACCCGGCAGCGATTACCGCCTTTCCCTTTGCCGTAAATTCATGGTCGGCGCAGGAGAAAACCGCCGTTACCGCTTCGTAAACGTGCGGCTCTGCGGTTGCCATAAGCAGACGCGCCCCGGCAAGGGTCAGGATATTGCGCTCGCTTTCCGGCAGCGCGGTAAGGTCAGCCTTTGCAAGCTCCATAGTGGGAATGATTGCGTGGTGGTCTGATACCTTTTTACTGTTCAGCACCTTTGCAATCTCCGGCGAAAAATCCGCGCCCTCCATAAAGGAAAGTTTCTCACAAAGCACCTTGATAATGCCCGTCGCTGTTTCTCCCATGTCGTCGGTCAGAAATGCGCTGTCCGTTCTCGGATAGGTCAAGAGCTTCTTTTCATAGAGGGCTTGCGCCAGGTCAAGGGTCTGCTTCGCGGTGTACCCGTAAATACGGTTTGCTTCCCGCTGTAAACTGGTAAGGTCAAAGAGCTTCGGCGGGGCAATGGTTTTCTTTTCTTTCACAAGGGAAGTACAGACAGCCGCCGACGCTTCGCAGGCTGCTTTCAGTCTGCTTGCTTCATCAGCGGCGCAGATCTTCGCGCTTACCGCTTCTGCGCCGGGGAGAGTAAGGCGCACATGGTAGTAGGTTTCTTTCTGAAAGCCTGTAATCGCAGCGTCCCGGTCTACAAGCATTTTGAGGGTCGGGGTCTGCACACGCCCCACGTTCAAGGTCTTTCCATACAGGCAGGAGAAAAGGCGGGTCGCGTTAATGCCGATAAGCCAGTCAGCCTTTGCCCTGCATAGTGCGGAATGGTAGAGGGCGTCGTATTCCCGCCCGTCCTTCAGATTGTCAAAGCCACTTCGGATTGCTTCGTTTTCCATTGAGGAAATCCAAAGACGGGTAAAGGGCTTCTTGCAGCCCGCTTGATGATAGACAAATCGGAAAATCAACTCGCCCTCGCGTCCTGCGTCGCAGGCGTTCACGACTTCCGAAACGTCGGCGCGGTGCATGAGGTCTTTTAAGATTTTGAATTGTTTTCCCTTGTCGGCAGCTACGGTGTACTGCCATTCCTGCGGCAGAATGGGTAAGCTGTCATAGCTCCATTTCTTGTACTGTTCCCCATAGGCGGCAGCTTCGGAAAGCTGTACCAAATGCCCGATACACCAAGAAATGAGGTAGCCGTTTCCCTCGATATATCCGTCTTTTCTGCCCGTAACGCCAAGGGCGGCGGCAACCGCCGCCCCGACGCTGGGCTTCTCACAAATCACAAGTTTCATGCTTCCTCGTCCTCCTGTTCGGTATCTGCGCTGTCAGCTTCTTCCTCCGGCTCGTCCTCGTCGTATTCGTCAAAATCAAATTCGTCAAGGTCGGTGCCGCCTTTTACGCTCTGCTTCGGTTTCATAAACTTAACGTAGTAGAGGGCTGCGCCGCCGCCAAGAAGTCCCACAACAAGGAAAATGAGAAGCCCGCCCATGCTGTTTTTGGGTTTCTCCGGCTCTGCGGGTGCTTCCGGCTCGGCTTCCTTGCCTGTGCAGTTATTCATGGCTGCGGAGCAGACGGGGCAGGCGGTGTTTACTTCGCCCGCCTTGCATTTCTCGGTACAGTTGCAGACAGCCGGGGGCTGCTCGGTCTGTTCCTCCCCGATAATCGCCATAAGGTCGCTTTCGTCTACTTGATTTAGGAAGTGGACGGAATTTTCGCCCTCGGCTGCCCGGTCAACGATAATGTAAAAATAGTTGCCGCCTTTGCTTTTCACGACGATAAACTGCTTATCCTCGGCAGCGTCCCCGTCGATGTCGTCCACAAGGGTCATGTTGCCCTCCGGGGTAAGGGGCTGCGGTTCGGTTTCCACGATTACGCCGCTGTCGTCGGTTTCCTCTGTCGGGGTCTGCGCGTAGGCAGTAACGGAAAAGCCGCCCACAAGGACAAGGGCGGCGCAAAGTGCGGTAATGCTTGCAAGGATTTTATTCTTCATCTGCATTGTCCTCCTGTTCGTCATAGTCTGTGGGCATAGGGGCAATGCCCGGAATACCGTTGCCGGAAAGCATAGCGGTAAGCTCCTGCGGGGTCAGACGCATAGCGCGTACAAGCTGCACGATTTCAAGGTTTTCCGCTTCGGTTTTCTGTGCTTCCAGTCCGCGCAGCTTGTTCTGATACTCCGTGATTTTCTCACGGGTCTTTTGGATTTCCTTTTCAATTCTTTCGATTTTACTCATTGCCATAAATTTTTTCTCCTTTCGATTTTCAAAAATGTGTCAGTTCCAGTTCATCAGCCCGTACCCTTTGATACAGGCATAGTCAAGGGGATAGCTCTTAATCTTGCAGGCGTCGCCGGAATTGCCCTCCACGGTATAAACGCGGTTTGCGTCCCTGCCGATAACAAGCCCTACATGGTCTGCGCTTCCGTCTAAATCCCAGTCAAAAAAGATAGCGTCACCGGGGGCAATGTTCTCATAGCCCCGCGCGCCCCATTGCCCGTGAGAGGTAAACCACGGAATACCCTGCGACTGGCAGGCGGCAAAGCGCGGCTCGGAAAGTCCCATTTGCCCGTAGCACCAGGACACGAAACAGGCGCACCATTCCACGCGGGAGTTGAAGCCGTACCAGCTCCAATACGGATAGCCGCCCACATTTCCGACTTGCTGCTTTGCAAGGTCAACGATAGCGGTATTACCGGGGCGCGTTCCGTTTACAAAGTCCACGCCGCTTAAATCCTCGGACGCGGAAGTGTCGGGAGAGCCGCCGCCAAAGATAAGGGGCTTGTTCCCGCTTGTCTGCAAGTACACCCGGTACATTTCCAGTTGTTCCGGGGGCAGATTATTTTCCGCAATGGTGGATAGCGGGGTGTTCGTCATCTTGACGTTTAAGATGTAATACTCATAAGGCACTTGTACCGTATAGGTGTCCGTATGCTCGTTGCCGTCCTCGTCTGTCCATGTGTCGGTGCGTTCTTCCTCCCGGTAGCGTATTTCCACTTCCTCGGTCAGCGTCAGCTTGTATTGCTGATTGAAAATCCGTTGTAATTCGCTCTGTACCTCGGCGCGGGTGTAGCTTTGGTATTTTGCGGTCAGATAGGACGCTAATTCGTGGGGGTTATGCCCGATATTTGCAAGGTCATAGCGGTACTCGTCATAGCCGGGGTGGGTGCTTTCGATAGCGTCAATCTCGTTTTGCAGCCCGCTTTCCAGTCCGGCATAGGCATTTTCCACTTCCACAAGGTCGCTGTCCTCGGAGGTATAAGACGTTCCAAGCACGCCGTTTAACGTGCCGGAAAACATTGCACCACAAGAGGACAGCCCGGACAGAAGCATAATGAAAAGTAGCAGCGCCCCGACAGCGATTGCCACGCCCGCCGGGTGTCTTGCCACAAACGCCGCTGTCTGCTTCGTTTTCTCGGCGGCTTTGGCTGCCGCTTTGCGGGTGCGTTCCGCTGCGCCCTTGATACCCTTTGCAGTATTGCGGGCTTCCTTTGCATACTGCTTTTTAATCTGCTGTTTCTGCCAAAAACGGGAAATAGGGTTACTGGTTAGCTGTGGGTTATCATGCAGGGTCTTATGATACTGAAAATCCACGTTTGCCTTGAAAGCAGCTTTTTCAGCCTTTGCCGCTTCCCAGTAGGGTTTCAGCTTATGGTTGCGGTAGCCCTGCTTGATTTTCCGCGCCCCGTACTTCAATCCCCGTTCTGCGGCTTCCTCGCTCTTGTGTGCGCCCTCCACTCCGGAATTATCCTTTTCGACAGAATGGATTTTGTTATGTACCAAAATCCCGGCTTCCTGTGTGGGGCGGGATAGCGGGTTGTGCTTCTCCTTAAATCCGGGCGGTTTGTCCTTTTCCTCAAAGTGCAGGCGGGTCTTGCCTTTCCCGGTGGTTTCGTCAAAGGTGCGCTCTTTTACCAGTTTCTTTTCTTTGGGGATAGCTGCCTTTGCCTTATCCAAGCGGTCGGCGGCTTTATCGGATTTCTTGATATACTTTTCAAGCTCCGGGGCAGCGCGTTCCTCGTCGGTAAATTGCAGCCGGGAAGATTTCGTCCCGGCGGTAGCTTCTGCCTGTGCCTTTCGTACCGCTTTTTTAGACGCTTTACGGGTATGGGCGGCTTCAATATGCTCCATGACGCGCTCCGTTTTGCCTGTGTCCGCTTTGGGGGCAGCTCCCGGCACATGGGGCAAGGGAGAAGTCGGGGAAGCTGCACCTTGTAGCTGCGCTGCGTCCTGTGCTGCCTGTTGCTCTGGCGTTTTCTGTAACTCTGCGTCCTGTGTCCGTTTGCTGATACGTTCTGTTTCGCCCGTCGTTTGATTTTCTGTGATAGCTCCGTCGCGGGTCATTTTCTGCGTGATTTTGTCACGGGGCTTTAATGGGTCTTTCAAGTGTTACCACCTCCAATCCGCGCCCCTGCAAGGGTACAATACTCGGCGTTCAGTTCAATGCCGATATAGCGGCGGTCAAGGCTTTTCGCTGCAAGCCCGGTGGTGCCGCTTCCAAAGAAAGGGTCAAGGACAACGCCGCCTGCCGGACAGCCCGCCAGTATGCACGTTTCCGCGAGCTTCGGGGGATAGGCGGCAAAATGCCCGCCCTTATACGGTACGGTATTGATAAGCCAAACGTCCCGCTTGTTCCTTGTGGTCGGCATAAGAGCGTCGTCATAATAGCCGCCGCTGCGGGTTTTATTGATACCCTGTACCTTGCCCTGTCCGGGTATTTCCTCGGCATATTTGTGTCCTGCGCCGCGCCCCTGCCGGTACCGCGCAGCCGTTCCCGGCGCAATCGGCTCTGCAATGGCGGCAGCGTCATAGTAATATTTCTTTGATTTCGTCAGTAAAAAGATATGCTCATAGCAGCGGCTCGGTCGGTCGCGGCAGCTCTCCGGCATAGGATTTTTCTTTCAGCCAGATAATATCGCTGCGTAAATACCACCCGTCAGAGCGCAGGGCAAAAGCAAGCTGCCACGGAATACCGATTAAATCCTTTTGCTTGCAGCCCGCTTTCATGCCTGTGCCGCAGTAAGTGTCTGCGATATTCAGCCAAAACGTCCCGTCGTCTTTGAGTACCCGGCGCAGCTCCCGGAATACTTCTACAAGCCTGTCAATGTACTGCTCCGGCGTGTCCTCCCGTCCAATCTGTGCGTCAAGCCCGTAGTCCCTAAGTCCATAGTAGGGCGGGCTTGTGACGCAGCAGTTCACGCTTTCACTCGGCAGCTCCCGCAGGGCATAGAGGGCGTCGCGGTTGATGATTACGTCCGTTTTCATGGCTTGCTCACTTCCTCTGGCTTTGTCGTAAGCAGACGGTAAAGCTCGGTGTCGGTTGGGAAGCGGTCAATGAACGGCAGCACCACATTCCCGTAAAAGATAAGCCCCTCGCCTGCTTCGGTATGGGTTACATACTTCATCTGCTGCGGGGAGATGTTAAGCTGCTTTGCAAGGATAGCCCGGTCGCCCTGTGCCTGATTGAGCATGAGGACAAAATCAGAGTTTTCAAAGATATTCTCGACTTCGCGGCTGCTTAAAAGGTCTTTGACATTCTGCGTGATTGCCGTCGGTATGCCGCCCCATTTACGAAAACGCTTCCAAATCTCCACGCTGTAAGCGGCGGTCTGTTCTTCTTTGAGTAGCAAGTGAAATTCGTCCATGTAGTAACGGGTTGCCTTTTTTTCGGCGCGGTTGACAGTAACGCGGTTCCACACCTGGTCTTGCACAATGAGCATACCTAACTTTTTGAGCTGCTTTCCAAGCTGCTTAATATCAAAGCAGACAAGGCGGTTAGAAAGCTCCACGTTGGTACGGTGGTTAAAGACGTTCAGAGAGCCGGAAACATAAAGCTCCAATGCCGCCGCAATGCGGGCAGCTTCCGGCTCCGGCTGTTTCAGCAGTTCGTTGTAGAGGTCGCCCAAAATCGGCATTTTTGCCGGGTCGGGGTCTGCAAGGAAAGGTCGGTACACATTCCTAACGGCGCGGTCAATGACGGTCTTTTCCACGGGCTGCAAGCCCTCTTTGCCGCCGATAACAAGCTCGCAGAGGGAAAGGATAAAGTCGGATTTCAAGGCAAGCGGGTTGTCGTCCTCGGAGTAGTTGAGGTTAATATCCATAGGGTTCACATACTGGGGCTTGCCGTCCATGCCTTTTCCGGCAGGCGACAGGCGTATCACTTGCCCGCCCAAACGCTGCACAAGGGAAAAATACTCTGCTTCCGGGTCGCAGATGATAATATCGTCGTCGGTAATGAGAAAGGCGTTTGTCATTTCTCGCTTTGCCGCAAAGGATTTACCGCTTCCCGGTGTTCCAAGAATAAGCCCGTTTGGGTTTTTCAGTTGCTTGCGGTCGCAGAGTATCATGTTGTTTGACAGCGCATTTAAGCCGTAGTACAGGGCTGCGCCCCGCTGAAAAAGCTCCTGTGTGATAAAGGGAATGAAGATAGCGGTGCTTGATGTGGTAAGCCCTCTTTGAATGGGGATAAGGTTCTCCCCAAGAGGAATAGAGGACATAAAGCCCGCTTCCTGCAAATAGTCAAGGCGGGTCAGAGCGCAGTTGTTTTTCTGTGCAAAGCCCGCCGTAGCGAATACGTCATTATCCAGTTTCCGCTTCGTGTCTGCCATGTTTACCACAAGGAACGTCAGCAGGAACATTCTTTCATTTCTGCTCTGTAAATCCTGCAAGAGATTTTTCGCTTCGCTGCCGAACGTGGCAAGGTCGGACGGAATTATATCCATGTCATACCCGCTGCGTACCGCTTTTTTCTGTTCCTCAATCTTCATCTTGTCGAGGTCGGTTATCTTGCGCTTGATAGTCTTGATTGCTTCGCTCTGGTCGATACTGCGGATATGCAGATTGACGATAATCCCGTTTTCAAGGTCGAGAATGTCCGAAAGCATACGGTCATTCAGCTCCGGCGCAAGGATTTCAAGGAAGCTAACCGCACCGAGCTTACGCCCCATGCGAAACGTCCTGCCGTCGCCAAAACGGAACGAGGACGGGGCGATAAAGTCCTTTGTGGTAAGCCCGGACGGTACAAGCCAGTCCCAAGAGAAGCGGAACGGCTCGCCCTCCGGGTGGAAAATCCCATGCAGTACGTTCAAGCGTTCCTGTCCGTTCATGGGGCGGGCGGTTACGCCAAGCACCTTAAAATTATTGAGTACGTCGGTTTCGATACGGGAAAGGCGGGCTTTTGCGGCTGCGAGATTGTCCGCTTCAATGGAAAAGGTAATGTACTTGCACTTTTCCAGTCCGTTGTTGCCTTTTTCAAGCTGATTTTTCAGCATATCCGCGTACTCCTTGCGGATAGAGTTAAAAGCGTCGTCCTGCGCCGGGATTTCGATAGCCGCCTGTGCCTTTTCCTTTCTTGCTCCCTGATTGATGAAAGAAAGCTGCACCGAAACGGAAGCGTCAAAGTAGTTGAGAAAATCGCACCAGTTTTCAAAAATGGCGGTCTTATCATCTGCCTGTGCAAGCTGATAGTTAATATCTTCAAAGACAAGGCTTTTTGAGTATTTCTTTTCCGTTACCCTGCAAATCCCGTCCGGGTACATCTGCAAGTAGGGAATGGTCTGTTGTGCGGTGTGGGGCTTCCCGTCGCCCTTTGCTGCCTGTATCACGGCGGCGATTTCTTTCTTTTCTGCGCGGGTCAGCTTACGCTTCACGGGATTTTTTACCGCGCGGGTCATGGTTTTTCGTTCTGCCATTGACAATAGCCGATACCTCCTTTTCCAGTTTTCGTTGTTTTTCTATGACGGCATAAAAATTTTCCGTCTGATAGGGGCGTTCCTTTGGTCGGATAAACTTTGTCTGAATGACGTTCTTTATCACGACTTCAAGGGGCTGCCCGTGTTTTTCATACATTGCCAAGAGGAAGCAGGGAAGCATAACGACAATCATTGCAAATGCCGCCATGCTTGTTCCCGCGCTGTCTTTGAGCAAAAAGAAAAGCGGTAGTCCCATAGCGAGGGCTGCCGCAAAACATATAATCTGCCGCTTTGTCAGATTAAAAGCGACTTTCGTTTTGATTTTTGATAAGTCTTTGGGTACGGGTACATACGCCAAGTGAAAACCTCCTTTCGGTCTTAATGGGCATTAAAGATTGACTTCGCAAGTGCGCCTGTTTTGAATAGGGAGAAGCACAAAATCACGGTGTAGGCTGCAAGGGAGAAAATCGCGCTGTGCAGGTTGTCCGCTACAATCATGCTGCCAACCAAAACCGCATAAATGCCGACGCATATCATTATGAGGAAGCCTTGAAAACCGAGGGCGAACAGGGCTTTTAAGTAGTTGTTGCCTATCTGTCCCCACTCTCTGTTGGTCATAGTTGCAAACGGGATAGGCGATACCGAACAGTAAAGGTAAATTTCTATCATTCTGCCGTACAGGATAACCGTGATAAGCACCGACATGATTTTCATGCAAAGGCTCACAAGGCTTGTTTCCATAACGAGCAGCAATAGTTCGGGGATTTCCATAGCGTCAAGTCCGGCTTGCATGGATGAGAGGGCGGCGTCAACGTCGATATTCGTATTGCCGCCGATCACGCCCGCCGCGCCGGAAACAACGTGCTGCGCCATATCGAACACCGCCATAGTGATAGTAAAGGTGTGGGTAACGAGATACACCGCTACCCACGCCTTGAAAAACCACTTAAAGAACATGAACGTGTCAATATCGTGCATATTGTTCTTTTCCGTTACCATGCTGATAAGCTCCACGCATAGAACGTAGGTAATGACAAGCCCCGCAATGGGTACAATCACATTTTCCGACAAGCTCTGTATCATGGAAAATATGCCTGCGTTCCACCCCTGCGGGGTTTGTCCTACCTCTGCGGCGATAGTTCCGACTTTTTCGTTTACGTCCCCGAACATAGTTGACAGATTACCGTTAATGGCTCCAATGAGGATTTCCTTTATCCATTCGTTAATCGCGTCAAGTATGCTCTGCATAGGCTAACCCCGCCGCTTAACCGAACAGTCCGGCAAGCAGAGGTACGAGGGTGCCGCCGATAAGGGCAACGCCGCCGCCCGCCATGAGCTGCTTCATGCCCTGGCTTTTTGCACCCGGATTATCGTTTCCGTAGCCCTCCAAGAGGTTGATAACGCCCCAAATGCCAAGACCTGCTCCGAGAGCGATAACGAGTGTCTGCAAAACTCCTACTGCGCTGTTGAAAAATGCCATATAAAAACTCCTTTCTGCCGCTGTGCGGCTGCCCGAAAAAGGGCATAAAAAACGGCGGTCAGTTTTCATAACTGCCGCGGTCATAAG
>ERZ827126.2385-NODE-2385-length-13530-cov-3.029388_pt1 | contig 13530 bp, 10 predicted proteins | sample MGYA00519780_ERZ827126 | MGnify/ENA primary metagenome ERZ827126 (study PRJEB31778, sample SAMEA3449262) | human gut metagenome | biome: human gut; feature: human-associated habitat; material: faeces | place: United Kingdom | collected 2010/2012 ...
TTTTTGTAAACAAGGTACTGTGCGTGAGCCTCCGCAGATACGGAGCCCTCTTGATGCATTTGAACCTGTCGAAACCACTTTTCTCCGAAGAGTTCATCAGACAAAACGTAAAGCATAGCTTTATTTTTGTAGCCGATTCGGAAAAACATATGGCCGCCGGCAGCCGAACGCGGAGCCTCTTTCGGGGCTCCGACAGCGTCAACACGATATCGACCTTCTGTAAAAGCCCGGGTGAGCAGTTCAAATCCGTCTCGGACTCCGGGACCTGCATGGCCGCTGAGGATCATGAAGGCTTTTCTTTCAGGAATGTCCGAAGGAGACAAGTCATGAATCGCTTCTTTCATTATCCTGAAAACTAAAGCACTTGCGATCATGGAACGCGGTCCGGAATAACGGTAAAGATCGTCGCGACAGAAACTTACGGTGCCTTCAGGTTCGCGCAGAAAGATGCAATCGTCGATTTCTTGATACATCTTGAACTTCTGAAGTTATTTGAGCGCAGACGGAAGGACCAGTGATTTCACGACTACACGGTTTTCCATCATCTTGTTATTGATGAGAAAATTCTGATCCTCTTCCAAGCCCTTAATGTCCTTTTCCGTCAGAGTGTTGTAGTAATTGGACCAGGAAGCTAATTTTTTAGCTTCTCCAATGTCAATGCCATGTTCTTTAGCGCCTAAAGCCAAAGCTGCTTCTGGATGTTTTTCAATCCAAGCGAGGGCATCTCTTTGGACTTTGACTACGACATCCAATGCTTCAGGATACTTTTTGGCAAAGTCTTCGCGCACTGTCGTCACAAGATTCACGTTCACCAAATCTTTGGCGGTGGTGATTACTTTAGAACCGGATTTTTCTGCTTTGATGACGCCGCTGGCAGCCAGCAAAGCACCGTCGATGTGGCCGGCTAAAAGAGCCGAAAGTGCAGAAGGCTGATCCATGGAGATGAATTCAACATCGTTAATTGACATTCCATTCTTAGCTAATGCAGCGACCAAAAGCTGATGTAAGACGGTGCCCTTAGGACCGGCGATCTTTTTGCCTTTGAGATCCTTAACGGAGAAATTTGCACCGGGTTTACCGACGATCGCAAAAGTGTCTGCAGGATGCGCAACGCCGGTTGCGATCAGCACCTTATTACCGGCGCCGTTGGCCATCAGTAGAGAAGAGGTGTTCATAACTGCGGAAATATCAATCGCGCCTCCGGCCATAGCTTGGGTTTGCTTGGAGCCGGAAGTAATCGTCTTCCAGTTGACCTTCACTCCGTCTTTTTCGAATGCTTTTTCCAGCATTCCTTTTTCCTTCATAACGATGTTCTGAAGATTGAAAGGAGCTTTGACGTAGACAATGTTGATTTCTTTAGGAAGGTCGGCGGCTGCGGCAGCTGACATGGCTAAGGTACCGGCGATGAAAGCAGAGGTAAAGAGTTTGAACATAAGATGATCTCGAATGTAGAAAAGTAAAAAAAAAAGAATGAGAATAAGAATGATTATCATTATATAAAATCTTTCTAGAGATCACTTCCTGCGTTTGAAAAAATACGTTTCAGATCAAATAGAAAACCTCCTAAAAAGGAGGTCGGTCATAGAATTTCAAGAAGGTGCTTTCGAAAATTCGTAATTTTCTTAGAGCAGTTATTTCAGTTCGCTGAGTCGGGCGTGCAGTTCTTCCACTTCTGTGCCATGACTTGCGTTTTGTCTAAAGCCGGGATCGGCTGGAAACCGCAGATGAGGCGAGCAAGATAGTCCACGGATTCTTTGCCTTTGAAGTCCACTGCCTCTGTGCGGGAGATTTTCTCGGGAGAATCAATGATAAGATTTTTGTACTCAAGCGTCGCCATGCGTTCTTTGTTGGCGTTCTTGCACTGCGCGACAGGAATTCGGACACGATAGGGCGTCTGCTCCATGATTGTGCCGCCGATCTCCAGCATTTCCATCTGAAGGTAATCGCGTTTATTGTCACGGACGCGGACACGGCTGCCTTCTTTAATCCATTGATTACGGGCAAAAAGGCGCCAGTCGCCGGGATATTTAACCTGAGTAGCAAAAAAGGGTAGACCGAGTTTATCGATAGATTCCTCGGCCAGGTACTGCAGATCGCCGCAGGTCATCTCCTCAGGGTTCTGAGGAATAGTGCGGCAGCCGGCCAGAAGCAGCAGCGCTGCTCCTGTCACGGCAAAAAACTTCTTATTTCGCATTAAAACAGCTTATTTGGAAGCTGTGCCTGCTTGCGGAGCGGCGGCAGCTTGTGCGGCTTCAAGTTCTTGGGCACGCAGGTAGGTATCGTAAGAACCGCGGTTCTTATTGGCATCCAGAATTCGCTGAATATCAGCGGCCTTGTCATCCATGCCGAGCTTGTTGTAACTGTCACGCATGATGAGCAAAGCTTCTTCTGCCTGTGGAGAAGTCTGGAAGTTCAGAAGAACGTTTTCTGCGCGGTTAATCGCGGCGATGTAGGCGTCGCGAACGTAGTAATACTTGGCAGTATTAATTTCGTACTTAGCCTGAGCTTCGACGAGCTCATGCATACGTTCGCGAGCATCGCGGGCGTAGCGGCTGTTCGGGAAGCGAAGCACTAATTCTTTGAAAATATCGAAAGCATCGCGCGCAGCCTGAGCGTCGCGCTTAGAAAGGTCCTGGCGGGTCAGATAGCTCATCCAGCCTTCATCTTCGTCCAGAGTGGCAATGCCCTTAATGTAGAGGGCGTACGGAGACAACGGATGCTCAGGGTATTGTCTTAAGAAACGATCGCAGACTGCGATGGCCTGCTGCGGTTCTCCTTCTTTAAAGTAAGAGTAAGCAGTCTCAACTTGGGCCTGCTGAGAATAGCGACCGTAAGGATAACGGGCCTCTAACTTCTGATAGTAGTCACGGGCCGTTTCGTAGTTGCCTTCATTCAGATTGTCTCGGGCCTCGACATACAGTTTGTCAGCCGTCCAGCCTTCCGTCGGGTCTTCAACCCCTTTAAACATACTGCACGATGTAGTCGCTAAAATAACAGAACCCAGACAGGCGGCCGTTAATGTCCGCTTGATTATTGTTTTCAGGGCAAAAGACATAGAACTTAAGGTCAAAATGAATATTGAATTAGATGATTATAGTCAGACTGAGGCTTTTGAAGAAACCGAATTACAGGAATCTTCAAAAATTGAAACTTTTGAAGTTACCCTCGATCTTGACGGAGAGCGCCTCGATAAAGTCTTGGCTTCTTCTTTAAAAGACATTTCCCGCTCTCGTCTGAAGACCCTGATTGAAGACGGATTGGTCAAAGTCAACGGCAAAACTGTTGATAAACCCAAAGAAAAAATGAGTTTCGGCGATGAGGTTTCCGTTGAAATTAAGCCTCGCCTTGAAGATATGGATTTCATTGCTACGCCGATGGACATCGACGTGGTTTACGAAGATGACGACATCTTGGTCATCAATAAACCCGCAAGATTGGTTGTACATCCGGCCGCTGGGCACTGGGACGACACGCTTTTGAATGGTCTTTTGGCTTACAACCCGATTTTTAGAACACTGCCTCGCGCCGGTATTGTCCATCGTCTCGACCGCGACACCACGGGTTTGATGGTGGTGGCGAAAAACGAAAAAGCCATGCTCGATTTGGTTCAGCAGCTTCAGGCCCGCACTGTAAAACGCGAGTATTGGGCGCTCACCAGAGGCAAAGCGCCTGCAGATAAAGTCATTGAAGCAGCGATTGAGCGTGATCCCAGAAATCCGCTGCGCTTTACGATCGGTAAAGGCGGAAGAGCCAAACCGGCGACCACGCATATTCGCTGCATTGATCAGAAAGAAGTCAAAGGCAAACCTTTCTCTTGGGTTGCCTGCCGATTAAAAACCGGCCGTACTCATCAAATTAGAGTGCACATGGAATCTATCGGCCTGCCGCTGATCGGAGATCCGCTCTACCGCAATAAGCTTCCAAAACCCAAAGAAGATGGTTCCGTTCTGAATTCTTTTGATCGTCAGGCACTTCATGCCAGCCGTTTAGGTTTGATACACCCGGTGACCAAAGAAACGATGGAATGGTTTGCCGAGCCGCCTCAGGATTTCAGAGATTTGATGGATGAGCTGGGCTTTGGTCCGTGGGATCGACCTTCCGAAGTCTTCGGAGATCCGGTTGTGATGATCAATAACGATGAGTTGTCAGAGAATCAGAAAGCCGTCGGTAAAATCAGTTCGTGGGACGACTTTGATTTCGGTGATGACGATGAAGACGCTGATTCCAACTGGAAAATAGAACGTACAAAGGAATAGGGGCGTAATCTATGCAGAGTAAACCGGAATTGGAAGTGATCGTTCCTGAATGGAACGCTCCGGAAAACATTAGAGCTTTCTTCACGCTGCGCTCGGGCGGCATGTCCGCTGGCGCTTATGGAGACAAAGACGGTTTTTGCGGCCTCAATCTCGGAAATCATGTCGGAGACAATAAGTATTCGGTTCGCGGCAATCGCAGGATCGTAACCGATATGTTAGGCGCCGAACCCAAGTGGCTCAGCCAAGTTCATTCTTCTCGAGTCGTCAGGGCAGAAGACAACAACACTGAAGAACAAGCAGACGCCGAATTTACGACTGCCGCCGGTATTCCTTGCGTTGTGATGACCGCTGACTGTGTGCCGGTATTGCTTTGCGACAAAAAAGGAACCATTGTTGCAGCCGCTCACGCCGGATGGAAAGGCTTAGCCGATGGAGTCCTGCAAACCACCGTCGCAGCCATGAGAAAAGAAATCGGCGATGAAGAAGAAATCATCGCTTGGATCGGACCGCACATCCGCAAAGATCATTTCGAAGTGAGAGTCGACGTCGCTGACTACTACCGGGCATCTGCTGTTAAAGCCGCGGCCGACGATGCATTGGAATCGATCGGGGAGGGTGGCTGGCACTTGGATTTGGCCCGCTTCGCCAAGGAAGCTTTAAAGCAGGCCGGTGTGACTGAAGTCACCGACTGTGAACGCGATACATACTCCGATCCTGAGCATTTTTACAGCTATAGAAGAGATAAGGTAACAGGGCGCCATGGTGCATTCATCTGCAAGCGATAGTTCGAGAAGAAATTCCAGCGAAATCAGCTGGTATTACATTCAGCCCGGCTTCAAATTAATTGACGCCAAGAAGTGTGCTTGGGCTTTCGCTTTCTTCGTTTTTATTTTGTTCGTGATCAGCCGCTTCTCCCACAGCCTGATCTTTGATTCTCCGTGGGCGCTTTTGATCGTGCCCGGCGTCGCTGCGTTTGTGATCTGGCTCATGCTGGTCATGCAGCCGCATCGCCAGGTTTATTACCGGCTGGATCAGGACGGAGTTTTTTGTGAGTACCGTTCTTCTGCTTCAGCCCTCACAAGTTTTTTGGATTTGATTCTGAGCCTGCTGGGTTCAATCATCAAACTCAAGAACACGTTCTACATCAATAAGCATTCATCCCGCTCGCGTATGTTTGAGTGGGGAGAAGTCGTGGCCGTGCACGAAGCGCCTTATTGGAAAAAGATTACTCTGCAAGCCGGTCTGCACGGGGAGTTAAATCTTTGGACCAATGCAGAAAACTACGGCAATGTACTCACGCTGGTACGCGAATACGTTGCAAAAGAAAGGAAAAATTATGATTAAGAAGATTTTAGGAATAGCTGTTCTATTTGGACTGATGATGACTGCTGCTCAAGCTAAAACTTTCTTGGTTGACGTTCGTACTCCGTCAGAAATTGCGACGACGGGTAAGGTTGAAGGCGCCTTGGTTGCTAACTATTCCGCGCCGGACTTTGTGGATCAATTTAAGGCCTTAGGTGCCAAGCCTGACGATGATATTGAGCTTTACTGCCGTTCCGGGCGCCGTGCGGAAATGGCAAGTCAGATCCTCAGCAAGCTCGGATATAAAAATATCCGTAATCTCGGAGGCTATGAAGCCGCTGCCGAAACTCTTAAACGACCACTTGTGAAGTAAGTAAATGACCAAACGTCCTCCCCGCGTGGGTTTTGTTTCTCTGGGCTGTCCTAAAGCGCTTGTCGACAGTGAACGCATCGTTACCGAACTCAGAGCTGAAGGGTACCTCATTAGCTCGACCTACAAAGACTCTGATCTTGTGATCGTGAACACTTGCGGCTTCATCGATGCCGCAGTTCAAGAGTCTCTGGAAGCGATTTCCGAAGCGTTGAGCGAAAACGGCAAGGTCATTGTGACCGGCTGCTTGGGCGGTAAAAATACCGAGGAAGGCAACTTCGTCGCCCTGCGTTTCCCGAAATTGCTCGGCGTGACAGGTCCTGAGCAGACCGAAGAGGTCCTCCGTCTGGTGCATGACAACCTTCCGAGACCGCATGAGCCTTTCGGTGACTTGGTGCCTGCAGGCGGCGTTCTTCTGACCCCGAAACACTATGCCTATCTCAAGATTGCCGAGGGCTGCAACCATCACTGCACGTTCTGCATTATTCCTTCGCTGAGAGGTCCGCTGGTATCCCGTCCGATCGGTTCCGTCGTTCGTGAGGCATCTAATCTCGTCAAGAGCGGTGTGAAAGAACTGCTCGTCATTGCGCAGGACACGGCGGCATATGGTCAGGATGTGAAGTACAAACTGGACTTCATCGGCGGACGGGCCGTGAAGACCAACATTAAGGTCTTATTCGAAGAGCTCGGCAAACTCGGCGTTTGGGTACGTCCGCATTACATGTACCCGTATGCCTCCGTTGATGAAATCGTTCCGCTGATGGCTGAAGGCAAGATCCTGCCGTATCTCGACGTTCCTTTCCAGCACGCTCATCCGAGAATTCTGAAGGCCATGAAACGCCCGGGAAGCGAATACAACATGGAACGCATCAATGCCTGGCGTGCGATTTGTCCGGACATCACGATTCGTTCAACGTTCATCACCGACTTCCCGGGAGAAACTGAAGAAGAATTCCAGTACCTCTTGGACTTCCTGAAAGAAGCTCGTCTCAACCGCGTTGGCTGCTTTGCTTATTCTCCCGTAGAAGGCGCGGCTGCGAATGATCTGCCCGGAGCTCTTCCGGAAAGCGTTCGCGTAGAAAGAAGAGAGCGCTTCATGGAAGTTCAAAGCGAAATCTCCAAAGAACTTCTGCGCGAGAAAGTAGGCAAGACGATCAAAGTCTTAGTGGATGAAGCGCCCGATGAAGACGGTATTGCGACGGCCAGATCTACTGCCGACGCTCCGGATATTGACGGCTTAGTCTTTATTGAAAACAATCCGAATGTGAAGCCTGGAGACTTTGTGGACGTCAAAGTCACGGATTCTTCCGACTATGACCTCTTCGCCGAAGTTGTAAAAGAACCTTAGTCTTCCGGGGCAAGACATTTGGCGCAGCGTTACAGAAAATAAAAAGCGGCTCCTGTTTGAGATCTCAAGCAGGAGCCGTGTTGTTATCAACTCAATGAAAAAGTTTCAGTGCTGCAGACGCAGGTTAGAAGCTGTGGCTTAAACCGGCGCTGATTGTCCAGCTGTTGAGCTCTCCGATAGAAGAAGCAGCTTTCTTGCCTTGGCCGTAACCGGCGAAGGAGTAGAACAGCGTTCTCTTGCTGATCGGATATTCATAGGCGGTGGCAATCGAATACATACTGTAGTCGCGTGAGCCCTCTTTGATCTTTCCGAAGCCGTAGTTTCCTTGGAGCTTAGCCGTACCACCGGCAACAGGAACTCCGATGGAGGCGGAGAAGCCGTGCTGGTTGGCGCCTTTAGGTCCTAACTCGTTGGCAAATGCGTAAGTCGGCAAGCGGCTGGCGCGATAAGCAAACTGATAGGCGCCGTAAAGGCTGAAGGAACCGAAGTCATAAGATCCGCCCATCGTGAAGATCTGAGAGCTCTTCAGATTGTGTTCCTTGTGGTCATACATTTCCCACATGGCGCTGAAAAGAGCTCGGCCCTTGGCATACTCATAGCCGACGCCGTAGTAGTGATCGTCTTTAGACCATTTCTGTTCGTCGCCGTTCTCACCCATGCCGTTGGAATACATGAAGTGAACGGTTGAGCCGTTCATATCCGGTGTGTTGTACAGCAGGACGTTGTCCATACGGTCGGACAGAATGAACGTGCCGTAGATATTGCCCGTGCTGTAGTAAGACGTCCAGAGTGAAGAACCGTGCAGGATGTTGTAGGTTCCGCAGTCGGAAGACAAACCGCCCGTACGGCCGGCAGCAAAGGTACCGAAAGGAGCGGACAGAGATAATGTGCTCTGGCGGGCAAAGGCCTTGGAAGAATTCATGGCGTCGCCTGAGAAAGTCTTAAAACCTTGCTCCAGGATGAAGCCGAGGTTGTATCCGCTGCCTAAATCTTCGTTGCCTTTGATACCGAAGCGGGAACCGGCCCAAATGCCGTTGTCAAAACCCACTCGTGCGGCCTGGCCTTTGACTTTGGAAACCGAGACGGCTCCGTCAACCACTCCGTAAAGCGTCACGTCGGAAGCGGCGTAGGCGCCGGAGGAGACGGCACAAAGAAGTGCTGCAAAGAAAGCTGATTTCTTCATTTCTATCTCCTCTTCTGATTACTTAGAAGCAACACCGTTCATGATCATCTGCTTGCCGTCTTCGATGTTGTCCGTGTAGATACGGTCACGGCTGACATACGGGACTTTGGCACGATAGTCTTGATAGAGCTTGCGGGTAGCTTCGGACATCTTGAAGTCGCCTTTGAGTTTCTTTCTCAGGTCGATACCCTGTGTGGAGTGAAGCATTTCAAGGCTGTAGACGTAGCCTGTATTGTCGGCGATGCGTTTGAGTCTTTCAGCAACTAGCGGGAGGTTGGTGTAGGTGTCTTCAATGTCGCCTGCTACCGGAGTACCAAGAGCGGAAACCGGGTTGCTCTGAGCGAGGCTGTCGGCATGCATGGCAACGAAGGGCTTCTGGATGGCACCGAAGGCGTGACCTTTGTTTTCAGGATCGGACAGGAAGCGTGTCAGACCGGTGAAATGGTCGTCGGACAGATGGATCGTGCGCTGGACGCTGTTATGAGACAAATGAGTCATCGCGATGCCGAGGCGCTGAGCAGCCATGGCAACGGGCAGCGGTTCAAAGTTGGATGTCGGGATGATGGCGCCTTTCAGGCCGTTGCCTTCGACGAAGTACATAGCAACCTGACTGTGGTCTGCGTAATCCTTACCGGCGTTCAGGATGGTTGCGGGATTGTCGTCGGAAGAGTTGATCTGAACCTTGATTTCTTTATCTAAGTCCTTGAGAGCTTCGCGGGCTTCACGCATGGTGTAGACTGTTGTGCGGAAGGACAGAGGATCCTGAAGAGCTCGGTCCTTGTTCTTTTCCCAGAGGTAAGAACCTTTCAGGTTGTCGCGAATCTTAGCGGCTTCTTCTTCCAAGCCGGAGAAGGGGTGAACTTTGGTGACCTGAGGAAGAACCGGAGCAATGTTGCCGTTCAGAGCTTCCAAGCTCAAGGCAAAGACGCGGGGTGTGGCATCGATGATGGTGCGGGCATGACGAGCGGCATCCATCGTCTCAGCGACAGCTGCGGCATTGGTGGACAAAATGGCAAGAGCGTCTTTTCCTTCCGGAACCAGCGGCTTAAGACCGGCCTTCTGAAGCGCTTCCTTACCGCTCATTTCTTTGCCGTCAACCTTAGCGCGCCATTCACCCATCATCACTGCGCCGACGTGAGAAGACATCGTGATGTCGGCTTCACCGACGGAACCGCGGGACGGGATTTCCGGTGTAATGCCTTTGTTCAGGAATTCTTTATAGAGCTCGGCAACGTAGGGCTGAGCACCGGTCTGGCCGGCAAGAAGGGTATTCAAACGAATGACCATCTGCAGACGAGTCAGTTCTTTGGACATCATGGGGCCGATGGCAGCGGAGTGGCTTCTCAGAGCATTGTGGTTAAAGGCTTTCGAAGCTTCAATGACTTCTTCGGAGAGTTCGCCGTTTGCTTTGAAGAGCGGTTTGTCTTTGTTCAGGCCGACACCGACGGTCAGACCGTAAACCGGTGTGCCGCCTTTGGCTGCCAGAAGAACAAGTTCATGGGCTTTTTTGAGGCGGTCCATGGCTTCAGGAGCGATGGCGACGGTGTCTTTGCCTTCGGCGATGGCCCAGGCTTCGTCCTGAGTGAGGTTGGAGCCGTTGAGCGTAACAACTCCGGCGTTGGCGATTCCGGCAGACATAAGGAGTAAAGCGATGATAGAAAGTCTCATTTTATTTTCCTCTTTGGGTCGTATTGGGGAGTATTCGAGTAATTACTTAATCTGATATTTGAATTCGTGGCAGTTGTTGCAGTAGACCTGAGAAGTCTTGTGCTCGGAGTGGCAGGCCGTACAGACAATGCCTTCGCCGTAATGGTGGCTGGCATGCGGATTGGGCTCACCGTTCTTCAGGTTCTTGGTTTTTTCTGCGACAGCTGCATAGCTTTGATGGCAGGTCAAGCAGGCTTTGTTGTCGGGCGTGACGAACTGATTGCCGGCAACTGCGTTTTCTTTGGTATGGCAGGCGGCGCAGTCTTTAATGTTCTGGTGATAGGGCTTTACCTGCTGAGCGGATGCCGGAAGGGCGATAAATAATGCGGCAGCGAGGACGAGGAGATTGAGCGATTTCATGTTGTTATCCTTTCCGTGGTGAGGCTATTCGAGGTTGACGGGAGTGTTGGCGACGACTGCGTCTCCGGCGACTCGGCCGGTGACAAGACCGTCAGCGATGGCGCATCCGCCGAGACGGCTGGCACCGTGTGTTCCGCCGGTTACTTCACCTGCTGCGTAAAGCCCGGGAATCGGTTTTTGTGTTCTGACGTTTAAGACTTCAGCGTTCTTTGTGATTCCGACACCGCCCATGCAGTAGTGGACTTTCGGCCAGACGCGGGCTGCATAGAACGGAGCCTTCTTAATCTCGATAGCCAGTGCGAGCGGACGATCGAATTGCTTATCTTTGCCTTCGCGGACATAGGCGTTGAATTCTTCAACCTGTTTGATCAAAGCTTCTTTAGGAATGCCGTAGGCATCGGCAAGTTCACCTAAAGTGTCAAATTTCTTGATAACACCGTACTTCAGGCTGTTCTTAAGAGTCTGAGCCTGTTTGACGCCGACGCTGTCGGTAAAGCAAATCGGATAAACGGGTTTTCCGTTTTCGTCGAGCTGCTTGAGGATTGCGTCTGAACGAGCTTTGCGGTCGGCCAGTTCGTTCACGAAACGTTTGCCGGTACGCTTGTCAACCATGATGCCTTTCGGGAAACCGGCAATCGTGTTGAACTGAGAAACTAAGCCGAAGCCGCGTTCGTCAGGAGAAGACCACGGTCCGAGCTGAATCTGATCCAGCTGAATCGGAAGAGCGCCGATGGCCAGCATATTCTGGAGAACTTCACCGGTGGCGCCGGGATGGTTGGTGGATTCAAGGTTCGGCCCGAGTGTCGGATCCTGCTGCATACGGAAAGCAACGTTCTGAGAGAAACCGCCGGTGGCAGCGACCACACCTTTTCTGGCACCGTAAACCTGAGGAACGCCGGAGTTTTCTTTGCGATAGTCATGACGTTCAAGAACCTTGACGCCAATGACGCGGCCTTCGTTGTTGAGAATAAGGTCAGTAACGGCGCAGCCTAAATGCATGTCCACCCCGAGGTTTTTGGCTGCTTCAACGAGCGGACGAGTGATGCAGCCGCCGGTACTTTCAACGGTCTGCATGATACGGGGGACGCTGTGGCCGCCGAAGTGCTGAACGAAAGGTTTGTACTTAACACCGTACTTGACGGTGAAATCAAAAGCAGGACGAGTACCGTAAACAATGTTCTTCAGAAGACGTGGCTCAAACCGCGGCCGGACTTAATCATGTCCTGGAGCATGAGTTCAGGAGAGTCCTTGATGCCTTCTTTTTCCTGAAGCGGAGAGCCGGCAACAGCGAAAGCCCCGCCGTTGATGGCAGAGTTTCCGCCGTAAGCAGGCATTTTTTCAAGCAGCATGACAGAAGCCCCTTTTTCTTTGGCTTCTAAGGCTGCGGCCAGGCCGGCAAATCCGCTGCCGATGACGATGACGTCAGCGACTTTATCGAATTTTTGTTGAGTTTGAGGAGCCGCGAATGCGAGACTTCCGAAAGCCGGAGCTGTGCAGGCTGCCGCTAATTTCAGGAAAGAACGGCGAGAAGGTGTGGTCTTCATATTTTCTCCAATGGATGTAAGTGAGTGAATTGCTTTTGATTAATCTCATTGCAAAGACCGTGCCAACTTTTTCGAAAATCTTAACTACTTGAAATTTAAGATAATTTCAAATTGCGTATTAATACGTAAAGATTATTAACGATATTTCGTGAGTTAAAATAGTATGAAATATCGTGAGTCACTAAATATCGTGAATAAAGACCTCCAACTCCCAGCGATCCTTGCGATCAATTCTTCGATTAACGCAGAAGAGTCACTATCTCGTGTTTTTGAGGTGCTTCAGGACTTTCTTGATGCGGACGGCGCTTTCGTAAATATCTTCGATGTTCAGAAGCACTCGATTGTGTTTGTGGCGCACTGCAGACGAAATGGCCTTTCTTCTCCGCTGGGTTCGGTTGAACCGCCCAGATCTCTTCGTCCGCTCAAAATCACTGACAAAGTTTTGAACTGCTCGGACATATCGGAAGATCGGTTCACTCAAAAAGTTCTATCTGAGTGCCTTCCCGATGTGAAGTCCTATCTGATGCTCTCGATGGACAAAGAAGATCGACACTTGGGTGTCGTCTGCTTTTACAGCTGTCGCTATGATCAGTTCAACGAAGCACAGCGCAATCTTTTGAAGTCACTTCATGACTCTTTCTCGTTAATGACATCCAACGCACTGAATTCCGTGCTTCTGGCAAACAACCGGGATTTAATTCACGAAAACGACGGCCTGAAGGATTGTGTAAGAGAAAGCCGAATGGCTTTGGTTAATCGCTTCACGGCGCGTACGCCCTCACTAAAAGAAATTACGGCGAAAGTGGAGAAGGTTAGTTCAACCGAGGTACCGATGCTGGTTTTAGGAGAAACGGGCTGCGGCAAAGAAGTGGTTGTGAACCTGATCCAGCAGCTCTCTAAGCGGGAATCCGGGCCGTTTGTGAAATTGAACTGCGGAGCGATTCCGGAGACCCTGATTGATGATGAATTCTTCGGGCATGAGAAGGGTGCATTTACGGACGCCAAAATCCAGAAGAAAGGCGTCTTTGAACGTGCTTGCGGAGGAACACTTTTCTTAGATGAGATCGGAGAGCTCTCACTTGCCGCTCAAGTGCGCCTCCTTCGCGTTCTGCAGCAGAAAGTCGTGACAAGAATCGGCGGCGTGCAATCAATTCCCGTGGATTTCCGATTAGTAGCCGCGACACATAGAGATCTCAAGGAGATGGTCCAAGAAGGCCGTTTTAGAAATGACTTGCTTTATCGCCTGAATTTGTTTCCGCTGCGAATTCCTCCTCTGCGGGAAAGAGCGGAAGACTTAATCCCGCTCACCGAATTCTTCCTGAACCGTCTGAGAAGTAAATACGGCATCTCTCAGCCTCTGGTTCTGTCGAAAAAATCTGTCGAGCAGATGCTGAACTACAAGTGGCCCGGCAACGTCCGTGAACTTGAAAACACGCTGGAACGTTCAGTCCTGACCTCTT
>ERZ827126.2398-NODE-2398-length-13427-cov-8.430900_pt1 | contig 13427 bp, 7 predicted proteins | sample MGYA00519780_ERZ827126 | MGnify/ENA primary metagenome ERZ827126 (study PRJEB31778, sample SAMEA3449262) | human gut metagenome | biome: human gut; feature: human-associated habitat; material: faeces | place: United Kingdom | collected 2010/2012 ...
GCCTGTGCGCGCGTGACGGAGGCATCCGGGGAGAAGGTCGTGCTGCTCGTGCCGGTGGTCACGTTGTTTTCCACCGCCCACGCAACGGCCTTTTCGTAATACGCGCCGCTCTTCACGTCGGTGAAGGACGTGGCCGTGGACTTCGGCTCGGGGCTGCCGTTGGCTCTCCACAGGAAGGTGACCATCTGGCCGCGCGTGCAGCTCGCGTTCGGCGCAAAGGTCGTGGCGGTCGCGCCGGAGGTGATGTTCTTCGCAACGGCCCAGACAACGGCGTCGGCATAGTAGGCGTCGTCGGCGACATCGGTAAAGGGAAGCGACGCGGAGCCGTCATAGTTCTTGTCGCTCAGGACGGAGGAGAAGAGGAAGTTGCTGAGGTACGCATACTCGTCTCTCTGGTGGACCTTGTTGGTCAGGGAGTTTGCAAAGAGGACAACGTTCATGCCGTTTTCCTTGTAGGCAAAGCCCTGCACGCCGCCGTTCATGTAGGCCTTGAAGCCCGCGGCGCGCTCGGCAGTGTTCGTGGGGATGAAACCCTCGGTGGGCGTCTTGGTCTTATCGCTCTTGACGAGGACCGTCGCGGAGGCGGGGACCTTGGAGAAGAAGCCGAGGCCGTAGGCGTAGAGGATATCGTCGCCGTCAGCAATGTAGCTCGCGTTCACAAGGGTCTTGTTGGGATAGACAACGGGGGTCAGGCAGTCCATCGCGCCGTCCAGCTCGGTGTATTCCACGCCGGCGATGAGGTCAGAGGCGGAGGACGCTGCGGAATAGCTGTAACCGATGTACGGCAGGCCGTTTTTCACGGCGGTCTTTGCGGCAGCGTCGAGCTTCGTCGCACCTGCGGCGGCGTCCGCCTTGGTCACGTCGGAGGTCGTGGTGAAGCCCATGAGGTTCATCGCGGCGGTATCATAGTTCCAGCCGGCGCTCTGGCTGATCTGCGGCGCGTAGACAAATCCCTTCTCGCTTTCAGCAGGCGTGCCGGGGACGTAGACGGTCGGGGACTTGGTGATGATCTTCGCCTTCACGCTCGTCTTGTCGACGCCCGCGGCAGAGAGCAGATACTTGCCCGCGACGGTCTGATAGTCGGCGTAGGAGCAGATGAAATCGCCCATGTGGTCGCCGCTCGTGACCATGCCGACGGTCTTGCCGGCCTTGAGAAGTTCGTTGACGGCGGCGGTGGAGTCTTCAGAGGCGTTAGAGATGATGACGTCCTTATTCTTGTCGCCGGTGAAGTAGGAGGTCAGCGCCTTGGTGTAAGCGAGCGCGTCGTCGTGATCCATCGCGTCGCCGCAGACGGCGGAGATGCTCTTGTAGGCGGCGGGCTCGGCCACGGTGACCATGTCGAAGCCGCGCGTTTCATTGAAGGAGGTGATGCCCTCGGAGTAGAGGATCGTCCAGCCGTTGATCAGCGTGCCGTCATACAGCGCGCCGTTGGCGACAGAGCGCTTGGCCTGATACATCGAGACGATCATCGTACCGGCGGGGTAGGTAACGCCGTCATAGGTGAATTCCTTTTCAGTCACGTTGACCTTGACGTCGTTTCTCGTGAGCCACTCCATCATGTCAGAAGCGGCCTGGAGGTTGGTCTGGTTCTCGCCGTCGAGCGGAATGATGTAGCACTCGGGATAGAAATTGCCGTTCTGGCCCTTACCGGTGTACTCGGGACGGAAGAGATTCATCTCCGCGCCCTCCACGTCGTTCTGGTCGCACAGCCACTGGCCGACCATCTCAAAGGCATCGGAGTTAAAGTTCTTCACGCCGCGCTGGAAGATGGTGACCTGGGATTCGAGATAGGAAAGCTTCTCCGCGGCAACATAGGCGGCGTTGCCGAGGATACCGTACTGCGCCGCCTGAGCGGTATCGTCGTTGTAGGCGGGCAGCTCAACGGTATAGGCAACGGTGCCCTGCAGCATGGCAAACTGAGGAGTGTAGCTCGTGGACATATCGTCCCACGGGTCTTCCCAGTAGGTCTCGGTGCCGCTGCCGGTGTAGCTCAGGTAATCGCGCTGAGGGATCACATAGCTGTTGTAGCCATCGTTGTTGGCGACCGCCGCGATGCCCAGTGCCTCGCCGCCGGTGATGAGGTGGTTGGCGAGCAGGTCGTACTCAAAGTTCGGCTCGTGCGGGGGATCGCAGGGCTCGCACTGGAAGGCCTGCACGCGGCCGTGGAACTCGGCAAGCGACATGGGGTTGAACGTGCCGATGAGCTGCTGCATGTTGGCCGTCTCGCTCGTGGTCTGGAAGGAGTTGTCGCGGTTGAGGTCATAGCCATTGGTGGAATGTCTCGTCAGGTAAGTACGTCCGTCGACGTTCTCCTCGGGGACAAGGATAAAGAACACGTCGGACAGCAGCTCGTCCTTGACGTTCACGCTCTTATTTTCGACGGTGTAATACTCTTCAAGGTCGACCTTGCCGGACTTGCCGTTGTTATCGACCGTCAGGTAACCTAAGTAGCTGGCCTTATCCTTGACGAGGTCGGGGATGGCGACGCTGCCCTCCGCTCCAACAGGACCCATTTCCTCCTTGAGTTCTTTTTCGCCCGCGGCGGTGAAGCCGGTGAGCATCTTGTAGTCGATGGTCTTTTCGCTCGTGATCATCTTGGCGAAGTCGAGCACGCCGTCGGTGGCGGCGACCTCGTTGGAGTGAATGTTGGAGTACATCACGGGCACGCGGATATCGTCGAGCGCGCCGGACTTGATCTGGGCGAGCACGGCATCGGGATCGGTCTCGGCCTGCTCGGTCAGGGCGAGCCACTTGCTCACGCTCGCCTTGGAGTCGGCCACGATGAGATAGGGCATATCACGGCCCGCGGTGGACTGGCCCATGGAGAATTCTTCCACGTAGAGACCATTTTTCGTGCCGTTTGCCACGATCGTATCGAGCTCCTTGTAGATCTCCCACATGGTGTTGAAGTTTTCATACGGCGCAACTTTGACGCTCACGGAGCCGAGATCCTTGCCGCTGTTTTTGGCGACGAGATCGAAGTAACCGCACAGGTCGATGTAGTAGCCGCCGTTCACATGGGGCACGCTGTAGTCGGGCGTCGCCTCACCGGTTCTGCGGTTGGTGGAATAGAAGTAGTTGTTCACATGGAAGGAGACGTCAAGCACGGCCTTGCCGTTTTTCTCGCTTGCGGAGAGCTTGATGTCCGTGAACTGATGCTCGTCCTTGCCCTCGGTCATCCAGCTGTCGAGATCCCCGCCCGCGTAAGCGTAGGGGAACAGCTCCTCGTTGACGTAGGGGCGGGAATCGTCGCGCTCGAGCGAGAGCGAAACGGTACCGGCGCTGACGGCCGCGGCGAGCGCATCCTTCGTCATGCCCGACACGGGGATGGAGAGGGACACGTCCTTGCCGTTTTCATCGGTAACAAGGGTGATGGTCGCGTCGACCGGGAATTTCGTTCCCAGCAGCGCATCGTCCTTGGGGTTCATGTCCTGGTAGCTGACGGCAAACGCGGACGTGACCGCGAGCGAGAGCGTCATTACCAGGGCCATCAGCAGCGCGAGCGCTTTGCTGACAGAGTTTGGATAATGTTTCATGGTTTTCGTCCTCCAGAGTGGTCTTATGCCGCCACACACAGCGGCGGAAAGTTGATGGGTTTAGTGTAACTCAATAAAAATACATAGTCAAGAGAATATTCATACCCAATCATGCCAAATTTCGGCGTTGAATCTGTATTTTTGTTCATCATTTTTCACAAAGCAGTGCGTCAAGCCCCCGTCTTTCAGCTCTTTTTGTGAATGTATTCGCAAATTTATACAGAACCGTGCTGCATAGGATATTCTTCTTCGTCGCGATTGCAAATGACGGCGGGGCGCATTATAATAAGAGGCAATCATCATTCAAACGCAGGAGGAACCGAATATGCGGCTGCAAAGCGCAATCTTTACACTGGGCGATACCCTCTTCACCCCCGACGGCGCGGCGCGCGAGGGACTCGACAAGGCGCTTTCACTTTTTAAGATGGAGGGCGTGTGGCTCGGCGCGGTGACGGCGCTCAGCGCGGAGGACGCGCAAAAAGCGCTCGAAAAGGCGGGGCTTAACTCTTATTTTCGCTTCGTGCTGACAGAATCCGTCGCGCTCTGCAAGGCGGACAGCGGCACGATGTTCGAGCGCGCGATGAAGCGCCTGCACTCGCAAAAAGACGATACGATCGTCTTTTCCGGCTCGCTTGCGGCGATCCAAAACGCGAAGGACGCGGGTTTTCGCACCGTGGCGGTGCAGGGAAGTGCGGGCGCGGCGGACTGGTCGACGATGCAGCAACTCGCCACGCAGAGTCTTGCGCAGTACAGCGAATTGTTGGCAGATTCTGTGTGAATTTTGGAAAAACGACAGGATTCGACGTTTTTTAGTTGCGGTTTTTCTCAACTGTGATATAGTAAGAATATAACTATCAGAAAGGAAGGTTCGCGCCATGTCGGATTTCTACTCGGCTACCATCTTCCTTTCGGTCTTTATTATGATTATCATGGACATGCTCGTGAGCGGCAATGATCTGATGGAGCATGACAAAAAGCAGACGGTTTACACGATCTCCGTACCGGTGATCGCATGCATGGTATCGGAATGGTTCGGCGTTTGGATGAACGGAGCTGATCCGTCGCTACGGACGCTGCACATCCTTGTCAAGACCATCGAGCTGTCCACAGCACCGATCATCACGGTGCTCTACAGCGACCTGATGACGCCGCTCAAGCATAAAAAGCTCATTTATACCCTCATCGGCGTCCTCGCGGGGCTCGAGGTGCTGTCGGCTTTCTTCGGCTTCATCTTCTCGGTCGACGCACAAAACGTTTATCATCACGAAACGTTTTACTGGGTCTACGTGCTGGCCTATGCCAGCGGCGTTCTGCTGTTCATTGGTCAGCTGCTGAGCGAGAGTTCGCACCATTATGGCCTGTATCGGGCGCTCGTTATCATCCTGCCGGTCTTTTTCTTCTGTGGGCTGTTCCTCCAGTACGGTGCCGGAGTGCGCATCATGTGGGCGTGCTCAGCGGTCGATGTTCTGATGGTTTACATCCTGTATTCCGAGCTCACGCAGAAAATCGACACGCTGACTCATCTTCTGAACCGCCGCAGCTATGAGAGCCGTCTCGCCTCGTTGCGCGGGCACGCAGTCATCTACTATTTCGACGTGGACGAGTTCAAGTCCGTCAACGACACCTTTGGCCATGGCGTGGGCGACGCGGTGCTTGCCGACGTCGGCAGCACGATCTACGCCGTGTTCTCCAAGGTCGGCTACTGCTACCGCATCGGCGGCGACGAATTCTGCGTCATCGCACAAATCTCCGACACGGCGGCGGAAAAGTATCTTTCGGAATTCCTGCGCGAGCTGACGGCACGGCGAGTGAAAAACGAGCACCTGCCGCACGTGTCGGTCGGCTATGCGTGCTTCAATCCGGTGCTCGGCAGCGTAGAGGATGCGATCAAACGCGCCGACCGGATGATGTACCACTACAAGCGCAAGCGCAAAAGCGAAGCGCTCACAAATGATGATACCGTAAAAAGCTGACGATCTTTTGACCGTCAGCTTTTTGTATCTGCTTTTATTTCGCCTCAATCTCCGCGTCTTCCTGCGGCTGGAGCTTGCTGCCAAAATACGCGAGCACCGCGCCGAGGATGGCGCACGCGACGCTCCAGACCATCTCCGCTGTCGAGGCAAAGTCCGTCGGAATGATGATGAGCGTGGAAGCAAGCACGATGCCGATGACAGCGTGACAGGCGATCGAGTAGTGCGTGTCGAAAAGCCTGCTCACAATGCGGGCAAACAGCGCCATCACGCCGACCATGCCAAGCCCCCATGGGACGAGCACGGTGAAATCAAGCTGGGCAATGCCGTCGATCAGCGGCGTGAGAAGGCCGACCGCCATCAGGATGGACGACGACGTCATCCCCGGGATGATGAAGCTGAAGCCCCACAGCACGCCGCAGAAGAGAAAGCCCCAGAAGTTTGCGGGCATCTCGGCAAATGAACTGAACTTGACGGCCATCAGCGCGCCGAACAGGGCGAGGAAGCTGACGATCAGCGAGATGTACGAACCGTTGCCGCGCCCCTGCGTACCCGCCTCGTGCCAGAGGTCGGGCAGCGTGCCGAGGATGAGCCCGATGAAGAGGCACGTGGCGACGATTTCCGACTGGTGAAACAGCGCAAGGATCACGCTGCCGCCGCCCAAAAAGCCGATTGCCCAGCCGATGCCGACGGCGAGCAGCATCCGCCAGTAGCGTTGAAGCGCGCGCCTGGGGTGCGTGAGCAGCTCCATCGCGGGGCGGTAGATGCCGAATACGACTGCGAGCACGCCGCCGGAGATGCCCGGCAAAATCGCGCCCGCGCCGATGATGATACCCTGCACAATGCGCATGATACCGTTTTTGATGCGGGAATTTTTCATATTGCTGCCTTTTTATGTGCTGCGCCCACCGGAAAAGCGGCGGAACGCGATGCGATTCAATAGCCCTTTCTGCGGTCGACGAGGTGATGCATCGGGCGGCCAGCGGCGTAATTTTCCAGATTTTCGCAGAAGAGCTGCACGTTGCGCTCGCAGGTGTAGCCGAGCGTCATGTTGCCCGCGACGTGCGGCGTGAGCAGGAGGTTCTTGGCCTCGCGCAGCGGATGATCCGCAGGCAGCGGTTCGGGCACGACGACGTCGAGCGCCGCACCGGCGAGGTGCCCGGAATCCAGCGCTTTGATCAGCGCGTCCTGATCGATGGCCGTGCCGCGGCCAACGTTGATGACGTAAGCGCCTTTCGGGAGCAGCGCCATGCGGTCTGCGTTCAGGATGTTCACCGTGTCGCTCACCGAGGGGAGAGACATGAAGAGAAGGTCAGTCTCGGGCAGGAGCTGATCGAGCTCCGTGACGGGATGAACAGCGTCAAAGTCCGCGTTCGCGCGGCCGCTGCGGCTGACGCCGGTCAGGCTCGCGGGATGGAACGCGCGCACGCGGCGGGCAAATTCCGTGCCGATGTCGCCCGTGCCGAGGCACGTGACGCGCGCGCCGTGGAGCGAGTGGATGCCGCCCGGGAGCACGCGCCAGCCGCCCTCGCGGATGATCTCGGTGTATTCCATCTGGCGGCGCAGCAGCATCAGCGAGACCATGACAGAATGCTCGGCAATCGTCGTGCCGTAAGCACCCGAGGCGTTCGTCAGCAGGCAGTCGGGATTCTGATACAGGTCGTCGCGGCAGAAGCGGTCCACGCCCGCCCAGCAGCTCGCGTACCACTTGAGATTTCTTGCGCCCGCGATGACGCGCTGGGACGGATGGCCGTAGAGGATCGTGCAGTCGTCCACATTGCCCTCCGCCGCCTTGGACGAGGGGAAGAAGACGATGTCGTAGCCGCAGCGTGCGGCGGTGTCGCGCAGCGTCTTTTCGTATGCCGGAGTCAGGAAGTCGATGATGACGCCGATTTTTTCATTCATGGTTCAATTCCTCCAAAATCATTTCTGCGACGCGCAGGCCGTCGGCCGCGGCACTCATGATGCCGCCGGCGTAGCCCGCGCCCTCGCCGCAGGGATATAGACCGCGCAGGGCGGATTGAAAACTCAAGTTGTCGCGCACGATGCGCACAGGCGACGAAGAGCGCGTCTCCACCGCCGTCAAAATGGCGTCGGGAGAATCGAAGCCCTTGAGCTTTTTCCCCAGCATCGGGATCCCCTCTTCGAGCGCCTCGCACACAAAGGGCGGGAGGCAGCCGTGCAGGTCGCACCAGCGGACGGAGGGAAGATAGGTCGGGACGACCTTTCCCGCTCCCGTTGACGGACGGTGGGCGAGGAAATCTTCGACCCGCTGGGCGGGGGCGGCGTAATTCCCACCGCCAAGGCGATAGGCCGCGTCCTCCAGCTCCCGCTGGAATGCGACGCCCGCAAGGGTATCGCCGGACGGGAAATCCTCCGGCGTGACGGAGACCAAAAGTCCGCCGTTGATATTCTCGCCGTCGCGCGCGAACTCGCTCATGCCGTTTGTCACGACGCGCTTTTCCTCCGACGCGGCGGCGACGACCTCGCCGCCGGGGCAGACGCAGAACGAGAACACGCCGCGCCCCTTTTCCGTGTGGCAGGAGAGCTTGTACGACGTGGGTGGGAGGCCGCAGCGGCCCGCCGCCTCCTTATATTGCGCTAAGTCCATGTCGCGCTGGCGGTGCTCGATGCGCACGCCGACGGCAAAGGGCTTGGGCTCCATCGGCACGCCGCGCTTTTGCAGCATTTCGAACGTATCGCGCGCGCTGTGGCCGGGCGCGAGCACGACGTGCTTTGTGGGCAGCGTGTACTCCCCCTCGGGGGCGCTCACGCGCAGCGCCGTGACGCTGCCGCTGTTCTGCTCGATATCCACAACCTTGTGGGAAAACCGAACTTCGCCGCCGCGGTCGATGATCTCGCGGCGGAGATTTTGCAGCACCACATATAATTTGTCAGTGCCGACATGGGGCTTGGCGTCGACTAAAATATCCTCGCTCGCGCCGAAACGGACGAACTCCTCTAAAATATAGCCGTGGCGCAGGTCCTTTGTGCCGGTGTTGAGCTTGCCGTCGGAAAATGCGCCCGCGCCGCCTTCGCCAAATTGCACGTTCGAGGTCAGATCAAGCTCGCCCGTGCGCCAGAAGTGCTCGACGTCGCGCTTTCGCTGCTCGACCGCGCGCCCGCGCTCTAATAAAATGGGTCTTGCGCCGCAGCGGGCCAGCAGCAGCGCGCAGAAAAGGCCCGCGGGCCCCGCGCCGATAACGACAGGGGAGACCTCCGGCGCTGAAACAGGCGCGGGCGGCGTATATTTCTTCGGCGCGTAGGGCTGCACATTCTTATTCTTGCAGCGCCGTAAAACGCCGGATTCGTTTTTGACCTCGACCGCGCAGGAGCAGACGAGCTTCACGCCCTCGCGCGCGTCGATGGAGCGGCGCAGGAGCTTGACAGAGACGAGCGCCTCCTCGCTCACGCGCAGCGCGTGAGCGCAGGCCGCGCGCAGCTTGTCTTCCTTTGCCCCCACGGGGAGCTTCAGATTGTCGATGCGAAGCATGTGCGCCGCCTCCTTTTTCTCAAGTCGCGTTTCATTTTATTATGACGGAAAGGAAAGCGCAAGGGGAATCACGCGATTATCACAGATTCTTAAAAAAGTCATCGGGAATTTAAGAAATCGTCAAATAGCGTTCAAGAAATATACATAAATATGCCCTATGATAGCATCATCGAAAGCAAAGAGGCTGCAAGCAAGGGTCTCAGTCCATAGGAGGTCATCATCATGTACGAAGACGAAAACAACCTGTATCACTACAGCTATCGCAAGGGCGACGAGCAGAACCCCAACGCCCCGATCGACACGAAGAACTACGCCGAAGACCCGTGGGATAAGAATCCCGGCGGCAGCCCGAAGAAGAAGGGCGGCAGCGGTCTTTCCGGCAAGATCGTGGCGCTGGCGCTGGTGTGCGCGCTCGTCGGCGGCTTCATCGGCGCAGGCGTGAGCGGCGCTGCGACCAAGGTCAACAAGACGAGCGTTCAGGTCAGCGACCGCGAGGTCGCGCAGGTGCAAACCGTCAAGGTCGACGGCAAGACGCAGATGTCGATGTCGGAGGTCTATGCCTCTAACGTCAACAGCGTGGTGTCCATCAACGTCTCCGCCACCACGAACTACTTCGGCCAGACCGTACAGACCGCCGCGAGCGGCACGGGCTTTTTCATCACGCAGGACGGCTACATTCTCACGAACCACCATGTTGTGAGCGATGCGAGCAGCGTGGAGGTGACGCTCTACAACGGCGAAACGTATGACGCGACCGTCATCGGCAGCGATGAGGACTACGACATCGCCGTTCTCAAGATCGACGTGACGGGCGCAACGCCCGTGGTGCTGGGCGACTCGAGCAAGGTTGCCATCGGCGAATCCGTCGCCGCTGTCGGCAACCCGCTCGGCGAACTGACGTTCTCGATGAGCGAGGGCATCGTTTCCTGCGTCAACCGCGCCATCAATGTTGACGGCACGCCGTTCAACATGATCCAGGTCGACTGCTCCATCAACCCCGGCAACTCCGGCGGCCCGCTCTTCAACAGCTACGGTGAGGTCATCGGCATCGTGTCCGCCAAGTATTCGAGCTATTCCAACACCACCGTGGAGGGCATCGGCTTTGCCATTCCCATCAACGACGTCGTGTCGCTCGTCAAGGACATCATGACCAACGGCTATGTGACCAACAAGGCTTACATGGGCATCACGCCGCAGACGATGACCGCGCAGATGGCGCAGCAGTACCGCTACGACGTGACCGAGGGCGTCTTCGTCTGCTCCGTTGACCCGGACAGCGCCGCCGACAAGGCGGGGCTCAAGCTCGGCGACGTCATCACGAAGATGGACGACAAGGATATTGCATCCTATGAAGACCTCGTCGCGGCCAAGAAGAGCTACAGCGCGGGCGACACCGTGACGCTGACCGTCTACCGCGAGGGTAAGACGATCGAGGTAGAGCTCACCTTCGATGCAGCCCCCGAGACGACGGAGACGAGTTCCTCCGACCAGAGCACCGACAACAGCTACAATGGTAACGGCGGGTACGGCAATGGCGGCAACGGCTACTACTCCAATCCCTGGGATTTCTTCAATAACTTCTTTGGATATAATGGCTAATGCCACTGAAAAAGGAGCCTCTTTTGAGGCTCCTTTTTTCGCGCCCACAGGGCGCGGGTTCAATCGCGGCGCGCACGCCGCGGCACCAAAAGGGGTATTCTCTTTCCGAAGAGAATACCCCTTTTGAATCCCCCAGAGAAAGACGAGGGGCGTCCCCCCTCGACCCCCGACATTGCCGGTCTGGGGCTTGAAGAACTACTCGGCCTGCGGAATCGGGTGCGGTGTACATGGCTTCGCCATAAATCTTCTGCGAGTCGCTACGTCTTGCAACCGCGCCTTACTGTCGTGAGGCGCGTGTGACGTTTGTCCGGCGGCAGACTGCTTACCGAATGCGGCATTGCTGCGCTCGCCGCATTGATGAGTACTCCGGTAGGCGGAAATTAGTCTGTACTACTACGAGACAGGCAGAGCGGCAGCGGATAGTAGAAGCAGAGGCAAGTCGTCTTGCAGCTCTAAACGCGGCAGCGCCGCGCGCAGGCATTCCCACTCCGAAGGCATAAAGGTTATTCAAACCTGAGACTGCCAATCAAAAGCCTTTCTCTTGGGGTTCCAAAGGGGCCATTCTCTTTCGCGAAAGAGAATGGCCCCTTTGTTTCGTTCCCCTGTGCAGGGGAAACCATCAGCTCCCGCGTAGCGGGAACTTATTTACTTCTCCTGAGAACTTCACAAACGAGTTTGTAAACCCTCTCCGTCGAGGCGACGTTCAGCCGCTCGTTCACCGAGTGCACATCGTGCAGCTCCGGTCCCATGGACAGCGCGTCGAGGCCGGGGATCTTTTCGATGAAGAGTCCGCACTCAAGGCCGCCGTGGGTGGCTTCGATCTTCCCGTCGTGGCCGGTGAGGTCGCGGTAGACCGCTTCGATCTCCTTGCGGAGGGCAGAATCGCGGTCGTATTGCCAGCCGGGATAGTTGCTGCGCTCGCCCACGGTGCCGCCGGCATACTCGACGATGGCCTTCACGCGCTGAATGAGCATCTGCTTCTGCGAGGCGATGCAGGAGCGGACGGAGAAGGAGCACTTCACGCCGTGCTCGTCCGTGCGCATCACGCCGAGGTTGAGAGAAGTCTGCACAAGACCGGGGAAGTCGGCGCTCATCTCCTGCACGCCCTGCGGCAGGGCAAGGAGCACATGCAGCAGTCTCGACGTGTCCGCTGCGGAGAACGCGGCCGGAACGTCAGCCTTTTCGCACACAAGGGAAATGCCGCCGTCGGTAACGGCGTACTCATTTTTAAGCGTTGCGTCGAATTCCTTGATGAACGCCTCGAACGCGGGCGCGTCGGACGCGGAGAGCGCGACGAGCGCGTCGTTTCTCAGGCAGATGACGTTGTCGAACTCGCCGCCCGTCAGCTCATGCACGCGCAGCGAGGGGCAGCGCTCCATCGCGCTATACAGCGTGCGCGCCATCAGGCAGTTGGCGTTGCCGCGGCCCTGATTGATGTTCATGCCGGAGTGGCCGCCCTTGAGACCCGAGATCGTCACGCGGTAGCCGGTCATATCCGCCGCGCGCTCCTGCTTGAGTTCGAGCGCGCAGTCAAGGCGCACGCCGCCCGCGCAGGATACGGTGAAAACGCCCTCTTCCTCAGAGTCGAGGTTCAAAAGCTTTTTGCCCTTCAAGTCCGAGCAGTCCAGCGCGAACGCGCCGTCCATGCCGACCTCCTCGTCGACGGTGAAGACCGCCTCGATGGGGGGATGGGGGAGCGTTTCGTCGGATAAAATCGCGAGGATCATCGCAACGGCGATGCCGTTGTCGCCGCCAAGCGACGTCTTGTCTGCCCAGACCCATTCGCCGTCGGTACGGACGTCGAGCCCGTCGCGCGTCATGTCCTTGGTGCAGTCCTCGGTCTTGGCGCAGACCATGTCGATATGGCCCTGCAAGATAATGGGCGCGGCGTTTTCATAGCCGCAAGAGCCGTTCTTCCAGATAATGACGTTGTTGCACGCCTCCTGACGGTATTTAAGGCCCAATTCCTTCGCAAAGCCGACGCACAGGTCGCTGATTCTCTTCGTATTTCCGCTGCCGTGGGGAACGGAGCAGAGCTTTTCAAAATAGTAGAATACCTTTTCCGGCTGGAGATTTGATAAGACCGCCATAATATCCTCCCGAATTTTCTTAGTTGATCTGCTTGCGGCGGCTCAGGTTCATCGTGCCGTCCTGCATGTCCTGAATGCTGTCGAGGCTCTTGCCCGTGCCCTCGGCCACGCACTGGATGGCGTTCTCGGCCACCATGGCGTGGATGCCGGTGCGGGCGGTGACGAGCTTATCAAAGCCGCGGACTAAGCTGCCGCCGCCGGTCATGACGATGCCGTTGTTCGAGATATCGGCCACGAGCTCGGGCGGGGTCTTTTCAAGCACGAGGTGGACCTCCTCCATGATGCGCTCGACGGGCTCTTCAAAGGCCTCAAGCATTTCCGCAGACGAGACGGAGATGAGCTCGGGAAGGCCCGTGATAAGGCTTCTGCCCTTGACCTCCATCGTCATTTCCTCTTCCGGCGGGAAGACGCAGCCGATCTGCATCTTCATCTGCTCGGCCGTGCGCTCGCCGACGAGCAGGTTGTGCTTGCGGCGCATATACTTGACGACGGCCTCGTTGAACTGGTCGCCCGCGATCTTGATAGAGGACGACTCGACGACGCCGGAGAGCGAAATGACCGCGATATCGGACGTACCGCCGCCGATGTCGATGATCATGTGGCCCTCGGGCTGGGTGATGTCGATGCCCGCACCGATGGCGGCGGCGACAGGCTCTTCAATGAGGTAGACGCGGCGCGCGCCGGCCTGAATGCCCGCGTCGATGACCGCGCGCTCCTCGACCTCGGTGATGCCGGAGGG
>ERZ827126.2405-NODE-2405-length-13390-cov-3.058193_pt1 | contig 13390 bp, 9 predicted proteins | sample MGYA00519780_ERZ827126 | MGnify/ENA primary metagenome ERZ827126 (study PRJEB31778, sample SAMEA3449262) | human gut metagenome | biome: human gut; feature: human-associated habitat; material: faeces | place: United Kingdom | collected 2010/2012 ...
ATCTGACCAAAATAAGAATTTTTTGTGTGATACGGAGTCGGCTCTCCGATATAGTCAAATCCGGTCCAAATAAACTGTCCACAGGAATACGGATGTTCTGCTTCTGCCTGAATACATGCTTCAACCGATTTTGCACCCCAGCTTGTTGTGGAATTTCCAAGAGCAGAACACTGCTCATCTTCATCTGTCAGTACAGACTGGCGGTATGGGAAATGATAGATTCCACGGCTCTGTACAATCGAAGCAGTCTCACTTCCATAAATGACCCATTCCGGATGATTTTTATGGTGGTCTGCATAATATTTCTCTCCATAGTTATATCCGACATTTTTTACGATATCCGCACATTTCTGTGCGTTTTCCCACGGCATATAGTTCGAACCAATCGTCACTTCGGCATTGTTTCTCGGGTCGTATTTTCGTACTTCTTCTATTAAAATACGAGTCCAGTACTGTCCCTTATCACCGACATGGGTATCATAAATTTCGTTTCCGATACTCCACATCATCAGACTTGGATGATTCCTGTCACGTTTCACCCAGTTTTTGACATCTCTTTCATACCATTCAGGGAAAAATCTTGCATAATCATACGGATTCTTAGAAGATTCCCACATATCAAAAGCTTCTGTCACAATCAAAAGTCCCATCTCATCTGCCAGTTCCATGACTTCCGGTGCCGGCATATTGTGAGAAAGACGGACTGCATTAGTTCCCATCTCTTTTAAGAGTTCAAATTTTCTTCTCATTGCCTTTTTATGAAAAGCAGTTCCAAGACATCCCAGGTCATGATGGTCACAGACACCGTTTAATTTTACTTTTCTTCCATTTAATAAAAATCCCTGATTTGGATTCAATTCAATTGTACGGAAACCGACATTCTGCACTTCCTGCTCAATTAATTCTGTTCCCTTATATAAAGAAACGATTAAATCATAATAATCCGGATGTGCTACATCCCAGATATCCGGGTGGTTCACTTTTGCCTTTAAATGATGCACATAAATGCCGTCTTCTTTTGTTACAGTCTCTTCCCCGACAAGTTTCTGAATCGTTTCTGAATTTTTTGCTTTTAATTCATAAACCACCTGCAGTTCGCTTGCTGCTTCAACCTCGGCATCAATCTCTACCTGCCATACATTTTTCTCTTCTTTTTTGGCTGAAAAATAAATTCCATCTGATACAAAATGTTCCAAAGGAAGCCTTTTTAACCATACATTACGATAAATCCCGGCTCCGGTATACCAACGGCTGTTTGGAGTCTGAAAAGTAATCGATACAAAGATTTCATTCTCGCCGTCTTTTAACAGATCCGTAACGTCCACTTCAAATGTTGTGTATCCGTATTTCCATTCTCCTGCCTGTACTCCATTTACATAGATACGGCTGTCCATGTAAATTCCATCAAACCGAAGTACAACCAGTTCTTCTTCCTCTTTTGTCCAGTTGAATTTCTTGTGATACCAGCCCATTCCGTCTTCGTATAAATTTTCCACCTGGGAAATCATCCAGTCATGCGGGATTCCTACTACATAAAAATCCTGCATTTTTTTCTGTACCTGTTCTAAGCTTGTCTCAAGGGGCTGTTTACAAAACTCCCATCCATCATTAAATAATCGTTTCATCTTCCGCTCCTGTTCCTTTACTTTTTTCTGTCCGATTTAGGCTTGATTCTCTACTTTATTTCTATCTCAAACGGAGCTGTCAAAAGTCCCTCTTTATTTTTTAATAGACCATCAAGTGGGGAATCCTTCCATGCATAACGCACTTTTTTAATTTCTTCTCCAAATACTTTTACTTTCGTATCTTCAATTTCCGCTTTTGCCGGATAAAATACTCCATCTGCTTTTGCAGTTTCAAATTCATTTACGCTGTCTCCGCAGACAATTTCCAGTGGCTGTCCATCCTGTGTATCAAAAATAAATTCTACGCCATCTGCTGTTTTTTCATAAGAAATCAGCTTTGGTCCTTCACTGATAATCTCTTCTTTGTACATCACTTTTCTTGCTGCAAGATAAGCACGGTGTGCCACACCTTTTTTATTAAGTGGATGCAAATCATTGTATTCTCCCAAATCTAAGTTTACAGTAACTGCCACATCTGGAAGTTTTGCTGCATTTTTCTGGGCTTCACGAATGACTGCCCATGCGCCATCTCCACGGTTATCCATTCCACAAGCCGGAAGCTGAATCACAATAAACGGCAGTTCTTCCTGTTTCCAATGTGCTCTCCAGTCCAAAATCATCTTCTGAATCAAATCTTCATAACTTTCCGGATACCACTCATTGGATTCTCCCTGATACCACAGCACTCCTTTTACGGTCATGTTGGTACACGGTGCAACCATCCCCTGATACATTCCGGTTGGCTGTCTTGTAATAAAGGTGAGCGTCGGAGCCTGTTCGCTGACTACACGCACCTGATAGTCCCATGTTCCACAAAGGCTGATTTTTTCTCCTGATTCAAAACATACATCACAAGGTTTATCCGGAGTGATACGACCTTTTCCATCACGACACTCCAGACGGATAAAGATTTCATTTTCTCCTGCCTTTAAAAGTCCCTCCGGTACCGGATAAATTCTCGGCGGAAAACAATAACCGGTTTCTCCCACCTTTTCTCCGTTGATAAAGATACGGTCACTATCCACAAGCGTTCCCATTTTTAAAATTGCAGATTTTCCTGCCAGTTCTTTTGGCACTTCAAAAGTTCTCTTTAAATGTAGTAATCCACTGAAGTTTTCAAGTCCCTGTTTATCAAACCAGCTCGGAACTTCCAAGATGTTCCACGGTGCATCCTCTATCTCTGCCTCTTTCTTTGAAAGCAGTTCATGCCATGCATTTTCTTTTTTATCCTGTGCACTGAGCAGATTTTCAATATATCCGTCTTGTGCAAAACGCTCTTTTACTTCTAAAAACTCCGGGTAATCTGCCAAGGCTTCTTCACTCATCCATGCTTCTACCGGAGTTCCCCCTTTGCTGATGTTGATGATTCCGACCGGAACCTGCTCTTTTTTCTGAATCATATCTCCAAAGAAATATCCCAGTGCAGTTGTCTCTTCTAGTGGCATTCCCACACATTCATTCCAGCCTGCTTCTTTATGTTCTTTTAATGCCCCTGTAAACACCGGACATTCTTCCACTTTATACTGGTGTACCATTGCATTTCCCGGTTCATCCGGAAACATTTCACGCACTCTTGTAATCGGAAGTTCCATGTTAGACTGTCCAGAGCAGACAAATACATCTCCCACATAAACCTCTTTTACGACTGTCTCCTGTCCATCTTCACTTTTTATGCTCAACACATAAGGACCACCGGTTTTTTCACAGGAAATTTCTGTCTCAAATGTTCCTTCCGCATCACATTTGGTTCTGTAAACTTTCTCCTGAAATGTAACCTCAAGCTCTGCCTGTGGTTTGTACCATCCCCAGATTCTTGTTTTTTCTCCACGCTGTAATACACAGCCTTCCTGCAGAAGTTTTGGAAGTTTGATTGGCTGACTCATAACGGCCTCCTTTTTTCTACTCTATTCTGAATTTACTCATTTTTTTATTTTACCCTTATCATAAAGGATTCCCTGTAAAAATTCTCCCTTAATGTTGCCGAGTGTTTCCCGATTCTTGCTTTCTTTTTATACAACAAAAATAAGAACCCCGAAAATGGGATTCTTATTTTTTCCTGCACATCTCATCGGTACCGATTTTTCCACGATGCTCCGATGGTGAACATCCTTTTATTGATTTAAAGGTACGGTTAAATGCACTAATTGAAGAAAATCCGGAGCTCATTGCGATTTCCGTCACACTTTCTCCGGTCGTACTAAGCAATTCCTCTGCCCTTGAAATCCGCTTCTGATTCAGATATTCATAGAATGTCATATTCATACACTGCTTAAAAATCCTTGTAAAATGGAACTTGGAAAATCCACTGAATTCTGCCACCTCTTCCAAAGAAAGAGCTTCCTGATAGTGCTGATTAATATAATTACAGGCACTCATAATCGTTTCCATATATTCCTTTTTCTTTTCCGGATTATTTTCTGTGCGCAAAACCTGATTTTTATTCTTTCGACCTCCGCTTATAACATTTCGTCCGATATGTACAAATATTTCAATTAATTTTGCGTAAATGACTGCATTAAAAAATGCCTTTTCCTCATCATACTCCACAATAATGGAATCCATCTGACGTTTTACAAAACTGTATAATCTCTGCGTGTCTTCTTCCTCTGATAAATACAGCACAGGCGGAAGCACATTTAACAGTGTCTCCATTTCTTTTAACGAATATAATAAGTAGTCACTGAATTGTAAAATAATACGTTCCCCAGTTGGCGGTGCTTCCAATCCATGCAGTACACCCGGATTGATAATTAAGATATCTCCTTCCTTTAAACAATACTTTTTACTTCCGACAATCACGTTATATCCTTCATGAATCGGCATAATGATTTCAATCGCAGTATGCCAGTGCTCCGGGTAATCCTCGTAGTCTACATTATGAAACAATCTAAGTCCTAATGGATTACCATAGTTGATTGTCTCGTGTGTTCCCTCTAAGATTTCTATCATCCTTCGTATCCACCATCCCTATCTCATCTTTATAGATTTTGTTATCAGGTTCTCTATAACTAGTATACTAGCATGGTAGTTTTGGAAATTCAAGGTACTTTTTTCATTTTGCACGCAAAAATAGAGACTGTAGAACTTCTCTACAGCCTCTATCCATTTTACCAATTCCAATATTCATTTCCCTGTGCAACAACAAATTTTCCTAACCAATCAGCAAATGAATAGGGAAATCTCTTATCTTCTGGAAAAGGATATAGTAGATATTCTTCTCCATCCGAAACTTTTGTATCCAAAAAAATTTCTCCAATATCTTCAAGAAGTAAAATTGGAAGCAAGTCCTTCATATCTTCATTTTGAAATAAAATACTCTGATGTAAATTTTCTCTATGTACAAACGCTTCTTGCAAAGAATAAATTGTACAAATAGTTGATGCTTTACAAGTTAAGCTTTCATAGAGCTGAGCCCCATTAGAGCATTTCAAAAAGGCAATATACGATTCTGGCAGTTTTATATTTGGATACTTTTGGTAAATTTTTTGCAATTTCTCTAACTCAATAGGGGCATTAAATTTACATACTACCTTATCAATTGTTCCATCTTCCAACCATCGATAAATACATTTTTGTTCCTGCATTTGTAATTTTAAATTTTCAATAATTTTTTGTATTTTCTTTGAATCTTCCATGTTAATTATATTTCCTCAGAATATAATAGAGACTGTAGATTTTTCTACAGCCTCTATCCCTAGCCTATTCAATTTTTAATCTTCATCAGAGAAATCCGGTTCAATCAGACCATACGTGTTACCTTTTCTCTTATACACAACATTGACTTCTTCTGTTTCTGCATTTAAGAATACAAAAAAGTTATGTCCAAGTAATTCCATCTGTACGCATGCATCTTCCGGATACATTGGTTTAAATCCAAATTTTTTGGTACGAATGATTTTAATTTCGTTTGTATCATCTTCGTAATCTTTTTCAATAAATTCCGGCTGGAATGTTTCCACGTTCTGTTTCTTGTTAATAATTTTTGTTTTGTATTTTCTTAACTGTCTTTCAATGATTTCTTCTACCAGGTCAATGGAAACATACATATCATTGCTTACCTGCTCAGAACGAATGATATTACCTTTTACTGGAATCGTTACTTCAATTTTCTGACGTTCTTTTTCTACACTTAATGTTACAATAATTTCTGTATCCGCTGTAAAATATCGTTCCAGTTTTCCTAACTTATCTTCGACTGCTGTTCTAAGTCCGTCCGTAATATCAATGTTTCTTCCGCTTATAATAAATTTCATGCTGTCCAACCCCTTTAACGTGTATTTTACAGGTGTTTTACTTTCGTTCCTGTAATGTAAATCTATTATATCAATATTCAGTCAATTATTCAACAGTTTTTAGAAAATTTTAACTATTTTATCTTTTTTGTATACATCATTATTATGTAAACACAGTTGCAGTCTGATTGCAGCTGTGTTAAATCTTCTTTATTGATTATTTTTATTGTTATTCAAGTTATTGTTATCATTATTATTGTTGTTCCCGTCTTCTGTCAAATCATTGATGCCGTCTTTTAATCCTTCACCGATATCTTCCACGCTATCACCGATGTCTTCTCCAATATCTCCGATGACACCGTCCCCATTATTATTCCTATCATTATTATTTCTATCATTATTCATTGTATCATCTTTCGTCGTACCATTATCATTTGTCGTACTATCATTTACTGTATCATTTTGATTTCCGCCTGTCGCATCATTCATGTTATTTCCACATGCGGTCATAACAACCATCATTCCTGCAAGCAGTAAAGTAAATACATATTTTTTCATCGATTTCTTCTCCTTTTCCTGTTGAAAATAATTTTCCTGCTTATAATATGCGACAAAAACCGGATTTTTATGTTTTCAGATAACAAAAAAATGCCAGGAAAAATTTCCCAGCATTTTTTTATCCATACGCTTTTTTATTTTCAGATAGAATTTCTATTTAATTAACCGATAACATCGCTCATGTCATACATTCCAGCGCCTTTTCCTTTCAGGAATTTTGCTGCTTCTACTGCACCTTTTCCAAATACAGCTTTTGAGTATGCAGTATGCTTGAACTCAATCACTTCGTCCGGACCACAGAATAACACTTCGTGTTCTCCTACGATTGTTCCGCCACGAACTGCGGAAATTCCGAGTTCTTTTTTATCTCGTTTCTGTCTTACCTGACTTCTGTCATAGATGTATTCGTACTGATTGTCCATTGCTTCATTGATACTGTCAGCCAGTGCAAGTGCTGTACCGCTTGGTGCATCCAATTTCTGATTGTGATGTTTTTCTACGATTTCTACATCAAATCCTGCTGCTGCAAGCACTTTTGAAGCATCCTGCAGTAATTTTAAAAGCGTGTTGATTCCGAGGGACATATTTGCAGAACGAAGTACTGCTGTTTCTTTTGCAGCTTCTTTAGTCTTTGCAAGCTGTTCTTCAGAAAGTCCTGTTGTACACAGTACTAATGGAAGTTTCTTTTTCGCACAATACTCCAATACCTTGTCTGTCGCTTTTGCAGATGAAAAATCAATCATTGCATCGGCTTCTACATCACATGTATCAATATCTGTAAACACCGGATATCCATTGTCTCTGTTATCTACAATATCAATTCCTGCTACGATTTCTGCATCTGCATCTTTTTCAACCAGACCACTGATTACCTGTCCCATGTGACCGTTACAGCCACTCATAATAATTCTTACCATCTTTCGTTCCTCTTTTTCCTGTATTCTCATGCTACTACAGCAAATATTAAGTAATCCACTTATTGTTTTGCCTTAATTTTCGCTGTATTACTTGATAATTTCGAGTGATACCACTCGGTCTGCTGCTTCTTTTAATTTCGGAGTTACAACATTTCCTGTCAGAATCATTTCCATCTCCTCATCTTTTGCCTGTATCAGATTGACAACATCCTCATCTGAAATGATTCCAAACTCCACAGCACCTAATACTTCATCAAGAATCAACATGTCACATTCCTGTGTCACAAGAACTTTTTTCGCATAATTCAGTCCGTTACGGATATTGAAGTTCTCTTCTTGACGCTCTTCTTCGGTCAGATCCTCATAACACTTGTTCTTTTTTTCAAATCGGAACAATTTTACATTCGGTTCAAGAACCGAAAGATAATCCACCTCGGAAGTCGCTCTGCCTTTCAAAAACTGGATTACAATCGCCGTTTTACCATGACCGATTGCTCGAATTGCCTGCCCAATTGCCACACTTGTTTTGCCTTTTCCCGGGCCACAATATACTTGGACAATTCCTTTGTTTTCCATATTTACACCTCTTACAGATTCGATATAGACCTTTTTCCTCTGTTTCTTGCGTTTTCCACATGCTGTGTATATCTTACTACACCTGACCAAAGATTGCAATCCAAATTCCTGTCCGGCAAAACTTCTCTGTTTTTATCCGTTCAGCAGGTCTGTATCTCCATAATTTTCTCCGTACTCCAGTTTACTGACAGAAACTTCATACGCAGTTCGCTTTTCTGTCTCGGTTTCACTTAATTTCTTTATATATTCCCTGCTCTGGATTCTTCCCCAGATATGGAGACGTCCTCCAACTTCAAATGAACGGGCAAAATTTGCATTTCTTCCCCAACAGATACAGGGAATATAATCCGATTTTCCATAAGGACGGTTCACTGCCAGAAGCACATCCGCAATCTCTCTTCCAAGCGGAGTCATTCTGTGAACCGGCGGCTTACATATGTAACCGTTCAATTCAATCAGATTCGTCTCTACTGAATCATCTTCTTCCTCTACAAAGGTAAGTTCTCTGACAAATACCGACAACACCAGCCGGTTCTTCTTTTCTTCATGTCTGTTATAGGACCGAAACTGTCCCTGCACCTGTATATATTCACCTAAGTAACTTTGCGTAACATCCACCAGTCTTTCTGAGACCATAAGCGGAATTCTGTCCTCCGAACCACTTAAGCGTTTCACCAAAATGTCTACCATGTAAAAGCCCTCCCCATATACTTCGTGGCTCTTTACAAACTCTGATGCAACTACGCCCACCATTGATACCTGATTGTTTTCAATAATTTTATCTGCCATGAATCACTTTCCCCTTCCTCTTTTTGGTATTTTATCTTTATTAATCTATTCATGAGAGCGGGGATTTATTCCTGTTTTTTTATTTTTTTTTGAAAAAATTTTTGAAAACTAAATTTTTTCTTTGTATTTACGGCTAATTGTGATAGAATGGCTTGTGATTAAAAATGTTTTTTACGGTTTCTAATGTACCATTTGCTATTTATATAGGTACATTCTATTTGGAAAAGAGGTTATTATGAAAACAAAAAGAGAAGATATCAGAAATGTAGCAATTATTGCCCACGTTGACCACGGTAAAACCACCCTTGTTGACCAGCTCTTAAAACAGAGTGGTGTATTCCGTGAAAACCAGGAAGTGCAGGAACGTGTCATGGACTCCAATGACATCGAAAGAGAACGTGGAATCACAATTCTTTCTAAAAATACTGCTGTTTACTACAAAGATACAAAAATTAATATTATCGATACCCCAGGACATGCAGATTTCGGTGGCGAAGTAGAGCGAGTTTTAAAAATGGTAGACGGTGTTATCCTGTTAGTTGACGCCTTTGAAGGTGCAATGCCTCAGACAAAGTTCGTTTTGAAAAAAGCCCTTGAACTGGATTTACATGTTATTGTCTGTATCAACAAAATCGACCGCCCGGAAGCAAGACCAAACGAAGTTATCGATGAAGTCTTAGAACTTTTAATGGACTTAGATGCATCAGACGAACAGCTTGACTGTCCATTTTTATATGCATCTGCAAAAGCAGGTCACGCTGTACTTGACCTTGCTGACACTCCTGAAAATATGGAGCCGCTCTTTGAAACTATCTTAAAATATATTCCGGCTCCGGAAGGTGACCCTGAAGAAGGAACTCAGGTACTGATTAGTACCATCGATTACAACGAATATGTCGGACGTATCGGTGTCGGAAAAGTAGAAAACGGAACAATCCGTGTCAATCAGGACGTTTTACTTTTAAACCATCATGATCCTGATAAGAAAAAACGCGTAAAAATCAGCAAACTTTACGAATTTGACGGACTTGGCAAAAAAGAAGTAACAGAAGCCGGATTTGGTTCTATTGTTGCAATCTCCGGTATTGCAGATATTCATATCGGTGATACCTTATGTTCTCCGGAAAATCCGGTGGCAATTCCATTCCAGAAGATTTCCGAGCCGACAATTTCCATGAACTTCATTGTAAATGACAGCCCGCTTGCCGGACAGGAAGGCAAATTCGTCACTTCCCGTCATTTAAAAGAACGTCTCTTAAGGGAATTAAATACAGACGTCAGCTTACGTGTAGAAGAAACAGAAAGCACAGACTGCTTTAAAGTTTCCGGACGTGGAGAACTTCATCTGTCCGTTTTAATCGAAAACATGCGTCGTGAAGGCTATGAATTTGCAGTCAGCAAAGCAGAAGTTATCTATCACGAAGATGAACGCGGTAAAAAACTCGAACCAATCGAAATCGCATACATTGATGTTCCGGAAGAATTTTCCGGTACTGTTATCAACCGTTTAAATGAAAGAAAAGGCGAACTGCAGGGCATGAGTCCGGCAAGTGACGGAACCGTCCGTCTGGAATATCACATTCCATCCCGCGGATTAATCGGTTTCCGTGGAGAATTTATGACCTCCACAAAAGGTACCGGTATCATCAATACTGCTTTTGATGGCTATGCACCATACAAAGGTGATATGAACTACAGAAAACAGGGTTCCTTAATCGCATTTGAATCCGGTGAAGCTGTTACTTACGGACTCTTCTCCGCACAGGATCGTGGTACTTTATTTATCGGACCTGGTGAAAAAGTATATAGTGGAATGGTTATCGGACAGAGTGGAAAATCAGAAGATATTGAGTTAAATGTCTGCAAGACCAAACATCTGACCAACACCCGTTCTTCTTCTGCCGATGATGCCTTAAAACTGACTCCGCCGAGAGTGTTAAGTCTTGAACAGGCTCTCGAATTCATTGATACCGATGAGCTGCTTGAAGTCACTCCGGAGTCCCTGCGTATCCGTAAAAAAATTCTGGATTCCAGACTTCGTAAACGTGACAACATGAAAAAATAGTAAAATCGGAGCATTAAATATCGAATAAAACTCCAAAAAAGAGAACATTACCGACTGGAAATGTTCTCTTTTTTTTTACTTTTTTGATTCGGTTAAATTTTTAACAATTTTCAGAAAATTTCGATTATTTTTTAATAATTCTTGCAATTATTTCGTTACTATGCTAAAATAATTTCATAAACAAATGGTTTTTATATGCAAAGCAACCAATTTTATTTTAGGAGGTCTCTGAATGGCAAAAAAAGTCGAATCCAAAGTACCTGAAACTATCGATAGCGTAGAAGCACTCCAGACAAAGATTGCTGCTATGAGAGAGGCGCAGAAGAAATTTGCCACCTTTACTCAGGAGCAGGTTGATAAAATCTTTTTTGAGGCTGCAATGGCTGCAAACAAACAACGTATCCCGCTTTCCAAACTGGCCGTGGAAGAAACTGGAATGGGTGTCGTTGAAGACAAAGTAATTAAGAACCATTATGCTGCGGAATATATGTATAACGCTTACAAACGTGTAAAAACCTGCGGTGTAATTGAAGAAGACAAATCTTATGGAATCAAGAAAATCGCTGAACCGGTTGGTCTTGTAGGTGCAGTTATTCCTACCACAAACCCGACTTCTACCGCTATCTTCAAATGTCTGATTTGTTTAAAAACCAGAAATGCAATCTTAATCAGCCCGCATCCGCGTGCAAAAAAATGTACCGCTGAAGCTGCCCGTATCGTTTTAGAAGCAGCTGTAAAAGCAGGTGCTCCGGAAGGAATCATCGGATGGATCGATGTACCGAGCCTTGAACTTACAAATCTTGTAATGAAAGAAGCTGACATCATTCTTGCAACAGGTGGTCCTGGAATGGTTAAAGCTGCTTACTCAGCTGGTAAACCAGCTCTTGGGGTTGGTGCTGGTAACGTACCTGCTTTCATTGAAAAAACAGCTAACCTTGAAAGATCTCTTACAGACCTTATTCTTTCAAAATCATTTGATAATGGTATGATTTGTGCTTCTGAACAGTCCGTTACTGCAATCGCTGATATCTATGATGCAGTGAAAAAAGAATTTGTCAAACGTGGATGTCATGTACTGAACAAAACAGAACTTGACCAGGTTCGAGGCATTATCTTAACAGAAGCAGGCACTGTAAATCCGAAAATTGTAGGACAACCGGCATACAAGATTGCTGCTATGGCAGGTGTTACTGTTCCTGCTGATACAAAAATCTTAATCGGCGAGGTTACATCCGTTGATGTTTCCGAACCATTTGCTCATGAAAAACTGTCCCCTGTCCTTGCTCTTTATAAAGCAAAAGATTTCGATACTGCACTTGATATGTCAGAACAGCTTATCGCAGACGGTGGATACGGTCATACTTCTTCTCTGTATGTACATCCATCAGAAACTGAAAAACTTGCCAAACATGCCGCTCGTATGAAAACATGCCGTATTCTGGTAAATACTCCGTCATCCCACGGTGGTATCGGTGACCTTTATAACTTTAAGCTTGCTCCATCCTTAACATTAGGCTGTGGTTCTTATGGTGGCAACTCTGTTTCAGAAAACGTAGGTGTCAAACATCTGCTCAATGTTAAAACAGTTGCCGAAAGGAGAGAGAACATGCTGTGGTTCCGTGCACCTGAAAAAGTTTACTTTAAGAAAGGCTGTCTGCCGGTAGCTCTTGATGAATTAAAGAATTATTATCATAAAACAAAAGCATTTATCGTAACTGATACTTTCTTATATCAGAACGGTCATACCAGACCAATCACCGATAAACTCGATGAAATGGGTATTCCTTATGACTGCTTCTTCGAAGTTACTCCAGACCCGACTTTGCAGTGTGCACAGAGAGGTTTAGAGCAGTTGAAAGCATTTGGTCCTGACGTTATCATCGCTCTCGGTGGTGGTTCCGCTATGGACTGTGCAAAAATTATGTGGATGATGTACGAACATCCGGAATGTGCATTTGAAGACCTTGCTATGGACTTCATGGATATCCGTAAGAGAGTTTACACCTTCCCGAAGATGGGTGAAAAAGCAATGATGGTTTCCATCCCGACTTCCTCCGGAACAGGTTCTGAAGTAACTCCATTTGCTATCATCACAGATGCTACAACAGGAACAAAATGGCCAATCGCAGACTATGAACTGCTTCCAGATATGGCAATTATTGACGCTGATTTCATGATGAGCCAGCCAAAAGGACTGACCAGTGCTTCCGGTATCGATGCTCTGACTCATGCGCTCGAAGCTTACGTTTCCATTATGGCAACTGACTTCACAGACGGTATGGCATTAAAAGCAGCTAAGATTATCTTTGATTATCTGCCATCTGCTTACGATAAAGGAGCAGCTGACCCGATTGCCCGTGAAAAGATGGGTAATGCATCTACCTTAGCCGGTATGGCATTTGCCAATGCATTCCTCGGTGTCTGCCACTCCATGGCTCACAAACTCGGTGCTTATCATCACCTGCCACACGGTATCGCAAACGCTCTGTTAATCGAGCTTGTTATGCGCTACAATGCAGACCCGGCACCAGTTAAAATGGGAACCTTCTCCCAGTATCCATATCCACACGCAAAAGAACGCTACTGTGAAGTTGCACGTTTTGTAGGTGTGACCGGAAAGAATGACGA
>ERZ827126.2417-NODE-2417-length-13324-cov-2.346221_pt1 | contig 13324 bp, 12 predicted proteins | sample MGYA00519780_ERZ827126 | MGnify/ENA primary metagenome ERZ827126 (study PRJEB31778, sample SAMEA3449262) | human gut metagenome | biome: human gut; feature: human-associated habitat; material: faeces | place: United Kingdom | collected 2010/2012 ...
AGAGCAATCATCACCGGTACCGTAGTAGGTATCATCATGGGAGACCTCAAGACAGGTCTTATCGTCGGCGCGACCGTCGAGCTTATGTTCCTTGCGTCCGTGTTCGTCGGCACTGCCGTGGCACCTGATGTCACGCTGTCTGCGGCAATAGCGACGGCGATCGCCGTACTCAGCGGCGGCGGCACCGAGGTCGCCATCGCGACAGCTATCCCCGTGGCACTCATCGGCCAGACCATGAACACCCTTCAGTACAGCGTCGTCAACGTTGCGATCCTGCACTGGGTCGAGCGCGGCAGCAAAAAGGGCGACCTCAACCGCGTCCGCTGGGGCAACTACATTGCGCTGGCACTCAACGCCGTGTTCTACGGCCTGCCCACGTTCTTTGCCGTGTTCTATGGCGCAGAGTACGTCGTGGCATTCATCGACAAGCTCCCCACTACCCTTCTCGCCGGCTTCGCAAACGGCGGCGGAATGCTCGCGGCGGTCGGCTTTGGTATGCTGCTGACCACCATCAAATGCAAGAAACTATGGCCGTACTTCGTCATTGGTTATATTGCCGCGGCGTTCCTCGGCATCAACAACGTGGGCATAGGCGTCATTGCTGTGGCTTGTGTTTTCCTGCACAACTACTTCATCGACAACAAGTCCGCGCAGACTACATGAAGGAGGCGGCTTAAATGAAAAACACGGATCAGAGACTGACCAGAAAAGACCTTTGGCACGTATATCGCGGCCAGTTCTTCATCAGAAGCTGCCTCAACTTTGAGCGCATGCAGAACATCGGCTTCACCCACGCGATGAGCCCCATCATTGAGAAATACTACGACACTCCCGAGGAGAAGCAGGAAGCCATCGACCGTCATATGCAGATGTTCCTCACCCAGCCCATGGTCGCCTCCATCCCCATCGGCGTTTCCGCTGCAATGGAAGAGCGCCTCGTTGTGGACAAGGACATCGAGCCTGAGAGCATCGACTCCACCAAGACCGCGCTTATGGGACCGCTCGCCGCGCTCGGCGACAGCATCAACGGCACGGCGCGCCCGATCCTTGCCGGTATCGCCTGCTCGCTGGCACTTTCCGGCAGTGTGCTCGGACCGCTGCTGTTCCTCATCGGTATGTCCATCATCACCCTCGGCGTGCGCTATCTCGGCGTATTCAAGGGTTACGAGAAGGGCGTCCAGCTTGTTGCTGACCTCCAGAAGTCCGGTCTCATCAACAAGATCACAGAGCTTGCTTCCGTTGCGGCGTATATCGTCATAGGCGGATTTGTTGTGTCAAATGTGGCGTTTAATCTGAACATCGTCTACACCGCAGGCGACGCGACCATCAACATCCAGCAGACCCTCGACTCTCTTCTGCCCGCGCTGCTGCCCGTACTGCTGACCTTCGGCGTGTACAAGGTGCTCAGCAAGCGCAAGGTGTCGGCAATACTGCTGATGCTCATCATCATGCTCTTTGCCATCGCCTGCACCTATCTCGGCATTATGTGATCTGTCCCTCCCATGTATCAGCCGAAGAATCGGCTGATACATGGGACTTTTCAAAGAAAAACTCAGGAGGTATGTAAAAATGATCAATGATTTCCATGTCCATATGGGTAAAAGCAGCCGCGGCACGAACTATACCGTAGACGATCTGCTGCGTTCAATGGATCGCTTTGACATTGAGAGATCCGGACTGTCCATCCTCAACGGCGTACTCACTCCCGAATTGAACGACCGTGTGATGCAGGCCGTTAAAGCCCACCCCGACCGCATCGTCGGGTTCGGCTATATAAATCCCAGAGAGCCAAAGGCGATAGACGAAGTACGCCGCTGCCTGGATACTCCGGGTATGCGCGGCATCAAGTTCCACTCATGGAAGCACGGATATTTCCCCGACAACAACAGCGCTCTCGACGGCATCATAGAGGCAATCGAGCCCTATGACGTCCCCATCCTCTGCCATACGGGCACGGCACCGCTGTCCCTGCCGCAACAGTGGGCGGCGATCGCAAAGCGTCACCCGAAAGCGACGTTTGTCTTCGCGCACATCGGCTACCTTGACTTCGGCTACGGCTGTGTCGAGTGCGTCAAGGAACTGCCGAATGTCTATGTCGACACCGCAGGTCAGGTCGAGATACCTGTTATAGAAAAAGCGCTCGACGAGCTTGGTCCCGACCGCATCATCTTCGCTACCGACTGGCCCTACAAGTACCCCGGCAGCGAGATCGTGAAGTTCGATTACTACGAGCTGGACGACGCAGCAAAGGACAAGATATTCCGCACGAATGCGCTGAAGCTCTGGAAGCTTCTCTGAACCAGCCTATTACGCCTCTCTTTTCTCTCCATCATTGCGTGCCGCTTCCCGCAGGCAAAAGCGGGAAGCGGCGGAAAGTATAAGTAAAAACGCCCTCGACTTTTTGATGATTTTATGATGTATAGATATTTTATTTTCGACATGGACGGTACACTTCTGGACAGTACCGACGGAATAATAGCCGCGCTTCAGGAAGTGGAGAAGCGCATGGGGCTTGCACCGCTCAGCATGGCGGAGCTTCGCGGCTTTATCGGCCCGCCGCTGAAAGAGTCTTTCATAAAATACTACGGTGCGGCACCGGAGGAGACAGACGAAATGACGCGCGTCTACCGCGATTGCTACCTCGACGTGGGCACGGACAAGACCAGAGTCTTTGACGGTGCGTTCGAGCTCCTCCGGAAAATACGCGCGCTGGGCTATAAAAGCGCAATAGCAACGCTCAAGCAGCACCAGCTCGCCACAAAAACCTTGCAGTCAACAGGTATGGATAAGCTTACCGATCATATATGCTTGGATCTGGACAACTCCCTCACAGACAAAGCGGGGATGATAAACGAATGTCTCACAGCGCTTGGGTGCACCGACAAGAACGAAGCTGTCATGATAGGCGACAGCCCCAATGACGGGCAGTCGGCAGCGTCAGCGGGCGTGGACTTCATCCCGCTGATGTGCGGCGAGGGCTTCAAAAAGCCTGGTGCGGCAGACTCCGTCCCATGCGCGGTGCGTGTGGGCTCACTGAGAGAACTGGCAGACTACATAAGCTGATACGAATAATTATTAAACAGGAGAGCACAGGCATGAAATATCAAGGATGCGCCGCATCGCGCGGTGTTGCGATAGCGAACATATTCTGTTACAACGACCAGAGCCTGCCGGTGGAAGAGAAGCACCTCGATGAGGTGCTACGCCGCGAGGAGGTAGAGTGTTACCGCGCGGCGATCGTGAAGGCAGGGCAGCAGCTTGAAGAGGTATACGAGCACTGCGCCCGGCACGACGCCGACAAGGCCAAAATTTTCCAAGCGCACATAGATATCCTGCAGGACGTGCAGGTGCGCGAAGAAGTCGAGACCGCGATACTCGAAGAAGGCAAGTGCGCGCAATGGGCAGTCGCGTCGATATACGATATGTACGCGGAGGTGTTCGCGGGCATGGAAGACCCGCTCATGCGCGAGCGCGCGGCGGATCTCAAGGATGTGTCGGACCGGCTTCAGCGGGTGCTCCTGAACGCTCCCCCGGCAGTCAGCCTCGCCGACCTGCCGGAGAACACCTTACTCGTTGCGCACGACCTTATCCCGTCGCAGACCGTCACACTCGACAGTTCACGTGTTGCGGGCATTGTGACGGAGGTGGGCGGCATGACCTCCCACACCGCGATCCTCGCCCGCAGCTTCGGCATCCCCGCAGTGCTCGGCATTCCGGGCATACTCGGCGACGTCACGGATGGCATGGAAGCAATACTCGACGGTATAGAGGGCATACTCATCACAAAGCCGAGTGCAGAACAGCTTTCGCTTTATCGGGACAAGCAGGAGGAGTTCAAGCGCGTTCAGGACTATGAGCGTGCGTTCCTGCCCATGCAGCCGGTAACACTCGATGGAAAGCGCATCAGCGTCAACCTCAATATCGGCGACCCGGATGATACGCATTACCGCCCGTTTTTGCCGTACGTGGACGGTGTGGGGCTATTCAGGAGCGAGTTTCTGTATCTGTCGAGAAAGGAGCTGCCAAGCGAAGATGAGCAGTACGAGATATATTCCCGTACACTCCGCTACTTCGGCACGCGCCCGGTAATACTGCGCACGCTGGACATCGGCGGCGATAAGAAGACCGACTGCATAACCATTCCGCAGGAGGACAACCCGTTTCTCGGGCTGCGTGCGCTTCGGCTGTGCTTTGCAATGCCGGGGCTGTTCCGCACTCAGCTGCGCGCGGCGTTCCGCGCTGCGGTCAACGGCAACCTGTGGATAATGTTCCCCATGGTCAACAGCATTGAAGATATACGCAAGGCAAAGGCATTCTGCCGCGACGTCTGCGATGAGCTTGAGCGCGAGGGCACGGCGTACCGGCGCGATGTGCCGATAGGAATAATGATAGAGACGCCGTCCATCGCCCTGATGGCGGAAGAGGCGGCAGAGGAATGCGATTTTTGCAGCATCGGCAGCAACGACCTGTGCCAGTATACAATGGCTGTCGACCGCATGAGCCCCATCGTCCGTCCGTATTACATGAGCTATCACCCGTCAGTGCTGCGTCTCATCAATATGATAATCAAGGCGTTTGCCGCAAGGGGAAAGACCGTAGGCATCTGCGGCGAGCTCGGCGGAGACCCGAAGATTGTCCCGGTTCTGATCGGCATGGGTATGGAGAAGCTCAGCATGAACCCCTCCGCCGTTGCGTCCGTGAAATCAGCGATATGCAATCTTGACTCACATAAGGCGCGCCAGCTTGCAGAGAAAGCACTGAGCTGCACCACAGAGGAAGAAGTAAAAGCACTTTTATAAGGAGGAGCACCATGACCGTAAAAGAGATCGTCATCAAAAACCCCACCGGGCTGCACGCCCGTCCGGCGTCCGAGTTCACCCGCTGCGCGGCGGGCTTCAAGTCGAAGATAACCGTGAACAGACCCGGCGAGAAGCCGGTGAACGCGAAGTCCATCATCATGGTACTTGCGCAGAGCTTCATTATGGGTACGACCGTCGTCATCTCCGCCGACGGGGAGGACGAGCAGAAGGCAGTGGACACGCTTGCCGCACTCGCTGACAGTTTTTCCGAGTAACACCGAACCGGCATTTTCTAATTCCGCACACTGATACAGAGGCAGCTTTGAAAAAAGTCTCTAAGTATGCGGAAAAATTTTAAGCATCATTGTATTAACAATAATACAATTTTCAAAATCAGAAGGAGAAAAACATGAAGACTTCAGTTGCTGCGATCAAGGTACTTGAAGAACAGGGAGCAAAATTCGTTTTTGGCATTCCCGGTGGACAGACGCTGTATTTCACTGACGCGCTGCGTGAATCAAATATACGCTTTATCCAGACCCGGCACGAGGGCGTAGCCGCCGGTGCTGCCGACGTGTACGGGCGGCTCACCGGCAAACCCGGTCTTTGCCTCGCCACAACAGGTCCGGGGGCGACGAATCTTATAACCTCCATCGGCGGCGCGCTGAGAGATTCCAGCCCGCTCATAGCGTTCGTGTTTCAGAACACGCTCGCCGGTGCAGGGCGCGGCGACGCGCAGGAAGCTGACCATGAACAGCTGTTTTCCAGCATAGTGAAAAAATATATCCCCGTGCGCCATTTTCAGATCGGGATAACCGTACTTCTTCAGTTCGCTCTGAATAAAGTCCCCGGCCTTCTCCTTCAAAAGCGAGGAAAGATAAACAATCTCAAAGTTTTCCATGGACAAAATTATAGTTCGTCGACGAACTAATTTTATGAGGAAAAAATTAAATATTTCTCAAAACGAGTTTCAAACACTGTTAATTCGAAACGAGGATTAATTATCCCAATTAAACAAAGCGAAAGAGACTTAAAATAGAGGGGTTCGAACAAACAGTTAAGGGAAGATGGCAGCCCCAACAGGAATCGAACCTGTACCTCAGTCTTAGGAGGACCGCGTTGTATCCATTCAACTATGGGGCCGACGTGCGAAATTCTAATCGAAATTAAGGTTTTATGTTTTCGGAAAAAACAGAAGCCTTCCGGCCTCCTTAGTTTCCTTCTGATGGAAAAACATCCGAAACCTTAAAAACTTCGCCGGTACCGTTAAAGTCATACCCTTCAAGCTGCTCCTTGTGCTCTGACCAATCATAACTTCGGAGGAACTGGAGGAATTTCTTTGCTTTTTGTGTCTCTAAAAATTTTTGGTCAGCAGCAAGGTAATAGACCTCTTTTGCTAATGGAATGAATTCCAAACCGTTTTCTTTAGCAACGTTGGCTGTACACAAACCTACATCCACTTTCCCGGCAGCGATTTGAACCGCCGTAAAGAACTGTGTGTCTGATATGTCGTTATACCCCTCGATTTCTTCGGGTTTTACAGCCAACACATCTAATATTTGATCAAAAAGAATCCGAGTGCCCGTTCCTTCTCTTCGATTTATAAACCTAGCTTTCCGAGAAGCAATATCTAATATGGAATAGATTTTTTTCGGATTATTCGGAGCCACGGCAAGTCCTTGCAGTCTTGTAGCAAAGAAAATAAGTCGGTTATTTTCCGTGAGCAAATGACCGAACGTTTCGAAAGCCTTACTGTTGTTGCTGGATGACTTGGGAAAGTTAAATCCTGCTAATTCGCACTTTCCTCCCCTCAATGCTTCTAAACCTTTTCGGCTGGTTGTGAAGTTCAATTCAATTTCGCAGTCGGTCGTACGTCTTAAAAGATTTAGAGCCGAGTCCGCGCAGCCTTCAATAACAATAGGATCCCAGGCAGAGTTAAAAGCTTTTCGGAATGAATAAGAAATTCCGGATTGGAGTTCAATGATCTGTTCTTTGTATTTAGCCTCTACTTCTTTGTTAGTCCATAGAAGCTGTTCGGCCAAAGGAGAAAGCTCAGCATTCTTCCCGCGAGATCGAATCACCAAAGGTTGACCAAGTTCGTCTTCCCATTTATTCAATTCGTTCCAAATATGTCGGAAGGAATAACCAAGCACCTCGGCTGCCGCCTTGATTGATCCGGTCCTTTGAATGGCATCAAGAAGGCTGATTAGGTCATTTTTGAGTAGAAAAAAACCTTCTGACTTATTTTCCGTGATTTCAAAACTCAATCGAATATTAAATAACCTGGATTTCATATCTTTCCCGATTTTTTATGTATTTATTCTACATCTCTGGATTATGCAGCCATAGGGATCTGGCTGAGGAATTAGGATAAATCAATACTCAATAGGTACCAAAAATATATGACAAGTTTAAGTATTATTACCATCAAATAATTTAAATTGAATTTAGTTATGAATTCTTGTTTATAATAATTTTCATCTTAGTTATTGATAACTTCATACCAAGGAGACCGTAATGGAAACAAGAAATATATTTTTCTCTCGGCGCAACCTTCTAAAAGGCTCTGCAGCCTCTCTAGCAGCTGCAGCGCTCGGAACATCCTCAACATCTTTTGCACAACAGCCTTCTGCTCCGACAATCCGTCCTTTAACTGGAAAGATGACCTATGAAGAAGTCAGAAACCGTGCTCGTGAAATGATGATTCCGCGCTGCTATGTCTGCCCCGAATGCAACGGGCGCGGCCCCTGCGTCGGCCAAGTACCAGGCTTCGGCGGTATGGGTGCTTCCCGCGGCTTCCAAGCCAACTACGATTCTTTAGCTGCCGTACAGCTGAACTCACGCGTTGTACACGGCGTTCATGTTCCGGATACATCTATTGATTTCTTTGGAACAAAAATCTCCATGCCAGTTATTGCTGCACCGACAGGCGGCACGACCTACAACATGGGCGGCAAATTAACCGAGGAAGAGTTTGTTAACGCTATTTGCGGCGGCTGCAACAAAGCTGGAACATTGGGTGCGGTCGCCGACGGTATCGGAGACCCTCTGCCTGTTTATGAAAAACGTCTTCAGACCTTAAAAGAACACGGATACAAGGCAATTGTCGGTTTGAAGCCCAGACTGCAGAAAGACATTATTGAAAGAATGCGATTGGCCGAAGAAGCCGGAATCATTGCACTTACTATTGACTTAGACAGCGCCGGTCGCGCTGCGAGAGCGACGAAAGGTCAGACGGTTGAACCGAAGACTTTTGAACAACTGAAAGAATTAGTCAAAGCCTCAAAGCTTCCTCTTCTCTTCAAAGGCATCATGACGCCGGACGAAGCCGAACTTTGCATTAATGCCGGCGCCGCCGGTATCGTCGTCTCCAACCACGGCGGCAGAACCCTTGCCGACACTCCGGGAACGGCTGCGGTTCTTCCTCGCATCGTGGATAAGGTTAATGGACGCTGCTTCGTCATGGTCGACGGTACCCTGGCCCGCGGAACAGACGTTGAAAAATACGTCGCTATCGGTGCCGACTGCACGCTGGCAGGACGTCACTTCGTCCGCGCTGCACACGGTGGCTTAGCCGACGGCGTTGCTTTGTTTGCAAATAAAATAAAGAATGAACTCGCTGTTGCCATGGTTCTGACAGGTGCCCAAACCGTTAAAGATATCAATCGCTCTATGGTTGTAATTCCTGAATACAAGGCTTGATCCTATGAAAGCGCTCTATCTGTCTTTCATCAGCCTTTTGGTCTTGTTTAGTTCGGTCGCTTTTTCAGCAACGATCGCTCAAAACCATCAAGTTAAAGGCATTAACTGCGAAGGCTGTCATACGACCATGCCGATGGCCGATTACAACAAATGCGCTGCCTGCCACGGAGGAAAAGAACGGCTGGCTGCTTCAAATCCGCAGCACTCAGCATTGAAAACTGCAGACGTCCCCTGCTCTGTCTGTCATAAAGGACATACTGAGCGGTAACAAAAAATCCTCGGTACACGCCGAGGATTTTTTGTTTTACGGAGGGGCCGTTGCAGCCCCTTCACATCAATTAATTGAAGAATTGAGCAGCAAGAAGAATCGCGCCGCTTCCGATGATAGACATAACGGAGGACACAGCGATGATCTTTGCTTTATCTTTCTGCTCTCTTTTTCCTTTTTCCATTTTTTACCCTCCTAAAGAAGTCCGAGCAATATACCGATTAGTTTCGGGAAAAGCAAGTCTCTTTTACACAAAATAACCTCTGTCGGGATTTTAATTTTTTCTTTAAAAATCCTAGTGTTATAGGTTTCCGTAGGAAAGCAGAAAACAGAAATAATTTCTCGCTTTTCTGCCGGTTTGCGGGACCGTCTGAAATAACGAATCTGTGGCTCGAATTGCTTCCTTCACCACCCGACTCCGGGAACTCCTAAACTTCTGACTCCTGAACCTTCTAAAAAGAAGCTCTTTGTGCGGTATTCCTGTCAAAACTACAGTTTTTAGGAAAAAATTTGTTAACGTTGGAAATAAGGTGAAGAATAGTCAACTATTTGAATTTCTGAGATATTTCGCTATATGCAAATATCGGATGATGAATTTTTAATATTTATTTATTTTTATTCAAATAGTTACAACCGACATCTGAAATATAAAAGTACATATCTCATTGAGTGAACAGTCATTGCACAATATGAAAACTTACTGAACCCACGGATTATTTTCAATAAAATGGCGGATACAGTCGAAATTTAAAGACTCCCAAGGATTACTAAGGAAAAGAATTTATGTCATATCTGGATAAAATCATGTGCCCTCGCAGCCTGGCTGTCATCGGTGCATCCAATAAAGAGCACACCATCGGTTCCGACATCATGAAGCGGCTCGTTGAGTACGGCTTTACCGGTAAAATTTTTCCGATTAATCCTAAAGACTCTGAAATTCAGGGCATGACTGCCTACCCTTCCGTCTTGGAAGTCCCGGAAGAGATCGATATGGCAGTTATCGTCATCAACGCTAAATACGTACTCTCCGCGATTGATCAGTGCCATCAGAAGGGAATCAAAGGCATCGTTGTTATCAGCGCCGGATTTAAGGAAACAGGGGCCGCCGGCGCCGAACTCGAAGCTGAGCTCGTAGCCAAGATTCGCGAATACGACATGACTTGCGTCGGACCGAACTGCCTCGGCGTTGTCAACACAGATCCGAAATTCAGACTCGATGCCTGCTTTGCCGAATCTCTGCCCGTTCGCGGTGATATCGGCTTCGTCTCCCAGTCCGGCGCTTTGGGCGGCGGTATCCTGAACATCCTGCAGGATTTAAATTTAGGTTTCGCTCAATTTATTTCTATCGGCAACCAGGCCGATGTCAACGCTGATTCCGCGATCGAGTACTGGGAAAATGTCGACGACGTCAAACAGATTCTTCTCTACATGGAATCTATCGCCGATCCGAAACGCTTCCGCACCCTGGCTTCCCGCACGACCAAGAAAAAACCGATCATTGCACTGAAAGCCGGCCGGAGCGCGGCCGGGGCCTCTGCCGCTTCGTCTCACACCGGTTCGTTAGCCGGCGCCGATAAAGCGGCCGATGCATTACTCAAACAGTCCGGAGTAATCCGCGAGTTTTCTCTCCAGGACCTCTTTAACACTGCAAAAGTGTTCAGCCACTGCCCGATTCCTAACGGTAACAGAGTCGCGATCGTAACCAATTCCGGCGGTCCCGGAATTATGGCCACCGACGCGGTTTGCGAGCACGGAATGGAAATGGCACAGCTTTCTGATCAGACCAAAGAAGCTCTTCGCTCCTTCCTGCCGGCAGCAGCCTCCGTTAAGAATCCGGTCGACATGATCGCGTCAGCTCCGCTGGAACACTATAAAAAGACATTGGAAACGGTGCTCGCTGACGACGGCGTTGATATGGTCGCCGTCATTTACCTGCCCTTCCTCGGTCTTAAAGATATTGATGTCGCCAAAGCCGTCATGGAAATCCGCACCGCTCATCCCGACAAACCCATCGTCGGCGTCTTCATGACAAAGAATGAATTCTTTGCACACCTTTCCGAGACAGAGGTTAACGTTCCTTTCTTCATGTTTGCCGAACAGGCTGTGGAAGGTTTGGCTCGTTTGAACCAGCAGCGTCTCTGGCGCGAACGCACCGAAACCCCTGCACCCCGCTTTTCTGTTGACACCGAAGCCGTCGAAGCTGTCTTCAAGCAGGCCGCTGCTGATAATCGCGTGCAGCTCACAACCGGCGAGTCTCTCCAGGTTCTCGCTGCTTACGGCATCCGTGTCTGCAGAGACGGCGAAGCCAAAAATGCCGATGAAGCCGTCGCTTTAGCCGACAAGATCGGTTACCCGGTTGTAATGAAGCTCAACTCCAAGAAAATTTCTCATAAAACCGACGTCGGCGGTGTGCGTGTAGGTATCAAGGACGCAGCTCAGCTCCGTGCTGAATTTGCGGATCTCGTGAATAAACTCACGGAAAAAGGTCTTATGGACGGCTTTGAAGGCGTCATTATCCAGGAAATGGTCAAGAGCGACCGTGAGATGGTCTGCGGCTGCGCCAAGGATCCTCAGTACGGCCAGATGATGATGTTCGGATTAGGCGGCGTATTTGTTGAAGTCATGAAAGACGTGACTTTCCGCCTCGTGCCTCTCACCGTCGAGGATGCCTCCGACATGATCCGCTCTGTAAAAGCCTATAAACTTCTCGCCGGAGCCCGAGGGGCAGTTCCTGCACAGATGAACAAGGTCGAAGAGACATTACTTCGTTTGTCTCAGCTCGTTGAAGATTTTGCTTTCATCGATGAACTCGATATCAACCCCTTAATGATCAGTGATAAGGACGGCGAGCCTATCGCAGTTGACGGAAGAATCAAATTTAATGCGACAGAAGCGCTCGTTGCTTTGTCGATTGCCTAACAATTTATAAAAAAGGAAGATAACAGTGTTCCAAATCAGATTACACGGCCGCGGCGGTCAGGGTGTCGTGACTTCAGCAGAAATGCTGTCGCTCGCAGCCTTTACCGAAGGCCATTACGCTCAAGCTTTCCCAAGTTTCGGCAGTGAACGTACCGGAGCACCGGTTGTCGCTTTCGCCCGCGTCAGCGACAAGCCGATTCGTCTTCGTGAGCCGATCATGGAACCCGATGCCGTTCTTATTCAGGACCGCACTCTGCTTGAAAGTGTGAACGTCTTCTCCGGCCTCACAGAAAATGCCTATGTTCTTCTGAACAGCTCCCAGTCACCTGAAGATCTCGGTCTGGAAGACTTGGTTAACCGCCTGCCTAAGGGACACGTCATTACGCTGCCCGCGACTAAATTCGCCTTAGCCCGCATCGGCCGTCCCCTCCCCGGAGCCGCTATGCTTGCAGGCTTTGCCGCTCTGACCGGCAAACTCAAACTCGAAAGCGTCCAGCAGGCTTTCCAAACACGCTACAAGGGAAAAGTGGCTCAAGCTAACGCCGACGTTGCAGCGGATGCTTACTCCTTTGTTTTAGAAGCTAAGAATCGTTTATAAAGGATCGCCCCAATGCTCAAACAAATTGAAGGCTCTTTAGGCGTCGCTGAGGCTGTGGCACTTTGCAGCCCTGAAATCATCTGCGCCTACCCGATTTCTCCTCAGACGCATATCGTCGAAAACCTCGGCGCTATGGTCAAAAAAGGAACGCTTGAAAATTGCGAATTCTTAAACGTTGAAAGTGAATTCGCAGCGATGAGCGTGGCTATCGGCGGATCCGTCGCCGGCGGCCGTGCCTACACAGCCACTGCTTCCCAGGGGCTGCTTTATATGGCTGAAGCAGTTTACAACGCCTCCGGCCTCGGTCTTCCGATCGTCATGACCGTTGCCTCCCGCGCTATCGGTGCCCCGATTAACATTTGGAATGACCACTCCGATTCCATGAGTCAGCGTGACTGCGGCTGGATTCAGCTCTTTGCTGAAGACAACCAGGAAGCCGTTGACCTCCATATTCAGGCCGAAGAACTCTCTTTGCCGGTCATGGTCTGTATGGACGGCTTCGTTCTGACGCATGCTTTCGAAAGAATGGATATTCCTTCTCAGGAGCAAGTTGACCAATTCCTTCCTCCTTACGATCCGCGCCAAAGCTTGGATCCGGAACAGCCGGTTTCTATCGGCGCGATGGTCGGTCCCGAAGCGTTTACCGAAGTTCGTTACCTTGCTCATGCCCATCATCTGCAGGCACTCGGCGTGATCGACAGAGTCGCCGAAGAGTACAAAGAAATCACCGGCCGCAAGAGCGGCGGCCTGATTGACCTCTACCGTGCAGAAGATGCTGAAGTCATGGTCGTCGCCTTGGGCTCGGTCATCGGCACAATTAAAGACGTGATCGACGAGATGCGCGAAGACGGAAAGAAAGTCGGACTCCTCGGCATTAAATCTTATCGTCCCTTCCCTGCCGCAGAAGTTTTTGCTGCCCTCCAAGGCGCCAAGACAGCGGTCGTGATTGACCGTTCTCTTCAGGTCGGTATCGGAGGTGTTGTCACGGACGATGTCATCCGTTCAACTCGTAAACTCTCCGACCTCGACATCTGCTGT
>ERZ827126.2437-NODE-2437-length-13212-cov-3.149882_pt1 | contig 13212 bp, 11 predicted proteins | sample MGYA00519780_ERZ827126 | MGnify/ENA primary metagenome ERZ827126 (study PRJEB31778, sample SAMEA3449262) | human gut metagenome | biome: human gut; feature: human-associated habitat; material: faeces | place: United Kingdom | collected 2010/2012 ...
TTATAGTTATAAATTTAAAATTTATTGAGGGGGAGAATAAATGGAAAGTATAGATCTTGAGATGGCTATACAAAAAATTTGTGATTATATTAGTCAAATAGAAGAGGTATAAAAAATAAAAATTGAAGATGCGAGAGAAAGAATATTAGGAGAATATATATATGCTCCTATTAATCAACCTCCTTTTGACAGATCTTTACTAGATGGATATGCATTAATAGCAAAAGATACAATTAATGCAAGTAAAGAAAATCCCAAAATATTAAAAGTGGTTGATGAAGTTTTTTCAGGAGGACATACAAATAGAGAACTTAAAGAAAATGAGGCTATAAGATATATGATAGTAATCGAATGATAATTTGTGCTAGATTATTAGATTATGGTTGTGAAGTTATAAATGCAAAAGTTTTAGAAGATGATGAAAAAATAACATTGCCAAAATGTAATTTTTCGTCAAAATCATTACAATCTATGATAGGATGCAATTGTTTTGTTGATATTAAGGCAGGAACACCTAAATTAGTTGTAGGTGATAAAGTTGAAATTATATTAATATAAAGGTTATAAGTTTATTTTATAATTCATAAAAATTTCATATTACTTTCTATTGCTATTCACACAAAGTTTATTATATATTGTAAAATATAAATAACAAGAAAGTTTAGGAGGAACAAGATGTCTCAAGATACACACAATAGAGAAAATGAATGTCTAGATAACAATCAAATTATAGAGGCAAATACTGTAAAAAATTCAGATAAAAATGAAAATAAAATAAAGAAAGATAAACTTAAATTTTTAAAAGGAAGTAAAATTATAGCATCTTTAGTATTAGTTACAATTATAGGAATTGGTGGAGGTTTTTATATAGGAGAAGAATATGGAAGAACTTTACCAGCAACTCATAAAAATTATTCAAAATCACAAGTTTTAGCAACTGTAGAAGATGTAAAAATTACAGGAGACGATTTAAGTAAAAGAATGGAACCTTATTTTTATATGCAAGGATTAAAGAAATTATCAAATGAAGAAATTGAAACACAAGAAACAAATACTTTAAATTACATGACAAATTTAGAAGCTTTATATAAAGCCGCAGTTGATAGTGGCATAAAAGTTACAGATGATGAAGTTGATGAAAATTATTCTAAAACTATGTCATCTATAGAATCGACTTTTAATTTAACAGAAGATGAATTTTTAAATAAGTTTAATTTAACAAAAGATTATGTAAAAACAAGTTTAAAAAAGGAATTAATAGCTACAACATATTTACAAGATAATTCTGAGGTAAGTGAAGATGAAGCTAAGAATTACTATAACAATAATAAAGAGGACTTCTTCCAAATAAGAGCATCTCATATATTGATTACTAAATATGATGAAGATGGTAAGGAACTAAGTGACGATAAAAAAGCTGAAAATAAAAAACTAGCAGAAAAAATATTAAAAAGAGTCAAAAATGGTGAAAGTTTTGATGATTTAGCTTTAGAATATTCTGATGATAGTTATACTGCAAGTAAGGGTGGAGATTTAGGCTATTTTGGTGAAGGAACAATGGATGAAAACTTTGAAAAAGCTGCATTTTCATTAGAAAATGGAGAAATATATCCTGAGGTAGTTGAAACTAATTATGGATATCATATAATTAAAAAAACTGGAGAGCAATATAGCAATTTTGATGATGAAAAAGATTCTCTTATAGAGAGCTTACAAAGTACAAAACAAAATACACTATTGCAAGATGCTCTAGAAAAATATAATGTTAAAATAAATATATAAAAATTTAATAAATTTGGTATGATAAAAAATGTATTAAAAGGGGGAACTTATATGATAATAAGGAAATCACAAATTAGGGTTGATGAATCTAATTTAAAAAATGGTAGGGGAGTAGTTAAAAGGGAATTTATTGTGGAAGGTGAAAATTTAAGAAATAAGGCAAAATTATTTTCTAAAATCACTATACCAAAAGGAAATTCCATAGGAATGCACGATCATGTAGATGATTTTGAAATTTACTATATTTTAAGTGGCAAAGGAAAAGTCTTAGATAATGGCCAAGAAGTAGAAGTAAGTGAAGGTGATGCTATATATACTGCAGATGGAAATAAACACTGTATTGAAAATATAGGTGAAGAAGATTTAGTATTTATAGCAACTGTAATAAATGAGTAATATTAAACTCTAGGATATTCCTAGAGTTTTTTAATACTAAAGAAAATAATTTTCAAAAATAAAATTTAATTATCATATATTAAAGAAATTTAAAGTTTAAATATACATTTCGCAAAAAAATGATATAATAGTAAATAGTGTTATTTTAATATAATATGGAGGAAGTTAATGAGCAATACAAAATTACAAATAAAAGACATAATAATGAATTTTTCTAATGAAAATTTAAATGCAGAATTTTCAAATAAAGCTTTAGAAATTCTAGATAAAATGGAAGAAGCAAATGAACAAATATTAGAAACGTCAAGAACTGATATATGGGCTGCTTCAATATTAAACATAGTGTTAGATATGAACGGAGTATTTAATAAAAAACACCCAATGTACATGACTAAAAAAGATTTTTCTTCAAAAATAGGAGTATCAGCTGGAACGATAAAAAATAAAGCTGAAGCTGTTAAAGAATTATTAAATATAGAAGAAAATGATTCAAGAGTTATGATAACTGCTACTAATGAAACGACTGAAGAAGTAGAAGTTAAAGAAGAAGTTGCTGTAACAACTGAAGCGCCAGTAGCAACAGTAAAAAATGAAAAAGAAGAAATGTATAAATCATTCATGAAGAAAGCTCATGAATCAGCTGATATAAAAGAAAAAGTTGAAAACTTTGAAAATGCTATAAAAGTTTCATCAGAAATGATAAACAAAGATGGTGAAGTTGCTTACTGGAAAGATGAAACAACAAAACCATACATGATAGCCCTACAAGATTTAGGAAATGCATTAAATGAAAATAAAGATTATGATGATGCTATAAAAGTATATGAATTATTATTAGGCTTAAATCCTTTAGATAACCAAGGAATAAGATATAAATTAGTTAATATATTAATAAAACGTAATTCAAGAAAAGAAATAAACGAATTATTTAAAAAATACAGCACTGATAAATCAGCAATATGGTTATACAGTAAAGTATTATACTACTACAAAAACAACAATATGTTTATGGCAAAAGATGCTTTAAAACAAGCTTTAAATAGCAATAAATATATAGCATTAAAACTAATAAAATGGACTGCTTTCATGGAAATGTCAGGAGTATATATAAACCCAATATTATTCAGTGAAGCAAACTACTACTGTGAAGAATCAATTGATTTATGGAAACAAGCTAAAGGTTCTATAGATTGGTTATTAAAAAATGTATTAAAATAGGCTGTAATTATACAGCCTTTTTTGTTATGTATGAAAAACATCTTTAAATTTATATATCTAATTTTAAATCACCAGGTTTTATAAGATTTTTTCTTCTTATAAAATTAGCAATTAAAAGCGTTACAATGGTAGGTAAAATAAAATGAAGCAGTAAAATACCTATCCACATCATAGAACCGCCTTTATTTGCAGCTTCCATAGCTGTAATTGTACCAAACTGGCCAACTAATCCACAAGTTCCCATACCAGAACCTATTGGAATATTTTCCATTTTAAAAACAGTTGTAGATAAAGGTCCTATAATAGCAGATGCTATAGTTGGTGGTATCCAAATTTTCCAGTTTTTTATTATGTTTGGCATTTGTAACATGGATGTACCAATTCCTTGGGCAAATAGGCCTCCCAGACCATTTTCCTTATAACTCATAACAGCAAAACCAACCATTTGGCAACAACATCCAACTGTGGCAGCGCCACCGGCTAATCCACTTAATTCCAACATTATACAAATAGCAGCACTACTAATTGGAAGAGTTAGAGCAATACCTACTAAAACTGCAACTAAAGCTCCCATAAGTATAGGTTGCATTTCTGTAGCTTTCATTATTAAATTACCAAAAGAGGTCATGAAAGCAGATACAGCAGGTCCTGTAAATTCAGATATAAAAACACCAACTAAAATAGTAACAGCAGGTGTTATAAGAATATCAATTTTAGTTTCTTTAGAAACTATTTTACCAAATTCTACTGCAAAAATAGTAGAAACAAAAGCACCTACTGGACCACCAAGTTCATTACCACAAGATCCAACTAAAGCACATGAAAACATAACTAAAGGAGGTGCTTGAAGTCCATAAGCAATTGCCACTGCTATGGCAGGACCAGTTACCTGTTTTGCCATTGGATTGATAACTTCTGTAAATAAAGAAATATTTAATTTATCTCCCAGTGTATTAAAAATTGTTCCAATTAAAAGAGATGCAAAAAGACCAAGAGCCATATAGCTTAGAGCATCAATTAAATATCTTTGAACTGATATTTCAATATTTTTGTCTTTAGCAAATTGTTTAAAACTCCTTTTTTTACTAATTTTCCCCATAATAAATCCTCCCTCAACAAAATTATACTTACAAATATTATAATAATTTTTAAATTTATATACAAATACTAATATTAAATTATAGAAAAATATTTTAGTTTTAAAAAAATTAATTATTGATAATAATGGGAATATGGAGAATAATGATTATAAATTAAAGCAATAAAAATAGTGAGATTTTATAGGAAAATAAATATTATTTTAAAATAATATTTATTTAAGTTAAACAAGGATTTATATAAATTATAAATAATAGTAATAATAGTAGATATATTTATTTGATTTATAGTAAATAGTTATCAGGGAGGGTTGAGATGAAAAGTTTAAATAAAGATAAAAAAATTATATTATTATGTTTATTTATCCCTCTATTATTTGTTGCTCAATACTATGTTTTTAAAGTAGGAGTAATATCACCTATGATTAAAGGTGTAAATATTAAGATTATAGAAGGGGAATATATACAAGATATAGACAAATATGTAGTTAAGCTAGGAGATGATGTAGTTTTATCTGCTGGTGATTATATAAAAATTCCTCAATATGCTAAAGATCCAAAAATAAAATTTTCAATTTTAGATAACTCAAAAACAATTAAATTAAAAGATAATTATAAAAATGAAGAAAATACAGTTATATTGAAAGCTCTAAAAACAGGATATACATCTGTTGCAGTTATGAAAAATTCTAGGGTACTGCAAAAAGTAACTATTCTTGTAGTGGATCCAGAGGTTGAGGATTTAAATGTATGCTTAGATGGTGATTTAAAATACGTGGGTGATAAAGCAGAGCTTAGCAGTTCAGTGCAAGTAGACTATAAAGAATTCAACAATACTTATAAGGTAACTTATGAAAGTTCTAATGAAAACGTTTTGAGAATTGCTAATAATAAAGTAGAAGCAGTTGGTGTTGGTAGAGCAACTATTTATGCAAAATCAAAGGATAAAGTAGAAGCTATTAGGCTAAATATTGTGGCAAGAGTAAAGAGCATAGAAATTGATAATAATTTTGAGATAGAAGTAGGAGAAGTGATTCAATTAAAACCTAAAATTATAACTTATCCAAGAAATTTAAGATCTCCTAAAATTTCATATAAATTTTCTCAATCAAAACTTCCTGTGCAACGATCAGTAACTTTTGAACCTGATGGTACTATTTTAGGAATAAGGGAAGGTAGTGAGAAGATAACTATAAGTTGTGGTGAAGGTGAAAATAAAAGAATAGAAGTGATAACTATACATGTAAAAGAAAGTACTCTTAAAAATAGTTTGATTAAAAACTTAGTAGCAAAATATGATATAAAAGAAAATAAACTTAATATTAATTTAAGTTGGGATATATTAAATGGAGCTACAAATTATGATATTTATATAAAAAATGAATTAAGTGATAGTTCTAAATATGAGTTATACAAGTCAATTACACAGGAAGATTTTTTGGAAAAATCTAATACTTTTATAAGCTTTGATATAGATAAAGATACAAAGGAAATTGCTTATGATATTTATGTTGTAGGTAGAAATGAAGAAGGAACTTCAAAACCAAGTAATATTGAAAGTATAAGAGATACTATTGAAAAAGAAGAGAAAAAGGATGAAGAAAAGATAGAAAAACCGTAACTCAAATTATTCATAATATATATAAATTCTAATATATATTTAGTAAAAGAATAATTAGGGGAGAATTATTTTGGGAAGAAGAAGAATAGATATAATATCAAAGGAATTAGCACAAGAAGCTTATAAAGCTTATACAGGTAAAAAAGACTATAAGAGAGCTTTGGAAATTTATACTTTATTAGCAAATTCTAGATGTGTTCCAAAAGAGATTTCTAGCTTTTCAAAGAATATGTTAGGAAGATTAGGTAAAAAAATTCAAGATACACATAAGTAGTAGCCTCAGATTGCTGAGGCTTTTGTTTTTTGATGAAACTCATAAAGTCGTATGAATTTTAATATAATTAATAAATAATGGTATTTCAGATATTTATTTTAGGAAGGTGATTAAAATAGATTATGAAGTGATAGTAAAGTATAATGGAGATATTCTTAAATTAGAAAATGAATTGGGCGTAAGTGTGGAAATATTAAGTCCTATATATGCCATAATAACTTCAGATGATCCCACTAAGTTTGATAATTTACTAAATTATCGTGAAATAGAATATATTGAAAAACCATTTATTCTAGAAACGCAAGATACGAATAGTTTTTCTAGTACGGGTATTACTAATTTTAAAAATACATCAGGTTTAACTGGAAAGGGAACAATATTAGGTTTAATTGATTCTGGAATAGACTATACTTTACCAGTATTTAAAGATAGTAATGGGAAATCTAAAATATTATATTATTGGGATCAAGGTATTAATGGAAATCCTCCAGAAGGTTTTAAAGAAGGTACTTTGTACACTAACGAGGACATAAATAATGCTATAAACGGACAATTACAAATACCTATATCAACAGGAGCTACACATGGAACACATGTGGCTGGAATATGTGCCCAAATTGCTAATGAAGCAAGTATGATAGTTGTAAAGGTTGGAAGAAGAAATGTGGATTATTATTCTAGAAGCACAGAATTTATGAGGGCTATTAAATTTATTTTAGATAAATCATTGGAACTAAATATGCCTGTAAGTATAAATATGAGCTATGGAAGCAATGAAGGTTCTCATAGAGGTCAATCTTTGTTTGAACAATATATTGATGATATGTGTTTGTTTTGGAAAAATAATATTGTTGTAGCTGCAGGAAATAATAGATCTAAGGGGGGACACAAACAAATACAACTAACAAATCAAACAGAAGAAGTGGAACTTACCATAGGAGAAAATGAAACTATCATAAATATAAATATATGGCCTAATTTTGCTGATGATTTTAATGTTTATTTAGTAAATCCATCAAATCAAAGGACACAAAGCATATCTTTAACATCGGGAGAAATTAGAAATTCCATAGGAAGTACAAGGATAAAGGGATATTTTTATCCAATAGCACCATATTCATTGGAAAGAAGAGTAACTTTTCAACTAACTACAAGCACAACTATAACTCCTGGTATATGGAAAATAGTATTTACACCAATTAATATTGTAAATGGAACTATAAATATTTATCTTCCAACATCAGAAGGACTTAGTCAAGATACACGATTTTTAACTCCTACAACGCAGCTAACTGTAACAGTTCCAGGAACATCAAAGAGAGTAATTACAGTTGGTAGCTATAATTCAAGAACAGATGTAGTATCCATATTTTCAGGAGAAGGAGATGACAATTTTTGTGTATTTAAACCAGATATTTTAGCTCCAGGCCAGGATATAATTTCATATTTACCTGGTGGAAATCAAGGGGCATTAACAGGAACTAGCATGGCTACACCACATATAACGGGAGTATGTTCTTTATTTCATCAATGGGGAATAGTAAATAAAAACGATGAATTTTTATATTCTGCTAAATTAAAAGCACTTCTTTTAAAATCAGCTAGAAGAAATAATAATGTTACTTATCCTAATAACAGAGAAGGTTATGGATTTTTAAACTTATCCACATTAGAATTAAGTCAAATTGAAAACATAAATAGTGAAATGGACTACCTTTATAGAAAAAAGAGAAAAAAGCGTAAGTATAAGATAAAAAGTAAAAATAAAGTTATAGATTTAAATTTGTTTAGACAAGGTAATATTCGAGCTGGAGTAAATATACTTTTTAAACCTGGATTTATAGAAAGTTTAGAAAAGTATGGTGATAATATAGAATTTTATCAGATAAGTGATAACTTTGGCATTGTATTTTTTAATAATTATAATTTAAACATAATAAGAGAAATTATATCAAATGAATTTATTGATAGATTAGATCCTCTTTCGAGAATCTCAATGCTTGGACAAATAGTTGAAGGAACTGTAGGTGGTATAAGCGCTAATGAAGAGATTGGTGTTAACTTTTTTAAAAATAATCCAAATATTAATTTAAGTGGAAGGGGAGTAATTATTTCGATAATTGCTACAGGTATAGACTACTTACATCCTGACTTTATATATCCTGATGGAACATCAAAAATACTTTATTTATGGGATCAAACAAAGGAAGGAAATCCACCAAGGGGTCATAAAATAGGAAGAGAATATACGAGAGAAGAGATAAATGAAGCTATAAAAAATAATGATAATAGCTTATCTAGTGATGAAGAAGGTTATGGAACTATTTTGTCTGGAATATGTGCAGGACTTGGCAATGTAAACTCGGAATATGCAGGTGTGGCAGAAGATGCACAGCTTATAATAGTGAAGATGAATAAGATTGATGGATATTATAGCAATGCAATGTTGTATGCAGGCCAACAATATGCCTATGAAAAATCTCAACAATTAAACAGACCATTAGTTATAAATACTGTAGTAGGAACAAATAGTTTAGTGGGGGTATCATATAAAAGTATGTTGAAAATAAAGCCTTTTTATACAAGGGGACTTTGTTTAGTATCGGGAGCAGGAGATGAAGGAAATACACAAACACACACAAGTGGAAAATTACAATTTAGCAATGATGTAAAAGATGTTGAATTAGAGGTGGATAGCGAAGAAGAAAATGTTGAAATTCAAATATGGCTAGATAAGCCTGACACAGCTAAGGTAGCTGTAGTAAGTCCTACAGGTGAAATTAGTAAAATTGCTGATGTAAGTGATTACAATGCTGTTGAGGGAAGATTTGATTTTGAAGATACATTATATTCAATTACCTATATATATCCTACAACTTATTCTGGTCAGCAACAGTCTATAATAAACTTGATAAATGTTAAAAGAGGTATATGGAAAATTAGATTGATAGGAGATTATATAACTAATGGAAACTATAATATATATTTACCAAATAGGTCCTTTATAAAACCTGATACTAAATTTAGCAATCCAAATCCAAATAATACAATAAATTATCCTTCAACTTATAATGATACCATAACTGTGGGAGCATATGATAGCCGAAATCGTGGACTATGGCAAGGTTCATCTAAAGGATTAACTATTTCAGGGTTGCAAAAACCAGATATTGTAGCACCAGGAGTAAATATTATAGGACCATACCCAGGAGGAAAATATGCAATGATTACAGGGACGTCTCCTGCAGCTAGCTATACATCTGGATGTGTAGCAATGTTTATGCAATATGTATTGGTGGAAAATAATTATCCAACAAAAGCCTTTGTTCAAAAAATAAGAACATTACTTAGAGCAGGTGCCAATAGATTAGATGGAGTAGTATATCCAAACAATAGTACTGGATATGGATTATTAAATTTAAGATCTACTTTTGAAATTTTTAGATAGGAGAAATATTTATTATGGAAAAATCTTATACTATTGTATATCAAGGTGATATAGGCCAAGGATTACGAGAAAAGAATATAAACAATTATATGGTGTTAAATGATAAATTAGTAGTAGTATATACAAATGAAGATTTTGATCCAACAATATTAGATGATATAGAGCAAGTTAGTATATGGAAAAAGGCAATTCCAATGAGTTCTTTAATAAAAATAGGTGATGGAGTAGTAAATGGAGAAACTGTAACAAATGCATCTGGAACTAGTTATATAGAAAATAATCCATATATATCTGTAGATGGAACAGGAACGTTAATTGCAATAATAGATTCGGGAATAGATTACTTACACCCCGATTTTATAAATGAAGATGGAACAAGCAAAATAGTTTCCATATGGGATCAAGAGGGAAATAGTAATCCACCTCCTACAGGAGCTATTTTTGGAAGTGAATTTACTAGAGAAGATATAAATAAAGCTATTGCAGAAAATAATGATAATTTAACTAAAGATAATATAGGAACAGGAACAATAGCGGCAGGGATTGCTACAGGAAATGGCAGATTAAACCCACTATATAAAGGAGTAGCAACTAAAAGTGAGCTTATAATTGTTAAATTGAAACATTATGAAGGTACTTATATGCAAGGAAGAATAAATTATTTAAATACAGATTTTTTAGCTGCAATTAAATATGTTTGTGATGTGTCAGAAAGATTAAATATACCGACTATAATAAATTTAACAATAGGTGAAAGAGCAAGGTCTGTAATACTTACAAACTTTTTGGAAACCTTTGATTATTTAGAATCATCTGGAGTTGTAATAGTATCAGGAGCAGGAAATGAAGGAGATACCAATATACATTATGAAGGAAATGCAAATACCGATTCTCCTTATGAAGACGTAATTTTAGAAGTTGGTGAACAAAAAAATCTCCTTATAACCATAGGAGCTAATGGTCCTGGGAGAGGGTCTGTGGCAGTAATATCTCCATCGGGACAACTGAGTTATAAAGTTGAATATGCTCCTGATGAAGAAGCATTTAGTGGGGACTTTAACTTAGAAAACTCAAAATATACAATTCAGATTTTTTATCCATGGATATTATCAGGAAATGAAGAAGTAGAGATATTAATTGAAGATATAAAACCTGGTATATGGACTTTAAGATTATTTTTAGAATTTGAAACTAGTGGAGAATTTGATATTTATCTTCCAAATGGAAATTTAATACCTAGTAATACTAGATTTTTAGATCCAAATTCATTTGCAACAATAACTTTATACGCATCAACAGAAAATGTAATAACTGTAGGAGCTTTTAATGATAAAACAGATAGTATGTGGATTGGATCATCTAAAGGTCCCCTAAGAACAAAAGTAGTATTAAAACCAGATATAGTAGCTCCTGGTGTAGATATAATTTCCACATATATAAATAATAACTATATAAAATCAACAGGTACAGGGGTTAGTAGTTCTTTAACTGCTGGAATATTGGCTTTGATGATGGATTATATTAGCCAACAAGAAGTTTATCAAAGGAAATTATTATTTACTAATGTATTAAAAACATATTTAATGTTGGGTGCTACAAAAAATTCTATATATACTTTTCCAAATGATTCTCAAGGATTTGGAGTATTGAATCTTAAAGATACTATAAATGCTATTGCTAACAAAATTTAATAATTTTTTTTATGTGAATGATTATAAAAATTTAGTAAAAAATAATAAAAATAAAAAATATAAAAAGGAGGTTATTAATAAAAAATATAAAAGGAGGTACTATTTGAATAATACAAATGAAAATATAAATCATGGAGTAAGTAGACAACTTAGCGGAAAAGATAATGAACGTCTATATTCTACTACTCGTGTAAATAGTGCTTATACAGCAGCTATTTTAAATAAAGATGATGAATACCCAGATAGTAAAGTTACTATACCATCATTAGAGAGTGTATTAGAAGCTAAAGACTGGGTGGATAACGGAAGTAAAACTTAAAAGATTCTTAAAAATAGGGAGTTTCCTCCCTATTTTAATGTCTAAATAATAATATTTAAAATATTTATTGACATTATTTATTAATTAATATATTATTAAAAATATCAAAATTAATAAATAAATGCTGTGAAGGGAAGAGTAGTTATACTACTAAGTTTTAGCGAGCTGGTTATGGTGAAAGTCCAGTACAAAGTATATAATGAAAAACATCCCGGAGCTACTAACCGAAATCTTAATGAGAGAGTAGACTTAGTCGGAACCAAACCGTTACCTAATTGGTGGTGTATTATTTAGTATGCTAATAAAGTTGAACTTTTTATAAAGTTAAATTAGGTGGTACCGCGGAAGTTATAGTCTTTCGTCCTATTAATATAGGATGAAGGGCTTTTTTTAATTGTAAGGAAATTATAAATTATTCTATCTGTGGATAATTTATAATTTCCAACTTATTAACTTGAGCAACCGATGAAATCGCTTGCGACATGAACGAAGTGAATTTTTTATTGAGATAATTAAGAAAGAAATTTATGAAAATATAATAAAAGGGAGTGTTGTAATATGTGTTTAGTAATACCTCAAAAATATGAAACAAGTTTAGGAATAATAGAAACTCAGCAAGCTATAAAAGACTTAAAAGATTTTTTTGAAAATAGATTAGGTGAAAGATTAAAATTAACAAGAGTATCATCACCTTTATTTGTTTTACCTGAAACAGGTACAAATGATAATTTAAATGGAGTTGAGAAACCTGTAAGTTTTCAAGTACCTTATTTAAACAAGGATGCAGAAATAGTACATTCTTTAGCTAAATGGAAAAGAATGGCGCTTAAGAAATATGGATTTTCAGTAGGTAGGGGCATATATACTGATATGAATGCTATAAGAAAAGATGAAGAGTTAGATAACTTACACTCATTATATGTAGATCAATGGGATTGGGAGCTTGTTATAAATAAAGAAGATAGAACTAAAGAAACATTACAAAAAGTTGTAAAAACTTTATATAAAGTTTTTAAAGAAACTGAAGAACATGTTCATAATATTTATCCAGAAGTTGGATGTGAATTACCTGAAGAAATTACTTTTATAACTTCTCAGGAATTACTAGATATGTATCCAGATTTAACACCTAAAGAAAGAGAAGATGCCATAGTTAGAGAAAAAAAAGCAGTATTTTTAATGCAAATAGGCAAAACTTTAAGTACTGGAGAAAAACATGATGGAAGAAGTCCAGATTATGATGATTGGGATTTAAATGGAGATATATTATTTTATAACTCAGTATTAGATAGGGCTATAGAACTTTCTTCAATGGGTATAAGAGTTGATGAAGAAGCTTTAGAGAGACAATTAAAGATAGCTAAAT
>ERZ827126.2440-NODE-2440-length-13200-cov-3.624952_pt1 | contig 13200 bp, 10 predicted proteins | sample MGYA00519780_ERZ827126 | MGnify/ENA primary metagenome ERZ827126 (study PRJEB31778, sample SAMEA3449262) | human gut metagenome | biome: human gut; feature: human-associated habitat; material: faeces | place: United Kingdom | collected 2010/2012 ...
AGCCCAGTGTCTCGCCCAGTCCATTGAGTTCGTCGCTCAGCTGGGTGAAGTCAGTTGTCATTCCGGTGATATCTACCATCATAATCATAGCAAACATATCCTGAAGTACGCTCTGTGTTACTTCCAGAACATTTGCCTCATATTTTGCGCATACGCCGCTTACCTTGTGCAGAATGCCTACATTGTCCTTACCGATTACTGTGATTACAGCACGCATAATAAAATAATCCTCCAATTGATTTGTTTGTGTATTTGCTTACTTTGCAAGCAGCTTTTTCATGCGGTCCATTGCTTCCTTTGTCTTGTCTCTGTCTCCGAATGCAGTCAGTCGGAACCAGCCTTCTCCGTTCTTGCCAAAGCCCTCGCCCGGTGTGCCGACAACAGCAGCCTCGTGGAGCAGATAGTCAAAGAATTCCCAGCTCTTCATGCCGTTCGGGCATTTCAGCCAGATATACGGGGAGTTTTTGCCGCCGGTGTATTCGATTCCCAGTTCTTCCATTGTCTTTGCAATGATTGCAGCATTTTCCTGGTAATACGCAATGTTCTTTCGAATCTGTTTCTGTCCTTCTTCTGTGAAAACAGCAGCAGCAGCGCACTGTACCGGATAAGAAACGCCGTTGAACTTGCTTCCCTGTCTTCTGCCCCAGATCTGTGCGATGCTGACATCTGTTCCGTCAGATGCAATTACGTGCAGAGCAGTCGGAATGATTGTGTAACCGCAGCGCATACCAGTAAAACCGGCAGTTTTGGACAGCGAGCACATTTCAATAGCGCATTCCTTTGCGCCTTTTACTTCATAAATGCTGTGCGGAACATCCGGATCAGTAATGAATGCCTCATATGCAGCATCGAAGATAATGATTGCTTTGTTTGCCTTTGCGTAAGCGATCCATTCTTTCAGCTGGTCTCTGGTATATGCAGAACCGGTCGGGTTGTTCGGCGAGCAGAGGTAGATCAGATCAGCGTGAACCTCCGGATTCGGCATTGCCGCAAAACCGTTGGACTCGTCAGAATCTGCATAAATCACAGTTCTGCCGTTCATCTTGTTTGAATCTACATAAACCGGATATGCCGGATCTGTAATCAGAACGATGTTATCATCACCGAAGATATCTACAATGTTGCCGCAGTCGCTTTTAGCGCCGTCATTGACACGGATCTCATCCAGTTCCAGAGAAACGCCGAACTTTTCATAGTATCCTGCAATTGCCTTTTTCAGGAAATCATAACCGGAACCGCTGTCCTCATAACCACGGAATGTCTCTTTAACTCCCATTTCGTCAGCGCCTTTTTTCATTGCCTCAACGCAGACCGGTGCAATTGGCAGCGTAACGTCACCGATACCCATACGGATCAGCGGTGCATCCGGATTCTCTGCCATGAAAGCATTGACTTTCTTGGCAATGTTGATGAACAGATAGTTCTTTTCCAGCTTCAGAAAATTTTCATTGATCGTTGGCATTTGACATACTCCTTTTCATATGGTAAAAATAAATAATAGATACAAAATTAAAGCTTGGGGTACTCCATTTTCCCCTCAAATACATAGGTAGCAGAACCGATCATGGTGACTGTTTCGTCTTCATGGTAGATGATGCGCAGATCGCCGCCACGCAGATGTACCAGGATTTCTTCTTCCTTCTTGCAATAACCGTTGAGAACTGCTGCAACAACAGTAGCGCAGGTGCCGGTTCCGCAGGCAAATGTCTCACCGCTGCCCCGTTCCCATACACGCATCTGCAGCGTGTGATCGTCGATTACACGTACAAATTCTGTGTTGACACGATCCGGGAAAAGCGGATGATGTTCAAAAGACGGTCCGATTTTTTCCAGGTCGAGAGAATCCACATCCGGCAGGAAAACAATTGCATGCGGGTTCCCCATCGAAACGCACGTCATAGCATATTCTTTTCCGTCAACAGTGACCGGCTGTGCAATGAATCGATCCAGATCGGAATTTACCGGGATATCTTTCGGGACAAGAATTGCTTTTCCCATGTCCACTTTTACGCTTTCGATCTTGTTGTCAGCACCGGGATACAGTGTCAGATACTTGATGCCGGAATTGGTTTCCAGCGATATCTCGGTTTTATCGGTCATGCCCATATCATAGACGTACTTGCCGATACATCTGGTGGCATTGCCGCACATCATTGCCTCAGAACCGTCAGCGTTGAAAATACGCATCCGGAAGTCCGCAACCTCAGAAGGCAAAATAAGTACCAGACCATCCGAACCGACGCCGAATCGGACATCACTCAAAAAAATGGATAGCTTTTCGGGATCGGTAACGGTTTCCTGAAAACAGTTGATGTAAATGTAGTCGTTGCCAATGCCGTGCATCTTTGAAAAAGTCAGCATATGAATCCTCCCTACGCAAAAAAGCAGCCTTGTTTTCACAAGAAAATGCTCCTCAGACAAATATCACATTCTATTATACCGAAAAACCGGAAAAAAATCAAGCATATCCGGAAAAAATTTTCAAATTCGGTTTTTTTACGCTTTCCGGGCAGAAAAGCCTTGCAAAGCAAAAGAAATTGTGCTATAATAAAAAATGTGTAAATTTACGCAGGTTCTGTGAAGTTGTATTTCACAGCGTTCCTGTAATTTCAGCAATAGAAATGAGGGTCAAGATTGGATTTACAGATGATTGCCTATTTGGCAGAACTGGGAAAACTTCATTTTACAGAAGATGAAATGAAGCAGATGGCATCTGAAATGACAAGCATCATTGAAATCATGGACACTGTAAAGGAAATTGATATTCAGTATGATGCGTATGCCGACAATAAAAATGTTTATCTAAACGATTTGCGAGAGGACATCAAGGCGGATAGCTTCCCGACAGAAAAGATTCTGCAAAATGCTGTGAATGACGAGAATTGCTTTGTCGTTCCGAAGGTTGTAGAATAATTACTATAAAGAAAAGGAGGCATTCGTCTGCGGGCGAATGAGTAAAACATATGGATCTTACGCAACAAACTATCGGAAAACTGCGTCAGATGCTGGACAGAAAAGAAGTTTCTGCGCCGGAACTGACAAAGGCTTATCTGGATCGGATAGCAGCTTATGATAAAACGATTCAGAGTTATATTACTGTAACAGCAGAACGTGCCATGGCAGATGCAGATGCTGCGCAGAAAAAGATTGATGCCGGAAATGCAGGCGTACTTTGCGGCATCCCTATGGCAATCAAAGACAACATTTGTACAGACGGCATTAAAACCACCTGTGCCTCGAAGATGCTGGAAAATTTTATCCCGCCGTATAATGCAACGGTTATGGAAAAGCTGATGGCACAGAATGTGGTTATGCTCGGCAAGGCAAGCATGGATGAATTTGCAATGGGCGGTTCTACACAGACCTCTGCGTTTGCAAAGACACGCAATCCGTTTAACACAGAGTGTGTACCGGGCGGTTCTTCCGGCGGTTCTGCGGCGAGCGTATCTGCATCTCTGGCTGCGGCTGCCCTTGGCTCTGATACCGGCGGTTCGATTCGTCAGCCGGCTGCATTTTGCGGTGTGACTGGTCTGAAACCGACATACGGCAGAGTTTCCCGTTATGGTCTGGTCGCATTTGCATCTTCCCTGGATCAGATCGGACCGATTGCCAAGAATGCACAGGATTGTGCATGGATTCTGAATGCGGTTGCAGGATTCGATCCGCATGACGGAACTTCATCCAAGCGTCCGGTAGAAGACTATACAGCAAAGCTGGGAAAAGATATTAAGGGACTGAAAATCGCAATCCCGAAGGAATTCTATGCAGAGGGTATTGACGAAGATGTGCGGAACGCAGTAATGCAGGCAGCAAAGACCTATGAAAAGATGGGTGCTGAACTGGTAGAATGCAGTATGCCCAGCTTGAAATATGCAGTTGCTGCATATTATCTGATTGCATCCGCAGAGGCGTCTTCGAACCTGTCAAGATATGACGGCATCAAGTACGGTCACCGTAGCAAGGTCGGCGACACCTTCCAGGAACTGATCTGCAACTCCCGCAGTGAGGGATTCGGCAGCGAAGTAAAGCGCCGTATTCTTCTGGGCAACTATGCGCTTTCCAGCGGTTACTACGATGCTTATTATGGAAAGGCAATGGCACTGAAACAGCGCATTTCCGCAGAATATGCACACATTTTTGAAACCTGCGATGTGATTCTGACACCGACAACACCGTCTGTTGCTTATGGTGTACATGAGAATGTTTCCGACCCTGTCAAAATGTATCAGGCAGATATCTGCACCGTTACTGTCAACATCGCTTCCCTGCCGGCTATTTCTACACCGTGCGGCTACAATGCAGACGGTATGCCGATCGGTATGTCGATTGTCGGAAAGCAGTTTGACGAGGCAACGATTTTGCAGGTCGCTGATGCGTTCGAGCAGCAGTTCCAGACTGCTGTCCCGGTATTGAAATAAGGAGGTCAAAGTTACATCATGTCATCATATATTCCTGTTATTGGTCTTGAGATCCATGCAGAACTTTTGACAAAGTCTAAGGTTTTCTGTACTTGCAGCGCAGAATTTGGCGGAAGCCAGAATTCCCGCTGCTGCCCGGTATGCACGGGTATGCCCGGAACCCTGCCGGTTATCAATCAGACAGCGGTTGAATACGCTGTAAAAGCAGGTATGGCGCTTGGCTGCGATATCAGCAAGTTTTCTGTATTTGACCGAAAGAATTATTTCTATCCGGACTTGCCGAAAGCATATCAGATCTCTCAGCTGTATTATCCGCTGTGCTTAGAGGGTAAAGTTGCAATTGATACGCCGGATGGACAGAAATACATCCGCATCAACCATATTCACCTGGAGGAAGATGCTGGTAAGCTGGTGCACGATGATTTCAATGCAGTTTCTCTGGCAGACTATAACCGCTGCGGTATTCCCCTGGTGGAAATTGTAACGGAGCCGGACATCTCTTCTGCGGAAGAGGCAAAGGCATTTATTGAAAAAGTTATGCTGCTGCTGCAGTATGCAGGTGTCAGCGACTGTAAAATGGAGGAGGGTTCCCTTCGCTGTGACGTCAACGTATCTATCATGCGTCCTGGCGATAAGGAACTGGGAACACGTGCAGAGATCAAAAACATGAACTCTCTGAAGTCCATCACCCGTGCGATCAACTATGAGATCAAGCGTCAGTCCAGACTGCTGGATGCCGGGAAAAAGGTTGTTCAGGAAACACGCCGTTTTAATGAAAACAAGGGTGAGACTTCTTCTATGAGAAGTAAGGAAAATGCTCACGATTACCGCTATTTCCCGGAGCCGGATATCCTGCAGGTAAACTTTACAGACGAAATGCTGGATTCCATTAAAAATATGCTGCCGGAGCTGCCGTATAAGCGGATGGAGCGGTATATGAAGGACTATGGCCTGTCCAAAACAGATGCACAGATTCTGATTAACCAGAAGAGCGTTTCTGATTTCTATGATGCGGCTGTTTCTGCTTATAATGCGCCGAAGAGCATTGCAAACTTTATTATCGTGGAATTGCTGCGCCGTGTGAATCTGGGTGAAGTTTCTATGACAGCATTCCCCTTCTCGGCAGCGGAATTTGCAGAACTGGTGAAAATGTCGGATACAGAGCAGGTATCGAAGAACGATGCAAAGAAGATCCTCCGTCAAATGATCGAAACCGGAAAGGATGCAAAAACAATTGCAGAAGAATCCGGTATGCTTATTGTAAACGATACCAAGAAAGCAGAAGAAGTTATCGGAAAGATTCTGGCAGATAATATAGAGGCAGTTGCCCAGTATCAGAGCGGCGAGAAAAAGGTATTCGGATTCTTGATGGGTCAGTGTACCAAATCCCTTCGTGGTGTCTGCACCCCGGGAGCAATTAAGGAATTGCTGGAGACAAAACTGGCTGAGGCAAAGCCGTCTTCTGACGATGAAATCAAAAATGCGAAAACCGATGCAACAGAAGAAACTCGTGAAGTAGACTGCACACCGTTCTCTAATCCGAATCAGTATGTTCCGGGAAGAAAAGACGGTGTAACACAGATCGGTACAGATCACCTTCTGCATGAGTTTGATTTTTCTGATGCGGCAGACCATGTCGGAGAAGAGATTTCGCTCCGTGCGTGTGTGCATAAAATTCGTCAGATGAGCGGATTTGCGTTTATTATTCTGCGTACCGGACGCTATCTGATCCAGTCGCTGTATGTTCCGGAACAGTGCAAGGATTCTATCACAGGACTGCGTGAGGACAACTTTGTCTGGGTACGTGGTAAGGTGACAAAGAATGAAAAGGCAGTCGGCGGCGTAGAACTTCAGCTGTCTGAACTGGAAATGATTGCAAACTGCAATGAGGAATATCCGCTGAAGGTTTCCAACAAGAAACTGGGCTGTGCGTTGGATATCAATCTGGATAACCGTTCTGTAGCACTGCGTAACATCTATGAGCGTGCGATTTTCAAGATCCAGGAAGGCGTTGTCGGCGGTTTCCGGGAGTTCTTGATTGGACAGGGCTTTACAGAAATTCATACGCCGAAAATTGTTGCACAGGGCGCAGAAGGCGGCGCAAACATTTTCCATCTGGAATATTTTGATAAGCCTGCGTTCTTAAACCAGTCTCCGCAGTTCTATAAGCAGACTGCTGTGGCATTCTTCGATCGTGTTTTTGAGATTGCTCCGGTATATCGTGCAGAAAAGCACGCAACTTCCCGTCATATCAACGAGTACATCGGTCTGGACTTTGAGATGGGCTATATCGACAGTATGTACGATGTAATGGCAATGGAAACTGCCTGCCTGCGTTATGTGATGGAATATCTGAAAAAGCATTATGCGTATGAACTGGAACTTCTGGAAGCTGATGTTCCGGTGATTAAGGAAATTCCGTGTGTCACCTTGCTGGAGGCTAAGGAAATTCTTGGAAATAAAGGCTCTAAGAACAAGCTTGACCTGGAACCGGAAGATGAAGTGGCAATTTGCGAATATGCCAAAAAGACATTTGACAGTGACTTTATTTTTGTTACCCACTTCCCGTCTTCTAAACCGCCGTTCTATGCAATGAATTCCCGTGAGGATTCCCGTTTGGCATACAAGTTTGACTTGTTGTTCCGTGGACTGGAAATCACAAGCGGCGGACAGCGTATCCATGATTATCAGGAACAGCTGGATAAGATGCACGCACAGGGACTTGATCCTGAGGACTTCAAGTACTATCTGGAGGCACACAAGTATGGACTGCCGCCGCACGGTGGCCTTGGCATTGGCTTGGAGCGTCTGGTTATGAAACTGCTTGGTCTGTCGAATGTTCGTCAGGCAAGTATGTTCCCGAGAGACATCAATCGTCTCCTGCCGTAAGCTTTTTGAAGAAACGATCCGCAATTTTATCAAAAACGCACACAAGTAACGCTTTGTGTGCGTTTTCTGTATAGGAGGGTTAGATCTGTATGGATGATAAGGAATTTTACTTAGATGCAATTCGTGACGTTGTTCCGGAACACAAAGAAGAGCAGATACAGGATGTATTCTATTCTTTTTTAGAGTTGGAGCATCTTTATGATTCTGCCATTGAACTGGTAAAAGCACAGCTGAACATTTTTGATAATGAATTCAGTATGCGTTTTCAGCGGAATCCCATTCACAACATTGAAAGCAGAATTAAAACGCCGCAGAGTATTGTGGGAAAATTACAGCGAAAAGAGATGCCTGTGACACCGGAAAGTGCCAGAAACAATTTGACAGATATTGCAGGTGTTCGGGTCATATGCTGCTATATTGACGATATCTATGCAATTGCAGACCTTCTGACAGATCACAGCGCTTTTCAGCTCCGGAAAATCAAGGATTATATCAAGCATCCAAAGCCAAACGGATACCGGAGTTTTCACATGATTTTGGATGTTCCGGTGTATATGTCAAACGGAAAAGAAATTGCACCGGTTGAGATTCAGATCCGTACCATTGCAATGGACTTTTGGGCAAGTCTGGAACATCAGCTACGGTATAAATCGACTGGTGATTCGAAAATTGCAGAATCTTTGACCGGAGAACTGAAAGACTGCTCAGAGACGATTGCGGATATCGATCAGAAAATGCAGGATATGTTCAAAAAGATCAATTTGCTTTGATGTACCGGCAACTATCTAAAAAAGACGTTTCACAAATTTAAGCTTGTGAAACGTCTTTTTTCTATATGGGAAACCCATCGTATTTTTATTTATGATCTAATGCACTCAGCATCGTGGAAACAATATTTGAAGTAGAAACTTCTCCGGAAACTCGATCCTCAATTACAACACAAAATGCGATTGGCAAACTGCTGTCATCGTTGAATCCAACAAGAAGAGAGTTTTCAGATGCGCCGTTCTGCACTTGTGCAGTACCGCTTTTCACACCGACTGGATAGCCAATATCACTGTATCGGTCTTGTCCGTTTTGCCGCATGATTTGCTTGATCTCACCGGCAACTTCCGCAGAAAAGATTGTGTCTCCGTAAGAGGTTTTCGCAGAATAGTTTGTGCTTCCGGTTACATTTGTCGTGTGATCGATCAGATACGGCATTGTTGTTTTTCCTGTTGCGTTGGCAATTGCGCTTTCCCAAAGCATCATTTGCAGTGGGCTGGCAAGTGCCTCACTCTGTCCCATGCAGCTCCACATGGTGTCAAAATCACTGGTATCTGTTAGTTTTGTAGATGCACTGAAAGAGGAAAGTCCGTCAAATTTGATTTTTTGCATTTTATCATCATTGACAGCAATGCCCATGCGAGTGTAAGTCTGAATGATGTTATCCAATGGCATATCCTGTACCAGCTGTGCAAAGAATGGATTGCAGCTGTTTTCAAATCCCTGCAGGATATTCTCTGTGCCGTGACCGCTCAGATCATGGCATTTGATCTGTTGGTTGTACTTCGTGGTATAAATGCCGTTGCAGGTATACGATTTTGACATCAAGCCATCGTAACCAAAGGTTTCAAGCGCAGCTGCTGTAGTTGCGATTTTTTGTGTTGAGCCTGGCGTGGTTTCATAAAATGCTTTGCAGATCAGACTTCCATCCGGCAGTTCACTGATGTTGCTGTAGTTGTCCAAAATGTTGACGCTTGGCTTGCTGACACAAACCAGTATTTCACCAGTCAGATAATTGTATGCAATCGCAGTCCCATTTTTGTTCCCAAAAGCATTGTAGACCTTTTGGTTTGCCTCATGATCCAGCGTTGCATAAATTGCAGTTTTTCCGTGTTGCGTTGCGCCGAAAATCAAGCTGTAATTTTGCAGCTTTTCGATGTTTTCAGAAACAAGCGTGTTTGTCATTTGACCGCTGTTGTCTCCGATGACATTTCCTACGTCCAGAAAATAGTTTGCATCATAGTTTTCTGTGGACGCATCCGGATCAAATAAGACCTGGTCGTTTCGGTCGTAAACTTTTCCAAGAGTTACATCATCTGAATGAGACATATAGAAAGAAGATTCCCGGACAACCTTAAACACAAGGATGCCCATTCCAATGAAAAAAATCACGAGAATCAAAATTGTCAGGCGTTCTCCACGTCGGATACTCTGAATACTTTTCATGCCGCAGTTACCGCCTTTCTTGTTTTCAATTTTTTCTTTTTCGGTTCAGGCTTTTTGAATACTGGGGACTGACCTGCTTTCAGCATACCGGCAAGAAAACCGCTGGTAATCATCGAGCTGCCGCCTTGAGAAATGAATGGAATTGTAACGCCTGTAAACGGGATCAGATTGCAGGAACCAAAGATATTCAGCCCCATCTGTACGATCATAACAGCGACGCATCCCAGAATCATTGTAGTGTGGAAATAGCTGCGAGGTTTGTTTATCATGGGTAGCAGCATCATTGCCATGAGAATCAAGATTGCGAGCAATGCCACTAAAAATCCCCATTCTTCACAAATGGTAGAGAATACAATGTCTGTATCTGAAGCAAAGACTTTGTGTAGCGAACCGCATCCAGGACCTTTTCCAAACAGACCGCCTTCTGCTATTGCAATCAAAGCCTTGCACTGCTGATATCCGTTTCCTTCCATCTGATTCCAAATGTCAACAGAGAGACGATCCTGTACATAGCCCGGAGCGAATTTCAGTGCTGCTGCGACAAGAACGGCGCCAATGATGCTGATGACAATAATCGTTTTTTTCGAAAATTTAGCTTTGGGATAACAAAGCCGGCACACCAAAGCACAGCCATATGCGGCGGCAAATGTCGGCAGTGATCCCAAGTCACGACACCACCACTGCAGACCGACGATCACAACAAATGCACCTGTGAGGATCATCATTTCCTTTGAAATATAGAAAAACAGGATTTTCTTTTTCTCGTGCTGCTCCCGAATGGAAGTCGCACAAATCAAAACAAATACCGGTTTCATAAATTCGGATGGCTGAATGCTGATCGGACCAATGTTGATCCACATACTTCTGCTGCCGGTCAAAACCAAAATGCTTAATATCAAAGCGCCCAGGATACCATATAGAATAAGTTTCTTAGATTGAATCCAAACATGATTCCTGGTAAGCAGAAACCCGATCTGGCACATTACCAAAGCAATCACACAGGTAATGTAGTGCTTTGCCGCAAATCCAACGCCGCCGAAACAGGATTGAAATATTACGCTGATATTGACAAGCAGGAGCAGCACGAAATCCAGTGTGTAGGTCATTTGTCGGTACATAAAATGCAGTACAATGCTGTATACAATGTCCAGACCAATCACGGCTACAGTGAGCGGCAGAATATCCTGCGGTGTGTCATAATTTCCACGCAGCAAAACAGCGAGCAGCATGATCGTATGCGTGAGCAAAACAATGGCAGTGCAGCTGCCGTAACGAAGTCCATTTTTATACATTGCGCACTCCCCTTCTTCTTTGTCGAATTACGACAGATTTTGTTCCAAATCGGATCTCATCCATATCTTTTAATTTTACTTGTGAGCGGATTTTTCTTCCATTTACATAAGTTCCGGATTTTGAGCCAAGATCCATGACACTCCACACGCCGTTTGAGACGTATAACACAGCGTGATACCGTGAGACGCTCATATCTGTAAAGCGGATATCAGCTGCACCGTGGCGGCCGACAAGGATCTCATCTGCCTCCAATGGAATGACGACTCTTCTGGCGTTATCATACAATGCCATGTGCGCACTGACCTTGTCCCACCGCAGCTGTTCAATTTCTTTTTCCTGCCGTGCTTTTCCGAACATTGTCAGGACGCTGACAGCAATGAATATGACAACAACTGCACTGATAAAGATAGAATATGCCGGTATCTCCTGCAGGGAAGTCAGAAGTTTATCAAGCATTATAAAACCTCCTGTCATTTGATTTTACATAAACATCATAATTGATTTTTTGAAAAGTTGCAAGTAAAATAGCTTGCTTTTGTAGAAAGATACAAATGATTGCCAATATCAATGATCGAAACATAGCAAGATGCCTAAAAGCGAAATTAAATTTTGTGTATGTTCAACAAAATTCAAAAATGCACTTGCCTTAAAACTAGAAGTATGTTATAATATGAGAAACAAACAGTTCCATAGCAATCAGCATAGCTGACTGTATCGGGCTGTAGAAGGAGGAATTCATCATGAAAATTACAATTACAGCGAAGAAAATGCAGATCCCACAGAACTTTACAGAGTATGCTGAAAAGCGTCTGAGCGCAAAGCTGGACAAGTTTTTCGGCAGCGAAGCAGAAGCAAAAATCACAATGGCAACACACAAGAACTTAATTGTTATTGAATTGACTGTTACCTATAATAATTTGATTTATCGTGCAGAGCAGTCTGCTGTAGATAAGGAAGATGCACTGGATGCTTCCATTGATAAAATCATTCGTCAGATCCGAAAGAACAAGACCCGTGTGGAAAAGAAACTGAAAGAGGCTGCTTTCATGGGAATGATGGAAGAGCCTGTTGCAGAGGCAGATCATGAAGTAATCCGTCACAAGAAATTTGTGATGCACCCCATGGATCTGGATGAGGCTATTCTTCAGATGGACCTGCTGGGACATTCTTTCTTTATGTTTACCAATGCAAATACCGGCGAAGTAAATGTTGTTTACAAACGTGCTGACGGCAAATATGCTGTTCTGGAGCCGATTTACGAGTAAACACAACGTGAAAAAATACTGGAATATAGAAAGCGGATACTGCGATGCGGCGGTGTCCGCTTTTTGTATTCTCAGATTCTCTGTGCCAGACGTTCGCTGTAGTCTTTCCGGAACTGTGCAAATTCTCCGGCATCCAGAGCGTCACGGATGCGTTCCATCAGCGTATTGTAAAAATACAGATTGTGCATTACTGCCAAACGGCCAGCCAGCTGCTCTTTTGCCTTAAACAAGTGGCGCACATATGCACGGGAATGATTCCGGCATACCGGGCAGTCACATTTCGGATCCAGCGGCTGAGAATCAGTTTCATACGCAGCGTTTGTGATATGAAGAATGCCGTCCCATGTGAATATGGTGCCGTGACGTGCATTTCGGCTTGGCATAACACAGTCGAACATATCGACTCCGCGTTCAATGCCTTCAAGGATATTTACGGGGGTACCGACTCCCATCAGATAGCGGGGCTTGTCTTTGGGAAGAATCTCGTTGACAACCTCTATCATCTCGTACATCTTATCTACCGGTTCGCCTACGGCCAGTCCGCCGATTGCATTTCCATCCGCTCCTTTGGAGGCGACGAATTCAGCGGATTGCTTACGCAAATCCTGATAAACACATCCTTGCACGATGGGGAAGAGAGACTGGTTGTAGCCGTATTTCGGTTCAGTTTCGTTAAAACGCTGAATACAACGATCAAGCCATCTGTGTGTCAGCCCTAATGACTTTTTGGCATATGCATAATCTGAATCTCCCGGAGGACATTCGTCAAAAGCCATCATGATATCAGCGCCAATGGTACGTTCTATATCCATCACCTTTTCCGGGGTAAAGATATGTTTGCTGCCATCAATGTGCGAGCGGAATTCGGCTCCTTCTTCCCGAAGTTTTCGTATTCCTGCTAATGAGAATACCTGAAAACCACCGCTATCGGTCAGCATAGGACGATCAAAACCATTGAAGCGATGCAGTCCGCCTGCCTTTTCAATTACGTCTAGTCCCGGACGCAAGTATAAATGATAGGTGTTGCCCAGAATAATCTGTGCCTGGATATCTTCTTTCAGTTCTGTTACATGTACTCCTTTAACAGTGCCCAGTGTTCCCACAGGCATGAAGATAGGTGTTTG